>ERZ1035037.96-NODE-96-length-36737-cov-38.103648_pt1 | contig 36737 bp, 30 predicted proteins | sample MGYA00520618_ERZ1035037 | MGnify/ENA primary metagenome ERZ1035037 (study PRJEB33766, sample SAMN09781741) | gut metagenome | biome: gut microbiome | host: Homo sapiens | place: Madagascar | study: EMG produced TPA metagenomics assembly of the PRJNA485056 data set...
GATTCTTGGTGAAAGGAGCAAGTGCCTGAGGGAAGATATCCTTAATCGTACCCTTATTTGCACTTTGTGCAACAATTTTATCCATGTATTTATTCTAGAGCGCAACTTCTAGAATTCTGGTCAATTCCAGATCACTTCTTTTCAGAACGTGTGTAGATCATATCTGCATCCTATTTAATATAGGAGCCTGATTTTTCTTCCATCATAAACTTATGGTTCTACTCTCCGGTCAGGAGATGATCGTTGAACGTTTACCATTTTAAAGGTAAGTCGCTGCTGAACTCACATTTCTGTTGCTAAAGCCTTAGGATTTAACCATAGCTTTATCCCTACTACTTCTTTCTACTTTCGCAACCATCACGCTTATTCTTTCGAATTACGTTGTGGTGAGTAGGGCTTTAGATGTTTCTCAGCATTTAACCAGGGGAAACACGCAAATTACTCTACGTGCTGTGATTGCTGTTAAGCTACACCAACGCCGAGCTTATCGTTGTACTTGATATAGAATTCAATGATGATTCCATCAGGGCAATTCTTAAGTTTACCAGTCTGAGGCATAATATAATCAGGATCAAGCATATTAGCACCAGGGATATTGTACTTCTTATACATAGCCTTGGTAGCTTTGATATTAGCTTCATATGCCTTGACAATCTTAGCCATAGTATCAGACATTTCACTGATCTCGCAAGTACGATAAATCTTAATATCCTGGACTACACCAGTATACTTAGACTTAATTCTAATACGACCAAGATCAGATACCATATCTTCATCAGTAATGCTTCTCAAAAGAGCATTTGCATCTTCTTCATCAAAAGCATTCTGATATATAATGAGAGGATCACCTTCCTGAATAGGCTGACCTACCTTTACCATATTATAGATATTGGTAGCCTTAGGCAGTGCAGGAGTATCTCTCATAGTAACAACACTGGATGCAAGAGCTTCAGACAGATATTCAGAAATAGAAGTAGAGTCTTCAAAGCCTTCATCATTGTTCATAATTGCAACTTTAGTAAGTACACCAAGGTTGTAAGCTAAGTTATCATCTTCATTAGCTCTGCCAAAGGAGTACTTATCATATGCAATAATATCACCTTTCTTGAAATGAGATCCTTTCTTAAGATCTGTATCAAGTTTAACGGTTACAAAGAAACCACCATCAGAGTTTTTCTTTACAGTTTCTTTAAGGTTAATCATTCTATACTGAGTAGCAGCCTGCCCAGTAATAGACTCCTGAGGATCCAGTACAGGAGTTTTATATTTAATGATCATATGATCCGCTGTAAGCTCATCAACAACTCCATCTTCTTGTGCTTTTATAGCATAAGTATCGGAGTTCAGATAAGGCATAGCTTCATCAGCACCATTAGTAATGAGAAGAGGACAAGACTGTTCAGTTCTCATAGCATGCTTAGAAGTCTGCACATATGTCATAGCAGAACGGAATGGATCGTCTGTTTATTTATTCATAGGACGCAACTCCTAGAACGCTGGTCAATCCCAGACCACCCCAATTACGGGAGTGCATAGACTATTTAATCACCTCATTTTATGAGGGCCAGATTTTTCTTCCGCCATTAGCTTGCGGCTTTACTCTCCTACAAGGAGATAGTCGTTGAACGTTCACCATGGAAATATATTCTTTAGGTGAGTCGCTGCATGAACAGGCCTTTACTGAACCTTAGGATTTAACCATAGTTCAATCTGTGCTTTCTTTCTACTTTCGTAACCATCACGCTTATTCTTTCGAATTACGTTGTGGTAGCACAGCCTTAAGCCTTTACCTGCATTTAACCTGGGAGCATATGCAGATCACTCTACATACGGGGATGACTAAAAAGTTTCCCTAGTTACTCCAAAGGGAGTGATAGCTTCAGTCATAGCAAATGTCTTAGTAACAGACATATTATCTTCGCCAGAATCTTTGATATAACCACGAGTGCCATCAATATCCATATCAATGGTAGTCAGACGGTCAATACCAACGTTGGCAGAGAATCCTGTAGACAATGCCAATTTATTAATCATCGAGTCATCATAGGTACGTTTATCTAAAGAATAAGCTCTATCGGAGTTCATACCAGAAGGACCCTTAAATGTTGCAGTAGATGCTGTAGTCAACTCCAGAAGAGGATTCAGAGTAGACAAATCAGAAGAGATATTTGAAGTAAGAATCATATCAATGACAGCAGTTTGCTTCATAGTCATAGGATTCTTAGTTCCTCTTCTAATGCTATTTGCATACTGCTCATAGGATTTGCCAAGAGCAATATAAAAATATGCAGCAACAATCTCATTCGTACGATATCTATTACCTGAGATATCAGTATGGCGATTGTATTTGTTATCTGCAAGCAAATTATTTGCATAGATGAGAAGGTCAATATAATCACTAGGAATTCTGCAGTCCTTACAAACTTCCTCAGTGATAGGATCCATAAAGAGATCCTTGAAGTTCTCAAGACCATCAGACAGAATTCTACCACCAAATTCATCCAAGAATTCAAGGTAAGTAGATCTTCTATCCATCTCAGCAAAAGTATAGTTCTCTGTATCACATTCAGAGAGACCATTTAAAAGCATAGAGCTTTCATAGGTTGCAGTAAAAACGAGATTACCATCCTGGAATCTAATGCTAGATTCTACGTTATTTTCAGGTCTCTCACCTTTACCGAATTTAAAATCAATATTTGCTCTCTTAAGAATATTTGTCAATCCCTCATGATAACCAAGAATGACAATCAGAGGAATCTTATTGGCCAGAACACTAGCCTGAGAATAGTTCAGTCTTTCAGCAGGCTTAGTAGTTGTATAGATAGCAGCAAATTCATCATCTGCAGAAAGCTCAAGTCCAATAACAACACTGAGCATATAGTCTGCATCTTCTTTGTAGTAGATGACCTCAGAAGTCTTCTTATCTACAGCATAAGGAATACCAATTGCAAGATCAGCATTATACTTCTTAAAGTAAACATCCTGATCGAAATAGTAAATTCTTTCAGATGTCTCAATAGTATTGAAAGTAGATGCCAGATCGATATAGTCAATAGGCAAATCATACTTAGAGCAAATAAGACTATTATCGCCAAAAGAGATTTTAATCTTCTTGCCTTTGTACTTATTACAGGTCTTAATCAATTTATCAGATCCAGGATATGATTTATTAGCCATACCATAGCGTCTGATAAAAATCTTATTGTAGTTGGAGACAAGCTGCACTGTATCAGCATCTGTCTTTAAGCAAGGCAGAAGCATCAACTGGCCGCTCATAGATTTCTCATTGCCTCTAAGCATCATGAAACGGTTATTGATGAACTTAGGGATATCAAACTTAAGAGTGAATCTCTTACCGAAACTATCTTCACACTCAGCTTTATAAGTGAGAATATAGTCCATAGAAGTTGAAGTGTCTTCTACAGTGACTTTACGAATTGCTACAGGATAAGTCTTGCTCTCATTGCTCAAAGACTCAAGCATAGCATAGATATCATGATTGATATCATAAGTCTTTTCAAAGTTAGGGAATTTAAGTTCATCCCATTCCTCTTTATTGACACTTGCAACCTTGAGATTCTTTACAGGCTCAATGGTAGATTTTGTATCATAAAGCAAGCTTTTAACTGTAGTTTTACCTACAGTAGAATCAAGAAATTTCTTATTAACAGCCGTCATACGAGCAGCTCTTGCTTTATTAATTCTCGGTTTCTCATCTTCTTCTACCTGAGCAAGGATAGCAACAATATCCTGATCAGTATCAATCTTATCAATGATTTCATCAGTTGCAAGATTGCCATCATCAGAAGATGCTTCAATATCTTCAGTAGCAGAAGCCACAGCTTTTACAAGCTTTTCTTTGTTCTGCTCAGCTTTCTTTTTCTGAACAGCCTTTTTATCGACTACCTGTTTTTCAGGTGTCTTCTTAATAGCAGAACCAACTGCATATTTAGGAGTAACAGGAGTGATAAGCTGATCATATAATCCCTTCAGGGTATTGTACTGAGAAGGATCATACGCATCAACAGAGAGAGCAAAGTTCTTTTTAGTACCATTATTAATAAAAATAAAAATGGCTCCTTCAAAAACCCTCTTCATTGTACGGAAGGAATTCTTCACATACTGAAGGAATCCATCTGCTCTCACATGATTATTTTCAGATACTACAATATAGATAATTTTATTATGATATCCATCAAGCTTTCTATACTCATCAGTGAGTTTCTTTACAAACTCAGCTCCATTGGCAGGAAGTCTTGATAAGTCACCATAAAAACTATCTCCGTTAAAATCATCGATATTATCAGTAGTTCGAAGTTTTAACTTATTATTCTGGAGGATGTTTTCAGTCTTCGAATCGATATTTGCTTCAAAAAGGTTCATTTGGGATACCTCCTTTATTTAATCTGATGTTGAAGGGTCAATAAATAACGGAGAGAGGGCTATAAACCCTCTCTCCGCTAATATATTTATTTATTCTTGTTGTACTTCATCCATCTATCATAATCATCAATGATATACTGAAATGTAGTAGAGCCTTTGAGATCTTTTCTCGGGCCCATATCGATTCTTTTAGGTACATCAGAATCTTTGAAATAGAATGCCCACATCTGTCTTGCATCTTGAGCCATATCATTATCTTCAATTTCTCTTCCATGTTTCTTATAGAAAGAGTTTGCATCCATCAGCAGAGTAGAACCGTATTTATAGAGATAGCCAATAATATGATGTCTTTCAGGCTGAGTAAATCCTCTCAGGAAATACTTATGAAAGTCAGGATTAATGCTAAGTCCAGGTCCTCCTTTATGAATCATAAAAGGAATCATTTTAATATCATCAATAGGTTTCTTGAGTTCAACCCAAATCCAACCATAAGAATGCTTATTATCAAAATTATCCCAGATCTGATAAGGAACCCAGATATTAACATGCTCGATATCATCAAGCTTGTTCTTCATCTTTCCATAACTTCCTTTAGTATCAGATGTAGGAAGCTTAATGCATGCAGTTTCATAGACATTTGTAGCATTCTTAACAATGAAGTGAGCAGTCACTTTCATATTTTCAGGGATATAAGTTTCATCAATATCAATAAAGTTAATATTCTTTACCTCGTATCCGGTTTTATTTTCATTAATTTTAATAATCATAGTCATTATCCCCCATTTAAAGATTTTACTATAAAACAATATAGTAATTCTGTTTTTCTTTTGGCGTATTGTTTTAAAAAAGCAATAAGTCACTTCCTTTCACATACCGAGGAGTTTGGACGACTCCTCGGTATACACTTTTTAAAAGATACGCCTGTAATTAATTGGTGTGATAAATATAATAGGGTGGGCATTTGCTAATAAGAAAAAACTTATTAAGGCAAACAATAAGAGAGATGGATCATTTCCATCTCTCTTATTACTATAATAATATACAATTGAATTTTATAGCAATTACGATTTCTTAGTTTCATAGGCAAAAATAAAAGAGGGAGCTAAATGCTCCCTCTTTATTCTTTATCCCAAACTATCAGGGAGAAGATCATAGAACTCTCTAGCAGTCAGGATATAGGCTTCAGCCGTGGCTTCATCCACGTACATGGCTACTTGGCCACCACGATTGGCCAGATAGTTGTATTCATTTATATGTTTGCTCGGAGAAATCACACCAAGGATCTCCAGAGCGATACCAAGACTGGTTGAAGCATAGATATCTCCAACCATGCTTTCGAGATTAGCACAATCTCGATTATTTTCATGTGCCCATTTACGGCACACAGACAGCGCATACTGACGCTTTGTAAGCATATTGCTCACCTCCTTTATGTAGTCTACAATAATAGTATATAATTCATTTTTTGAAATATTGCACATCGTACTTTTCTTTATAATCAGAGCGATTAATAATGCTTTTGTATTGGTGATTATTATATACCATATTGAGATATCTAAGTCTTATTTCAATCCTAGGTAATACGGAATAGTATCTATGTATGGAGCCATCTATAACTAGAGTATCATCCAGCCATACATTGGCGTTAAACATATCTGAATACTTCTTACCTAAGTTATCCCAGTCAGGTTTGGATATTGGTCTCTCTAATCCAATCTCTGCTAAAATAGTTTCATTCTTATTGAAATAAGAAGGAGTCTTGAAATATGCGCAAATGTCTATACTACATGGAGTACAAATCATACTATCTAAAGCATTGAAGTCTTCTCTTTCCATTAATCTTTTCATGAAAACATTATCTTCATGGCCAGTTAATGAATAAACATGGACAAAACTAGGATTAGCTATAGCCATATTAGATAGATTAGCTCTATTGACTAATCTAAATCTAGGTCTAGGAGACCCTTCTGGTACTTCAAATAGCATAATTAAAGCATCATAATATCTAAGAGAATTAATCATCATATCTCTCTGTAATAGAATATCATATGCTTGTCTTTCATTAATTTTGAGAGTATCATAAAGCCAATTAAGTCTCTCTTTATAATCAATAGGAATATGAGAATACTTCTTCTCATATTCCTCAGCTTTAACTTTTCTTGTTTTTCTTTTCATAGCTTACACCTCAAAAAGAAGAAGGATGCAGGACGAGCCTGCATCCTCTTTATTAAAATGTTCCAGACATTGTCAAGTCCTAAAAAAGCTTTGTACAGATCCGGAAATCTTAGTATTCAAAGAACTCCAGATATTTCTAGGAACATCGAGAACTCTGTTGATACCATTGTTGACAATCCACATAGAAAGCTGACGTCCAATTTCAGGTTTATACATATTGATACCGCAAAGGTTAGCAATGTAGTCCAGCTGAGCGGTATTATCCAATGTATCATATTTGAAATTGGTAGAAGTTGTAGGAGTAATAGTGAATGCCATATCATAAAGATCCTTGATAGTCATATCAACTTCAATAGAAGTAGGAAGACCATCAACAGTCCATCCACAGTTACCGCCCTTATCAATGCTCATACTTGTAATGATTCCCATATCTACATTGAAGAAGCTCTTATACATAGCTCTTACAATAAAAGGAGAGGTATATCCATTAGGGTTAGAAGCAATACTTTGAGGAGCAACCAATCCAATCAAATGGAAAAGAGGTACAAGTACATTCAAGAAAATAGACAACTTGTTTGCATCAGGAGATACAAGTTTAACCTTCACATTATATGTCTTACTCATAGAAGAATCAGACCAAATTTTAGGGAAGATCAAACGACCACCTGAAGCAACCGTACTAAGATGCTTTGTCAGGTTAGACAAGAAGTTGCCTTTACCAAGAACATCATTAATCATATTATTGACATTCTCAATATTGGTAGCAACATCAGCATGTTCAGCCAACCAGTCAGAATTCATAAGAGAACCACTATATCCAGTTAAAAAGTTAAGTTCTCTACCCAGATCAGAGATACCATTAACGGTAGAAGCCAAGCTAGACTCAGTAGTCTGGCTATCAAAACTTTCACTTACGCTTGTCTCGGTATCAAGATAGAAAGGAATATTTGTATAGTCTTGAGCATTTCCTACAAGACTTCCTCTATTTAATACATATTCTCTCCAATCTACACAATCAAGATTCTTATTGTCTAATTTGAAGTTCTGAATCTCTAGATATCTAGCAGCAATTCTACACATAGGATTTACATAACTATAGTATGCATTGATATCATATCTAAATGTATAATATCTACCATTAGTAGAAAGCAAATCCTCCAAATTGCCTTGCTGATTTCTTCCAATTCCAAGATCACTAATAAGCTGACCAGCAATACTTTTCTTTTCAGAATCAGAATATCGGGTCATAAAGTCAGGTCTACCTGGGGCAATAAATAGAAGAGGAATCTTTCCTACAATCTTATCAGCATATTCTTTGCCGACACCGGAAGAAGCATTCCAGTTACTGATGCGAGCATCTGTATTAGGAAGAAACTGATAAGGCAATCCAAATACACCAGTTACTGTTGAAATTCTTGTGTAGTCAGACTCTTCAGCAGTACCATCAGATCCGATAGCACCACTATAAATAGTATCAGGTTTATATCCAGAGCCAGCATCATCACCATAGTCAGATCCTGTATTTACTACTGTATCCTTAGAAACAGTAGGAGCACTTGGCTTTGCAGTTACATAAGTAGGTGCAGGAGCATATAATTTCAGATATTGCTTAGAGCAATATCCCATACTAAATTTAATCCAATCAGAAGTAGAACCTTCTGACTCAGTAATGCGAGTACCTTTTGTAAGTACTTTGATGGAAGCATAGTTAGTTCCAGGGCCTTTTCTAACTTTAAGACCGGAGTTAGCTGTGACTTCCCATCTATCACCAGCAGCCATTATAGTTACCTCCTTTGAGGATTTTTATATATTGAATTTTAATATATTGTTGAGAGGGCCATAATTGACCCTCTCAACGTAGTTTTTACTCTCTAGCAATCTTAGACATAGCTTCAACAAGCCATCCAGTATTCTTTGTCTGAAGAATATTAGTAACAGTATCAGCATCAGTCTTAGAACTCATCAATCTATTAATAGACTTCTTAGCTTCCTCTTCAGTAGTTGTACCACTAGTAGCGGAAGAGACATCAATTCCATTCTTAGAAAGAATTTCATAGATGCTATCAATAGACTGAGTATTCTGTGCAATAGTCAGTAAGGCTTGTACGATCAACTTGAGCATATCTGTAGAACTCATGTTCCCAGATACAGCAGTTGCCGTAGTCTTAGAAGCAGTAGGATAGTTGTTTACATAGCTATCCGTAGATCTACCAGTACCCTTGAACTGATTGAAATAGTTATTTGCAGCACTAAGTCTACCAGTATAAAGAGCACTTCCCTTATTCTTATAACCTGCAGGCCTCTCAAATTGAGAAATCCACACATCATTTGCAGCAGAGATATTGTTAGCGTTCTTAATGGAATTCGTTAAACCACCAGTTTGAACTTCGCTATCAAGCAGGTCAAGCTGAGATTTAAGATCATTAATAGGCTTACCAGCACCGATAGTTTGATCATAAAGCTTCTGCTTACGAGAACTAAAAGTCCACTGAGCAAGGCCATAGCCACCACTATCATTGACGAATTTATCTTTGGAATAAGATCCATTATTAACTTTGGTTGTGTACTGATCATCAGTAAGACCAAATTTAGTATTGTAGGAATTCTGGAGATTATTAGGCAGCAAGCCAGATTCTTTCACCAGAGATCCCATAATAGCAGCAGTGCCTTCTTTGGAATATCCAAGAGATCTCAGATAAGTCCAAATCTTTTCAGCATTGCTATTACCACTTAGATTACCATTATTATCTGCATTACTCATGATGGAAGTACTGGTGGCCGAAGAACTATCATCAGAAGTTCCAGCAATAGCATTATAAGCAGATTCACCATAGATTCCCTTCATAATGGAAGCACCAAGATCTTTTAGTGCTCCGAAGAGACCGGTAGTTGTAGTATCATTTCCACTGGTATCAAATTCACTATAAGACCCAGCAAAGTTAGGATCAAGTGTAGCACCAGCATATTCAGGTCTAGCAATTCCGACAATATCAGAAGTACTTCTATTTTTCTCCCAGACTCCATGACCATTTGTTTGATCACCAGATCTTCCAGGTTGAGTTGTATTACCTTCAACAGTAGGAATTTTACCACCATTCATAGGACCAGTAACTATACCTACATGATAAGCAGTATTCTGATTATCATGCTTGAAGTTCATAAAGATAATATCGCCAGCTTGAGCATTGTTTGTACTGACCATACGACCTTTCTTCTTATAGAAGTTCATCAAAGTGGTAGAACTTGCACAAGGTTTACCACCATAGAACAATGCAGAAGCACCAGCATGTCTAAAGGACCACCAAACGAACTTGCAACACCAAGGATCATTCAGGTTTCCACCGCCAGTGACATCTCTATATTCTTGGTTAAATTTGCAATTATTATTTTTATTCGCAGTTGTGCCAATCTGAGATTTAGCAGCATTAACAACTGCAGCAGCATTCGGAGAAGCAGCATCATCAGACAGTCCACGACCTCTATACTGACTATAGCGGCCACGACCAGTGATAACAGATGCCTTCATATTGCTAAATACTTTGCTAGAACTCATCTTTCTTCTACCAAGTTCAGGATCATCGACAATTACATTGCCATTTCTATCCATTCCTCTAGCTGTAATGAAGTGAGAGTTCTTAGAGTAAGCAGAACCATCTCCGCCATTAGGATCTTGGCCAAGCAAGACAGCCTGCTGACCATGCTTAAGGGCAGAAGATACATCACTCTTGCTAGTAGTAGTTCTATTACTAATTCCCTTAGCAGAGAAGTAGTCATTAAAGAACCCGATATCTGTAGATCCATCAGATGCTACATGCCCAGTAGCCTGAGCAAATCTAGCAGCTTCAGGAACATTTCCATTCATAAGCATAGAAGCAGCTACAGGGGCACAACCAGACTGACCTATGGTAGAATTACCATATCTCATTCCAGCGAAGATACCACCCTGAGAGCCCCCACGTCCACGACCTCTACCAGCAGTGTGGAGTGTTTTACCTCCAGTAGAACTACCCGTAGAAGAAGTATCAGTGGAATTATCTTTCATATCAACACGATATTTATTAGACTGACCAGTTGCCCATCTATATACTCTACTAAAGATATTACCCTGGTTATTCATCATACCCAGAGTGACCTCTTTGCCATTCTCAATACTGGACTTAGTAAGCAGTTCAGCAGTTTCTTTCTGAGCTTCTTCAAGCTCTTCCTTATCAATACCAATAACATCACCGATATTATCGATAATAATACCCATGACTTTATCGATCGGTATTAACCCGAATAGCAGATTATCATTAATTGCCTTAACCAAGCCTGTCAATACTCTTACTCCAGGAGTAATCTCAAACTTACTATCTTTGGCAACTCCGAGAATAGTTTCACATCTAGACATTCCCTCTTCAAAAGAGTAGAGCCAGAATCCAATGGCTAAAGGCGTAAGACCACCTACAGCATTAAGAACTTTACTTCCTCCCTTAGCAAGCAGATTACCAGATGCTGCGAGAGTTCCGATCTTCTCACCAAGTTTCGGGAAGAGTTTTATAAGAGAAGTATTTGCTTTGGTAGCATACTTACCAACTTTACCTAGACCATTTACTATAGCCTTCATTACAGGACTTCCAGCAAGCTTTTCAAAGAAAGTACCAAACTTCTTTTCAAGCCCGCCTAATCCTTTTTCAATCCAGGAAGCATTGGCAGCTTCAGATCTAAATAGACCTGCATTCGTCAAATTGCTTCCAAATCTTCTCATTTTATCTGCTATCATTCCATTATTGGAATAAAGTGCATGAGAAGCATCATAAAGTTTTGTGCCGATCTTATTAGCACCATTTACAATATTTCCAACAGTTGTACCGGCTCCGCCAAGAATTTTAGCAATTTTACCAGTACCCTTAATACCACGAATCTTACCAAGAGGACTACTAAGAATCTTCTTACCAACTCCAGTAAGAGCAGATCCTGCTCTACTAAGAGCTCCAAAGATTTTAGACTCCTTACCAGTTGCAAATCCTCTTACAAGGCCATTCTTAATAATATTGGATGCACTGCTCTCCTTTTCAACTGCAGCATGAGTAGTAGTGATATTGCCACTATTCTGATCATAAGCACCGATCATTGTGCCATTCTGATCATATACAGTAACTTCGCCATTCTCATCCACAACAGAGGTAGAGCCATTATCATTTGTATAAGTTCCAGCAGCATCATACTTCTGGACATTTGTAATCTTATGAGTACTGCCAGTACCAAGAGCATTAGAAGTAAATGTCTTGTTATTGATAGCAGCAATATTATCAAAACTATAATTAGCAGAAGAAGTAATAGTTTTACCACTAAAAGACTTAGCAAAGTTAGACTCTTCAGATCCAACAGGTAAGTTCTTCAGTGTACTATTGAAATCCTTAGATATATCAGTATCTGTAGTTTGAGTCTTCTGTTTAAAGATACCCTTAATAGCATCCCAAAGACCACTCAAAATACCACTTACAATACCAGCTCCAATCTTTGGCAGCGTCTTAACGACTGCTGCTGCAAGAGGAATAGTAATATTCTTCATTGCAAATACAGTTCCCTGAACGAACTTATTTGCAAGACTTTCAAACAAAGAGCCATCTTTGATGCTTCCAACAAAGCTATCAAATTTCTCTTTTAATCCCTGATAGAATTTAGATTGTTGAATTTGAGGAAGCAAAGTCTGAGTAAACCAAGGGCCTACCTTCTCTTTTAAGAACTGGCTTGCCCAGCCGAGCCCAGAGAAGCCAAGAGCACCAAGGCCAATCATCTTTGCAATCTTCAGTTTACCACCAAAAGCAGAGTCAAGGAGGGTACCTCCAACTCCACCTTCTTTATTTCTTCCAAGAAGTCTAGAAATAAGGCTAGGTTTATCCTTCTTCTTTTGATCGCCCTTCTTGAGACCAATCAAATGAGAGAAGAACCCACCAACAGTGCCCATATTCTCAGCAATTTCTTCTTGAGTTTCATCTCTTTCTTCTTGCTCTTGTAGAGCATCTTGAGCTTCTTTACCATCCTCAGGTTTATTATTCTCATCGAGTCTAATAACCTTACCAGAGTCAGTAATTTTAGTTCTTCCTACATTAGCAATATTCTCATTAATCTTAGTAAGCAGATCAATGATTTTGGTAGAAGAGTCTTGTTGCTGTTCCAGAGCTTTTTGCTCAGGAGTTTTACCAGCTTCTTCAGCTTGACGAGACTTGAGCTCTGTGCCCATAAGTCGTCTCATCTGTTTAACCCATCTGTTTCCGCCTTTATGGAGTTTACCATATCCGGTGACTCTTTCAAGTGAAGCAATAGCATTAGCATCCAGACCAGATTCATCAATCATAGCCTGTCTTGCACTAGCAAATTGATCAGCATTTATACTCTGAAGGAATTCTTCAATTTCATTAGGTCCTAAGCCATCCTTCTCGAGAATCTTTCTTACAGCTTTAATATCACCACGGCGTAAAGCCTGCATGATATGCTTCTTATCATTCATGGCATTGATAAGAGGAGCATGTCCTCTCTTAGCCCAAACACCATTTGCATCAAACAGATCGCTTACAGCACCACCTGCTTGATCAATCATATTATTGAAAGCAATATTCTTGGAACCTCTATTCTTAATAAAGGTATCCATATTATCAGTCATACTTTGCAGCTCTTCCAAAGAAGATCCAGCAAGCATTTCATCAAGTTGTTTAGTTTGATCAATTTTAGTTCCACTACGGAATTTATGCTTCCTTCTAAACTCCAGACGTTGTTTAGCAGTCATAGTATCCATAGTACCACGAGCAATCTGTCGAGAAATCAGGTTATTACCAATTCCACCTAGAGCTCTAAAAGGCAAAGAGACAGCAAATCTTGCAGGATAAGTGAGTGCTTTAGCAACGCCACCAATCAAGGAAGATGCTCTCTTAAATACTTTCTCTCTAAACCATTCCCCTAAAGGAATGCCGAGATGTTTCTCAAATACTCCATTTACTCCATCAGCAATTCTATCACCAACAGAGATGAAGATATTTCTTATAAACTGCCCAGATCCCTTTAAGAAAGTCTTAGTAGGATCAATAATATACTTCTTAGCATAGTCTTTAAGATCAAAAGCAATCTTCTTACCAGTATTCAGAAGAGGATTAATAAATCCATCCTTAAGAGCACCAAGAAGACCACCATGTTTCTTACCATCTTTATCCTCTTTACCAAAGATGGCTTCTTTAAATTTATCAGTAGAAGCTATATAACCGCCTGCAGCACCAAGCATAGCATTTCCAACTAAACCGAAAGGCCCGAAGAAAATACTAGCAGCAGCACCGATACCCATAGCAGGAAGAGCTTTCTTAATCTTTTCCTGAGTTTCTTTAGTCATCAGTCCATTAGTGCCCTTTTCGACACTACCGAACATGAATTCCTTGAAAGCATCAGTATTCTTAGCCCAGCCAAGAGTTGCTCCAGCAAGAGCACCACCAACTAAACCAAGAGGAGTAAATAAACCAGCAATGGCACCACCGATACCAAAGTCGATCATTCCCTTAGAATTCTTATTGAAGAATTCAATAACACTCTTAGGAATCAATCCACCCTTACGGTTGCCATTTTCATCCATTTCACCAAATAGATATTTCTTAGCAGTCTCAGAATTCTTTACAATGCCAATACCTGCACCAGCAGCAGCACCAAGAAGAGGACCGCCAAAGAGTCCAGTAACAAGGGAAACACCGGAGCCAATCAGTGCATTAGCAGCAATATCTGCTCCATCTCCACTAACTTCTCCCATGACTTTTCTAATAGCTTTCCAAAGACTAGAACTAGAACTATTAGTCTTGGAGTTGTTATTTACAGTGCCCTGAGCATAGTTACCGATTTTACCACCTCTAAGAGCACTTAAAATTTTACCTTTTTCTCTATTCTCTCTCATCAAATTCTTCTGCTGAGTCTTTCTTCCTCTATTGGGAATAATAATCTCACCAGGAGAAACCATTGCGAGACCATATTTACTGACAATACCACCACGAGCAAGATTCTGAACTTCAGGATTATTAAGTCCTTGCAACAGTTCTGTCATCTCATCAAGATCTGTAATAGCAGTATTATCATTATAAGATGTATCCTGACCAGTAAACAGATCAGTCAAATATTGATAATTAGCAGCATTAGCCCTTCTGGTATTTCTATACTGCTTTGCATCTTCAGCAGAAAGGATTCTTCCTGCTCTTAAAGACTCGAATAGAGTTCCATAAGTATCATCAAGACCTTGCATGGCTCTATTCTTAGCCCAACCAAATTTAGACTTTAAACGCCCACCGACACTACGAGCAAAGGCTTTACCTTTTTCATCTACCCATTTTCCTACCTTTGTCTCTTTAAATTTGCCATATAGGTCATTAAACATCTTCCTCATTCTATTTTCGAACTCATCGAAAATATCAGAAGTTCTAGTGACCATATAGTCTAAGAAACTTCTATAAGGTCTACCAGCTTTATCGGAGAAAGTTTCTCCATCTTCAGTGCCAAACATTGCATCATAAATGCGTTGGTCGGCCTTCTGAATGATATCTGTAATCCAGAGTGCAGGAGAACGAAGTAGTTTATCTACTCCATTCTTCATTGACTGCCATTTATCAGTTACAGTCTTAGCAGAGTCAAACTCTCTAATGACATTTTCTTTAGTTATACCGAGCTTTTCAGCAGCAGTTTTCTCCTTAGGAGCTTTCCTCTGCTGGAAAGTACTTCTTCTATTAGGATCAACCCAAGGATCTTCAATCGTAGTATCTTCTGCAAAGCCATTCTCTTTGTAGAATCTATCGAAATCACCCTTAGGACGATAATTGCTATTATTATTTTTGCCTCCTCTGAGGCCATAAGTTCTAATATAGCGAACTTCAGCTAAGATATCCTTAAGATAATCTGTAGCAGATTTGAACTTATTACTCTTCTTATAGTATTCTCCAGGTCCACCCTTATTAGGATCAAATCTCTTTAATTTTCCATGATCGTCAAATTCGAGCATTCCACCATTAAAGAGTAGGCTTGCAGGATTAGCAAAAGAACCTTCAATGCTCTTCATATATCTGGTACGATTCTGAGCAGCATTGAAGGTATTAGCGGCTATATTGTATACACCCTTCTTATCATGATCTCTTAAGTAATTGACAAATGAAGTCCATTCATCGTACCCAAAAGTCATATTATAAGGATTGGTCTCATTTCTTCTATCTCCTCGTGGGCCATAACCCATATAAGGAGTGAAGTCACCACCATCATTGTAAACTTGCTTACCAAGCTTCTTGAATCTCTTATTGAGTTCTTCTCGTTCAGCTGCAGTTTTAGCAAACATATCAGCCCACTTATTGAAAGAATCTTCAATAGAGGATATTGATTGTGCCCAAGCAGCTTCTTGATTTTGTTTGTATTCACGATGTATCTCTCGCATCGTCTTATACTTTCCTGAAGCCCCGTCATAGTATTGAGCTGGGCGACCAGAAACAGCAGATTCGATTCGAGCTAAGTATTGTGGGATAACATCCACAATTGCTTTCTTAGTCTCTCCATCAAACGGTATCGGTCCTCGTTGGTACTTTGAAGTATCAACAGAAGACTTCTTATCCATCTTGATGCCAAGCAAATTACCGATTATGCCTTTGAAGTTGATGCCATCAATAGTCTCTTCTTCAGCCCAGCTATTCATTCTAGCCGCAAAAGCAGAGAACAGTCCAGACATATTTTCATCAAAGGATTTAAGAGTAGTCTGTACAATCGAAGGAATCAGCATCTTGGCTACCATCATAGGAATAGCCTTAAGAGGAGATCCAACGAAGACTTTCAACATGTTTCCATCAGATCCACTAAGCATACCGCCAGTAGGATCCAGATTCAACAAGTTCTTATAGATATTCTTAGCATAAGCGGCAAGATCGGGAGCACCACTAGCACTAACAATCTCATCATACTTAGTAGACTTATACTCTTCCTGCTGAACTTTGTAGAGATTACGCTGCATCTCAGTAAGTTCTTTCAGATAAGCATTAGTCTCACTTACTTTATTAGAGATATCTCCATAGAATTTGACAGATTCATTCATGTAATTGGTAAGAGGACCAGAGAGAATAGAATTGATTAGTGCAACACCATTACCAACTCCAGCAAATCCATTAACCATAGATGAATAAATCTTTTCATTCTGCATAGACAAAAGTTTAGTAGATGCCATATTGACATCTGCAATAGCTTTAGCAGAACCAACAATGGCTTTGGTCTCCGCTTCAGAAGAAGCACTAATCATTCCACTAATTGTTCTAGTAGATGCAATAGTGGCTTTAGTGGATTCAGAGACATCTTCATCATTATCTTCAGAACCCCAGTCATTACCAAAGTCATCGCTTTCAAATTCTGAGAAATCGGAGAAGTCATCGCCCATGACTCCTTCCATACCAAACTGGTTTTCACGTTCTTTATTATAGAACTTACCAGTGGTTATGTCTTCTTGAAGTGCTTTAAGACCAAGAGTAGCAGCTTCATAGACTTTAGATCTTTTAATAGATCTATCAACAGCTTTAAGAGTTTGGCGATAATTTCTAGTAGCTGCATATATTGTTTTAAAGAGTTCATCGTTAGTATCGATGAAGTCTTTCATATTTTCAGTAGGCTCTGTAATTGTTTCAATTGCAGCATATCCTACTGACTTTCCCATATTTTTAATATATTCTGTAACTTTCGGAAGTCGTCCAGCCATAATGGTTAGCCCTCCTTTATAAGAATCTTACTTCTATGTTCAGGGTAGCAAAAGTACAGTAGAGAGGCTTAATTGCCTCTCTACTGAGTAGTTTAGGAATTAGTTGTCCTCATTATCGGCTCTATCATTGTCCTCATCGGAGGTTTCAATTTCACCTGTAAACTTCTTGAACTGCTTAAAGACCTGATTGCATCCAACTGCAGCCAGACCGGAGCCCATACCGATAGTGCAAGCTTCTACAATATTCTCTGCATTAATAGCAGTGGGAACTTTATAGAAGAGAGCAATACCAATAAGACCACCAATAACGGCAGACACAGGAGGAATGCTTTTCCGCTGTTCATCAGTCTTGAAAGTGAACTGCTTCATAACCCAAATGATGAGATATACAGCAAGTACGATAAAAGGCATAGAAGGAATATTGAGTTCCATAATATATTCTCCTCTCAAATTTGAAATATTTTTATTACAATGTTTGAAAAAGAAAAATGAGGGAGATAAAAATCTCCCTCAATAATTACTCTTCAGGAAGCATATCAAGCAATTCCTTAAAAGTAAGTTCATGGAATTTATTATCAGGATCCATGTATCCAAATAGAGTTACATTTCTAGATTTAGAATTAGCATAGCTCTTTAGATAGTCCTGATTGATAGGATAATTATTAGGATCGATTTTATTCATATAGCCCCAGCACATAGCTAGTCTAGCATCTTTAAAAATAAAAGTCTGATCATAATTTTTATCATGTACATCCACTGTCGGGTTCTTAAGTTCAAACTGCTGAATGATTGCTAAGCAGAGTTCTTTCTTGGTCATCATTGATTTATCATTCTCCTTTGATGATATGCTCCATAATTTCATCAGTAATTTCATCAATAGGTTTAAGAGAACCATCGTCATTAGACTCATTAATGAAAATATACCTGATATTGTATTTACAACTAAGATCATTGATATAAGTTCTATCGTTTTTCAGAATGTTTACCATTCTTCTGCAGTATTCCATGTATTCTGCATTCTTCTCATGAATATCAGCATGAGAAGGATCATCTCTCATTCTCTGCTCAATGATTCTCTCATTAGATTCTTCATTCATATAAAGAAAGAAAACCATATTGGGAACAGGAATTTTGAAGTCCTTATATTCATGGTTATAGAGCCATCTGATGTATTCCTTACATTGATCTTCCAAAACAGGATCAATATACTTATCAGTGAGCTTAGAATTTCCAAAGAGAATCTTACATCCCTGATGAATTACATTAGCCTGTGTATAACGATCAGCAATTACGATTCCTCCATTATCATAGATCTCTCCCCATGCATCATTAGCATAAGAGATAGATCTATCAATAGAAAAGAAATCAGAAGTGATAATAGGAGACAATTCTTTACGAGTCTCACTCCATGTACCAGACAGGTATTTATCAACCATATTAGCAGAGTTCTCTCCATACCTAGGAAAAGATACGAGAATAGAATTTCCGCCAATTCGTTTTTGAATATTGACAGCCTGGGTATGCTTACCAGTGCCATCAACGCCTTCAATCACAATAAGCTTTCTGTTAAGATAACTTTTCATTTTCTTCTCCTCCATTTATCAAATTGTAATCTTAAAAATACTCCTAATAGAATACAAGCGAGTATTCTAATAATAGTAATAATCATTTGAAATCCTTCCATCTATAAAATTCGCCAAAGTTTACAAATTCATAATAGGTATCTGTATCAGGCATATATAGGAACCTCTTACCGGTATCATTTATGTAGACTACTGTCGGATATTGAAATTTGGCTCCTCTATAATGATTTTCAAAATCTACTTGATTCTCACAATTGCTCCAACCAAGATATGCTCCATCCTGCAATGTAAGAACCATATGAGGTGTTTTATAATACGAATTATATTCTTTCTCTAATTTATTTTCTTTCTTATGAGAATCCTTCATATCTACAGAGTGATTAATTGCATAATTCATGCCTTTATGAAGAAGATATAAACAAGGAATACCTACAATTGCTATAGTAGTAATTATTCCTATGAAATAAAATATATACTGTATATCAGTCATTGATACAACTTTCCTTTCAATGAGTTACTTAAATGTACCAGATAAGGTAAATAATGAAAATGATCAAGTAAAGTGAGAACTCTCTAGTAAAAGAATAAATACTCTTTTGGGCTCTGCAAAGTTATTACCTAACTATGCGGGACCCCCCCCCTGCCGACAATTATATTGCGATCGTAGAGGAGGGTGTCTTGATAAATGCAGAGCTCTGAGAACATCCTCTTCCAATTAAGCATTTATTATACACCTTCCTCTGAGTGAGGAAGGTGATTTTGTTTTATGGGTGAAAGTTTAATAGTCAGAAAGGGTGGAGGACCATCAGGTGGAAGTGGCAATAGGCTTACTACGGAGATTATATTAGAGAATACTAATTGGGTAGCACCAAAGGCAAAGAATCAGCAATTTAGCGTAAGAATATTTGGAGGTGGTGGAGGTGGTGGAACGTCAAATAGTAATACGAATAATGAAGGATCTGGAGGTGGCGGTGGATGGATGAATAATGCATTATTAAATATACCTGCTGGTACATCTGTACAAATTTCTATAGGAAGAGGAGGATCATTTGGTTCTTATGGAAGTTATGCCACTACAGGAGGATCTACAGTATTTGGTAAATACTTAAGTGCTAATGGCGGATCTGGTGGAAATGGTTTTAATGGTGGATCTGGTGGGTCTGGAGGAGGAGGTATTGGATGGTCTAGACAAGGGAAAGGCGGAGAAGGATATCAATTTGGAGGTGGAGGAGGTGGTCGTAATCTATGGGCTTCAGCGGATAGAAATAATGTTGGCGGAGGTAATGGAGGCATGTGGGGAGGTGGTGGAGGAGCTGGAACATCTATGAATGGAGGTAAGGGTGGAATGTATGGAGGAGGAGGTGGAGTTGATGGTGGAAATAATAGAAGTAGTATTGCATATGCTGGAGATGGAGGAATGTACGGAGGCGGTGGAGGAGCTGTTAGCAATTCTAATTCTGGAGCTGGATCAGGTGGTCAATATGGTGGAAATGGATCATATGGAGAAAATAATGCTACTGATGGCACTAATACTTCTACATGGACTAATGTATTTAATGACGGTAATGGTTACTTTAGAGGATGGGGAAGAGCTGGGAAAAAGTATAATGCATCATCTGATAAGTTTAGAGGTGCTGGTGGAGGAGGATTTGGTGGTAATGGTGGAGATGGAGGTCTTTGGGGAGGAGGCGGTGGAGGAGGATATGGTGGTAATGGTGGAAATGGAGGCAATTATGGTGGTGGCGGCGGTGGTGGATTTGGTGGCGATGGTGGCGATGATTGTGGTGGTGGAGGAGGATATGGTAAATCTGCAAGAGGAGGTAATTGTACTGGTGGAGGCGGTGGTTACTATTCTCCAGGAGCAGATGGTATAGGTAATCAAGGTGGAGGTGGAGGAGGATATGGTGGAATTGCAGGATATGGTTTTGGATGTGGTGGTGGACCACATAATCATCCTGCTACAAATGGTATTTGTATAATTCAGTACTATATCTAAATATTCATCCAGAGAGATTTTGTATCTCTCTGGATTCTATATTTTAATTATATACTATATCTATGACTAAATAATAATTAGTCATTATAAATACTTATGATAAAGGAGAAGTATTATGAAGTATACACCTGATGGCGATATGGAAATCGATCTGAGTGAACTTGCTAAAATTCTGACCGATAAGATTCCGTCTGATATTCTCTATTCTTCAAAAATCCTTGTCAATAATGCTTTAGTTGGAGGCTGTGGAAGGATTCTGATGAATTATAAGAATGAAGATGTATGGAGATTGTATGGATTCCTTCAAGTAACTGCTGGATATTGGATTAAAGAAGTCCTTAGAAACCGCAAAGTATCTAGTCTTAAGATTAGATTTAAGAGACTTGATATTGAATATGAGTCTGTACAGTCTATTGGAGAAGATAGTATTCCTGATACAAAATTTATTAATCTTCATTTCACATTCAAAGACTTCAAGGATTATGCTGCAGTCAGCATTACCTGAATAAAATGTATAAGAGAGCTAGTTTAAATACTAGCTCTCTTTTCTTTTTTTGTAAAAGTCTTATATTTTGGCTATATAATATCTGGTGAGAAAAAGGAGGGATTTAAATAATAGCAAAAAAAAAAATAAAGGAGAACGAACTTATGGAAGACATTAAGTACGTTAGTTATCATGGGCAAATTTGCATACTTATTGAAGACAAAGGAGTCAAGTCTACTATCGCTGGAATCTATTACTATATGAATAGTTTTGATATGTCTGTTTTTGAAGGAGATGTAAATACCTCTGAATTAAAACCAGTAAATCGGGATGATGTTAGTGATAAGTCTATGATACATCGACTGAAAATATATAGGACAATTCATGATTGTATATTTGGATTTGCTGAGGAAGAAATGGAACTAGTGCACCCATTTATTTAAAAAATAAAGAGGACTGGGGAGAAGCCCTCTTTATTTTTATGGTGGTACATAATGAGGAGTGTGGACAAGAGATTTTATGGTTTAATTAGAAATCACCTTCGCCATAAAACTCGTTATCCAATACTTTCACCACCTAACTTGAGAATCTGATAAGTGATATAAACAAAGTGACATTACATAAATTACTTTAAGAAATCTTTTTGCCTCGAGATTAAAGGATGAGTATTTTGTATTGTATTTGTATATCACTTATCGGTCTCAAGTATATAATATCTAATCATATCTTATAAGAATTACAGAGTGAATAAGAGTGGGGATTTCTCCCCACTCTTTTATTTTTTCTTAAAATAGAATTTATATCTAGGTTTTTCTTCTCCTAGATATTGCCATCTAATCCAGTCATCGAGAAAGATAGCAGCTGCAATTACAGGCAACCAGAGGATTGCAAATAGAGGACAGACCTGTCCTAAGATATTTCCCCACATATTACTGTAGTCCCATACATTTAATCCTAGACCGATATTTACAATACAGCCTGTCGTAAACTCCAGTAATAGGACTATACAGTCGCCTATTAGGACTTGCAATTCAAAGTATGTATCCCAAGGAAGAACTTCATTGATTAATCCTATACAGATTAAACAGATTCCTCCTAATATAAACATACTAGGATGAGAATATCCTCTCCAAAGAACTTCAATAGAGTAATAAACGCATCCACCTATTTCCCATAAGAGAAGATATTTAAAAATAGTTAGTAAAGTAAAATGCTTATCTTTCTTTATAGAATTCATGTAAATCATCTCCTTTACTAAATAGTGAAAAAAGAAAGAGGGGCATAAGCCCCTCTTATATCGTTAAATAGTTTGAATCATTTAACTGTTTGGTCCTAGATATTTTTATCACATCAGAAAAGATTAGTCGAGTATTATACTTATATTCATATGTAGGAAGAGTTATTACCTCCTTAAATCCATCATTAGTTAATCTTTCCAATGCTCTAACAAGATCATAGACATCTTCAATGCTTTTAACACTATACAATTGCTCTTCATAAACTCCAGAGCCTCTATACACATTTATTGCTTGAACAGTCATAGGAATATAGAATTCTTTGCCAGTGCTATCTACTTTTTTTATTACGCAGCTTTTAGTATTTGGAATATTTCTAAGATTCGTAATATAATCACTAATTTGGTCAATTTTCTTTTTGACATGAATTTCCATGTCAATATCAATGCTCTCTGAATCAATAGTAATATGTGTTGGACCGAATTTGCGAGTATTTTTAAAATAACCATCTGCAAGCTCGATCAAAGCATTAATTGCATATTCTAGAGAAACATCTTTGTGCTTGTACAATTCTTTAATATTCTCATCTATTACAGTTATTGACACTTTAATATCTTTTCCTTGATGATAGAATATGAGCCCATTATTTACATCTCTGAGGAACCCAATATCTTCATCTATTGATTTTAACCTAAGCATAGAAAGTTCATACTTTGCCATATATTTCATTCCCCTTTAAATTAGATAAATGTAAATGTCTTATCATTGCCAATGACAATTCTTCTGCTAAATATAACTGTAGAATTACGATTATCGATAAAATAATCGTCAGGAATGCTACAAAGCTCAGGTTTATATCCGAGTTTCATCATAGCTGTAATTTTGTTGATGACATCCTTTATATTATGGCATGTAGTAAGTTCTTCGCCTCTCTTGGCAATCATAACTTTATTACAGTCATAATATGTAACCACATATTCTACAGTTGCAGGAAGATCAAAATCTTTTCCGTTACCTGTATAAGTAACAACAGCTTTAAATTCGCCATCAATTTCTTTCATCTCATTAATAAAAGTTTCAAGACAATTTTTATGCTCATTTACTTTCGTTGAAATCATAATTCATTTCCCCATTTAAATTAGTATATTTAATTAAAAGTTTCCTGAATGGTAAATATCTAACTAAATGGTATAATTATCCCATGGAACAATTAAATAAGCATGTAAGAGCACTCAATATGCTCGTAATTTAACCCATTAACATTTAATTAAATTCAAAGGAGGGATTAAACAATGGCCGAATTTTCTGCTACCGCTAGAATTCCTACTAGGCCTCTCTCTTATGACCAGTTAAATTTGGCTGAGAATAAAGAGCTGATTGCTGACTACAACACTGGCGCTCTCTATGTAAAGAAAGCTGATGGAACAGTTGTTGATGTCAGTGCTGCTGTTAAGGAAGTTATTATTAAAGAGATCCAGAAGGATCCCAATTTCTCCAATAATATTCAAATTACTATTAATGGAGATACCTATGAACTTAGCACAGTAATCACAAAGAATGTCACTGAAATTAAACAGATTCAGGATGCTCTTGGTTACTACGTAGATAAGGAAGGTAATGTAAAATTTGATCTGCTCGATAAGATCGCTAAAATCGATCCCAATACTGGCAAGGTTGAATTTACCATTACCGCAGATGATGTTCAGGAGACTGATAATCGTGTATTCCTTTCTCCTACTGAGAAAGAATCTGCTGCTAAAGCAACTCATCCTGAAATTATTAAAGCCACCATTCTTGGTGGTACTCAAGCTTGGACTGGCTCTGATGCTCCTTATACACAGAAAGTTACAGTTACTGGTATTAAGGAAACTGATGTCCCAGTAGTTGATATTTCTCTTGGTGATATCTATGATACTATCACTAAGCAGTTGGATAGCTATGCATATATCTATAAGATTCTTACCTATGATGGTTACATCATGGTTTATGCAAGCCAGCCCACTGAGAATGATATCAATATTCAGATGAAAGTTGACAGACAGTAAAACAAATTAATAGAGTTATTTACCCAAACTCTATATTTTATATTTGGAGGTATTAAAAGACATGAAGATTTTCCAAATTGTAAATGGCTTCTGCCATTGGTGCACTCCGTTTACATCCATGGAAGAAACTAAGGGTTTCCCGCCTGATTGTATCTTTGTCGAGGCTCCTGACTATGTAAATGAGCAGTGGGGCTATGATGAGACCAAAGAAGGCGATGAGCGTTTCATCCATCCTGAGCCTCCTGAAGGTTGGGCTTTTGATGATGAGACTGGCACTTTCTATCCTCTGGATGCTGTTCCTCAGATGCTGGCCGATGCTCAGAATGCTAAGCAGAATGAGAACAAGGCTGCATTTGCTAAGTTCTTAAGTGAGCATCCCATTACATGGGTTGATGGCAAGACCTATGGTGTCTCTATGGAAGATCAGGAAGAGATTTCTCTGAACCTGAGCAAGTATCAGCTTCAGGTTGAGGCTTCCAAAACTGATCCTTCTGTCGTTCCTGTTCTGCAGTGGCATGCTGTTCATGAAGCTTGTACTGACTGGACTATCGAGAATATGACTGCCTTGACTCTGGCAATCAATAATTTCGTATATCCTTGGTTCCAGCTGATGAACCAGTACAAGGCTCAGATCTTCAATGAGACTGATCGCAAGGCTGTTGAAAAGATTACCTTCGATTATCGCACTGATGAAGAGAAGGCTGCTGATGAAGCTGAAGCTCAGAAGGCTGCTGAAGATATGAAGAAGTTCGAAGAAGAGCAGAAGGCTAATAAGAATACTTCTTCTACTGAAGAGACTTCTAAAACTGAGACCACAGAGTCTGCCGAAGAGACTAAGGAATAAAAAAGAAAAGGGCTGGATGATTCCAGCCCTTTATTCTTTTATCTAGGAATTTCGAAATAGATATTGCAGTCGTAAATCTCTCCTGTCTTAGCATCCATAATATCGATCTCATCTACATATTTAGTAGATACCCCATCCTCGTATCTGCTTAAAAGTTCCTCACAGATGAGTTCCAAAACAGCATAGTCTGCAACAAGACCACAAGCTGCTAGTCTCTTCATGATAGTTCCAAGAGCAAATCTCGGATTTGCCATAGCGATAACTCCAAGTTCAAATCTCGGATTTACAATAGCTTTAATTCCAAGACCAAATCTCGGATTTGCCATAGTACGGAATGCTTCTCCATCTTTTCGATAGAGCATAACACTGACATGGCTAGCGCAATTAGGAATCTCCATTCTAACCGAATATTTCCTATTGAAATTGGCTTGGATCCTTGTAGTTTCCTCTCCAGAATCAAGTGAATAAACTGCACCGAATACACAATATGCAATTTCATTTGCAATGGAGCCGTTAGTTATATACTTGTGGATTTCATCAATGAAATCCAAAGCATTATATGACGGAGTTTTGGAGATACTTCCGATATAGGTGAGATAGATCTTGTCATCCAACTCACCTGTTTTGATTTTAGATCGATTATTGGTCAGATGAAAAAGGCATTTCCTGTCACCAGGATCCTTGAAGTCACATACAACCTCGATTTTGAACTGCTTGATCTTTTCCATTATGCATTTCTCCTTTCAAGTTTGAAATACATCTTTCCAGTGAACTCTTTTCCATCTCTGGTTTCGAATTTGATATCCTGAGTGATCTCATCTTCATCAGGATGAGTTGTGGCATGAAGCGCTACATAGGATACAGCCGTTTCGATATCTCTATATGACACCAGTAATCTATGGTCATGGCAAATTGAACTCATAATGAATGGAATCACATTATAGATATCGCTAAATCTAAACATGCCAAAATAGGGATGGATATTTAATTCGTCGCAATCCATCCTTATAGTTAGACTGTCAGGATTGATCTTTGTAAGGCTAAAGGAAAACTCATAATCTATATCATTCTTTCCTTTAAACTCCATCTTCTCATTCTTCGCATATCCCCAGATATAGACCATATTGAAGAAGAAGTATGTGAAGTCTTTTATGATGTAGTCATCAATTGATCTCCACCCACAATCGACTTTATCCATGATCTCTTTACAAAACTTCATTAATGAAGCATTGGAAATTTCTTTCCATTTTCTTTCGAAGACAAGCTCGATGGAATCATGGCTATGTCCAGATTCAATACAATCGAAGTCTTTATTATCGACTTCATTATTCCATGGATCTACTTTGCTTGCAATTCTACTAAGAATTGCATATTGATCTTCATTTATGCCACTAATTTTTACATTAACGGCATATTTGATTTGGTCTTCATTTGTGAATTTCATTTTTTCATTCTCCCTTTCTTAAGACTTAAGTGATTAAATTTATTTTTCACTCATATTAATAATATATGATTGAAATTATATAAATGAACAAAAGATTAAAATGATCTCGATTATGAAATCGAGCATCCTTTTGTGAGAGATTTGCTAAGCAAAGTAATTTCTCTCACCCCCCCCCCCGATTATCCTGCGATTTCGAGGGAGGGAGGGTGAACGAGATTTTACAAAAGCTTTAGTAAATATCATAGTTCATTACTCCTTCCCTTGATAGGGAAGGAGTTTATTCGTTTTATTAAGGGTGGAAATGGAAAAGGATGTAAATTTGATCATCATGGTGGAATAAATAGTGCTGAATTATATAAGTATCAAAAAGGAGAGTGATAATTAATGGGAGAATCATTAATTACACGTAAAGCTGGTTCTAGTGGAGGGTCTAGTGGAGAATTTAGAACTGAGATTATAACAATCTCGCAAAATTGGGTAGTGCCAAAGAATTTAAAGAATAAAGCAATATCTGTAAGAATATTTGGCGGTGGGCAAGCTGGATGTAATAATAGTTTTGGTGCTGCTGGTGGTGGATCTGGAATGATGAATAATGCAATATTAACTAATCTCACTCCAGGTCAGATTATACCTATTATCATAGGTGCTGGGGGTAGAGGTAATATAGCAGATGATAAAATTGGAGCTGCTGGTGGAACTACTTTATTTGGAAGCTATCTGTCTGCCAATGGTGGTGGTTCTGGAGAATGTGGAGCTGGTGGTGGAGGAGGACTTAGATGTAGTGCAAATCAATTTGGTGGTGGTGGAAGTTGGTATTCTGATGGAGGAGATGGAGGAACTTATGGTGGCGGTGGAGGAGGTGGATACAGTTTATATGGAGGATCTGGATGTAATGGCGGTAATGGAGGAACTTATGGTGGAGGAGGTGGAGGAGCTCAATGTGGAAGAAAAAGCAGAGCAGGAGATGGAGGAAATGGAGGAACTTATGGAGGAGGTGGAGGAGGCGGTTGTGGATTGTATTCATATGAATACAAGAATACTGGTAATGGTGGAAATGGTGGTACTTATGGAGGTAGAGGAGGAGATGCCCGTGTATATTGGAATGATCGTTATAAGTTTGATGGAACTTCTGCTGAAGATGGTACCAATACATCTACTTGGACTAATGTATTTCATGATGGAAATACTTACTTCAGAGGAGCAGGTAAAGCTGGAAGTCAGATACCTATGTCACAACTAACCAATCAAACATGGGGATCTGGTGCCGGAGGAGGAGGATATGGTGGTAATGGAGGTAATGGCGGTGCACTAAAAGGAATTCAATCCGGTGGTGGAGGTGGTGGATATGGTGGTAATGGAGGTATAAATAGTGGAGGAGGTGGTGGATATGGTGGTGATGGAGGAAATGATAGAGGTGGTGGAGGAGGATATGGGAAATCTGCCAGAGGAGGAGATAATTATGGCGGTGGGGGAGGATATTATGCTGCCGGAGGAAATAATAATGGTGGTGGGGCTGGATATGGTCCAGGAGGAGAATATGATGTAAGATATGCTACTATGGGTGCTGGTGGTGCTGGGCAAAATGGACCTTATAATGTTGGTGGAGATGGTGTTTGCATAATTCAATACTATATCTAAAAAAAAAAAATAATAGGGCAGAGTAAATCTGCCCTATTATTCTCATTTCATGAGAGTAGTTATGTATTCACTAGCTAAAGCAATAAATTCTTTATTGCTGAAGTGATCGGCCCCATAGAAAGTCTCATTCATGAAATCACTCTCTTCAGCTTTTCCAATAACTGTTCTCATACATCTTTCAACAGCCATCCAATTAGTATTATACTTCTTAGCAACTGCAGGATAAATAGTCTTAGTTATAGCATCCAAATTACTCTCATCTTCAATAGCCATTTGAATTGCCATTCTTATGTATTTGAATCCTTTCATCTGAGGTTTAATTCCAACCTTATTGAGAAATACAGAGATCTTCATTAAGACATCATCATAGTACATAATTTTGGAATTTTGATGAATGCTATCAAAGATACTCATATTGATCTGATCAAGAGACTTAAGCTTAGAAGTTGCTTCGGGTACATATTGAATGATGTTGGTAGTGATGGTGTTCATTTTTATTTCTCCTTTTATTTTTGTATTAGAGAAATTGATGAATTTTAAATTCTTATCTTTTTCTCCCATATATTATATAATGGAATTTTAAGACTATTACAAAAAAGAAAGAGGACTATAATTAGTCCTCTTTCATTCATTTCAATTCATCAGGATCAATATCCATGAAGCTACAGATAGTCTTGAGAGATTTTACAATATCTTCTCTCTTCTCCATCATTACAGTATCCACATAGTCGTGTCCATCCAAAGTTTTGCCTCCAGTCGGATTTCTATATATCATGTAGTTTATTGTATTCATAGCCCCTATTAATTCTCCAAATGAATCTCTTCTAAGATTTCCATCACAGAAGTGAAGCCCATTTCTTTCATAAAAACCAAGTTGCATACTAATACCTCCTTAAGTATTACTTCTATATTATACAATTAAAAATATGATATCTTGTATTTGGAACTAATAAATAATGTTGTAATAAAGGAGGTATCAGTGTATGAATCTTCATACTGTATTTGCAACAAAGAATTACTGCTACACTGATTTGCCTAATATGTCTAAAGTTTTGGGCATTATGGTACATTCTACTGGCTGTAATAATCCTAACCTGCGTAGATATGTTGGTCCTGATGATGGATTGCTTGGGCCTACGAGTTCTGCTAACTGGAACCAGAGAACTATCAATGGTAAAGTGCAGAAACTTGGAGTTCATGGATTCATTGGAAAATTAAAGGACGGCACTGTTGCTACTTATCAGGTTCAGAAGTGGAATCATAAATGCTATCACTGTGGTGTAGGTACTTCTGGTAAGTCTGGTAATAGTAATTACATTGCTTTTGAGATCTGTGAAGATGATCTGACTGATGAGGCATACTGCAAGGCATGCTATAGAGAAGCTGTTGAGCTTTGTGCTTATCTCTGTGAGATGTATAAGCTCAATCCTCTGACTAATATCGTATGTCATTGTGAAGCTTATAAGAAGGGCTTTGCATCTAACCATGCAGATGTAATGCATTGGTGGAAGAGGTTTGGTCTTTCTATGGATCAGTTCCGTGTTGACGTTAAAAATGAAATGGAGGATAATAATATGACTGACGAAAAGTTTGCTGAGCTGATGGAGCGCTATTATGCTAATCAGGCTAAGAAGACCTGCCCTGATTGGGCTAAGGAAGAGTTTGAAGAGGCTAAGCAGATGGGTATTACCGATGGTAGTGCTCCTATGCGGCCTGCTACTCGTCTTGAGACTGCTCTGATGACTAAGCGTGCCATTAAGAGCACTAACAAGTGATAATAAGGACTAGGGAATCAATCCCTAGTCCTTTTATTTTTTTTTTATCTGACAACCTTAAGCTGAATGGGAACAGCTGTAGTAGTTTTCTCATCAGCATAGATTGTAATGGATCCATTTGCAGTTGTAATTCTGTAGATACTGCTCCAAGCAGTTACAATATCTTCTTTAGAAGAATAAGCAACTCCATTAAAGTTGATATCGACAATTGGAGTATCAGTTGACAGAATTCCTGCGACAGGTACAGTCTGGGTATAAGGAGCAGCTGACCCACTCCAAGAAGTACCCACTGTAGCTGTATAGACTACTGTAGTAGCTTTGCCATTAGCAATAGTTTTAGCCTCTGTAGCAGTAGCAGATGCATTAGAGGCATTAGTCTTAGCCTGCTCAATAGCAGTCTCAGCAGTAGTCTGATTATCAGACATAAATACAGCCTTTGCTTTAGTAGGAGGGTAAATCTGATTACCATCCTTATCAATCAAAGGAGTAATTTTTGCAGCCATATATATTAAACCTCCTTTTAAATCTTATTTTTCAGTTCTTCCAATTAGAAGAGATCTTACAATAGCCTTCAGACAGGGGCTTCCAAACGCCATTAATTTTTACATAGCCTTCAGAGACTTCCTTGATAGAGCCATTAATCTTAAACTGAAATGGAAGAGATTTGGCTTTAAGAATTTCGAAGATGCAGTAGCCATCACCGGCATTCTGGTCAGAAGTACCACCAGTGTTAGCTCCAGCATTGTAGGAACTAGCAGCAGTACCTCTAATACCGCCATAATAGCCACCGCCACCGCCGCCATTGCCATCATCGGTGTTGGAACCACCACCACCGAATCCAGCCATAGCATAAGTGTTTCTAGTATAGTAATACTGGGATCCAATTCCTCCATTAAGGAAAGACAATCCATAACCATAGGAGGAACTGTTACCAGAGTTAGTGCCATATGCGGTGTTATAACCACCACCTGTACAGGTAGATGAATAGGAAGGTTTAGAACCAGTCGTATGCAGTCCACCTTTACCAGGGCCAGTGCCTGAATAACCGTTATCATTGGAGCCATTTCCACCAGCTGCAATGATAAGAGGTTTTACCTTCCATCCAGAGAATGTAGTATTGGAACCATTGATGGAACTGCCAACAAATGTATCTCCTGTACCATCAGTCATTCTCTTAACAATGAATGTTCCTCCTCCACCAGCACCAGCAGTCTGGTCTTTGGTAGAAGATGTAGAGGTCATAGCATCTTTACCATGCTGACCTACAAGGATCATTACCTGATCGCCCTTTTTAAATTCAAAGGTTCCATATACATATGCACCATTGCCAGATCTAGATGATGCTGTAATACCATAGGTATACAAGTTACCATAAGATCCTCTTGCTCCATATGCATGAATCTTAACAGTGCAATCTACAGGAAATGTATAACTAAGAATTGTGCCTGTCCAAGGATTAGTTTCTCCAGTATTGGTGATATTAAACCTTAGAGTATCTCCTTTTACAATTCTTTTAGGAAGAGACAAAGTTGCGCTTCCTACAGCATTCATTACGTAGGCAGACATTTAATCCACCTCCATTAAGGCGTATAAACAAGCCAGATATCACCATTCTGGCCATCACTGGCTGAAGGTGCAGAAGTATTAAGAATAACATTTCTTACTTGTCTGGTTGTATATGCAGTATTACTCTGAGCAGTGAGAACACCAGTCATAGTACCGCCAGACTTGCTAAGAGCAGCAGCAGCTGTATTAGAAGCTGTTGTAATCTTATCATTTAAAGCTTTACCCTGAGCAGCACTCAGAGGAACATTTGTAGCAGTTGAAGTTAAAACATTTACTATTTCAGTCTTCAAAACAAAATCTGTTACAGTATGGCCACCAAATGTATCAGGATTCTCATCGACCATTTCACTTTCACTACCAACTTTGACATACTTAGAAACATCAGGAATGTCAACAGAAGGCAATGTAACGGTTTTGGTATTGATCTTTGTTACATGACCATTTGCATCCCTGGTAACACCGTCAATTGCAGTAAAAGATTCACCAAGGGCAGGAGTAGCAGTACTAGTACTATCTGTTGATTTCGAAATCACAGGGTGAGCAGTCAAAAATGTAGATCCTTTAGTAATCGTAATTTTACGACCCTTCACTGTAATAGCTGTGACAGCATTACCAGTACCACTAGTACTAGACTCCAATTCAGAATAAAAATCGATGGTATTTCCACCATCGGCGTTATAAAGAGAGAGCTTTTTATTAGTGAAATCGGCAAGCAACTCATTAGGATAATGAGTTACTCCAGATCCACCTAAAATACGCAAACGAATAGGTCTTGCAGGAGAAGTATTAGCCATCTCATCTTCTCTCCTTTCTTGCATTCGATTTAATATTATGTTTTCACCTATCCTTACTCATCATGGCAATACAAGCACCTGTCGATAAGGCAAGTTAACATACTGGTAAGATTCTGAAAGGAGCTGTTTGCTTTGAATAACGTATCTTTATCATACTTAGTAGGTACCATTAACAACTCCACTTCAGGGGCTTACACAACCAGTCTATTGTCTAATAATTCAGCTAATGACATTACTACTATTGCTGGAGCTATTAATGATTATGGAATTCTAGCAGTTATTGCTGGAGCTTTTATTGTTTTTACTATCCTTATCCTTGCACTTTTTTTGCATATGAATAACACAATGATCAAAACTATCACAAAGCAGATTGACAAGAACAGTGAAAGTAGTGGAAACATTGCCAATCAGCTTGTTGATTATGTAACTAAAGAGAATAAAGATAGTGAAGACAATAAAGAGCTTGAAAAGAAGGAAGAAGATCATCCTAAGCATAGTAAAGATCTTGTTAAGCTTTTTATTGATAGAGAGACTGTATTTAAAAGCGCCTCTAAAGTCGCATTTGATGAGCTTAAATGCTCTCGCATTGGTATCTACGTTTTTCATAATGGTAATGAAACTCCCTATGGTCTTCCTTTTATCAAGATGAGTTGCATCTTTGATCAAGGAATGAACGGAATCAAGACTCAACGTGGTCTTACACATATTAACTTGCCTCTTCATTATTTCAATGATTTGGTAACGTGTCTTTACAGTAATATGGAATATTACTGTAATATAGATGCTACGGATGAAAATGATAGCATCCGTAGTTTTGCAGCTGGTTCAAACAGTAAATCTGGATTCTGCATGGCTATAAAAAATGATGATACTATTCTTGGATTTGTTTCTTGTGAATTTTCTCATAATATTGATTTTGGGAATAATGAAGAAGTAGAAAAAATCCGATCTATACTTCATGATATGACCATGTCTATCAAATATATCATTGTAAACAGAAGCGATCCAGAATAAATAAATAAACTTAGACCTGAGGAGTTAATCCTCAGGTCTTTACTTTTATGAAATGGAAACATTTATATAAAAGATATAAATACTCTTTTGGGCTCTGCTAGTTACATACTCTAACTATGCGGGACCCCCCCCCTGCCGACAATTATTTGAATAAGCAGAGGAGGGTGTCTTGGAAGTTAGGTTGAGCTCAAGGATAATCTCCAATCTTCTATTACACCTTCCTCTGAATGAGGAAGGTGATTTTTGTTTTATGGGTGAGAGCTTAATTATTCGTAAGGGTGGAGGATTACCGGGTGGAATAAAAATTATCAATTCTTTCAAAACTGAAATAATAGAAACAAATAAAGTATTTGAAGTGCCAAAAGGGATTATTAATAATCAAATTTCTGTAAGAATTTTTGGTGGCGGAGCTGGAGGATATGTTTATAGTGGTTCGTCTGCAACTGATAATAGATGGGGCGGAGGATCTGGATTAATGAATAATGGCATTATTGCGGTAACTCCAGGTCAGACTATTCAGGTTAATATTGGTAATGGAGGACTATCAGCTGCTGCTGGTGGTACAACATTTTTTGGAAGTTATTTAAGTGCTAATGGAGGTAATGGTAAAGATGGAGGTAGTGGTGGTGGATCAGCATATACGGATAGAATGAATGATGGGGGAAATGGGTATCAATTTGGTGGTGGAGGCGGCGGTAGAGCTGGTAGAGGTGGTGCTGGTGGCAAATGGGGTGGAGGAGGTGGCGGAGCTGAATTTAATGTACATGAAAGCGGTGATGGAGGAAATGGAGGCTATTATGGCGGTGGAGGAGGTGGCTCTATCAGTGGAGGAAAAGGTGGCCATGGAGGCTATTATGGAGGCGGCGGAGGAACTGGATCATATTTTTTCTGGAATATGTCATTTAGTGGTGCTGTAGCAAATTCTGGAGGTGGAGTTGGTGGATGCATTAATGTTTTGAATGTAAATGAATGTCGATCGGGATTAGCAGGGAATGGTGGCAATGGAGGTGTAGGACAGAATAAAAATTATGCTAATTCAAAACCTGGATATGCAGGAACAAACACTTCTACTTGGACTAATGTATTTAATGATGGAAATGGATATTTTAGAGGTAGCGGTAAAGCTGGATCTAATGGTGGTACTATTGGTAATTATTCAGGTGGAGGAGGCGGTGGAGGAGGTTTCGGCGGTAATGGAGGAAAAGGTGGTACTCCTTATTGGGTAAATACCTATGATGATGAAGATCACAGATGGGATAATTATATATTTTGCGATAATTCTGCTGGTGGCGGTGGAGGAGGATACGGAAGTAATGGAGGATATGGAACAAATTCTGGTGGTGGTGGAGGAGGATTCGGCGGTGATGGTGGTAATGGCGGCTCTATGGGTGGTGGTGGCGGTGGTGGTTATGGCAAATCAGCTAAAGGTGGAGACAATGGCGGCGGTGGAGGAGGATATTATGGAAGAGGAGGTAATGACGGAGGAGGCGGTGGAGGATATGGGGATGGCGCTGAATCAAGTTCTAAAGCAAAAAGAAATGCAGGATACGGTGCCGGTGGAGCTGCTGCAACATCTGGTAGTTCTTACTGTTTTGGCGGTAAAGGTATTTGTATAATTCAGTACTATGTAAGAGAAGTAGAATTCTCATAATTTTTATCCCAGAGGTTCATTTCATCTGGGATAATTTTATTAAAATAACTATTATGTAAAGATTAATACTCTTTGGGCTCTGTAGAATAATACATCACAGTGATTTTACGGGACCCCCCCCCTGCCGACAATTATTTGGAACACAGAGGAGGGTGTCTTATAAGATCACTATTCTCTTTTGATAAAGTCTTATATACACCTTCCTCTGTTGAGAGGAAGGTGCTATTTATTTTATGAGTGAGGCTATTATTAGTAGGGGCGGAAGTGGAGCATCATCTGGTGGAAAGAAATATGCATTAAAAACAGAAATCTATACGTCTAATAAAGAGTGGACTGTACCTGAAGCGAAAAATAATGAATTTAGCATAAAGTTGTTTGGTGGTGGAGGAAGTGGAGCATATAAGCATCAAGATAATATATATGCAGGTGGAGGATCTGGAGATTTCAATAATGCAATTTTAAATCTATCGCAAGGATCGGTTATTACAATTACTATAGGAACTGGTGGATTAAAGCCAAGTTCTACTTACAATAATGGCAATGATGGAGGCTCATCGTTTTTTGGAAGTTATTTAAGTGCTAATGGAGGAAAATGTGGCACAGGAAATAGTTATCTGTGGTCAAATGATCATACTTATTATGTAAAAGGCGGGGCTGGTGCTGCCGGTGGAGGTGCATATATGAGACTTGCTGATTACAAAAGAACTTTAAGAGGGAGTGCAGAAGGTGGAAATGGTAATCTATTTGGCGGTGGTGGAGCATATGGATGTATTGATTGGCAAAATTATGATGGTAAAACTTATGAATATGTAGGATATGGCGGACATGGAGGATATTATGGTGGTGGAGGAGGTAGCCTTGGATATAGAGCTACTACATCTATAAATGGTGTAGTCATTACAGCAGGTGATGGAGGCATATATAATGTAGATGGTATACCAGCAAGATCAAACATTGCTGGCAATGGAGGAAATGATTCGCTTATAGCTAGCAATGGAGCAAATACGATTGGATGGACTAATATAGATAAATTTGATAATGGTGAATATATGGAAGGATGTGGAATAGGAGGAGGCATAAACGGAGGCGGTGGAGGAGGATTTGGTGGCAACGGTGGTAATAGTTATGGCGGTGGAGGAGGATATGGAAAATTAGCTAGAGGAGGAAATGGGCCAGGTGGTGGAGGCGGTGGATATATTGGGAGTGGAGGATGTGGATGGGGTGGAGGAGGTGGAGGATATGGCAATGGAGGAGATGGTTACCCTAATTGCACTGATGGCGTATTTGGTGGTGGAGGAGGATTTAATGCGAATGGTGGAAATGGTATTTGTATAATTCAGTACTATGGTTTAATTTAGCTATAAAGAGGAGCCTGCTCCAAGGC
>ERZ1035037.97-NODE-97-length-36532-cov-48.492036_pt1 | contig 36532 bp, 53 predicted proteins | sample MGYA00520618_ERZ1035037 | MGnify/ENA primary metagenome ERZ1035037 (study PRJEB33766, sample SAMN09781741) | gut metagenome | biome: gut microbiome | host: Homo sapiens | place: Madagascar | study: EMG produced TPA metagenomics assembly of the PRJNA485056 data set...
AAATCACTGATGGTAAATTTACTTTCGATAGCGGAGAGGGTAATGCGGTTGCGGTAAGAGCCGACGGTACGCTTATGACAGACGGACACATTGTTAAGTGGGATGCAACAGCATTAAAATTCGTGGACGCAGGCAAGAGTGTTGATGATTTTGTAGAAAAAGTTACAGACTTAACAGATTCTAATAGGGTTTATGGTGCCGACGCGAATGGAAACCAAATGGTATTTAAAACGTCTCAAAGAGTTCCTGCTGCCAGTAATATTGTTCAATTAACGGATGACGGTACGTCACGTACCAACGACCCAAAAGACGCTCTTGACGCAGTAAACAAACGATACTTTGAAGCACACACAGCCGTCCTCATCGACAACTCTCTTTTAGGAGGCTAATTATGGCTTACAAACGAGAATTGATAGCGGAAACGAAGAATTTGTTTGATAGTAATAATATCGATACTCAATGGCTTGGCATTCAATATAAGTCTATTAGCAACGGGAAAATATTGTTAAATGGAGCGAAAGAGGCTGGAGCTAATATTTTCCCTGTGACGCGTCCTAACATCACTTTACCCGCTGGGAGTTATACATTATCTTGCCGAATGTTGGCGGGAAACATTGAGGGTGTTGAAGCAGATTATAACAAAAAGATATATTTTAGCATAAACGGTAGTCCTTATACTTATCGTTGCGACGGCGTTGGAAGAGTAGGCGATTATACAACAAAAACGTTTACGCTTACAGAAGACACACTTCTAAAAACGTTTGATATAACAGCAGGATATAGCCAAAACTTTAATATAAACAATGTAATGATAGAATGCCAACTCGAAAAAGGCACAGCCGCAACAGATTACGTCCCATATGGGTACTTAACCTCTTACAAAAAACTCTTAAAAGTTTCTGATGTTTGTCAGTTGTTGGATAAATCAAAATATCCTGCGACTGGTACTTATGATGGAGTTATATATACTAATAACGGTGACGGAACGATTACATTGAATGGAACGGCAACGGCTATTACTAATTATAATTTGCAGTCAGCTATTCAAGTTATTGCAGGTCATAAATATTTGCCGTTTTTCTGCAACACTAATATAAAGGGCGTATATCTGTTGCTGTATAGTGATAATGATAGTGCGGTTTTTGATAATCGTTTTCCTGGAGCGGGCGGTAGTGTAGTAACCTGTCTAAAAACATATGACGCATTGTATTATCAGATTAAGGTAAGTACGGGTATCTCTGTTTCTAATCTAATAATAAAACCTCAACTCCTCGACCTCACTGAAATGTACGGCGCAGGAAACGAACCCGCGACAGTAGCCGAGTTCAAAGCGAAGTTTCCGAACGACTTATACGATTACTCACCAAGATGTTGGGTAACGAGTTATAAAACGGGGTTGATAGCGAAGACGAAGAATTTGTTTAATATAAACGCTTTAACGCCTTATACGCCTGAAACGTTGCCGACTAATACGGCAGGTAGATATAATGGTAATATAATCGCAAGAGCCGTGGAGAGGTTGTCTATTTCGGATGGTAATACGTTATTAAAAGAGCTTTGTCCCAATATGGTTGCGGGTGAAAGATATATTCTTCATTTTGATACAAATGGAACAAGCAGTCAAGCAAATACGATTTATTTAAATGGAAGTAAGACAGCTTGGATAAATGGCTATACACACGTCGTCACGGAAGCAGAATTGAATGGAACGGTTTTCTTTTACGCAAATTACCCCAAACTCACTGTTGCAACAATCTCGAACTTCCAAATCGAAAAAGGCACAACAGTAACAGATTACGTCCCGTACGGGTACTTATAAGGAGGTTAAAAATGGCAGATACAAATACTTATACGTCAAAACAAAATATAAAGAAGTACACAACGCAAGCAAAATTCGACGCAATTGACAAATCAGACGTCCCCGTCGGGACTGAGTATAATATCGTCGGAGAGATTGAAGAAGCAGATTTGTCAAGCGAATTGCAAGTAAAAATAAACTCGACGACGCCCGTAGACCAAACATATTCGGCTACAAGCGAGAATGCTCAATCGGGTAAAGCGGTAGCGGAAGCATTGAGCAGCAAGCAAGACAAGCTCGTTTCGGGACAAAACATAAAAACCATAAACGGGCAATCTGTTTTGGGGACGGGTAATATCGCGGGCGTTTTCAGAGGAGCAACAAGTAGCACTTTGATTTTGCAATTTATGGGGGACGGAGGTAACAGTGCGCCGTATGGCTTTTACGCTCCGACGACAAGTTCTATGGGTAGCATTACGCCCACAGAGCCGACTTTTGAACCTGATATAGACATAATGATATATTCTGACGTTTACCTTTATGAGCGCGTAACCGAAACAGATACAAGCAAGCTCATTAAAAACGAAACGCCGCTGATACTCACTTATGGGGACGACGGTTATTCAGGTTCTGTGCTTATGAAAGCTCCTGCCCTTAATAATACCGACACAGATGTTTATTTTATGATGAATGTTTCGTGGGCGAATGGTGGAACAATGTTAGCTCAAATAAACGGATTGAGGCTTGATTTGCGCATAACAAACAATGAAAACAACGAATTTGTCGGTCATATCATTATACCCTCCGCAAAATGGGTTGAGGGGATAATAACATTTATGTCAGAGTCGTTGCTTAATTCTGGAATTGATTATAGAGAACTACCCGCTGTTTTTGCAAATCAGAACTCTTTTTATGTTTTTCGTCAAATCTGGGAATCTGACGGTTTTCAAGGTATAGAAATACTAAGGGCTGACACAATTGACGGCACTTATTCGCCCGTAAGCCAAGACAATATGTCAATAAACATCGTACCATATTCGATATAAGGAGCAAGTTATGAATAAGGTTTTGTTTTATAGAAAAAACAATCGGGTTTTTAGAATTTATCCGTCAAACAACACAGTCTATTACGACAAAAAAACTTGGGATGAAATAATCGTCGACAACGTTCCCACGCTTGGCGGCGAAAATCATTCGCTTTATGTAGAGAACGGCAAAGTCGTTTCTAAGCTTGACACCGATAAGGTTGCGCGTCTCGAAAGAGAAACACTTTTAGCCCTAATCGCTAAAAAGAAAGCCTTGCTCGTCAAGTACCGCGAGGACGTAGAGCAAGTAGACCTCTTCGGAATGGAACGCGCCGACTACGCCGAAAAGAAAGCGGCGTGCAAAACGCTCGTTGAAGAGTTGCGGGCGTTAGAAAAAGAATTAAGGAGTTGACAATGAAAGCAACAATAACACTCGGAAGAGAGGGCGCGTCCCTCTCTTCTTCTACTTTTGTACAAACGGAAGATAAAACGCTCGTCTTAGAGTTCAAGAGCGTTTATGACCTTTCCGAAGCAGTAATCACGCTAAAAAACGGCGAGCTTGAAAAACGCTACGACTTCAAAAAGCAATTCACCGTTCCCGACGAATTTATGAACGCGGGGCGGCTTTTAATTCGCGTTACGTTGTACGTTAGCGGCGACCCCGTTAAGGCGTGGAATATTAGCCCGATAAAGCTTAAAGAGGTTGACGAACAACTTTATGCGTATGACGAGCTTAACGACATTTTAACCCGTATAGAAGCCCTCGAAGAGGCTACAAAAATAATACTTTAAGGAGCGATTTATTATGAAAATCAAAAAGACATTTTTTACACTTATCGCCGTTTTGGCGGTGGTTATAGCACTTTCCGTTTCTCTTAGCTTCAAGCCCGTTTACGCGGAAGAAGTCGGCGACGAACAGACCGAGCAGTCGGGGCAATCGAGCGACGGACAGACCGAAACGTCAAGCGGCGAACAGACCGAAACGCCGGGCGAAGATACGCAAGTAGGCGACAACCTCGACACGACCGAGAGCGGACTTCTCGACAAGATTGCAGAGCTTACGGCGAAAATCAATTCGCTTACTAACGCGGACTACTTCGTTAAAAACATATTGCCGCTTATAACGGGTGCGGGTTCGGCTATTATCGGCTTTGTTTTAATGCTTTTCCCGACGATACGAAACAACAATAAATACAGACAATTACAAGGCTTTTATACACAGATAAAGGACGAAAACGAGGCTTTGAAAACCCTTTTAACTTCTACCGATATACCGAGCCTTAAAGACGCGTTTAAAGCGGTTGTAAAGGACGAACAGCTTGAACTCGTGGACAAGTTTATAAAGGAAACTAAGATAAACGAGAAAGGGCTTGCGGGGCTTGAAACCGATTTAAGCGTAGCAATAGGTAAAATCAACGCGCTTATATCCGCGGCTCAAAACGTATGGGCGAAATCTCCCGAAGCAATGGCGGCGTTGACGGAAGCACCCGAACGCGGAACGCTTGTTGCAATGCAGAGAGAAAACGACAAACTAAAAGATTACATAAGACAGACGAAAGGCGAGGAAGCCGACGCTATTATCAAAGAATTGGGGGTGTAAGATATGAAACTTACAAACTCGGGAAAATGTAAGCTATATCGACTTTACGCCTTTATAGCTTACGCAATAACTATGGCGGTGCTGTTTTTCGTAAATTACAACGCTTATAAGCAAGAGGGCGGAGCCGTCGGTTTTTGGGGCTTCGTCCTTTTAGGCTTTGTCTTTTTGGCGTTCAAAGAGCAAATACTGACGTTGTTTAAGAAGCGTATGCTCATGACGCTTTCGGGAACGCTCTTTATATTCGCTATCCTTATGCAATTCATAGCCGACCAAATTATACTCATCACGGGTGTATCTTTTGCAGCGGGGCTTTTATCGTCATTTATATCCGTAGTCGGCGACGTGTACGCCGAACGCTCGTATAGAATGGTGGACGGCGAAAAGATAAAAAACACGTCCCCGGCGATACCCGACAAGCAAGCGTGGCTTGAAGCTTACGGGTGGAATTTTACGCGCGAGGACGAAGAACCTAAGGAGTAAAACATGAAGCTCGATATTAAAGAACCCGTTGAAAGGTTTATGCCGAAACCAAAGCGCGTAGTCGGCTTTGTCCGGGAACGATTGCTCGATTATTTTATTCTCGTCATAATCTGCCTTTTGCTCGGCGTATTCGAAATATTCGTCATTAAAAAGAGCGACAATCTCGGTAACCCCGATTATTGGTATCACGCGGGGTGCAGACTTTTAGCCTACACCCTTGCGGGTACGCTCGGCTTGCGTACACGGTATCGTAAAGTCAAGGCGGAAAATACCACGCTGAACAAGCTTTTAGCGGAAAACAGCGACATTATGCCTAACATAACGGCGGAGTTCGAAATCTTTATACAGAAAATAAACGACCGCATAAAGGTAGCCGCATGGCGCGCAAAGGTGAACAAAAAGCTTGCCAAGCTCGAAAAGTCGGCAGACGTAAACGTATTGAGATACGCCGCCGACGGAGACGAGCAGCACCTTTCCTCTAAGAAGTTGAAAAAGAAAGCCTTTCAATATATAAAGAACAAAGAGAACTTGCAATACCTTTTAACGGACGAATACTGCTCCGCCGTCGAAAGTCTAAACGTAAAAGCTTACCATATTTACACGCACGATTTTGGAGCAAGCAGAGGCGATAAAGAAGACTACGATTTTTTAAAGACTCGTACAAACGTAGGAGCAAACAGCGCGGGCAAAATAGGTTCGCTCTTAATCGGCACAATAATAGTCGCGCTTCTTATCGGCTCGTTTTCCTTGTCGTTTGACGAGGTAGCCGCCGAAGAATTGCTTACGCGCGTTGTGTCTATCGTCGTCGGTTGCGCCGTAGACGTAGGCTTTACGCTTTGGAAGTTTGTCGAGGGCGCAAACTCTGCCGAAAAGGTCGTCGAAGAAGAGGACTTGCGGGTCGCTATGGACAAAAACAGATTACTGAAAGAGTACCAAAAAGAGAGCGCAAAAACCGCCTAATTTTTTAGTAACAAATTTAGTAACAATTTTCTGAATTTTTTAGTAACAAAATTTAGTAACATTTTACAACTTAATACACCTACATACAGCTACAAAGCCCTAAAAAACGAGCAAAAAATAGCAGAAAAAGCCCCCGACAGTGGCTTAAAAACCACTTTTTCGGGGACTTTTTGCATATGGTGCGGATGAAGGGAAGCGAAATATACTATATATAGTACAATTTACGCTCCATATACCACAATATATTGTGTATTTTTAAAATTGTATCAATTTAGTAACAAAAGCGGCGTTTTTTCTATAAAAATGCCGTCTTTTTTTATGCCCTTTTAGCCTATCAAATCGACGATTTTTTGCTTGTCCGTTTCGTACATATGCCCGTATGTTTTTGTGACTTGCTCGACGGTATCGCCGATAAGGTCGGCGACGACCATAAAGTTAGCTCCCAGGTGAATACACATTGAGACGAACGAATGCCTTAAGTCGTGTATTCTTATGGGCTTAAGACCCGCTTTTTGTGTATATTCCGCAAATTTGCGTCTTAAGGTCTCGTAAGCGACGGGCTTATCTCCGCCGAAGAGAAAAGGCGATTGCGGCGCGTAGGAGCAAAGCTCATCCCACAGCGTGTCGCAAATTGGCGTTGTGTAGCACTTGTCGGCTTTGGTGGAAGTGATTTTGTAAGGCGAGCCGTCAAGCGTTCGGATAGTAAGCGACTTGTTAAAGTTTATATGCGATATTTTAAGGTCGCCCGGCGTGAGCGCAAGCACTTCGCTTTTTCTGCGACCGGTGTAAAAGAGAACGGAAAAAAGAGTACGATACATTTTATCGTCTACTACCTTTATAAACTTTTCAAAATCGGCTTTCGTCCAAAACTGCATAACGGGCTTTGACTCCCGTTTCTTCGGCGGCTTTACTTCTTTTAAAAGGTTCTTCACGCCGTAACGGCTTTCGGCAAAGTCGAGAAACATTGAGAACGATTGCCTAATTTTCAAGAGGTAGTGAGAAGAAAGGTATTCGTTTGTGCGCGGATTCTTTCTCTGCCAAAGTTCGTCTTGCCATTTATACAAGTCTTCTTTGGTTATTGCATTTACTTGCTTTTCTCCGAACGCCGGAAGAACGAAGTTAGTTAATATAAGCTTCCTATCCCACACAACGCTCTCTTTATTTTGATTTACGATTGCGTTTACATATATCGGCAAAAGTTCTTTTACTTTAAAGGTTGATTTTCCCTTTTCTACGGCTTTTTTCTTTTTTAGCGGGTTCTGCTTCCATATCGAGCAGTTTTCCGTCACAAACGACAAATAAGCGGCTTTGGCAAGTGCTTTCGTTTCGTAGCCCGAAAGCTTCTTTTGTATCTCGGTGCCGTCTTCCGTTACCACGCGGAAAACCACGTCGTAAACCTTGCCGCGTAGTTTTGTTTTTCGTTCTTGTATATTATATTTATTCGATGATATGTATAACATAATTATTTCCTGTTTACAAAACCTATCGACGGGTTAAACAAGTCCCAAATAAGCAAAAAAATAACTACGGCGCAAAACACAAGACAAACAATGCCCAATGCTTTTATAAGCTTGTTTTTCTGTATTATCGTTCGTTCGTAAACGGCTACAAGTCGTTCGTGGTCGTCGGGCTTGGCTGATTCTTCGGGAGACATAGCGTTGATAATCGCCGTAAGCGTTTTGTAGCCAGGGTCCTGCGTCTGTCCCGATAAAATGCGGTTGACTGTAGGCAACGGAACGTTGCTTTTGTCGGCGATTTGTTGTGCGGTTAAGCCCGATTTGTCTTTGAGTGCTTTGAGTTCTTCATGCTTCATTTTTTTCTCCTTTTGAAAAATGATTTATTATAAAAACCGTATTTGATAAATGAAATTATCATTTTTGATACGGTGTTTACCAAAATTGAGTATTGACTTGCCGCCGCTACGGTGGTATCATTGAGCCAAAGGGGGACAAACCAATGAACGAAAAAATTAAACTCATTCGTCGCATAATCGCGGCGAAACTCACAAAGCAAGAACTTGAAGCAATGATTAAAAAGGCAAAAGACCTTAAACGGAAAAGTTGATACGCCGTGAACTATTTACTTGTGTTATAATGCTATCATAAAGGAGTACCGTTATGGGAAAAATCTATACTAAAAACAAGACGAACGAACTGTATTCGTGGGGGCTTAGACACCTTGCCTCGTACATTTGGTGCGAAGATAAGCATATATTCGAGGCACGAATGCTCGGAATGAGCAACGAAACGCTTCGCAATGCAACCTCAATTTTTGAGGCGGTTGCGGAAACCGTGCCGTATAAGTACAAGGGTAAAAAGGTTGAACCCGCGCCCGAAGATAAGGAACTCGTCGAAGAATTGAAAAAATTCGTCCGTTTCCGTTTTACAACTCTTTATTGCGCGCATAGAAAAACGAAAGAGCAGATAATCGATACATATAAAAAGTGTACCGCAAAATATGTCGGCACTTTATATGATTACAAAGGCGACAAGAAAGAGCCGTGTTTTTACTACCTCGTAGAGGCAGACGGAAAAAAGAGTGTATTTGTAGCGGGTCCTTTTATTCTCAAATTTTGGGAATTATTACAACAAGAACCTATGTTTATTGATTATTTTGCTTCTTAGAGTCGCGTTCGTTAAGGGCAATCATCGCTTTGTTGTAAGCGTCGGTGTCTTTAACTTCGCTTGTGCTAAGCATTAAAATAATCTTTTCACGGGAAACTCCCGCGTCAATTGCGGGCTTGATTGTTGTTTCATAATAACCACCCTCGAAGAATTTAGCGTATTCTTCTGCTGCTTGGTCTACTCTGTTATTTTTTCTTTTCATAAAAATTACCTCATTTGTGGGCGGGCTTCGGCTCGTCCTTTTTTTATTTGCGCTTCGAAACTATGAATGCAATAAAACTCTTCAATTCTTTCATTTCGTCGTTGGAGAAGTCTCCTATTGCTTCTAAAACCGCTTTACGGTCTTCAGATAGTTCTGTAGGCTCGTGTAGCCCTAACGCCGTTTCTATTGCGCGCATTGTGTCTATACGGGGGTGAGGTGTATTGCCCGAAAATATCTTTCTAAGTGTTTGAAGTGGCACTTGCGATTTTTCGGCAAGTTCTATTTGCGTGATACCTTTTTCACGCATTATTTTTTTTATTTCTAAGATTTCCATTTTTACCCTTTTATTTTCGCTTACTTAAAAGAAAAGACAAATAGTCGTTTAGTTGCTTAGCCTCATCATCGGATAGTGATTGAATTAGTGAGAAAAGTTCTTGCTGTTCGCTTGAAAGTGTTTGAGGCTCGTCGAGTCCAAGTGCATGCTCTATGGCTTGAATAGTCTCAAATCTTGGATATTCAATATAGCCGCAGAAGATATTAGTTATAGTTGAACGGCTATAACCGGTCATCGCTGCTAAGTCGTCATAAGATAGGTGCTTTTCTTTTTTTGCTTTTTTCCATTTTTCCAAATCCATAAAATTATTCTGTTGCCTAATGTCATTTTCTCTTACTCAATATAAATGTTAGATAGTCGTTCATTTTTTCGACTTCATCGCTTGACATTTGCATAATTGAATTGATGAGTTCTTGCTGTTTTTCTGATTGCTTGTCCTGCATGTCAAGAGCCTTTTTAGCCGGCACAGAAGCGTTTTCATCGTCATAAAAATAATCAACGTCAACGCCGAAATAATCGGCGATTTTTTTTATTTTATCAGGACGAGGAATAGAGCCTTTTTTCCAACCGGTTATAGACGCTTTATTGATACTTAAATTAGGAATTTTATCACCGAGAGAAGAAATAGCAAAACCTTCTCTTTCGCATAATTTTTTTACTTTTTCGTAAATGCTCATAATACCACCAAACAAAACTAAATTTTTTTCAACTTTTATTAAAAAATGCTTGACAAATGTTTTTTATCGTTGTATACTTAACACAACACAACAAAAGTAAACACAAATTAAACAAACAACAACGTTAAAAATAACTCATATTAAATATAACACGAAACTAAACTAAAGTCAAGTAAAACAAATAAAAACTTATAGGAGTGTCAATATGAAAAAGAAATACTATACATGCGCCGAAATCGCGCAGACCTACGGAGTAAAAGTTTCAACCGTGTGGTGTTGGATAAGAAGCGGAAAACTCGGAAGCGTTAGAATTGGTAAACGTTATAGAGTTAGAGAAGAAGACCTCGAAGCATTTGAGGATTCAAACAACTAACGAGGTGGAATTATGGAAGGGTGCGCAACGCCGCAGAGGCGAGAAGAAATATTAAGCAAAGACTTTTTAGGAATATCGGACGTTATGGAGCTACTCGGCGTTGACCGGGGCAAGGCTGGCGCGATAATAAAGAAAGTCAAGTACAAGAGCGACCGATTAGGCATACAAGGCAAGATACACTTACAAGACTATATAGACGCGTTCAACTTAGATATCGCGCGATACGTAGTAGGGGGTGAAAAAAATGAAAGTAGAGACTAAGGGTTGGAAGTACGCTTTAATCTCTCTCGGGATATCGGCGGTTTTAATCGCCTTAGGGGTGATACTATGATAGGCAAGCCCGAACTGTCCGAAGAGACAAAGAGGCGGGCTAACGAGGTATACAGATACCTAAGAACGGAAGCGCGCCCGGTAACGAAAGAAGAGCTTTGCTCGTTCCTCGGTTGGGAATACAATTCGAGCAGCGAGCGGCGGGTAAGAGATTTAATCTCTATAATAGCCAAGCGCAAGCCCATAATCGCGACGAGCGACCAAAGGGGCTACAAGGTGCCGACGGTAGACGACTTAGAAGCGGTCGAACATCAATGGCGCGAGCTTGACAGCAGAATATCAGAACTTGCGGCAAGGCGAGAGCCGTTAATAAAATTCGCCGAAAAAATCAAATTTGCGAGGTAGGAAAAATGGAAAACGAATTTAAAGCAACAATCGAGCTGGAACATGACAAGAAAGACCGCGAAGAAATGCTTGAAAAGTACAACGTTATGTTAGAAACGATGAACTTAGGCATTAGCGAAAAAGTCCAAACGCAAATGGCGCAACTTTGCAGCCGTAGGATAGACGTTGACGACGTACGAATGTTGAAGTTACAGCTCGATATTTTATTGAAAGCTTACGACAGCGAGGCGTTAATGGCTAAACTCTGCAAAGAGCAGATAGAGAAAATCAACGACGAGCTTGCGAAGCGAGCAAAAGAGAAAGCGGGCAGAGAACGCGTGGCAGAGTTAAGGGCGCAAGCGGACGCGCTCGAAAAAAGAATAGAGGCGGCGAACGAAGATGAAACAATTTGAAGTGTACCGCGTAGTCGACGCGTTTAACGACGAAGAAAGTTACATAAACCCCGAGACGGGCGAAATCGATATCGAAATGTTCAACAATATAAAGCTCGATATCGACGAAAAGCTCGAAAACGTAATAAGGCTCATAAAGAACACGGAAGCCGAGAAAGCGGCTTTAAAGCAAGCGGCGGACGAGCTTGTGGCGCGTGCAAAGCAGAAAGAAAAGACGGTCGAAAGCTGGAAGAGGTGCTTAGCTTACGCGCTCGGCGCAACGAACAAAGTCAAGTTCGAGGGCGTAGCCGGGAGTACGGGCTTTAAGAAGCTTCCGCCGTCGGTAAAGCTCGACGACGATTTCGTCGAAAAATGGAAAGAAAGCGGCAAATACTTACGCCAAGCCGAACCCGAACCCGACAAAAAAGCAATCGCCGAAGCGTTAAAGAACGGCGAGACGGTAGAGGGCGCAAGGCTTGAAACGGGTACGAAGCTGTACGTGAAATAACGAGGTAGGGAAAAATGGGAAATTTAGACATTTACGAGGCACTCCGAGAAGTGCCGAAAGACGCGCAAAGACCTATTCAAGCGGGCAGACTTAAAGGCAAAACGGATATCAACCCTATGTGGCGAATAAAAGCCCTTACGGCGCAGTTCGGACCTTGCGGCGTAGGTTGGGTTCCGGAAATACAACGGTTTTGGTTAGAGCGCGGAGCGGGCGAGGAAATCTCGGCGTTTTGCGAGATAAAGCTTTTCGTTAAATCCGCCGACACTTGGAGCAAGGGCATACCGGGGATAGGCGGAGCGGCGTTTGTAGCGAACGAGAAGAACGGGCTTTACACTTCCGACGAATGTTTTAAAATGGCATTCACGGACGCAATCAGCGTAGCGGCAAAACTGCTTGGCGCGGGCGCGAACGTTTATTGGGGCAGCGACGGCACGAAGTACGGTAAGGATGAAGAGCAACCGACGGGCGGCAAAAACAAACCGAAAACGGGCGATAAAAGCCGCTACGACGAGATGTTGAAGATTTACAACGGCGACAAGAAAAAGGTCGAGAGAGTACTCGAATATGTTCGCAACGCATACGATGACGACAAATTGACCTTTGACGAAATGGAAGAAGCCGATTGGCTGATTATAAAAGAAAAGGCAGAGAAAAAGGTGTCGGCAAATGGCGGAAGTAAACAAGTACCCGCTTGACGCGGACGAGAAAGGGTGGTTCGTAAGGCTCGGTGACATAACCGACCTTGCGATACACCGTAAGGCAAAAGAAGCGTACGTGCAGATTATAGACGGCAGACCGCTGAGCGGCGAGCAAAGGCGAATGTGCTATGCGCTTATCAATTCCGTATCCGAATGGAGCGGACAACCCGCACAAGATTTGAAAGAACTTTTTAAAATGCAGTTTATGGCAGAGAACATACAAGACTTAGGCGACAAGATATTCAGCTTATCGGACGCGCCGATGAGCCTTGTAGCAAGCTTTCAACGGTTTTTAATAAAGTTCATTATCGAGAACGACGTACCCGTCAAAAGACCGCTTTTAGAGTACGTAGACGACGTAAACGACTACGTATACCACTGCTTAATCAATAAAAAGTGTTGTATATGCGGCAAGAAAGCCGACCTACACCACGTTGACGCGGTAGGAATGGGTCGTGACAGAACGGAAATAGTTCACCTCGGAATGAGGGCGTTGCCCTTATGCCGGGAACACCACACCGAAGCGCACACGCGCGGCGATAAAGCTTTTGTCGAATTATACCACCTTTGCGAGGGTATCGAGATAGACAAAACGCTTTGCAAAATCTATAAATTAAAAGGAAAATAATTATGAACAAGATAACAATTATCGGTAACCTCACCCGCGACCCCGAAATCGCGGAAACGCCTACGGGCGTAACCGTTTGCAAGTTCGCGGTGGCTGTAAACAGAAAGTACAAAGACGATAACGGCGAAGTCGTAACGGACTTCTTCAACGTGGTAGCGTGGCGAGGGCTTGCGGAGAATTGCGGAAAGTACCTTGCAAAGGGCAAAAAGGTTGCGGTGGTAGGAACATTGCAAAACCGCTCTTACACGGACAAAAACGGCGTTACACGGTACGTAACGGAGATTATCGCGGAAGAGGCGGAGTTCTTAACGCCGAGGGCGGAAGAACAGCCGAAAGCTAAGCTTACCGAAGTAGAGGACGACGGCTTGCCGTTCTGATAGCGAGGCGGAAAAATGGGAAGAACGGAAAAAGTAAATTTCGATTTCTTCCGACTTGAAACGAGTTTTTTCTCAAACAAGAAAATAAAGTCTCTCAGACGGTTGCACGGAGCAATTGGGGTATCGACGTATCTATATCTTCTTTGCTATATCTATGGTAACGACGGCTACTACATGCAGTTTTCAAGCATTGAGCAGCTGTCGTACGATATAGCCGAAGCTGTAGCGAACGGTAACGTTGCACACGTGGCGGGTCGGATAACTGACAGTATCAACTATTTAGCGAAGAATGGTATGTTAGATGAGGATTATATCGCGAAAGGTGTGATTACGAGTGTATCTATACAAGAGACCTACATAGCAATGTGCCGCGCAGCCAAGCGCGTTATAAAAATGGAAAAGTTCTGTCTTTTAGGCGAGGACTTTATAAACGCGGAGAAAAAACCGATTTATTCGGAAGAAAAGGCTATTTCTTCGGAAGAAATGCCGATTTATTCGGAAGAAATGCAGCCAATAAGAGTAAATAAGAGTAAAGAAGAATATGGAGAGGGATATGGGCGCGCCCCTACAATAGATGAAGTCAACGCTTATGCAGACGAAATCAACGTTAGGATAGACGCTAAACGCTTTATCGACTACTACACTGCTAAGGGGTGGGAGATAGACGGGCAACCTATAAAAGATTGGAAAGCCGTTGCTTCTAAATGGAGTTCGGCGCGGACAAGCTCTCCCCGGGCAAAGCCTACGACGGGCAACCCGTTTCTTAATCTTCTTAAAAGCGAGGAAAACGTATGACAAGACAAGAGGCTTTAAAGATATTGGCGGTTTTAAGGGTAGCTTATCCGAACAGTTACCGCGGGCTTGACGAAGATATGGCAAGCGCAATGGCGGGGCTATGGACTTCACAGTTTGCGAATATGCCTTATTCGGTCGTATCGCTTGCGGTAGAGCGATTGATAAGCAAATCAACCTTTCCGCCGACGATAGCGGAAGTAAACGATGAGTTGCGTTCGTTGTGGGCGGAAGCTACGACTTTGCTCGATATGCACGAGCAAAGCTACGAATGGGGAATGCTCGAACATAGGCTCAACGAAAGCACGGTGAAAACGCTCAAAACGATAGAGGAAGCTACTTCACCTATGCGGTCGGGCAAATACGAAGTTCCGCTTGCGGAGTTGATAAGAAGTAAAAACTTACAGCTAACGGCTGAAAACAAAAAAATCGAAAAAAAGAGGTAAATTGAAATGATTGTAATACCTTACATAGATGTAAGTACCGGGAAAGAAAAGCTTTATAACGCGAGAGAAGTCGAGAACTTCATCTGCAAAGCAATAGGCGAGGCAAACTCCACTAACGTTATAAAAGGGAATGGTATTCTGTGTATAATTCATAAAACCATAGACACCCTTGCAATAAATCTATCAATTGACGCGGATAGGTTTTTGCCAACGAATAAGGTAGGTGAATAAAATGGAAACAATTTTTTTTATAGTGCAAGTAATACTTGTGATACTTGTTTTAGCTACGGAGCTTACCGCTTGTTTTGTTGTTGTAAACAACAGTATAGACTGCACGAAATTTCTAAAAGAACAGCAAGAAAAGATTGAAGATAAACAAAGAATAATGTCTCTAAGTTTTAATGACAGTTTATGTTTTGCGCGTGACGAGATACGAGGTCATTGTAACCTTGTCTATGAAATGTTGAGAAAAACAGAACAAATGCTCAAAACTAATCAAGAAGCAGAGAAAAAAGCAATAATGCAAGAGATATGCGAAAAACTTATGAAAGGTTATCAAGAGGTAAGAAAAATGAGCTACAGAGTAAAACCGAACAAATACGAAATCACAATCGACTTCGTATTCGAACACGACGGCGAAGAGTACAATTTTAAGGTAGTAGAGCGTGACGCACGACAAGCGATACTTGATGAGTTTGTCAAGCCCGAGAACCGAGAGGCAGTGGACAAGTTCTTAAAAGAGAATGACCTTTGGGAAGAGACGCTCAGTAAGCTCGATACGTTCCTCAATGAACACTTCGAGGAAGAGTTTCACCGGGAGGTAAGTAAATGGTGATATCGAAAGCTCATTGCTTTTTTGAGCAGAGCGGCACTTTCAAAAAAGAGTTTCAAAAGCTTGGGATAGCGGCGGAAGATTATGATATTCTTAATGATTTCGGTGAAACCGACCACGTTATAGACCTTTTCGAGGAGATAACGAGGGCGTACGACGGTGTAGAAAGTATCTTTGACGATATATTGCCGTCGGACTTAATTGTAGCGTTCTTCCCGTGTACGAGGTTTGAAGAACAGATACTTCTCAGCTTTAAAGGAAATAATTTCGCTCTTAAAAATTGGAGCGAAATACAAAAACTTGAATATAACTTGCGTTTGCACCGGGAACTTTCATATCTCTATGAAATGGTTACTAAGCTTTCGATTGTTTGTATACGTCGAGGTTTGAAGCTGGTAATCGAGAATCCGCATTCTTCACAACATTATCTTGTTAAATATTGGAGTTTGCAGTCTGCTTTTGTAGACAACGACAGAACTTTGCGTGGCGATAAGTTTAAGAAACCGACGCAGTATTGGTTTATAAACTGCAAGCCATCCTACAACGTTATTTTCGAACCGCAGATTATACACAAAGAGTACAAAACGATTGAATATTGCAGCAACAAAGTCGAGCGTTCGATGATAACGCCCGAATACGCAAATAGATTTATAAGGGAGTTTTTATTATGACAGATTACAAGAGATTAACCGAAAAAATGGGCGGAATTTATATTACAAATTGTGATAATTGTCCGTCAATAGCATTGTGCAACGATAACAATTGTTGCGACGACGTTATGATTCAACGTTTAGGCGAACTCGAAGACAAAATCGAAAGCGGCGAGCTTAGGGAAGTCCCGCGCGGAGCCGTAATCTTAACTCCCGAAGAACGAGACGAGGAGATGAACGCGGCAAGAGAAGAGCGTGTTGAGTTTGAGCGGCGGATAGAACTTTTAAACAACGAACTCTATAAAGAGCTTTTCGAGCATAAGGCTTTTATCGAGAAGACGGCAATCGAGGTCGGACGGCTTAAAGCAGAGAAAGCACAAGCCGTGAAAGAGTTTGCCGAGAAGCTACAAAAAGAATTGCCGCAACGAGATTATACATTCAACGGCGATATTTATTCAATGATTTCGACTTCGAGTATGAAGTACGTCATCGACGAACTATTAAAGGAGTACGAAAAACAACTTGATGAGTTTTCAGTCTGCAAGACTTGTTCGGCTTGGTCTGGAAGCGATTGCACGAGAAACCCTTATACAGAGGGGTGTTTGAAAGAGGAGTAAAAAATGAAATCAGTTTTAATATCAATTCACCCCGAATGGTGCGAAGAAAAAACAAATAGAAAAGGCTATGTTTGTCAATTAGACGAAGAAAAAAGATTGTTAGATTTAGATATAAACGACGAGGTTACTACGGCTAATTGGTGTCCGTTGAAACCATACAAGGAGATAGAATGAAAAAACAACTTTCAATTTTTGACGGAACCGACGAAACGAAAGAAGCTCTTGCGATATCGCTCATCAAATCTTTTGAGGGCGTAAGCCTTGCAAGGAACCCGCTCGGGTATGTAGTCGGATATAGCGGTGGCAAGGATAGCGAAGTTCTTGTAGACTTGTTTATTAAAAGCGGCGTAAAATTTATCGTTATACATAATCACACGGGCTTAGACGCGCCCGAAACGGTTTATTTTATCCGCAAGAAGTTTAAGCATTGGCGCGAGCAAGGTATCGATTGCAGAATTTATTACTCGAAAAAATCTTTTTGGGCGTTGTGCAACGAAAAGAAAATGCTTCCCACGAGATTGCAACGCTTTTGTTGTGCCGAATTAAAAGAACGCAACGATATCCCCGAGCTAAAATTCGCTACGCATTCTTTCGGCGTTCGCAAAACCGAAAGCTTAAAGAGGGCAAACAATCGCGACAGTATCGAAACAAGAAATACCGAGAGCTTTGGCAAGACTTTTCAAAAATTCCACTTCGACAAAGCGGACGAAGTTAAGCAGACGAGCGCGTGCTACACGAACAAATACTTCATAGTTAACCCAATTGCTTATTGGACGGAAGAGGAAGTTTGGCAATACATACACGAAAACAATATTGAGTATAACCCTTTATACGACAAAGGTTTTACAAGAATAGGTTGTATCGGTTGCCCTATGGCGGGTAAGCATAGAATTGAGGAGTTTAAAGCTTATCCGAAATACAAGGCACTTTATAAAAAGCTTTCCGACAAGATAGAACGGGAAATGCCGAATGACAGTTGGAAGAAAAACTCAAACGGCAAATACAAAACTCTTTTTGAGTGGTGGCTTGAAAACCAAGATAGCGAGGCAACAGGAGAATGATACCACCGTGCAAAGATTGCCCCGACAAGGGGTGCGGCGCAAAACACGCCGAATGTAGTAAGTATCTTGCTTTCAAAGCCGAGTGCGAGGGTGCAAGGGCAGAGAGGCATTTAGAGCAAAAGGGCGCGATATATGCGCATAAGAAAATTTATAAAAAGAGGTAAATTTATGGAAGAAATAGAACCGATTTATAGAAAACTTCCGGCAAAACAAATACTTTTTGTCGAAGACGGCTCCGTCGATTTAGACGAGGTAAAGACAGCTTTGCAAGGAACGAGCATAGAGGTTATTGTATACAGACAAGGCTCCAAAATGCCGCAACTTGTTAATTTGCAAGAGGAAATGATAAAAAAATTATGAGCAGAAAAACTTATGTTAAACTACCGCCCGAAATGTTCGAAACGCTAAAAAAAGAGGGCTTAATGCGAGTAGAGTATGCGAGAGACCGAGAAATAGGCGACTTTACACGAAAGATTGCGGCAGAGGTAATCGAGGCAGAAGAAAAGGTTGTTTTCGAAGCAGTGTTGACTGCCGCGAAAGAAGCGGGCGTTGATACGCTCTTCATACTTACCAAAGAATTTATTTTGTCGGCGTTAAAGCACGAAGCAGAACGTCGAAAAGGAGCGAAACAATGAAAAAGAAAATTTTAGCAATACTTGTAACGCTTACGCTTTTATGCGTAGCTTGCCTTGCCGGGTGCAACGGCTCGATAACCAAAGCCGTAGACAAGAACGTTTACGGCGGGAGCGGCGACACGCCCGTAGAAATATACATATACACGGACGAGGGGCGGCTTGTGTGGGGTACGACGTGCCTAAGGCGCGACTACACGCTCGAAGCCTATCAGTCCTCATACGTTCTCACTATTCGCAGAAACGGCGAAACAAGGTACTACGTAGGCGGTATAATTGCAATAATAGAGGCGAAAAATGGAACGACAATTGACAATTGAGCAGATGAGCGAGGCGAACGTCTTATTACAGCAGCTTGTAGAGGGCGTGCAAGACCGTTGGAAGCGTGGAAGCACGTCGGGTATAAGCTCTCACGAAGCCTACGACATAGTAGACAAAATACACGAAGTAATACATAGAGGTGAAAAATGATTGAAATTAGAATAAAAGAGGGCAAGATAAAAACGACGATAGCGACGAAGTCGGACAAGCTCCCGGGCGAAGTATACGACCTTTTCTCAAGGTTTTTATTAAGCCTACAGAAAGAGCTTCCGGACGAGCAAGCGGACACGGCGACATTCGCGGCGTTCTGTGCAGTCAATGAGTTTATCCCTACGGGCGAAGTCGAAACTTGGGCGGCGCGCGCGGAAAAGCTCCACGAACACGAAGAGGCTTGATATGAAGTTGGACGATACGAAGCAACTATTGAAAGACCTTAGAAGCAAGCGTAGGCAATATCTATCTGCGCTTGGTCGTGTCCAACTCTTAAGCGAAACGATAACGTCAATAGGTTTGACGGCTTCATACGAGGCAGAGGGCGTGAAAAGCTCTGCGCTCGACAGTCCGACAGAGCGGGCGGTTATGCGGCTTTTAGAGGCGAAAGAACGGCTCGAAAAGCTCGTCGGCGAATACCTCGACATAGAAGACCGAATAGCGGCGGCGTTAGATAGCCTTACCGACGAGGAGCGCGAGGTGGTTGTGGAAACCTATATGAACTCAAAGACGATAGCTCAAATATCGAGCAAAATGTTTGTTTCGGCTTCTACCGCAAAGCGTAGATTGTGGTCGGGACAGAAAAAAATTTCAGAAAAGATATAAATTGAACCACCGTGAACCTTTTTTTGTGTTAGAATGGTATCATTGAAAGTGTAGGCAAACGCTTTCACTCTTCGATTTCACTATTTTTCCCCTTATCAAACGCATGGCGGTTTCTAAAAAGAAGCCGCCTTTTGCGTTAAAAGGGTTGACAACAGACAAAAGGAGTGTTATTATTATGGCGACGTACAGACAAAACGCGAGCTATGATTTCATATCAAAGAAGCCGTGGGACCCGGCGACTGCGGAAGTAATCGACGACGAGGGCGGGACGACAAACAAGAACGCATTGCCTTTCGGGTTATGCAAGAAGTTTGGTATATCGTTACCCGACGGAGCGCGACCGCGTGACGCGTGGGAAGCCTTGAAGCAGCACGGTGTATATCCGCCGTGGACTGACGAGGGCGAAGACCAATATACCGAGGACGGCTTGAAAGAGGGTGCGGAAGAGCCGAAGAAAGGCGAGGAAGCTAAGGAAGCGGACAGCGAGAAAAGCCAACAAACAATTGAAAAAATGCTTTCAAGTGACAGAATGATTTACGATAAGCATTTAACAAAAGAGTTTGTCACGGGGTCATTACAAGCGGCTACAGCAGAAATGCGCGATACTACGGTACGGTTATTCAACGAAGACAGTTTCGGATATAATAACGCATACACTAAGGATACGGCTTATTTCCCGGGCGCAAACAAAGTAGCGTTCGGCAAAGAAAGAAATATCGGTGGAGAAAAATACGATAGCCCCTACGAAGAGGGGTCAGTATTTTTTCACGAGTCATGGCACGCAATAGACGCAAACTACGGAGAACCTATAGACGTTTCTAAGATGAGTGGTTATCAAATAAGGCATTCGACTCTAAGCGAAACGCATATACTTAAAAATGGAAAGACCTTCGAAAGAGTTTTATTTGATGAGTGCAAAAAGATAGATTGGGGAACGGCAATATCGGAAATTAAAGCAGACAAAGAAGTCGCCTTAAAAAAGTTGGGGCTAAACTACGAAGACTGTAAGCAAGCTTGGACAGAAGTGCTTAATAAAGAAATGGACTTGCGCCGAAAAGCCGGATACGGTAGTAGCCCTGAATTAAGGTCATTTATGAGGTCTAAAGAGTATCAGCAAGCCAAAAAGAACTATGAGATTGTATGTGGTTTTCCAGCCGAAGTTAAACGCAAATGGGGTGACCTAAGCGATGTAGCTGCGGGATATACACAAGGGAGACAATATATTGCGGGCATGGGGCATAGCACACAATATTTTAGAACAGCGGGGAGCAGAGCAAGCGAGGCGTTTGCAGAATGTGCTTCGTCCCTTGCTGTTAAAGGCGAAAGCTACAAAGTCTTAAAGAGATTTATGCCGGAAACAATGGCGGCTTTCGAGGAAATATATCAAGATTTGAAACAAGGAGTTATAAAAAGTAATGGAAGAGGAAAATATAAACCGTAAAAATATAGAAGACAACGAGGAGTTGTCACGCGAGGAAATGCACGAGATAAGAAGCAGATATATATCTGCATTTAATGAACTTCCCGTGCAGATTATACCCGAGAGCGAGGAAAGCTATTGCTTGAGAATGAAGAAAGCATTAGAGAGAGGCAGACCTATAACCGATGAGGATATAGACGAGGACTTCCCGCTTGAGGACGAAGACGGCAACCCTATAATTTACTAAACAAGAAACAACAAAGAAGCAGAGACTGTTTTTAGCCTCTGCTTTTCTTATGCTCATTTTTAAGGAGACAATATGGCAAAGCTATCAAAGGACGATATCCGCCACATAACAATTGAATATGCGGCGGGAGCGACCTATGACGAGTTAGCCGAAAAGTATAACGTAAGCAAAGCGGCAATTGCAAAGCAATTGAAGAAAGACAAAAGTTTACAAAAGTTAACAAAAGTAGACGAAATAGTCAAAAAGGAAACTTTTTCGGATAAAAAAGTTGTCAAAAGTTTAGTTGAGGAAGCTTTTAAGAAGCTAAGATATAAAGTAGACAACGAAGAACTCTCCGCCGAAACGCTCTTGAAGATAATAGATAGACTGACCGCAATGTTCGACCTAAGCAATAATGCCGGGGACGAACAGAGCGCGCTTGAAAAGGTGTGCAAGGCTGTCGAGGGGGTGAAGAATGGAGAATACTGAACAGAAGAAAGAGTTTGACGGATTCACCGAGAAGCAAAAGAAAGTAATCAGACTTGCAAACAAGAGGTGGAACATTCTATCGGGCGCAACGCGTAGTGGGAAGACAATGGTTTCTTACTTCCTCGTTCCGCTACGAATAAAGGAACATTATCATCACAACATTTTATTTTGCGGCAAGACGCTTGCAACGCTCGAAAGGAACGTGTTTGAGGAAATGCGTAAGCTATTCGGTTACGAGCATATTTCAGCCGTCAAGGGCGATATGAGCGGCAACAGAATGATTCAAATGTTCGGAAAGTGGTGCTACGTTGTAGGCGCGAACGACGAAAGGGCGATAACGAAAATACAAGGTATCGGCTTAGGTTATGCGTACTGCGACGAGTTGACGACGTTCCCGGAGAACTTTTTTCAAATGCTCAAGAGCCGTCTTGACTGCGACAACGCTAAATGCGACGCAACGTGCAACCCCGAAAGCCCGTCGCATTTCGTAAAAAAGCATATCGACAACGATAAAGAGAATACATACAACGAGCATTTTACAATCTACGACAATACTAAGCTGTCGCCGAAGTTTGTGAGCGACCTCGAAAACGAATATAGAGGGACGATTTACTTTGAGCGGTGGATACTTGGGAATTGGGTAAAGACCGAGGGGCTTGTCTATCCGTTATTTAGGCGAGAGAAGCATTATTTAACGCCCGAGGAGTTCTCGAAGAGGTACGGACTACACCGCATACGGTATTGTATTATAGGCGGCGACGGCGCGAACACGAACGACGCTACGACCTTGCAACCGCTTGCGATAATGGAGAACGGGCAAGCCGTAAGGTTAAAACCGTTCTATCATAACCCGAAAGTAAACGGGCAATTATCGAACGAGCAGTTAGTGCCTTATATACAGAGGTATTTGAGCGACCTATGCACGAATTATAAGCTACTGCAAAACGGCGTGCAATTCTGTATGCCGATTGACTGCGCGGCGGCAGACCTTGTATTGACACTTTCGTACAATCTGCCACAGTTTTACAACGTGCAGAAGTTCACGAAGAAAGATATCTTGCAAACAACGGACATAGTAAACAACGCCTTAGGGCGAAACGCGATAGTTATCCTCAACGAGGGTAACTTTTATAATTATGTGCGCGAACAGTACGAGGATAAAGACGACCAGCTCGTTATTGACCTTGAAAGTATGGTATGGGACAAGGACAACAAGGGCTATGACCCCGAAGTTCCGAACGACTGTGCGGACGCGTTCCGTTATGCGGTAGCTACATATTACACGAACCCCGAGAATTTATGGGAAACGCCCTCGATGACGGCGTATTACAAGTAGGTGAAATATTATGGACTTTGAAATTATAAACAATCAGCAGAACGTCGCGCCGCCTATACGGAGCGGCGTTTTTAATGACTATTACACGTATTCATACATAAGCCGAGCGGCGTATTACTCTATGATAAGCGCGGAGTACACGTCGTTTATGAACCGATTCGTGCGCAATTGGGCGTGGTGGGCTGACGGTTGGGTGCCGTACTTCCATTCGCAAGACAAAGGCATACCGTCAACGCATATCGGAAGCGCGCTCGTATCGAAGATAGCACGCAAGATAGTAGGCGGGCGCGTAATGTTCAAGAATGCGGGCGAAGAGCGAGACAAGAGCGTATCGAACAAGGCTTTGAACTTCATTTCGTCGGAATGGTCGAAAGACGTTGATTTCGACAGTGTCGTGTCAAGGCTTGCCGAATACGTAGCGGCTCTCGGAACGGGGCTTATAAAGCTTAATTACGACTACAAGGGCTTGTGGCTCGACGCGCTAAGGCTTGATAGCTTCTTGCCCGTTGTTGGAGCAAGGGGCGATATAATCGCCGTAAAGTGCTTCTTGAAATGCTTTACAAACTTAGGCGTTGAGGACAAAAGCGGGCAACCTATCTCGAACTACTACGTAGTCGAATATAGACACTTCGACGACTATACGAGAGCCGACGGTAGCGTTGAGAAGAACGTCCCCGTAGTTGAGTATTGCGTATTCAAGTCAAGCGGCGATATCGTGAGCGGTAGCTACATACAGCAAGGCGATAGCGGACGAATACCGTTACGAAAGTTGGACGAAAGAGACCGCAAAGCAATAGGCAAGTCATATCCCGATATCATTTTCGATAAGCCGATACGTTTACCGTTCAAAGACTTGGGTTGCGAGCTTGTCAAGTTCACTAAGGGTGTGACGGGCTTGCCCGAAGTACCGTTCGGCGAAAGTTTCCTTGCAAAGATTATTTGTTATTTGCAAGAGTGGGACTATTACCATGCGGCGGCGAACACCGATATGTACTTAGGGCGCGGCAAGGTCTTGATACCGAAGAACTTTGCGGCGCAGGGCAACGGCAGCTACAATTCGGGCTTCGACGAATTTGCCTTTACTCAATACCCGACGACGAACCCGGACAAGGAAACGCCGCAACCGATACAGTTTGAGCTTAGGGCGCAAGAATGGACGGAAACGCGCACGAGAATAATTCAAGACATAGCAATCAATACGGGCTTGAATATCTCGACAATTGCGTCTTTCTTGAACGACACGACGGCGGCAAGAACGGCGAGAGAAGTATCAACGGAAGAGGACGAAACGGCGGGCTACGTAAACGACAAGCGCGCGGGGCTTGAAGAGCCTATAAACAAAATTTTAAAGCGCGTAACGGAGTATTACGGATATTCCGACACCGTTGTTATCCGTTGGTCGTCCGCGGGGCTTACGAATCGCTACGCACTTGCCGAGATAATCAATATGGGCTTGTCGGGCGGCTTCCTCTCGAAGTACAAAGCCGTGCAAATGTTTAACTTCGATGACGACACCGTGCAAGTCGACGAAGAGTACAAGCGTTGCTTAGACGAAAGCAATCAAATGAATTTCAGCGAGGACGACTATTATGCAGACGGCGAACAAACCGCTAAACAGTCAAACGCAGATTTTGGACGAGGCGGAAACGAAGATACGGTTAGCGGTGAAGAAACTGTTGACGGGAACGACGAAGAAGCAGACGGACGAGGCGGTCAAGAAGATAATTCGGGAAGCGGTTTCACGACTGACGAACAGCGCGTTAAAGGAAGTTTCCGTAAGTAGCCTTATAAACTTCTACAACAGACAGTTTCGGGCGATTTTAAGCCTTTTCGACGGCGATTATTACGCGTTAATGCTTGCAAAGAAGCTAACGGAGCCGAACGTTGCAAAGCCGAAAAGACAAAGGTTTTACACGGAGCTTAAACGGCGAGGCTTTGCCGGGGATAACGCCTTTAACGTGGGCGTGCCGTCGCAAACGTATATGCGCGATTACGTCAACAAAAAGGTAAAGCCGATAATAGACGAGCTTGCAAAGCAAACGGCGTTAGATACGGACGACGTAACGGGGCGCAATTCGCTTAGAAACCGCGCCGAAATGGAAGTAAGGTATGCAAAGCACCTCGAAGACATAGCGGAATTGAAAGCGAGAGGCGTGCGGCTTGTGATTGCAAGCGTGCATGCGGACTGTTCAAAGCGTTGCTCACCGTGGCAAGGCAAGGTTTACAGCCTTGACGGAAGCTACGGGAGAACGGACGACGGCAGAAGCTTTCAGCCGCTCGAAATAGCGACTGACGTTTACTATACGACAAAGGTCGGAAAGGTCTATAAAAACGGCTTGTTAGGCTTTAATTGTCGTCATTACCTCGTTCCTTACGAAAAGGGCTATCGGTTTCCGAAGCCTAACGCGAAAGAGGAACGGAAACAACGCGAGATAACCGAAAGACAGCGAGAGCTTGAACGGACGGTAAGAGCGTGGGAAGCTCGGGCGATAGAAGCTAAGGGCGTAGACGGCAAAGGATATCAAGAAGCATTAGGAAAGGCTAAGGCTTGGCGGAGTAAGTATATAGCGTTCTCAAGAGAGAACGGACGGGCTTATTATCCGTCGCGATTACAGATTATTTAAGAATTTTAGGCGAGTGCGGACGCGTACCCGCCTTTTATTATGCCCTAAGCAAGGCGTTAAACTGCCAGCACGAGGAATATAAGGCGTAAGTTGTCGGTGCCGTCGCGTGAGGAACGCATACGCCGCCGACGTAGAGACGGTCTTATGTTTGGCTTGTGTGAAAACAATCTTGCAAGAAAAAAACAACAAGGAGTAAACAACAATGGCATTTTTCGACAGAAAGGTCACGGTCGAAAGTATTCTTAAAGACATTGCTAAACTGTCCGACGAAGACAAGGCGAAAGTACTTGACGGGCTTAAACCCGCCGAAGATACCGAAGAACAAGTCGCCGAAGCAAAAGAGGACATAGCGGCAACGGGCGAGGATACGCAAACCGAAAAAGACCGTATCGACGAAAGCGTAGCCGCCCAAGAGAAAGACGAGGGCGACGAGGACACGCAGAGCGCGGAAGACAGAGTAGACGAAGCCGAGGGCGAAGAAGCGGCGCAAGCCGAAGAACAGCCCGCCGAAGAAGCGGGACAGCCCGAAAACGATATCGAATCAAGACTTGCCGCGCTTGAACAGAGAGCAAACGACGACGCGACCGAAGCACTTGCGCAGCGCATAGCGGCTTTGGAAGAGAGAATCGGCAAAGTAGTCGAAAGCCTCGACGACAAGCCTTTCGGAGCAAAACCCGAAATGCCCGAGGGCAACGACGAGGAAATGGACGATGACGACCGTATTATGCGGTCTTACTACGGCAGAGGCTACCGCAGATAATAGCCTTAAAAAAATCTTTATTTAGGAGTAATTTTTTATGCAACTTTTCGCAGATATCAGAACGCCTATGATTAACGAGGCAACCCTCAAGAGAATAATGTCTCCGAGGGTAAAAAAGAACATTCTTCAAGGAGTAATTCTCCGCCCTAACGAAGCAGTAACAGAGCAGTTTTCTACCGATACTTCGGCTTCCGAAATTCAAGTCTTGAGAACAAGGCTCGTCGAGGACTACGCCCGCGAACTTGGCGCAGACATAAACGGCAATTGGTTCAACTCTGAGGACGCTTCCTTTTCCACTACGGCGGCTTATCCTATCAGGATAATTGACGAAATCGACAGAAATATCGATATTCCGACCGTTCAGCAAGACATGATGAGCATATCGCTTGCAGAAGCCGAACTTTCTAACCTTGCCGGCAAAGTCAACAGAGCTATCAATGCTATGACTATTGCGACGCAGCTCTGCACCAACTTTAACGGTATTGCTACGGGCGTAATCGAAAAAAATTGGGTTGAGCTTGACACTACTCCCGATTACCTCTCCGCAATAATCGAAGCGGGAGCTAAGCTCGATGAGGGCAACCCCGCCGAGGGTATCGACGCATACCCCGACGATATGCGCGCAATAATCGTTCGACCCGAGGCAAAGAAAGAATTGCTTAAGAAAGGGCAGATTATAATCGGCGGCTCCGACAGCGCGCAGAAGATACTCCGCAAGGGCGGTCTCGATACCGACACCACGCCCGACGTTGCTTCTTCCGCATACATAGGCGAAGTCAACAATATGCCCGTTTACGTTGCGTCTCCGAACATATTCAACCTTGCGGCTAAGTATATGGGCGTAAGAGCGGACGCTATCAACGGCGTTAAAGCTATGGTCGTATCGGCTATCGGCACGGGTCGTGCGCTTGCGTTCAATGCGGCGATTAAGATTATCGACGCACCGGGCGGACAAGGCAGAAGATTGCAGCCTAAGTACAGAATGGGCGCGCAGTGCTGGGACGGTCTTTCCGTCGTTCCTATCGTAGCGAACGGCTTTACCAACCCCGCTTCTTCCACTTCGCTCTTGAAAGTTAAAGCACCGGGTTCGAGAGTACTCACCGCAGCAGTAACCGCTACGCCCGGTACTTCGAACTTCGATACTTCCGTTTCCGTAACTCTTGCGTGCGCAACGCCTGACGCTAAGATTTACTACACCACCGACGGCACTACCCCGACGACTTCCTCGACCCTTTACAGCGCGGCAATAAGCCTCACCGCTACTAAGACCGTCAAGGCGTTCGCAGTAGTTGACGGCGGCGTTCCGTCCGACGTACAGACTTTCGTCTATACGAAGAATTAAGCAGTTTTCTAAGGGGTTTTCTTAAAAAGCCCCTTTCCATTACAAAAACAAAACGAGGTGCGCTAATGAACACTATAAAACCATACAGCGACGAACACATGATTTACAGCGAGAATAGCGGGCGGTACGTTCTGACAATGAAAGCCATACAAGACCGCTTCGGAACAAACCTTTTGGAGCAAGCGAAGAACGACGCTTATGCCGAAATCTCTATCAACGAAATACTTGATACTGTTTCAACGCATGTGTACAACTTCATATACGACCATTCGATACACAATGACTTTCAACGCGCTTGCATAGACCACTTAGAGAGCGCGCGGTCGCTTGTCTATGAGGCAATGCTTAAGCAGTATGTTCACGTTAAAGCCGACGGCGACCTTACGCAGTCCACCGACCCGACAAAGAGGGAAATGTGGTTCGATATCTCGGCGGAGAAAATACTTATGAGAGTGCTTCCCGAAACGCAACGGAGCCTTTTGTATTGCGGGGTGTGATATGAGCTTTTTCGAAGATTTTATGTCAAAAAAAGAAGAGTTCGTGCTATCGGGCAAGTACTACCCGCGCAAGCCCGTAACGACGGCGGACACGAGCTATCCGCTTAACTACGAGATAGTAGACGCAAGGCGCAACTATTACGCGCAAGTAGTGCAGAACATTATCGACGACGGGGCAATGCTGTCGATAAGAACGAACACGCCTAACAGATACAAAGTTAAAGGGTATATTTCGACGCAAGACGGCGGTTTTTGGCAGATAACGGAAGTTACCGTTCAACCGCAGAACAACGAGAATAAAGAGGCGTTAAGGCTGTTTAAAACGACGGCGCAAACGACCTATCTTATACGCCTAACCGAAGTCGATAACCCTATGGAGTTAAGTTGACGCAAGCGGCGTTTCAAAGGCTTTGCGAGCGCGTGCTTTCGCATATCCGTTTCGTAGCCCCGCGCGACACGGGCAACCTTGCCGAGAACGCTATCCGAATGCATTACGAGGGCAACGTGTGCATTATAGAGGTCGACGAAACAATCGCGCCGTATATGCCGTACACAAACGAGCCGTGGATATCGCCGCGCTGGCACGGGAAGAAAAACCCGAACGAGCATTGGTGGCAAGACACGGCGGAAAACATAGACAGAATAATTCAAACGGAGTTCGGGGGTAAACGAATATGATTAGTTTAAAAGAAATAACTCAAGACATAGAAAACGGGCTTAACGGCTTTACGAGCGGACAGCCCGAAGAATACGACACCTTATACTTCAAACTCTTTTCCGACACGGGGCGGTTTCGCCGCGCAAAGAAGAAAGTAAACGCGGTAACAGACCCCGTAAACGGCGTTGTGAGCCTTGTTTCGTCACAAACAACGCCTAACGCGGACGGTTCGCTTATCGCTATGCTTACTTGCCGCGTGGAGCTTGTAGCCCGTTTAAAGGACGAGGAAGAGGACGTAATGCAAGCCGCAAACGTCAAAGACGATAACGGAGAGACCGTCGTTAAAGAGCAGCTCGTCGAAGAGGGCAACGCTACCTACGTTCAACATATCCGTAACGCGATATCGAGCTTTACGCAGTCGCAAGGCTTCAAGAACGTGCAAGACAGTGACGGACAGACCTACACGGTGAGCGTGTCGTACAACTTTGCCGAAACGGGAACGAGGGCGCAGAGAGACAGAACGGGCGACAGTATGACGTTTGTTTTCTATGCTTATTACAACGTTATACAGAACGGGCAGAACAGCCGTTCGTACGTGTTTAGGCTCGACGGGCAGATTATCCCTTATCAGCAATGCACGGTATCGCGCACGAACATATCGGACGCGGACGTGTACAGCGGCGACGCGAGCGCGAAAGTAACCTCGTCGGGGTCGGTGTTCAGCGTTACGCTTGCCGTTCCCGTTTTTAAGTCAGTACTCAATTTAGCGATTGTCAACGAGTTTATTTTAGGCGGTGTTTTTGTTGACGCTAAGCCGAACGTTGCGCATATTCTCGAAGTGTTTTACGGCGCGGGAGTAGAAAACAAACCCCTTAAAAAATCTTTTATAGTGACAATAAGCGAAGCTTCGAACACTATGCAAGGCGTGTTAAACGTCGGCGGGCAAATAACTTTATCGGAGATAGTCGACGATTTCGAGATTGTGACGTTTGCGCACGTGCTTTCAAAAAGAGAATTTAAAGCGGGAACATATACGTTTATAACGAATTTGCCGCAGTCGCTTCTTACATACGTTGAAGATGAAGAGGGTTACAAGTTCATAGAGACAAGGGAAACGCAAGAGGGCGATTATTCTACTACGCAGACATTTACGAAAGATACAATCGTCGTTGGTTGGAATTATACGTGGAGATAACTTATGAGCGAGAGCAGAACTTATACTTACAGATTTGAGAACGTAGGCGGCGACGAAACCACTTCACCCGTCGCACAAGACAATTCACAACCCGAAGTAAAACAGCAACCGACGACGAAAAGAACCCCGGGCGCGGGCGCAGTAGCCCTTGTTGCGTGGAAGAAAGTCAAGCCGTTTGTTTTTTCGAGCGTTTCTCACGAAATATCGCAAGTAGCCCTTGCAAGCGGCGCGAACGAGCAGAGCCAACGCGCACAAGAAGTATGGAGCCTTGCGCAGAAATTAGGCGATATTGTAGAAACAACCGTCGTAGGCACCGTGCTTGCGGGCGGCAACCCGCTCGGCGCGCTTGTCGGCTTAGGCGTGGGCTTGTTGCAAACGGGCGTTCAGTATGCGCAAGCTTACGACAGACTTAACCTTGAGCGGAGTATAGAGGAAGCTTCGCTCGGCATTCAACGCCGCAGAGCCGCAACCACAAATTCGAGGAGTTCACAATGAATACTTTCAAAGTAACGATAGGCGATAAAGTGATAAAGGCTTCGCCTTACGGGGCAAAGTTCGGCAACCTCTTAGACGAACGACTCGACGAGGGCTATATCACGCTTAAACACCTTAAACAAGAGCAACCCTTTCGCCCTTTCACGCTTGTAAAAATCGAGCTTACAAACGCTAATACGGCGTATAGAAGCAAGATAAAAGAGTATTCGGGCGACGACATAACGCAATCGCTTTCGAAAAATATGCTCACTCAGACGAAAGAAGAGTATTTTTTCGTTGCCGACGATAACGTGACGAATTATCCGAACGGCTCGGAGTTTTACAACCATTCGCTATACCTTATCGAAATCACGAAGATACTTGAGAGGTTTATAGGCGATTCCATTACGTTTACGAACCCGCTAAACAACAAATGAGGACAGACAATGATTTTTGACGAAACAAAACACCCCCGCGATGACGAGGGAAAATTCACCCAAAAAGGCGAGTTCCGGCAGAACGCGGGGTATGACGAAATAATAGCGGCAGACAAAGAAGCAGATACATATTACACTTCCGACGAGGAAGAGGGCAGAGTGCAAACGCCCGACGAAATCGACGCGCTTTACGGCGAAGAGTTCACGGGTTACAAAGGACAAGCGGCGGTTGACAAGCTTTTAAAGGAAAAGCGCGGACACGTAAAAGCCGCTTTCCACCGCGAGGATATGGGCGACATTGACCTATTGTGGGGCAATGACTATTTAGGCTTGCAACACATTATCAAGCACCGCGAAGAACAAGGCATAAACGCTATTGAGTTTATGCAAGACCTTGCGGAAGTAATAGAAAACGCCGACTTTATAAAGAAAAACAACCGAGGAAACTTCGAGTTTATTTACGGTAGAAAAATGGTTATTATTGCACCCGAATACAAAGGGAACAAAGTAACTTATTTGCTTACGGCTTATAAAACCACAATAAAAAAGAAGCAACAATAATGTCATTGCTTCTTTTTATTAAACCTTTGGACGAACGCCGGAACCCGTTAGGGAGTGTCTCGTCATTATTTAGCAGCTGTGGCGAATTTTCTGCTGTCAAAAGTTTTTTCTTGTTTGGACGAACGCCGGCTCAAAAAGAGGTTCTCGTCATTACTTAGCAGCTAAGGCGCAAATTTTCTGCTGTCAAACAAGACTATTTAAACAAGCAAGATTGCCATACACTACCGGATACAATCTTTGTGCGCAAGCGGTATTCCTTGTGCAACTTGTTTATCTATTATCATTATACGCAACAAACAAAAAAAAGTCAACTAAATTTTACAAAAAAAATTCGAGGTGAAGAAATTGTACGCGAGTTTGGAGTTTTTACTACAAAAAGATTTAACGGGCAGCGGTATCATGACGGAGAAAAAGGGAACTACAGTAAGCACCCTTATTCCGTTAACTCAACCGACGACCGCTTTTCAAATATTTTCTTTTCAAGATATTTTCGACAAGGAAACATTTCCCGACGGAATAACTGCCGCGGATATGCGATTAGGGTTTGAAACGTCGAGTGGGATTTTAACGACTTCCGCAACGATAATTTTAATCAATACCGTAACGAAAGAAAGTATAACAATAGACGCAAAAGACAAAGGCTTAGGGTATTCCCAAACGGTAGAGGTCGCTCCCGGTGATTATACTTTAACTTATTATACGAATTGGCGGCAAACGTCACTCATCGGAAATTCCGCTTATTGCAATGTAACATTCAAATATAACATTTCTGCCGTATATAATAAACTTCCGCTCAAAAAGTGGACAATCACCGACTGTATAAACCGTTGTTTAGAGCTTGTAGAACCTTTGCAAGTCACATCGGCAACGGGTAATACGACAACGGGAACAAAACAACTTACCGTACAAGAGATAGAAGCCCCGCGCTTTATTTTCGACGGCGTAACTTACGCGAACGGCATAAGGCAATCGACGTATACGGCGGGCAGTCAAGCGGAGAAGTATGACAAAGTTATCGCGCCCGAGTTCGCTATGACGAAATCGAACCTTAGGGAGCAGTTGCAACAGATAGGCGGCTTTATTCACGCCGAGCCACGGGTCAAAATCGTAGACGGCAAGTACATAATCGTGTTCGATGAGTACGGCAAGCGCGAATATTCGCCGATATCAAAAAAGCGGCATATCACAAAGGTTTTAAAGCAATCGGTAAACGACTTTTGTACCGAGCTTGACAGCACGGTCGACAACCTCGTCAATCGTCTTTCATACGCAAAAGGAGCTGTAGTCGAACCATATAATTTCGGCGGAAAAAGTTTGAGAGCAGAAACAACGGCAATGCGAATTAACGACAGCAGTGCATATATTCCGACATACTTACCTATAGACGACATTGTTAAACTTGAAATAAAGGCACCGACTTCTGCCGACAATAGTTCATGGACAGACTATATTGACATAACCGATTATGTGTTTGAAAAAGCCGATTATGACAACATGTCGAGCTATGATAAAACGTATCCATATTCAAAAGCGTTTGCGCTTTACTATACGCAAGGCGAAAAAGGTGTTCAAGGGCTATTCTTCAAGAACCCCAACGTTATTTCTCAAGCATGGTTTCAAAACTACGCGGTTATCAATATATTGCAAGCTTGCGGTGCTAATGTCGATACAAGCGGCAACTATAGATATCCGATTATTTCATTTCGTATAACATATATTCCGCGATATTCGGCGAGGGTAAGGACAAACAAACAATTGATTATCCCCGGGCTTCCGTCGACGCTTGCGTACAATCAAGGCGCGAACCTTGTGGAAACGAGATATTACGGCGAAAATCTCAAAGGCGTTGTCGCAAGGCTCGGGAACGTGGAAAAGACTTTGACGTACAAAGTCGGCTATTTAACGGATATACCGAAAGCGGGGCAATTGTTTGATAAAAACTACTATATTTCCGCGGTAGAATGGGAGATATTCTCGTCGTACTTCAAGGTGACGATAGGGCTTTCAAAGGACTTCAACCGCCTTTCGGAGTACGTCGGCATATCGTCCGTGAATCGTATGTACCAAGTAAGCGAAAAGCAAGCGCAAGCCCGCGATAGCGTTTTCAATGAGTATTTGCTTATTACCGAAAACAAAGAAGCGAAAAGCAATGCGAGTCTTGCAACACTATATATTCCATTTGTTTTATCTGAATGGTTCAAAAGTGATAGTCATTTTAAGTTTAACCCGCGCCCCGATTTTTGCGAAGTTTGGGGCTTGACAAAAGGCGGGCAACGCGTTAGAGATTACGACGTTGTTTTACCCGTTTGTATCTCCGAAATGGGAAACTCAATCGCTTTTTCCGTCAATTTCCAAGACAACTATTCGGCGGGGCAAAAAAGCACGAGAATTCAAATCGAAGAGGCTTCAACTTATTGGTCTGACTATGTACCGTATAACGACTATTATGGGCGATTCTATTATTTGAATTTTGAAATTTCAATGCTACAAAACGCCGAAGAACTTGTCGGGGAGCGTTTGGAACGAACATTGCCGCAAGCAAAAATTTGGACGGAAATACCGGGCATATCAGAGGTTACGCGCGCCCCGATAATAACGACCGCACGCGGCGCGAAAGAATATCCGATTGTTTACAGAAAAGAAAGCACGGAAACACCGTCCTTAACCTATCAATTATCGATTGTGACCGATAATGACGCGATTATAATCGGTAGCGGGTTCGCAAGAAATATGCCGTTTATAAACACTGAAATAGGTGTAGACGATAACGGCGTAACATATAAGCCTATTGAGGTTAAAATCTATATTCTTGAAGAATCTATAGCGTTATTTGCAGACAAAATAGACATTGACGGCTTAGTTGGCATTTCTATAACAACCGATTACAACATACAAGACGTAAACAATAATACGGAATTATCTTTTAACCCCGTAACCGCAAACAAGAGCGGTAAAGCGTGGGCGATTGTAACAAAGTCGGGAATAGTAAGTCACACGGTCGAGGACGAGGACGGCAAAACGGTTGTACAGACGGAGCAACGCGGGTGCGACCTCATATTCGGCAAGAACGAAGAGGTGACAAACGGGCAAACGATTGAGTTGCCGCGCCTCGTATTAAAACGAAAACTTTATTAAGGAGTTCAGCGAATGGACGATACTTATTTTATCCGACTAAAGGTCGGGCAAGTGTTGCAACGCAACGCGCAAGCGGAAGCGGACGCAACCAAAGAGTACACGGAGCAGCTTGCCGTAATCGCCGAGGGGATAACCGCGGCGGAAGCGGCTGGCGACACGGAGCTTGTCGAGCTTTTGAAGCGGTTTTATGACGCTACGGAAGAGAAGATAAGCGACGAACTAAACCACGCGCGGTCGCTTCACGAGGAATACGTGGAGTTGACGGGCATAAAGACGGCGGAGGACTAAAATGTTTTTCTTATATGACGCAAACTTAAAACTTTTAAAAACCATTCCGAGCGACGTATATCAAGGCTCGGACGGGGCGGACGATATATACTTCCTCGTCCCGATTAACCCGAACGCGGCAATTAACGTTGCGTTCTTACTTCCGACAGGCAAAACGCTAACTTCCCGCGCGGCTACAAAGCAAGGCGAAGCTGTAGAGCTTGAAACGCCCGACGGCATTTCGTACGCTATGTGGAGCATAACGCTCACGGCTCAAGAAACGGCGTATGCGGGCAACGTCACGCTTCAAATCACCGTAATTTCGGGCGCAATGCGTATGACTTCACAAAAAGGCGTATTTCCCGTTTTAACGGGTGTGCCGCCCGTTCTTCCCGAAGCTCCGCAAGCCGACGCTTATAACGAAATTAGAGCGGCTATAGCGGCATTGCAAACCGCCGTGTACAACACAAAGGAGATAGGCATATCGACTTATTCATATAACGAGAGCAAAAAGAATGCTTCAATCAAAAGTTATGTCACGAGCGCAATGCGTGTAGTCGTACCCGATTACGTAATTAAGGGCGATGAGTATTATATCGTCACGGGCATAGACCCGAACGTAAAACCGCCTACAAGCGTAACCGAATATGAGTTCGGCTCGAACATTACGAGTATAGGTGCGGGTGCGTTTGTGGAAACGAATATCACACGCTTAGAGTTTCCGAAAAATCTTACTTTTATCGGTGCTTCGGCGTTTACTGACGCAACTACCACCGAATTTATTTTTAACGGCGCGGTTCCGACTATAGGGAGCTTTGCTTTCTCGGGCGTAAATGCGACAGCATACGTCCCCACGGTGTATTACGACGATTACGTGGCGGCGTTTGAGACTTATCCCGGTATCGTCGTACAAAAGAAAAGCGAAACGCTTGCGGACGCAATCGAAGCCGCAGACGAAGCAAAAGCAATTGCCCTCAAGGCACAATCGACGGCAGACGAAGTAAAAACAGAATTAAACGGCAAGGTCGACAAATCTGCAATAGTTCAAGAAAAAGGCACCGCGACCGACAAAGTAATGTCGCAGAAAACGGTTACGGATGAGTTAAACACAAAACTTGATGTAAACAGAGATAGTAAACAGTGCGTGTATGCTGTAAATCCAGTACGAGAACAAGAAATGGTGAAGTATTCAGAATACAGTCACCCTTTTAGCATTGCTTACAGAAATGAAAACGGCGAGCTTGGTGTTGCCAATGCAACGTCAAACGAGAACGCTATTAATCTCGGTCAACTCACAACGAAACTTCTTGATTATCTGTTAAAGTCCGGTGGCATTATATCGGGTAATCTTTCTATACAAGGCGACCTTGAAGTACGCGGTACGACAAAAACGACAGAAGAAGAAACGCTTAACGTCAAAGATGCAATTGTTGTAACTAATGCAGACGGTGCAGACTTATCTGCAACACTTGCAGGCTTTGTAATTAGACTTAACGCAACAGAGTGTTACGGCATAATTTACGACGCTTCGTCTGAAAGTGTTAAACTCGGTAAAGGCAAAATCACTGATGGTAAATTTACTTTCGATAGCGGAGAGGGTAATGCGGTTGCGGT
>ERZ1035037.98-NODE-98-length-36526-cov-158.493899_pt1 | contig 36526 bp, 56 predicted proteins | sample MGYA00520618_ERZ1035037 | MGnify/ENA primary metagenome ERZ1035037 (study PRJEB33766, sample SAMN09781741) | gut metagenome | biome: gut microbiome | host: Homo sapiens | place: Madagascar | study: EMG produced TPA metagenomics assembly of the PRJNA485056 data set...
GGCGGAAAAGGCAGCGGCGGAAAAGGCAGCGGCGGAAAAGGCAGCGGCGGAAAAGTGGGCACTTTCCGAAAACGAAAAATCGATTATCGCAAGGCTCGGGCAGTGAGCCAGTAAAGGGGGTGGCGCTATGGCGAAGGGTGACGGGCTGATTCCATTTAACTCGGAAACCGGGCGCGAGGCGCAGAAGAAGGCGAACGAGGCGCGATCCCGCAACGCGAAGCTGCGCAAGACGGCTACGTTTCGCGAGGGGATGCGGCAGGTGCTCGCCGAGCCGGTGACGGATGAGAAACAGCTGGCGGCGATCCGCAAATCCGGCATGCCGATCCCGGCAAAACCGACGTACCGGGACTTCCTCATCGCGACGACGGTACTCAACGCCATCAAGCGCGGAGACCTTGACGACATTCTCAAGCTCATGCAGATCACCGGCGAGGAGCTGGCGGCGACGTTCACGCCGGATGAGGTGGCGGAGGACGCGCTGTCCCGGTCGCTGCGGGAGCTGGCGGAAGAGATGGAGCGCGAGGAGCGCGGGGAACACGGGAAGAAGGCGCGGAAAGAGGGTGCCGATGGCGGTATCGGATAAACAGCGGCGGATCATGGCGTTCCCGTACACCTCGCACACGGCGCTGATATGTGACGGCGCGGTGCGGACAGGCAAAACGTCGATCATGTTTGTCACCTTCGTCGACTGGGCGATGCGGACGTTCGACCGGCAGCTCTTCGGCGTGTGCGGCAAAACCATCGGCTCGGCGGTCAAAAACATCCTCGATCCGTGGCGCGCCATGCGGCATGTGTCAATGCGGTACCGCGTCAAATGGCGGCGGTCCGACTCGGTGCTTGAGGTATGGGACGGCAGCGGGCACTACAACCGCTTTGAGTTCTTCGGCGGCAAGGACGAGGCATCGCAGACACTGATTCAAGGGCGCACGCTCGCGTCTGTATTCCTTGACGAGGTGGCGCTGATGCCGCAGTCGTTCGTTCATCAGGCGCTCGCGCGGTGCTCCGTCGATGGGGCGCGGTTCTGGTTCTCCTGCAACCCGGCGGCACCGGGCGTGGAACACTGGTTCTACAAGGAGTGGATCGCGGACCCGGCGGCGCACGACGCGGAGTACTTGCATTTCGAGCTCGACGACAATCCGGCTCTCTCCCCGGCAACGCTTGCGCGGTACAAATCCCTGTACACGGGCGTGTTCTACGAGCGCAACATCCTCGGTCGGTGGGTGGTGGCGGACGGGCTTGTCTACCCCAATTTCGGCGAGGGCTGCATCGTGGACGACGCGCCGCCGCGGGGGCGGTACTATATCTCTATCGACTACGGCACACAGAACCCGTTTTCCGCTGGGCTTTGGTGCTATGCGGATGGCGTGGCGACGAGGGTGCGCGAATATTATTACAGCGGCAGAGATACGGCGGTGCAGCGGACCGACGAGGACTACTGCGACGCCGTCGACGAGCTTGCATGGGATCTGCCGATTGAGTCCGTGATCGTAGACCCGTCGGCGGCTTCGTTTATCGCAGCGTTGCGGCGGCGTGGGAGATATACCGTGCGCAAGGCAAAAAACGAGGTGCTCGACGGCATCCGGCTCACGGCGGCGTATCTGCAAAACGGCAAAATCAAGATCCACCGCTCCTGCGCGGACTGCATCCGCGAGTTTAAAATCTATCGCTGGGACACGGAGGCGTCGATGCGCGGCAAGGACACGGTTGTGAAAGAAAACGACCACGCGATGGACGACGTGCGGTATTTCTGCAACACTGTCCTTTGCGGGCTGGTCGGACGTGCGGAGGACACAGAGGACACGGACTACTATTCGGAGGTGATGCTTTGATTACGTATCAGGATTTTATGACGCGGCGCGCGGATGGTATTGAGGCGGTTCGCGCCGTTGTTGACGACTACATAGGCTCGGAGATCTACCGCACGGCGGTGGTGGCGGATCTCTACGACCGGCAGAAAAACAAAACAATTAACGACTACATCAAGACGATTATGACGGCGTCGGGGCTGGCGGTGACGGATGTGGTGTCCGCCAACAACAAAATCGCGTCAAACTTCTTCGCGCGGCTCAACGTCCAACGGTGCGCGTATTCGCTCGGCAACGGGATCACGATCACCAAGGATGGCGTAAAGGAGCGGCTCGGGGAGGACTTCGACGAGGTGCTCTACGCGGCGGCTTACCATGCGCTCATTCACGGTGTGGCGTACCTCTTTTGGAACGTCGACCGGGCGTTTCATTTTCCGGCTACGCAGTTCGCGCCGCTGTGGGACGAGGACACGGGCACGCTGACGGCGGGTGTCCGCTTCTGGCGTATCGACGAGGCGCATCCGATGACATATGTGCTCTACGAGCCGGAGGGCATGTCGCGGTGGCGGGAAACGGAGAGCGGCGTGGAGATGCTGAATGACCGCGCGCCGTACAGGACGCATATTGCGACGACGCAGGCGTTCGGCGAAACTGTCATCGGCGCATCCGGCTACGATGGGCGTTTGCCTGTGGTGCCGCTGTACGGTTCGCGGCTCCGACAGTCCACCCTTGTTGGCATGCGGCAGGCGATCGACAGCTACGATCTGATCCGCTCCGGCTTCGCGAACGACCTTTCCGACTGTACTCAGATCTACTGGCTTATAAAAAACGCCGGCGGCATGTCGGAGAACGATCTCAACTTGTTCCGGAAGCGGCTGCTGCGGCATGTGGCGGTGGTCAACTCGGACGACGGCGGGGACGTGGAGGCGCACACGGTGGAGATCCCGTATGAAGCGCGAACCCGGTATCTCTCTGACCTGCGAAACGGCATTTTCGAGGATTTCGGCGCGCTCGACGTGCAGGCGATCTCGGCATCCAACAAGACCGCGACGGCGATCCAGGCGGCGTATGAACCGATGGACCAGGCGGCGGACGATTTTGAGATGCAGATCATTACGGCTGTGAAACAGATTCTGGAGTTCTCCGGTCCCGTTGACGCCGAGTGTTGTCCGATCTTTAAGCGTTCGCGCGTGTCTGATGCGGCGGCTCAGGTGGATATGGTGCTGTCGGAGGCGGAGTATCTCGACGCGCGAACGGTGCTGACAAAGCTGCCGAACATCACGCCGGACGAGGTTGACGAGATACTGGCGCGGCGCGCTGAGGAAGACCTGCGGCGGTACGGTGGCGGCACGGAGAAAGAGGAACCGGATGAACCTAAAAATTTATGAAAACGGCGCGATACGCGACGAGACAGAGGCGGAGATCGCGGAAATAGAGGCGTTTGACGCGCGGGAACGGGAGGCGGCGAAACACAGACCGTTTACGGAGGCGGAGGTGCAGGGCATGCTCATCCGGGCGCAGATTAACGCGCTATCGGTGAACAACGCGACGGCGCTGCGGATGATCGCGTTCTATCCCCCGTGGGAGACGGACACGGCGTACACGTCCGCCGCCGGTCGCGCGGTCGGCTATAAGGTGTCGCATGGCGGGAAGCTGTGGAAACTGCGGCAGGAGCACACGAGCCAGGCGGGCTGGGAGCCGGGTGCGGCGGGTACGGAGAGCCTGTGGGAAGAGGTGTGCGAGGGGCACGCGGGGACGGTCGACGACCCGATACCGTACGGCGGCAACATGGCGCTTGTGTCCGACCTGTATTACAGTCAAAACGGTGTGGTGTATCGCTGCACCCGCGACACGGGCGTGCCGGTCTATCACGCGCTTGCGGACCTTGTCGGCCTTTATGTCGAGATCGTGGAGGTATAACCTATGGACTACGGGCACCGGGTGACGGAGGAGCTGCTGCGGGCGTTGGAGGCGGAGATCTCCGCGGAGTACACGGCGGCTGGCAAAGAGGTAGCGGAGGCGGCGGACGAGTTCTTTCGCGAGTTTGAGATTGAGGACGCGAAATACGCGGAGGCGGTTGACAAGGGCGAGATGTCGGAGAAGGCTTACCAACGCTGGCGGCGGTCGAAGCTGGCACGCGGCGAGGGATACCGGCAGATGCGGGAGGACATTGCCGCACGGATCCGGGACGCGGCGCGGATTGCGGCGGCATATGTAGACGATACGCTGCCTGCGGTTTTCGCGCTCAATCGAACGTATGCGGCATACGCCATAGAGCGAGCCGGGGCGAACCTTGGAGTTGGCACGTCGTTCTCTATCTACTCCGAGGACGTTGTGAAACGGCTGATCGTCGAGCATCCGGAGCTTTTGCCGAACTATCCGCGGCGGCTGGCGCTGGACGTACCGAAGGAGATGCGGTGGCTGCGGGAGAAGATTTCGTCGCAGGTGCTCCACGGGATCCTCGGCGGCGAGACGATTCCCAAAATCGCCTCCCGCATGGTCGATGTCGTCGGCATGGACAAAAACGTCGCGATCCGCAACGCGCGAACGGCGGTGACCTCGGCGGAGAACGGCGGTCGCATGGACACGTATGACGCTGCGGAGGCGATGGGAATACGGCTGCAGAAGGAGTGGATGGCGACGCACGACACGCGGACGCGCGAGAGCCATGGACGAATCGACGGCGAACGGGTAGACAAGGACGCGGCGTTCTCCAACGGCTGCCGCTTCCCCGGCGACCCAAACGGCGCGCCGGAGGAGGTGTACAACTGCCGCTGCACGATGGTATCGTATCTGCCGGACTACCCGGACGCGCGTGACCGGGTGACGTACCAACAGTGGCTGGAGCGGACGAAATCGAAGAAAGGCGGTAAACGATGAGCGGATACAACGCGGGAGACGTGCAGCTCGTCGACAACTCGGCGGCGGCGAAAAATGGGCTGAAATCGGCGGTGCGGCGGGCGCTGATGGTGATCGGGCTCAAGGCGGAGCGGTACGCGAAAACGAACTGTACCGAGATGAAAGCCGTCGACACGGGGCGGCTGCGTAACTCCATCACCTTCGCGCTGGCGGGCGAGGCGGCTAACGTTTCCTCGTATACGGCGGATCGCGGCAAGGGGGACAAACCACCGGCGACGGGAACGTACAGCGGCACGGCGGAGGGCAACAGCGGAGACGCTACCGTCTACGTTGGGAGCAACGTGGAATACGCGCCTTACATTGAGCTCGGAACGGCGAAAATGGGACCGCGCCCGTTCCTTCACAATGCGGCGGCGGACCACGCGGATGAATACAAGCAGATCTTCGCGAACGAACTTGAACGGGGCTGACTTCGGTCGGCTCTTTTTTTATGCCTTTTGCGGTGAACGGGTTGCAACTGTGTTGCGGAAACTTGCGGTAAGGTTGCGAAACTTTTTGAAACTATGTTGAAACTACGAGAAGAAAGTTTCGAAACCGATGAAAGATGACCCACAAGCGCCGAAAATCCATGATACAATGCCATCAAGTTCAAAGCGCGAGGAAATGCGCCCGAGGAAAAGGAGAACAGAGACTATGGCACTGACACGCAAGAGCCTCAAGGCAATGGGGCTGGACGATGAGAAGATCGACTCCGTGATCGAAATGCATACGGAAACGATCGAATCGCTGAAAACGGAGAACGAAAAGCTCCGGGGAGACGCTACGCGGGCTGCCGACCTCCAGAAGCAGTTGGACGAGGCAAACGAGAAGCTCTCCAAATCCGACCCGAACGCGGCGGCGAAGATCCAGAAGGAATTGGACGACTACAAAGCAGCGATCGCAGCGGAAAAATCCACAGCGGCAAAACGTGCCGCATATCGCAAAATCGTCGAGGACAAGGGAATCACCGGCGTGCTCGCCGACATGATTGCAGATCGTGTCGACTACGCAAAAGTAGAGATGGACGGAGATGCAATCAAAGGCGCAGACGAGATTGGAGCCGAAATCTCCAAGACTTATGCTGCCTACATTCCCACTCACTCCACCAGGGGACAAAATACGCAGAACCCGCCCGGAGGCGATCCTCCGGCGAGCGACGATGACCTGTCCGATGCTGAGTATTTTGCGAAATACAAAAAATCGTAAAGGGGGCTCATTATGGCCAACCAGTTTATTACATTAAAAAACATCGCGCGTCGCACGCTGACGCGACTGACCGACAACATCCTGTTCCCGCAGTTGTGTTATCGGAACTATGCCGACACTTTTCAGAAGCGCGGAGACACCATTCAGATCCCGGTTCCCGTGAAGCTTGAGGCGAAAGACTTCAACCAGGCGACCGGTGTGGAGTTCCAGGATGACGTTGAAGAATCCGTTGACCTGAAGCTCGACAAGCTGGCTACGGTAGACATTGAGTATACAGCAATCCAGTCCGCAACAAACGTGGACGACCTGGACGCTCTGTTCATCCAGCCTGCTGCTTCCGCGCTCGCCGAGAAAATCAACAGAGACGGCTTCGGTCTGTACAGCGACATCAGAAATTGCGTGGGAACGCCCGGCACGCTGCCCGATTCTCTCTCCGCGTTTGCCGACGCGACACTGTTACTGAATGAGAATAAGGCGCCGCAGCAGGACCGCTATGCGGTGTGGTCTCCCTACGCTACGTCCAGACTGCAGCAGATCCCTGCCATCGTGACCACGAGCGCATACGGCACAAACGAGACGATCCTCACAGGCGAAATCGGGAAGGTGTTCGGTCTTCGCAACTTTATGAGCCAGGCGGTGGCGAACCATATCGCGGGCAGCCTTGCCGGCACGTCTTATACGCTGACGGTCTCCGCGAAATCCGCCGGCTCCGTGGAGCTTACCGCGTCCGCTTCCTCTGGTACTCCGAGCATTTCGGGCAAGACGCTTGTGCGCGGCGATCTCCTGCTCGCGGACGATTACACGCTCCTGGTCTCCGCGGACTGCACAGCGTCCGGTGCGACGAAGATCACGGTGCCGGTCGACGCGGCGTCCTATGCGGCGGCAAAGATCGGCGACACGGTGACGGTCGCAGCAAACCACGACGCGAATCTCGTGTTCCACAAGGAGGCGTTCGCGTTCGCGACCCGTCCGCTTATGGCTCCGGCAGGTGCAGAAAGCTATACCGTCACCAACAGCGGGATCTCGCTCCGAGTCGTCCGCAGCTACGACCAGAAGTACAAAAAGGACCTTTTGTCCATGGATGTGCTGTACGGCTATAAGACGATTCGCCCGGAGCTGGCGGTCCGCTACATGGGATAAGGTGGCGGCGTGACGGTCGAGGAATTGTGCCTGTACGCCAACCGCGCAGACGCTTCGGATGATGCTTTTGTCGCTTCGATTCAGCGCGGCGAGATCACGATTCGAGATGGGTCGCCGGATCTCGCCGGGCTTGCCGCCGGGCTGTACATCCGCATAGTCGGATCGCTGTATAACGATGGCATTTATCAGTGCCCGGTAAAAAATCTGGTGAATGAGACCTTCGACGGCGCGGTTTTTGTTCTGCGGATCCCCGCGGCATTCATACGGCTCGCGGAGGATATAGACGAATGGCAGGCGGCAAACGGCGGCGTTTCGGCTAGCGGCGCGTACAAGTCGGAGAGCTTCGGCGGCTATACGTATGAGCGCGGCACGGATGCTGTGACCGGCGGCGCGATCACGTGGCAGTCGATTTTCCGGCGCGAGATCAACAGATGGAGGCGCGTATGAGCTTAGTCACCAACATGATGGAGCGGTGCCGTTTCGTCGAGCGTTCCCGCGTGCCAGACGGCGAGGGCGGCTACACGGTCGCATGGACCGACGGCGCGGAGTTTGACGCGGTGATCGTTCGCGATACAACGATGCAGGCGCGGATCGCGGAGGCTTCCGGGGTCTCGTCCGTGTACACGGTTACGGTCGGACGCGGGGTGCCGGTGGATTTCCATGACGTGTTCCGCCGCCTGCGCGACGGCGCGATCTTCCGTGTGACCTCGCTCGGCGCGGACAAGCAGACGCCGGAGGTCGCGACGTTCCAGTTTCAGCAGGTACTGGCGGAGAGGTGGGAGTTGCCGACATGAGCACGACACCCACCATAGGCGCTGCGCTGCAGTCGTTTTTCTCCGGCTTCGGCATCCCGGCGTACCCGCACACGGCTGTGCCCGATCAGGCGGCTATGCCTTATCTGACGTATACGCCGATCTTCGGCTACGCGTTCGATCAGGCGGGCATCACAGTCAACCTGTGGTATCGCACGGAGAGCGAGGCATCCCCCAACGCCAATGCGGCGGAGATCGCGGAAACGCTCGGCGACGGCGGGGTTATGCTCGCGTGCAAAGGCGGCGGCGTATGGCTCACGCGCGGTTCGCCGTTCTGCCAGTCGCTGACCGATGAGGACGACAACACAATCAAGCGGCGCTATATCAACGTCACGGCTCAATTCGTGACGGCATAGGAGGCAAAATATGAAATTTACCAAAATCCCGACAAACACATTCTCGGAAATGCAGTTGAACGCCGGGATCTTTTTATCGGATTTCGATCCAAAAGAGGGCACGGTGGATCTCGCAAACATCATCGCGGCGACCTCCGGCGGCTGCAAGTTCACGGATTCTTTGTCCTTCGTGGACATGGGCGACGGCGTGGACAACTGCCCGAAAAACATGATGGAGCTCAAAAAGCTCGACACGCACGAGGTCAAAATGGCGGGTACGGCAATCACCGTCGACGCGGACGCGCTGGCAATGCTGGCTGCCGCCGCGGACAAAACCACGCTGACAGGTGCGACCGACGTATCCGTGATCACGCCGCGGCAGGACGTGGCGACCACCGATTATAAAACAATCTGGTGGGTCGGCGACTACTCCGACAAAAACGGAGAGACGAACGGCGGGTTTATCGCGATCAAGCTGTTAAACGGCCTCAACACGGCGGGCTTCTCGCTGCAGTCCTCCGACAAGGACAAGGGCACGTTTGAGTTTGAGTTCATGGGGCATTACTCCATGGACGCGCAGACCAAGGTGCCGTACGAACTCTACATCAAAGCCGGAACGGCTGAATCTGCTTAAGGAGGAATAACGTATGAAAAAGCTATCGGAATACCGCGGCACGGAGGCTATTGACCTCCTTTGTGAACTGCTCGATCCGTTTGCGGAGATCGCGGGAGACGGGGAGATTCGGCAGATGATCCTTGACAAGAAACCGGCTCCGGTGTGGATCGTCGCTGCGCTCCGCGCCCACAAGCGCGCGTTTATCAAAGTCGCCGCGATTCTGTCCGGTGTGCCGGAGGATGAGGTCAATCTGCTGACGCTGCCGCGTCTGGCGATCCAGATCCTGACGGACAACGAATTTTTGGAGCTTTTTCGGTTTGTGGCGCAGATGGGGGCTGTGACGTCCTCTGTCGCTCAGTCGGAGAGTGCGCCGGCCGCGGACTAACCGCCGCGCAGATCATACGGTACGCCAGCGCCTGCCTGCGGGAACGACAGCGGGATTTGGCGTACCGTTTTTACGTCACAGACGCCTTATGGATTCTTTGCGAAAACTCCGCGAAGCAGTCCGGGGGGCGGTATATGTCGGCGCGGTTCTGCGATATTGTGGGGGACCGCGCGAAAAAGGCGGAGACGCGCTCGGGCGAGGAGATCGCGCTCGACGTGATTACGCGGATCGGATTGGAGGTGACGGCGGCGGATGAATCTATTTGACCTGTTTGTCAAGATCTCGGCGAACACCAAAGAGGCGGAGAGCGGGATCGACGCGACCGGCGAAAAAATGAAAGATGTCGCCAAGTCGGCGGGGGAAATGGCAAAATCCGTCGGTGAGGCGTTCAAAAAAGTCGGTGAGGCGGCGAAAGAGATTGATTCCGTCGTGTCTGGCGTCGGCGACAAAATTGTGAAAGCGTTCGCCGGGGCGGCTGCTGCGGTCGGCGGGTTTGCGGTCGGGCTGGCGAAGGCTGGCGTCGAGTACAACGCGCAGATGGAAACCTACCAGATGGCGTTCACGACGCTGCTCGGTTCGGCGGAGGAAGCGCGCGCGGCTATGGCGCAGATCCAGGCGGACGCGGCGTCCACGCCGTTTGACGTGGCGGGGCTGACGCGGGCGAACCAGCTGCTCGTCGGCGCGGGGGCGTCGGCAGCGGAGGCACGTGACGTGATCATGGCGCTTGGCGACGCGGTATCGGCTACAGGAGGCGGCAACGACGAGCTTTCTCGTATGGCGGCGAACCTGCAGCAGATCAAAAACGTTGGACAGGCTTCGGCAATGGACGTCAAACAGTTTGCGATGGCTGGCATCAACATTTACCAGATTCTCGCCGACCAGATGGGCATCACCGTCGATGAGGCGTCGCAGCTCAAGCCGACGTATGAGCAGATCTCCGCGGCGCTGATTTCCGCGGCATCCGAGGGCGGTCGGTATTTCGGCGCGATGGCGAACCAGTCGCAGACGTTTAATGGGCAGATCTCCAATCTGCAGGACAACTGGTCGGCGCTGCTCGGCTCTATGACCGGCGGCTTGCAGACGATCCTGCAGGGGGATATCCTCCCGCGGATCATCGGCTATGTGGACGAGATCCAGGCATCGTTCAACGCGGGGGGCTTCTCCGGTCTGGCGGCGACGCTCGGCAACATCTTCGCGGACGCGCTCAACACGGTGCTCGGCTATCTGCCGGGGTTTGTCACTGGTGTCACGGACACGCTGGTGTCGCTGGTGTCCTCCATCGACGTGGGACAACTTGTGTCGGCGTTTCAGCAGGTCGTCGGGTCGATCTTCTCGGCGTTTGACGAGATCTTGCCGATGCTCACGCCGATGGTGGAGCAGATCGTTCCGGCGCTCGTACAGGCGTTTATCCAGTACCAAGGTATGCTTCGAGAGATTGGTGTGACGGTGATCACCGCCATCGTGTCGGGCATCGCGGATAACGCCGATTCGATATTCGCGACGCTTGCCGCGACGGTCGGCAGTCTGGCGAGTGCGGTTACATCGAATCTGCCGGTATTCCTCGACGCCGGTATGCGGATCCTGCAGACAATTTCAGATGGACTTTCGCAAAATTCCGCGAGCATCGTATCCACGGCTTCGCAAATTGTCGGAATGTTGGTCGAAGGATTCGGTACAGCCATCCCGATGCTTTTGCAGATCGGCGGGCAGATTATATCGATGCTGGCTCAGGCGATCCTTGAGAACCTGGACGCGATCACAAACGTAGCTGTAGAGATCATCACGTTTCTTTGCACTTCGTTCAATGCGGCTGGAGTCGGCACGTTCCTTGAGAGTGCCGGGCGCATTTTGCAGGCGCTCGTTGACGCGCTTGTTCAATCGCTACCGGCTATCGCCACGGGGCTTTCGCAGATTCTGATCGGTATCGGCGAGTTTCTCGGCAACAGCGACAATTTGTGGGCGATTATCAACTCCGCCATGAACATCATGCTCGCGTTGGCGGATGGGCTTATCGAGGCGCTTCCGGCACTCGCCGGCGCGGCGCTTAACATCATCATCGGACTCGTGTCCATGATCACGGACACCAAAAATCTCGCACGGTTCGGAGAGGCGGCACTCCAGATTGTGCTCAAACTTGCAAACGGGCTGACGGCTGCCGTCTATAGGCTCGCCGAGCCTGCGCGGAAGCTTATGCAGAGTCTCGCAAACTTCTTCACGAGTTTCGATTGGACTGGCACCGGGCGGAGAATCGTCGATAAGATCAAAAGCGGCATTGCCGCCGCTTGGGAAGGGCTCAAAAACTGGTTCAGCGGCTTAATCGGCGATCTCGTCAATCTCGGATCCAACGTCGTTGAGGGCGTAAAAGATGGCATATCCAAGGCGTGGAACGGGCTGAAAAGCCTCGTGCGCGGCAAATCGGAATCCATCGAGGACACGGCGCGCGATGCGCTGGATACACACTCCCCCTCGCGGGTGATGATGCGGGTCGGGCGCGATGTGGTAGATGGGCTGATTGTCGGGTGGAACGACCGCATGGCGATGCTGCAGCGGCTCGTGAACGACGACGCGCACGCGCTCGGCGTGGGCATGTACGGCTCCGACTTCGCGCGGACGCCATACGAGGGTTCTACGGCATACGCCGCGGCGGCGGTCGCGCGGGACTTCGCGCCGGAGACTACTTCCGGCGGCACGTATACGATCAACATACAGCTCGACGGGCAGACGATTGCCTCGGCGGTCTTTGACCCGCTGCGGGCTGAGGCTAAGAGGAGAGGTGAGGCGCTTGCGTAGGATCACGATTTCGGGCGGCGGCAGTACGGTCACGCTGCTTTGTGACCTTGAGTTTACCATCGCGCCCATGGTCATGATGAACACGGCGAAAATGGCGTCCGGCGTGGAGGTGCGCGACATCATCGGTGAGCGTGTGGACCTGACCATTCCGACCGGGTATCTGCCCGCCGCCGACCTCGCCACGCTCCGCGGCATGATCCGCACGGGCAGCACGATGACGATTCGGTATCCGGGGCTCGACGGCGATAAATCCGGGAAGTTCTTCCTCGATATGCCGGAGTTCAAATCGTTCAAATATGGCGCGGACGGCGTGACACTGTGGTATGGTGTCACGCTCAAGGCGACCGGAGCGGAGGTGACGGCGGTATGATCGACGTATCGGACAATTACGCGCCGTTTGCGCAGGTGCGGCGGATCGGGTTCTCCGCGGAGTTCCGTCTCGTCGACACGGGCGCGGCGGGCAACGTCACGGACACGCCCACGAGTGCGAGAGCCATCGCCAGAACGGCGCAGCTGCGGGATGGGATAAATGTGCCCACCGGCAAGTTCGCGTCGCTGGAACCAAATCTGTGGCTTCTGGATGGGTCGTATCGCTGTCCGGATCTGTCGAGCGCGAGTGAGGAGGTCGGCGTGTGGCTCAACACGTTGTCGGGGACGGACGCGGCGTTCTCGTCGAACGTCTACGTCACGTTCAAACTGTCCTCCCCCGCGACCTCCATCGGGTTCACGTTATATTTTGACGGCGTGGGCGGGACGGTTCCCGCGGAGGTGGTGACGACGGCGTACTCCGGCACGACGGTGCTCGGCACGAAAACGGACGTTTGCGACGGGCCGATACTGATTGTGGAGCTGCCGGTCGAGAACTACGATTCCGTTACGTTCATATTCACAAAAACCGCGCTGCCGCTGCGACGGGTGCGGCTGATTGAGGTGGTGTTCGGGATCGTCAAGACGTACACACCGGACAACGTCGCGTCGGCGGTCCTGTCGTACGGCGCGGATCCCATCGCGAAGACGTTCCCCACGCGGCAGATCAAAATGACCATCGACAACAGCCGCCGCGAGTACAACATGCGAAATCCCAGCAGTATTTACGCCTTTCTGCAGGACGGGCAGCAGATCCTGGTGTCGCTTTCGATCGACGGCGAGACGGTGGACATGGGGCAGTTTCACTTTACGTCGGCAAAGGCCAAGGACAGCGGTTTGACCGCGGAGATGCAGGCGAATGACCGGGCATATGGCTGGGACGGCGCTGTGTATTCGCCGGGGTCGCACGCGAACGAGGTTGTCACGCTGGCGACAGCGGTCTCGTACGTGCTCTCCGGACGCGGCACCACGGTGGCGTACGCGTCCGGGATCCAGTTGCGCACGGTGCGTGTTTCGCCGCCGGAGGGGTCCTCGATCCGGGAAACGCTGCGGTTATTCGCACAGGCGGCGCGGTGCTCGGTGTGGATCGACCGCGACGGGGTGCTGCGCTTCGGCGAGCTGACCGTTGCCTCTACGGCGGCGCAAAGCTACGCGCCCGGCGCGCTATACTCCATGGACGGAATATCGGTCCGGGACAAGGTCGACCGGGTGACGGTCAACATCGCGCGGGTTAAGGTGGACAGCGGCGGGGTCCTCTACACCTACGGCAGCGGCGACAGCGAGGTGAAGATCTCAAACCCATGCGTCGCTCCGGCCAACGGCGACGCGGTGGCGAAATGGATCCACGACTACTACGCGCGGCGGCTCGGCTATGATTTCAAAAACCGTGGCGATCCGGCGGTGGAGATCGGCGACACGGTGGCGGTCGCGGACACGTTCGGCGATCCGGGGCTTGCCGTGGTGACCGCCGAGACGCTGACATACAAGGGCGGTCTATACGCCGTCACAAAGGGGGTGGGACCGTGATCACGGGGCTAATTTTCGACCGCACGGCGGCGGATGTAGCGCACGCGCAGGCGCTGATTGACAAACTGGCGTCCGGCGTGGCGTACGACGATCTGACCGACACGGAGAAAGCGGAGATGCAGACCGGCTGTAAGGGGTGCTATAACTACACCGATCTCAATCGGGTGCAGGACGCCACTACGACGCTGGCGGGGCTGCTCGAATTTTACGGCTATTACAATTCGATTCCGGCGCAGCATTCCAGTTGGAGTCGCAACGGGGTTCCGACGCAGGCGGACTGGCGGGCGTACGTGGGCGCGGTCCACAACAACCGCGCGTGCTTTTACGTCCTCGCGGACACGCCGCCTCTGCCTGCCATCGGCGCGCCGCTGGACTATGTGGGCGCGAACGCGCTGGAGAAAACGATATATGATCAGTCGGTGCTGCTTGATCGGCTGATCGAGTCATTTCGCAAAAGCGGCACATTCGCCGCGGGGGAGGATTTCACATTATGAGACTGGTAAAAGATAGGGTGGTTGAGCACCCGCACCGGTATAAGCTGACGAAGGTCGCAGGGTCTGAGGACGTATACGACCTTGAGCAGGTTCCCGGCACGGTGACGGACGCGGGCACGGCGGTCAACCGGCAGCTTTTTAATTCCATTGATTCCGCGCTGCTTTGCACGCACAGCAAAACGGGGACGGTCCACACGTTCACGCTCAACTCCAATGTCGCGGCGTTCGTGCCGGGGCAGACCATTTACACCGTCAAGGCGGCGCTCACGGCGTCGATTGAGGTCGGCGACACGTTTACGTTGACCGATGGGACGACCTCTTACACGGGGATCGTGCCCAAGACCTCCGAGGGGGGCAATTACCGGGTGACGCTTTTTCAAAATCTGTCGCCGGTGGTGATTTTCGAGGTGAATCTCGGAGGCAGCGCAAAGCATGCTTTTTTTAGGGGAGGCGGAAATAAGCGCCTGTACCGCGAGGTTTTCACGGCTTCCGGCATATGGACTTGTCCGGATTTTGTAGATGAGGTGTATGTCCTCGCCTTCGGCGGAGGCGGCGGTGGCGGTGCTGGAGTAATACCTTCTTCGGGGTCGTATTATTATCGTTACGGAGGTGGAGGAGGTGGCGGATATATGGCACAAGCTAAAATTCCCGTCACACCTTCAAAAAAATATTCGATTACAATCGGGAAGGGAGGGCTGCACGGCGATTCAAAAAAGAATATAAACGGCGGTGACGGTGGAAGAACATCATTTGGTAATTTACTGTATGCCAATGGCGGAAAAGGTGGGAAAGGGAATGATGAATCCACAGCGCATGGCGAAGGTGGCGCAGGAGGTGCCGGGGGCGGCGGAGGATGGGTTTCCGAAAGAACGTTGCAAAGCTTGCAGCCGATAATACCTGGAGAAAGTAGCCAATTTAAGAAAGCAGAGAACAATGATGATGGTGGAGATGGATATGGCGTTTTTTCGCGTGGTGGTAGATGCACAAACATTGCTGTTTATAATAGAGGAAAAGTTGAATTCTACTACGGCGGCGGAGGTGGCGGAGGTGGATCATATGGTCGTGGCGGTGATGGCTCCACTGTAAGTACAGCTGTTGGCAATCTTAATAATCAATCCGATTGGCCTTCAAAAATCCCATTCGCATCAAAAGGAGAGTTCGGAGGCGGCGGAGGAGGAGGTATTGAATTGCCACTTAACCAAGGCTACGATGGCTCCGCAAAAGACGGCGGAGACGGAATCCTATTTATATCCTACTACGCGGATCCGTCGATGATGGTCGGCAGGCATCCGGAGGAGTTTGACGTGCAGACGAACGGAACGGAGGTGTTCATTCCATGATTTACCCAGGCAAATATCGCGTGACTTCTCCCTTCGGGCAGCGGGTGCTGTTCGGGAAGCCGGAGAACCACAAGGGCATTGACGTCGTGGGCGTCGTGGACAAGCACGTCTGCGCCGTCGTCGGCGGGGTGGTCGCCGTGTCCACCATGGTCACCGATCCGGGAAACCGCACGTCCCAATGGGGCAACTATGTCCGCGTGGACGGCGACGACGGCAAAAAATACTACTATTGCCATTTGTCTGTGCGGCTCGTCTCCGTGGGGCGGCGCGTGGCGGCGGGGGATCACATCGGCATTGAGGGTTCAACGGGGCTTTCGACCGGGTCGCATTGCCATTTCGAGGTGCGGCTGCCGTCGGGGGTGTCGGTCGACCCGTCGCAGTTCCTTGGCATCCCGAACGCGATCGGGGAGTATGGCACGGACTGGCGAACGCGCTGCAAAACGCGGTTTGGCCTGTCCGACGGCACGCTCGCGTATCTCGACGGGTACGCGTACGCCGCGGACCTGTACCGCAAGCTCGGAGGTGCGAAGTGAGCAAAAAAAGAAAGCCCACGCTGCGGGAGTTCTCCAAGCGCGTGCTGCGGTCGATGGTGCTTGTGTGGTTCGGCGGTATCGCCTTCGGCGCGGTCGTGGTGATCGCGGAGATCTGCATGGTGCTGGCATCGGGGTCGCCGTACACGTCTACCGTGGTCCACCTGCCGGAGCTGCTATCGTACATCGGTCTGCCTCTTTCGTGCGGCCTGATCGGATACCTCGCTAAGGCAGCATTTGAGAACCGCGAAAAAATCAGGCAAAATTATATCCCGGATTACCATCCGGTTGATACGGAGGATAAGCCATGATCGATGATAAGGATATGGATTTGCTGCGTGAGATTTTTGTCACGCGCCAAGAGTGCGACACAACTACGAGTGAGCTACAAGGGCGAATCTCGAAGGTGACGCTTGGGATCGAAAAGCGGTTGTCTGTAATCGAAACTAAACAGACACTCCAACTTTGGCTCACGGCTACAATTGTTGGTGCCGTGATAACAATTCTTGTCAAAATGCTTTTTGGAGGTTAAAAAATTGGATAAGTGTAAGGATTGCAGGGAACACCGTTCTGCTGGCGAGGCTACCTCGATCCCGTTCGCTGTCCACGAGGCGGATATGGTCCGGATGGACTGCGCCAATCGCCGCTTGGCTTTTTTGGCGGCGTTCCTGGCGGGGCTGCTCATCCTGACCAACGCCGTGTGGCTTGGCGGGCGCCACCGGTCGGCAGACGCGCAGGAGACGCGCGCGGAAAGTGTGGAGGATGACGCGGCGGAGGGAGCGATACGATGGTCTTTCAAACGCTGATGTCGCAGCGGGGGTGGATCTCTGGGTACGCGGGGATCGCAACCGGCGCATGGTCAAGCGGTTTTTGATTGACCTCGCGACGTACGAACGGATCGCCGAGGAGGAGGAGATTTCGGTCGCGCAGGCGAAACGGGACATCGCGCGGTGGGAATCCGTTCTTTTTCGGCACATGTAAAAAACTGATACGAAACTGAGCCTTTTCTGAACTTTCGGAAGAGGCTCTTTTTTTGTATAATTATGATAAACATTAAAGGTGGGACATGCCATGAATAATGATTTTGGATACATGATGCCGAACTACTATGCAGATCCATACTATAGGCCGCAGCGCGAACAACTGCCACACATGGAGATAATCGTTGTTCACGGATATAATGGCGCAGAGGCCTTTCAAATGGGGCCTAATAGTTCCGTTTTACTGCTCGATGACACGGCTCCGGTCGTATGGCTCAAAAAAACAGACGGCGCAGGCTATCCAACGTTAATCGATTACGACATCACAAAGCGCGAGCATCCTGCGGAACCGGATTATAACGCGCTGATGGATCGAATTGCAAAAATAGAGGAGGTTCTCCATGCAAAATCCAATTCTCCAGAATCTGGGACAGGTACAGGAACAAACGCAAACGCCAACGGCGCAGGCTCCGGCGAATAACGGCGGTGACGCCATCGCGCAGGCGGCGGCGCAGGCGCAGAAACTGATGGGCAACGCCGGATTTATGCAGGCGATTTTGTCCTCGGTCGGCGGCAGGAATCCGCAGCAGCTCTTTTATGCCCTTTGTAAGCAAAAGGGCATAGACCCGCAAGCGATCCTTGCCTACGTTAAGTAAGCATCGCCCACACGGGCGGCTTAAATACAACCTCGAAAGGATCACCCTATGGACAACTTTTCTCTCTCTGATGTTGCGGCGGTAACGCGCGGAGAAAACAACGGCGGCGTTCTCGGCGGCGGAAGCGGAATGTGGATATTCGCACTTCTGATTCTGCTCCTTCTTGGCGGCGGCGGCGGAATCTTCGGCGGCGGTGAACGTGGTGCCACAGCGGCCGACGTACAGCGCGCGACAGATTTTGCAGCACTGGAACGCCAGAACAATGAGATCGTGGCCGCGGTTCGTCAGGCGGCGTACGATACCACGGGCTCCGTAAAGGATGGACAGTACAACATCCTCGGCGAGATTCGGGATCTCCAGATGTCGACAGCCGGCGGATTCGCGGCCCTGCAGAAGTGTTGTTGTGAACAGCTTCGCGCGATCGACAACGTCAACTACAACCAGGCGCTGAACACGGCATCGATCAACGCGAACACCACAGCGCAGACGCAGAAGATCCTTGACGCCATGGCGCAGGATCGTTTCGCGCGGATGCAGGACGAAATCAATCAGCTTCGCATGGCTCAGGCTATGTGTGGCGTGCCGCGGGTCAACCCCTATGGCTACCAGATTGTCCCGCAGTCGTGCGGCGGATGCTGCAACCGCAACATCTAAGCAACGCGTTGTCAATGCGTTGTGCAACGTTGCGCAACATACGCAACGCAAATTTCGAGGTTACTTCGACCGGGCTATAAAAACGGGCGGGGCAACAGCTCCGCCTATACTTTTTTTGGAGGTTTATATGTCTTGTAAATCCGCAATCTACACAGCCAACAACACGCCTGCCACGCTGGCGGTGGGCAACACGATCCCGCTCGGCACCATTGTCCGCCGTTTCGGCCAGAATATCAACTTAAACGGCGATGGAGTCACGCTGACCGGGCAGGGGTATTATGACATCAACGTATCCGTCACGGCGGAGGCTACCGCCGCGAGTTTGATCGGAGCGGCGCTGTACGCAAACGGAGTGGAGGTTCCCGGCGCGACTGCCTCCGCAAACGCTGGCGCGGGGGAAACGGTTACGCTCCCGTTCCCGGCTCTCGTGCGGATCGCGTGCTGCGGCGAGGGCATCACGCTGACGCTGCGTCTGACCGGCGCGGCGGCTACGGTGTCCAACGTCGCGATGACCGTCGAGAAGATCTGATGGAGGCGGCGCGGCATGAAAAAGAAGCTGAAAGAATACCGGCAGAAGCTCGAAAAGTCCATCGCGGAGTATATGGCGTTGCCGGTGTCGGAACGCTCCGCGGCGGCGGTCGGCGGCATGGTCGACTGCTGGGAGCATATTCACGAGATGGAGGAATGCCTCGACCGGGAGGCGGATTTCTCGCGCGAAGACGCGGTGAAGTGGGTATCGATGATGGAAAATGCCGACGGCACGACGGGCGCGCACTGGTCTATGGAGCAGACGAACGCCGTCGCGGAGGCGATCGGAATCACGGTCGACAAGGTTTTGCCCTACATCTGGTGGGCGGCGCTGAACATGATGTACTCGGACTACTGCACGACGGCGGTCAAATACGGCGTGTCCTCGGCTGAGTTCTACGCGGATCTCGCGGCGGATTTCCTTTTCGATAAGGACGCGGACGGCGCGCGAAAAAAGACGGCGGCGTACTACCACGCCATCGCGAACCCGGACGGTGACTGCGAATGATCTCGCTGGACAAGATCGAACGCGCGATACTGGAGCACGAGAGCATGGACACGACGTACGCCAACTGTGAGAAGCTGGCGATGCTGTATATCGTGCGGGACCACCTCGCAGGGCAGTCCACGGACGCGCTCGCGCTGCCGGATACGGGCGGCGGAGAGAGCGATTTCCTCCGGGCGGCGGCTGAATGCGGCGCGGCCGCGGCGTGGGCCGTCATGGATGAGATGATGGAGGCGCTGCGGATTTGCCAGCCGCGGGCATATCAAGGAGTTTTGCGGAAATTGATCGAGGCAAAAGAATAGGCAGGGGCTTCACGGCTCCTGCTTTTTTGCTTTATCTGCTGACTCCGGGTGCTTTTCGGTGTACTTCGCCCATTGCTCCGGGTATCGCTCCGCATACCACGCAAGATAGTTGCCATATACGTGCGCCTCAGCTTCTTTCCGCGCGGCGATCGCTGAATCAAGATCGGCAAAATTGCCGAGGTGGTATTGCTTGCGCCGAAAGTTGATATATGTGCGATAGTATATCTGTCCGTCTTTTTTTGCTTTGGGCGAAACGCCGCGCACTCCCGATGAGTTGTTTTTGTTGAGATTGTGCCGTACTACTCCATGTACGGCCGATCCGCCTTTCGCAAGGTTGGCGACCGTCTCTTGCCCGATGTCAATCCCCTTCTTCCGCCCGCAAGTGCAGGATCGTGTCTTGCCGAGGTGTTGTTGGTCTATGTCATACTCACCTCCACACGCTAAGCATCGCACATGCCACATGGTTTTTACTCCGTCCCATCTCCCCACGCGGTGCAGGACGTGCAGGTTGTGGAGCGTCTCCCCAGTCAGATCGGCGTCGCTACTCAATCTTGAGCAGTGCTCGCATAGGATCAGGTGCGTTCCCTTTTTGAGTTTTTCTCGTGCACAACTGAGCGGATGCTCGGATATGCCTCCGCAGATTAGGCATCGTGACACAACGGTGCGTCGCACGATAGTGCGTTTCCCGTATGTGTATACAGCGGTGTTCTCGCCTTGACCGATAAACTCTATCTCGCCGATCGTTTTGCCGGCGAGATACTCGATCACTTCTTCTTCTCGTTTTCCTGCGATTGCGGCGTTGATTTCCGCCAACGAAACGGCACCCATTGGTTCACTCTCCCCAAAACTCCAGTCTATCCGCCGGGATCCCGCGCTCCTCTGCCTGAGAGAGGATCTGCGCCTTGAGATACGCGTAATCCCCCGCGTCGTACTTCTCCGGGTTGATGATTTCTCCGTCTTCGTCGAGATCGTACTCGCTCTTTTTGTGCCCGATCTCCGCATAGAGTTCCGCGTCCGGATCATAATCATCACCAACAAATCCGTCCTCGTCTGCCAGTTTAGCAAGCATATACAGGCCGCTTTCGATGTCTGTGGTGCACTCGCGCATTGGTCCGCCCATGTATTCTACTTTGATTTTGTTTTCCATGTTCTTCCCTTCCGCGGTTTATCGAATTATCCGCTTTCCTTTTTCTTAACTATATTATACCACTCTTTGGGTGGTTTGTCAAGGGGTTTTCACAAAGTTTTTTAAGTTTTTTTCTGCCGCGCGTGTGTTGATCACGTCGACGGCCAAAAGATCCAGCAGATACGGCGAGATCTCGCGGCGGGCCTTCCCGCTCTGCGTCCAGTTTTCGACCGTGCGGGCCGGTATATGATACTTCTCCGCGAACTCCGCCTGCGTCAGACCGGACAGTGCGCGGACGGTGGCGATGCTGTAGTCGTCGTGGATCGCACACACGTCCTCCAGCTCCCACGGGGCGATATTCGGGAACCGCCTGAGGAAGTCGGCGAAGCTGTGGCAGGAGGAAGCCGCCGCGCGGGCGGCGGTGAATTGGGTGATTGTCATGCGTTCTCCACCTCAGTCCCATATATGTTCGTGGCAGTAGTCGCCCCACTCTTTTTCCATGTCCGCGAGCACCTGCTCGTAATCCTCACCGTTGATGATGCGTTCTTTCGCCCGGATCCCAATGCCCATCTGGGTAAGATTATCGGAATTGCTGTATTCGCACGTCTTAAGGTAGGCTGCCGCGCGGGGGTATTTCTCGCACAGCGCCTTGATGTCCGATTTCGGCATACCGGGGAGGATCCCGTCTCCCCGGTACATCGCACGCTCAAACGCGGCGCGGTGCCGCTCATGCTCCTCGATAGCGGCGTAAATCTCGTCAAGCCCCTCAATGGCCGCGATCTTCGCTTCGCGCTCTGCGGCTGCTTTCTCGGCGGCCTCGCGCTCGGCGGTCAGGATCGCTATGATCTCCGCTTTGTGCGCGGTCACCTCGTCGAGCATGCCCTCCGCTTTCAAACGTTTTACGCCGCGCAGCATCAGCTTGGTTGTGTCGTTTGGTGCGAAGGTGATCTGGTATCTCTTGATCATTTCCTGCGGTGTCATGTGCTTCCTCCCTTTACAGGTTCGCCGCAAACGCCGCGGCCGCGTCCTGGTCTACCTTATACAGGCAGTAGTTCTGGCAGAGCCAATACTGGCCCTCGTAGCGGATGAGCGCCGCGCCGAAGATGAAGCGGTCCGTGCGCACTGCGTTATCGCATACAAGCTCCGCGCCCTGCGGAATGATGTAGGTGGCGATTCTCCAGCTGTGATTTGTCTGTGTCATGGTTTCGTTCCTTTCTTCCGGACTTGTGACCGGACGGCGTGTGCCGTGTGCATAACCGGGGTTTTCCCTTTCATTGACTATATTATACCACTCTTTGGGTGGTATGTCAAGGGGTTTCCGCAAAGTTTTTAAGATTTTTTCCCGATTCGCTTCCACCATGGTTGCCGCTTTTCCGGCTGCTCCGCGGACTGCTGCATTTCCGCGGCGTCGAGCATGTGGCGCTGCTGCAGGGCTACGATCGACTTGTCCGCGATCTCGTTCCCGCGCGCGGCAAGGTCTGCCAGACGGTCGGACATGGTGCGGATTTGGGCGTCCTTGTCCGCGATGATCGCGTCTTTCGCGGCGAGCTGTTCCCGCAGAATCTCCATGGCAGCCTGCAGCGCTGCGATGGTTGCGGAGGTTTCGTCCTGGTTTCGCTTCGGTTTCGCTTCGGTTTCGCTTCGGTTTTCATCCGGTTTCGCTTCGGTTTCGATTTGGTTTCCGTTTGGTTTCCGTTCGGTTTCGCCGTAGATCGCAAGCGCGGCGGAATCGATCATCAGCTGCTTGCCGGGCTCGTCGAGGATGTAGGGCGCGAGCTTCTTATTTTTGCGGATGGCTTGCCGGGAGATTCCAGCGCGCTCCGCGAAATCTGTAAAAGTGATATAATCAGCCATTGAGTGCCTTGTCTCTCTTTCTCTCGGCCACGTCGCCGAGGATATGCTCCTTGGTCAGGATGTCGAACCGGATTGCCGTGATCGCGTGGCCGGTCTTGATCGGCTGCGGGTCGGCGAAGATGTCTGTGATTTCGTTGATCTCCTCCACGGCCGGATCCAACACGCGGCGGCGAATGTCTTTGTAGGTGGTGTATCCGGCGATTTGGAGATCGTCGCGCAGGTCTGCGATGGTGGTCGTGTACTCCCCGATGTAGGCATAGGACTTGAGAATCTCGTAGAGCCGGATCGCGTACTTGCTTCGCATCGCGAGGACACAGTCGAGTTGGTAGAGCGTGTAGTTTTGTCGCAGGTGCAGGAGATACGGACGGAGCTCGTCAGCGAAACCGATCTGCACGACTTTGGGCACGAAATGCTCCAGCTCCTCCCGCGACATGCCGACGGTCTCGGGATATACCGCGGACTGCAGCCAGTGGTGATGACCCCAACCGTCGCCGAAATCCGCCAGGAACGACACGCGGAACAGGTCCTCAATAATCGACGCGACGTCGCGAAAATTCTTTGTGAGCTGTGCCGTTCCGCATACCTCGCACAGTTCGCGGAGGTCGACCGTCATGCAGGATATATCATCGTCCCCCGGCTTGATCTTGCTGATGAGATAGAGGAGTACTTTTTGCCCCCGTGCCGTCATATCGTATCGGCTGCGGCGGATGAGGTCGTTTTGCTTCGCGACTAACGTCGTCTGCGCTTCTTTTCGTCTTTCCATCGGTAGTACTTTTTGCCCCCCTTTTTCGGTACCATTTGCCCCCTTTTGGCTTTTCGGCGGTACCATTTGCCCCCCGCCAGCCGTACCAAATGCCCCCCGAAACGGTACCATTTGCCCCCCGCTGCGGGGTCCTTCCTTATTATATAAAAAATAATAAATAATATAAAAATATCTTCTCTATAGAGAGTGAGTTTTCAACAGATATTTCATTCCACAAATCGTCCAGTGCGAGAATCGTACTCGCGCCGCATGCGGAGGAAGGTGTTCTCCGACACGCCGAGCTTGCTTGCCGCGCTCCTGACGGTGCGGTCTCCCGCCTTGACCTCGGCGTATAGCCGCGCGAACAGGTTGACGTCGACCTTGATCACCTGCCTGCCGGTATACGCGCCGCGGAGCTTCGCCGCCTCTACGCCTGCCAACTGCCGCGCGTGGATCGCGCTGTACTCAGCGTCCGCGACGTAGGAGAGCAGCTGCACCACAATGTCGTTGATCAGCTGCCGCGTGGGATCGTCCGCGGCGGTTGACAGAATCGGCATATCCTCCACCACAAGCCGTATGCCGAGCTCCTGCGTGATCCGGCGGTACTCCGCGACCGTGTCCCGGTAGGTGCGCCCGAGCCGATCCAACGAAGCGATGTGGATGGTGTCGCCCGGTCGGACGATGCCGAGCAGATGCTGGTATTTGTCGCGGCTGAACGTCCTGCCGGAGGCCGTGTCGATATAGACGCGCTCCGGCGGTATGCCAAGCTCCTCGGCCTGCTTACGCTGACGGTCCGGGTTTTGGTCGGACGTGGACACGCGTCCGTAGTAAAAATCATACTCCATATAAGTCTCCTCGATCTCTGCGCGGCGAAACCCGCCACACAAGTCTTATGGCGTGGTTTGCGTCGCGCTTTTTTGGCGCGCCATTGGGGTGTACCCATATGGCGTACCTCAGGCGGTAAATAACCCCGCCTTGCGACGGGGTGTAAATCACCACTGGAACATTGGCTCCGCATATGCCACGTATCCGCTGACGCTGTCGGCGGTGATGCTGTCGGGCATTGCCATCGCCATACACTCCACGCCCATCTTTTCGCCGGGCGCGATCTCGTCCGCGTATGCCCGCAGTTTGGCTATGGCATGCCCGTCGGCACCAAGCAGGATGATTGCCACGCGGGGGCTGCTAGCGCTCTCGCTGGTGGTGTTCTCTACGCGGCACAGGCACTCGACGCCGAAGTAATCCGTGTCGGACAGCGTGACCTCGCTGACCGGATAGCGTGTCGGCGCGTCATGCTCCGCGAACTTGGTGTGTGGCGCTAACTGATACCCGTCAGGCAGGGTGTAATCAATGGTGCCCGTCTCGACGTAGTAGCCGATCTCCCCCGGCTCCAGAATCTCCGGTACGCTGGTGCCCAGATCCATGGTGCCGACGAGCGCTCCGGACGCGTCCTCCACGTCCATCGAGCAGTTGGAGAGCATGATCGTCGCCGTGCCGGTGTTCTCTACCTCAACGACTGCCGTATACCATGTGCTGCCGATGCTGTCCGTCCACGTGGACACGTCCGCATACGTGATCTGCGCATCGGACACAGGCGTGGGCTCCGTCTCCTGCTCTGTCTCGGTTTCGGTCTCCTGTTGCGTTTCGGCAGCGGTCGTGTCCGTCTCCGGCGCGGTCTCTACCGGCTGCGGGTCGTTGGTGGCGCAGGCGGTCAGGCACAGCAGGGCGGCTATGATGGCAATGGACTTCTTCATGATGATGTCTCCTTTTTTGTCGAAATGATTTTGCCAGTATTTTCCATTATCGGATTGACTTCCAGAATTTACCATGCTATACTATAGATACGGCGCGCGGGCTGTGCCAGCAGGGGTGCGGAAACGCACTTGCAGTCCGCCGCGCTGAATCTTAAGGGGAATTGCCAATGCTGAAGGATGATGTATTCGCGCTCATCGATCGGTGCGAGGATCGCGAGAAAGCGCTCTCTATCGCTGTCAGCGTTTTAGCGCGCCTTGTAGGCGGAGAGATGCCTCAATGTAACCGAGAACCTCCTCTTTGCGGTCCTCCGGGATCTGCCCAAGAAGACGAATCAATTCACGTTCCGTCTCTGTAAGCTCGTGGCTTTCCGCCGCGGGCTTTTGTTGTTGTTGGGGAGCTCGCCCGATGAGATCATCTACCGTTGTTCCGAGTATGTCCGCGATCTTGGATAGCGTTCCCGGTGTCGGCTCGCGTTTGCCTGTCTCATAGAGGGTCACCGAACTCTCCGATAGATGTAGTTGATTCGCCATCTGCTTGGCTGTCAAGCCGTGCTGCAATCGTAATTCCCGCATTCTTGTCATTCGCTCACCACCTTTCGACAATATATATTATAATCTTTACCGAAAGCAAAGTCAATAGATTTAACCACTGTTTTTTGTGTGAATTGACGATTCGTAAATTCATTACAATAACCACTTGACTTTGGGCAAAGAATGTGCTATAATATGACCATAGAAATTGACAGAGAATCAAGGAGGCGATATATTGAGAGAATGGCTTAAGAAGCTTCGGGAAGACCAGAACATGACTCAAGCGCAAGTCGCGGAACGTTCGGGGCTGTGCGAGAGCGCCTATTGCCTGGTGGAGACCGGAAAGCGGAACCCATCGGTTGACAGTGCCAAGCGAATAGCTTCGGCGCTGGGCTTTGAGTGGACAAGATTTTTTGAAGAATAAAGGAGAAAGAGCAATGGCAAAACAGAAATTCAGCCGTGACGGCGAACCGATCTGCGCCGACTGCGGACATATCCTTGACCACACGGACAGGGCCATGGACGTAGACGGCGAGCTCGTATGCTGGGACTGCCTGAAGAAGTGGGCGGAGGACGATTTCAGTATGTTCATGGGCTACATGACGGAGGAGCGGCGCATGATCCTTTACGGTGCGGACATTGAGGCGATCATCGCCGAGGACGCGACAGAGGACGAATACGCGGGCATGGCGGAGGATGCCGCCGTGGAGGCATATTACCTCGGTGCGGCGGTATGACGGGCGCTGTGACGCGCTCCTACGTCTCCACGGCGCGCATGAGCCACATGGAGTGGCTCGCAGCGCGGCAGGGCGGCATTGGAGGCTCGGACGCGGCGGCATTGGTGTTAGGCCAAAACGTATACAAATGGCACCGTCCCATCGACGTGTACCGCTCCAAGGTGTACGAGTTGCCGGAGGAGGAAGAAAGCCTCGCGTGCCGCATGGGGCACTTCTTAGAGCCGTTTGTGGCGGATTTGTTTACCGAGGAAACTGGGTTCCGCGTTCACCGCTGGAACAGGATGCTGACATCCAGCGAATTTCCCTGGGCCTTCGCCAACATCGATCGCAAACTTCGCGGTTATGACCGCGGGCTTGAGTGCAAGACCTGCAGCGCATATCGCGATAAGCAGTTTGACGATGAGATATTCCCGCCTGAGTATTACGTTCAGATTCAGCATTACCTCGCCGTGACCGGGTGGGATACGTGGTATCTCGCCGCGCTTATCGGCAACAAGCGGTTCGTGTGGTATACCGTGCCGCGAAACGACGAGGACATCAAAGAAATCATGGAACGCGAGGAAGCGTTCTGGGCGATTATTACAAGAAAAAACGAGGAGGAAGCAGAGCAATGGCTATGAGTTTGCAACTATTCAAAGGCGCGGAGAGCGTGGCGGAGTTTGACTTTCCGCTCGCGGACATTCGCGACACGTACGAGGAGATCGCAAGGGCGCAGGAGGAGGTCGGCGGGAGTGTAGTGTACCGCGTGAAGATCTCCACGGGCGGCGGGAAAACGTTTGAGATCATCACCGGTGACGAGGATATGGACACCTCCGTTCAGAAGTTCTCCGGCGTAATCATCTACGCTCACAAGTGCAACGCGCGGTTTGACGAGGACGCGCCGCGCAACACGCCTCCGATCTGCTCCTCGATCGACGGCAAGATCGGCGTAATCGAGGGAACGGGAATCTGCTCTAACTGCACCGGCTGCCCCTACAATGAATTCGGAACGGATAAGAACGGCCGCGGGAAAGCCTGCAAGAACATGATGCGGCTCTACATCATGACGGAGGGCATGCCGATTCCGCTTGTGCTGACACTGCCGCCGACATCGATCAAGGCGTATCAGACCTACCGGACATCCTCGCTGGCGGCGCGTAAATTGACACCGGCCCACGTTGTGACGGAATTTGCGCTTGAGCAGAAAACAGCGGCCTCCGGAGACAAATACAGCGTAATCAAGCTGAAGCTGCTCGGCAAGCTCTCCAAGGAGCAGTGCGAGGCGGCGGACTTCTTCGGAGATTCGATCCGGCAGGCGCAGCGCGACGCGGCGATCACCGGAGAGGACTACAATCGCGAAGCACCTAAGGAGGCGCATGATGCGGAATAATCTGGAAAGCCAGCTTGTCAACGAGATCATCAAGGCAACGTATCCGCACGCCCAGCTCTACCGGATCAACACCGGCAGCGTTAAGACGGCGACCGGGTATCAATTCTCCACAGGCACCCCGGCAGGGTTTCCCGACCTTGCCGGGTACCGCCGGAGCGACGGGAAGGCCGTGTATATCGAGGTTAAGGTCGCGCCCAACAAGCCGACGGACAAGCAGCTCGCGTTTCTTGCGAGAGCACGGAGCGCGGGGTGTATGGCGGGCGTTGCATACAGTGCCGAGGACGCGGTCAACATCATCTTGGGAATGTAAGGAATTACCAAAATGGACAGAAACGGATTTGTGTTTTATAAGAATTATGCGGACGCGATTTTTTGCCTCCCGAAAAATCAGCAGCTTGACCTGTTTTGGGCCATCATTAACAAAGGTTTAACGGGTTGTGAACCAGAAAAATTGTCACCGGCGGCTCGGGCGGTATGGACGCTAATCGCACCACAAATCGAGCTTTCTGTGCTGCGGTTCGAGGCGGGGAAAAAGGGCGGCAGACCTAAGAAAACGGAATCTTATGCAAATGCCGAAAATCAGAAACCAAACGAAAACCAAACCGAAACCAAATCGAAACCAAACGATAACCAAAAACCAAAAACGACAAAACCAAAACGCAACCAAACCGAAACCAACACAGAAGCAAACGGGGGGAATATAGAATATAGAATACAGAATATAGAATATATATCTTCTTCCCCCCTACCCCCCTCCGAAACCGAAGAAACCAAAATCGGGAAGAAGAAGGAGGAGGAAGGAGGCGGAGGACGAGCAAGAGAAAAAGAGACAGAGATGGATCCGGGGGACGGGACACCGCCGCCTGTACAGCCGGTGGACGTAGACGTGCGGCAGGTTCGTTCGCTGTGCCGCAAATACGGCGTGGACGAGGATGAGTTTATTGCGAGCTACGCGAGCCGGGGCTGGACCATCGCCGGGGAGCCTATCCGTGATATGGAGGCGCTGATCCGCAAATGCGGGGAGAACGCCAAGAAAAAACGCGCGGGAGCGGCGGCACAGGCACCACCAGCGCGACAGCTTGAGCAGAGCAGTTTTGATAGTGACGAGTTTATGCTGACCGCCCTGCGGCGAACATACGGAGAGGACGTGGACTATGACACGTGAGACTTATAAAGGCATTATGGATTCGACTATGACCGCGGCGGGTATGGCGGCGGCAGGCTGCGGCATCGTGTTGGAGGTTCTGTGCGGGTTCGCTATGGACAGCACCGGCGCGATCCCGGCGGCTACCGTATACGCCGTGCGGACCGCATGGCACGGGCTGCTATGGTCGGCGGCGGCACTTGGCGCCCTGGCGGCTGTGCGGCTTGCCGTATGGCTCCGTTCCCGGCGGCGCGGCGTGAAGCTCGGCACGATGACCCCGGAGGAGATCCGCGCGGCATGCAGGAGGATGCGATGATGGGAGCGAGAAGAAATATGCCCAAGGGCTACCCATGTACGATGTGTCAGCGCGAGACCCGGCAGACCTGCAGCGCGCCGTGCCCAAAGTTTCGGATTTACTACGCGAAATTCATGCACCGCTGCCGCGTGGCGTGCGGACGAGAAACGCCGGAAAGAGAAGCGCGATTCAAAACATATGTCGCGCTCCAAATGATGACCGACAATGAAAACGAAATGGAGAAATAATCATGGAAGCAGTGGAATTTTTGAGGCAGAGGAAAAGAATGTGCGATTACTACGGCGACGATACATGCGTGTGCGACGATTCTCGCGGAGCATGCCCGGCGATTGACATTGATTGTTCATTCGCAACAGAACATCCGGAACACCTTGTTGCAATCGTCGAGCAGTGGGCGAAGGAACATCCGGAAAAACCGGAGCAGGAACGGCAGAAAGCGGAGCGGGAACAGCAGAAACCGGAGCATCCGGAAGAATCAAGCGATTTACACGCGATTATCGATGCATTAGAAGACAGGTTCGAAAAACTCGATGATAAAATGTCGTATGAAGCGTTATTATTCCGCGCTCTCATCAAACAGAATCAAGACGCTCACAGACACCTCGCCGACAGAATCGCCGCGTTGGAGAAAGACCCCGTTGAATCCATGAACGAGCCGAAACGGACAAACAAGGATGTGCTGGTAGCGGTGTTTCCAGATGCTCACATGGACAATAACGGGATTCCGAATGTGTGTCCATATGAGTTGGATGAGCACCATCCTTGCAACAGTTTGATGGGATGCTCGGAATGCAGATACGCACATTGGCTCGCGGAGGTGGAGGAATGACAGCGCCTGTATGGCTTGCACTGATTCTTGCGATGGTGGCGATTGTCCTGAACTCGGATTATAGGGGGCAATAGACAAATGAAACAGGTTCGCAAAATTTATAGGCTGCCGTTCCGAGAAAAACGCGGCGCGGGCGATTGCGGCGGTGGAGGCACTCCTGCGGGAGAAAAAAGAAGAGTAAAGGGATCGAAAGGAGATTGTTTATCAATGGAAGCAGTGGAATTTTTGAGGCAGAGGAAAAGAATGTGCGATTACTACGGCGACGATACATGCGTGTGCGACGATTCTCGCGGAGCATGCCCGGCGATTGACATTGATTGTTCATTCGCAACAGAACATCCGGAACACCTTGTTGCAATCGTCGAGCAGTGGGCGAAGGAACATCCGGAGGGAACGGAGGCTGCAACGACTCCTGAGAACAACGAGCCATGTGTAAAAACGATTCAGGATAACCTTGAAGGTGCGATATATCGTGCAATCGCCTCCCACAAAACCAGGATCGAGAATCTTGAGTACGACGTTTCTGTGATCCGGCATAATTTATCGGTATTACACGATAAAATTTACACGCTTAGCGAAAAGGTTGATCACACGACGATTGAGCCAAGCCAAACGCCCGAGCCGAAGCGGACGAACAAGGATGCGCTGCTCGCGGTGCTCCCGAACGTTGACACATCGGCTTGCCCGAAAGTGCTTGATATGAATTACAAATGCGATAAGCGAAAACTTTGCGCGGTGTGCAAACACGAGTTTTGGAACGAGGAGGTGAAGGGATAATGCCGAGATATGTGGATTTGGACAAACTGGCCTTTATGAGCATAGATGTGGTTACAGTCAATCGCACATCGTATGTGGATATAAGAGAGGTGCAGCAAGCAATGTGACAGGCAGAAGCGCAGACGGGTGATGTGGAGCCGGTGGTGCATGGATACTGGATTCTGCGCGGCGCGGACAAGCAGGGGCGCGGCGGCGTATGGGTGTGCTCTGCTTGCGGTGGATGCGAGCAGTACAAAAAAAATCGCTGCCCGTGCTGCGGGGCGAAGATGGACGGGGAAACGAATACGGAGACGAATGAGGAATGATAAATCTTGGTGATATTACAAAAATATCCGGTTATAATGCGCCGATAGTGGATGCCGTAATCGGCGGAAGTCCCTGCCAGGATTTGAGCGTGGCCGGCAAAAGAGCCGGTCTTGCGGGAGAACGGTCAGGGCTGTACATAGAACAAATACGGATCATAAAGGAGATGAGAGAGCATGACAGAGCAAACGGACGGACAGGTGAGTTTATTCGGCCACGATACATGGTCTGGGAAAACGTGCCGGGGGCATTCTCGTCAAGTAAAGGAAAAGACTTTTCCGCAGTCCTCGAAGAAGCAGTCAGGATCATCGAGCCGGAAGCGCCCCCTGTGCCTGTACCTGAAAAGGGATGGCCTACAAGCGGATGTATCATGGGAGACGGATTCTCCATTGCTTGGCGTGTACTCGATGCACAGTTTTGGGGAGCCCCCCAAAGACGCCGTAGAATCGCACTTGTCGCAGATTTTGGAGGACAATCCGCACCCGAAATACTGTTTGTCCGCGAAAGCGTGCCAGGGAATACTTCGGCGGGCGGAACGGCGCGGGAAAGAATTGCCGGAGACGCTGCGGACTGCGTTGGAATCACAAATCGCGGTAGAAGCACCGGAGACGTGAGCGAAACGCTTCGTGCCTGTTCGCATGGTGCGCTGCCGATGACAGCTACACGCTCAAACGGGGACGACATCGACGTGATCCACCCGTCAATTTGTATCCAGGGCAACTGTATCGACCGCGCAGACACAGCCGGATGCAACGGAAAAGGCTGGCGGGATGATGATGTGAGCTATACACTAAATACCATTGATAGACCTGCAGTGTATGCGATGCAGGGGTTTGGGGATTACAAAGAGACTGGTGCGGTTTCGTCCTGTAAATCGCGTGACTACAAGGACGCTACTGACCTGATATGTGCTGTCGGTTGTCAGAACGGCACGGAGCCCCCGGATATCAACGGCACATTGCAAGCGAAGTCTACAGTTCGCCGCCTTACCCCACTGGAATGTGAACGGCTACAGGGCTTCCCGGACGGATGGACAGACATCGGGGAATGGGTGGACAGCAAGGGCAAGAAACGGAAAACCACCGATTCCGCCCGGTATAAAGCATTGGGAAACAGCATCGCTTTACCGCCATGGAAATGGGTGCTGAAGCGGATATCCGCCCAGTACGAACGGAATGCAACAATGGCAAGCCTTTTCGATGGGATAGGAGGATTTCCTCTGATCTGGGAACGGCTAAACGGAAGAGGGAGTTGTCTATGGGCAAGCGAGATCGATGAATTTCCGATAGCGGTAACAAGAGAAAGATTTAGAAAGGAGCAATAACATGGCTGAAGTAACATGGATCAAGGGAACAATCGACCCGCCGCAGAGCGGGGAATACTACGTCACACTGGAAGCGAAGCAGGACATGGTCGATCCGGAGACACACAAGGTGTACTACAAAACAGGCGACGTAATGATCGATGCCGATTTCTACTACGCCGATGATCGTTTTTGGGAACAACTCGGCAAGGGCAATCCGTTCTGGGAAGTGGTGTGTTGGGCGCACATTCTCCATCCGTATATTCCGGATGGTGTTCGCGAAAGGCTTGTTGAATATTTCGGGGAAAGAGTGCAGTGGCAAAACGGAGACACGTGTCCAAACTTTCTTACATATGGAGGTGGCAAGAACAATGCCGATGCGTGATTACGAAGACCTGAAGAACTTAAAAATCCCCGCGGAGCAGGAGAGGATCATGGACATTATCTGCGACGCGTGGAAGGAATGCAGAGCAACCGATTGCCAAAGTGAATGCAAAGACAATCAGGTTTTGCCATGCGAGCACATCCTGTTCGCCTGCACCGCGCTGAAATATTCCAGGAAAATCCACGAAGCGGGGTACGCCCCCGTTAAGTGGATCGATGTCAAAGACCGCCTGCCGGCGCACGGCAAGTTTGTCTTGGCGGTGACCGCGCCGGGGAGCATGAGCGTCGGGCGAAATGCCGTTGTGGCGGAGTATATCCACCCACCGATGGAATCGTATGGCGTGTTCGTGATGGCAAACGCCAACAGGTGTGACATTCTCAATATCACCCACTGGATGCCGCTGCCGGAGCCGCCGGAGGAAGGAGACGGCACCAATGGCTAACTGGTACTGCGTGACCGACGGATTCCCGGCGAACCGCGTCCCCGTGATCGGGCTCGTCGGTGTCGAGCGGCACTACAAAACCGGAGATATCACCCGCTGGAAATATTTCTGCGTCGTGAGGCGGCACGAGGGCTTGCCGACCAGACGCCGGGGCTGGCAGAACTGGGATATCTACATTGGGAGCGGTTGGCACTATCTGATTGGCGAGCAAAGAACGAAGAATTTCACGGAATATACAACTGTGACACACTGGGCGGAGATCCCGCCTATACCGGAGGGATTATTATGACGACAAAGAAACTGGCATTTATCTCACAGCCTATGCGGGGCAAAAGCGAGGAGAAAATCCGCGAAACGCGCGAAAAGGCGACCGCCGCGCTTGAGTCCGCGGGGTATACGGTTGTGGATTCGTTTTTCGCAGGCGAATGGCACAGTTCCGAATCATTAACGAGGCACGGCGTACGGAATATTCCGCTCTTTTTCCTGGCGAAGTCTCTCGCGGCGATGAGCATGTGCGACACGGCGTATTTCTGCAAAGACTGGGATACCGCGCGCGGCTGCCGCGTCGAGCACGAGGTGGCAGGCGTATACGGCATGACGATACTGTACGAGGGAGCGGACGAATGAAAGCACGGATACCGACCCGCGAGATCGCGGAGGATGCGAAGTTCAAGCGCAAAAGCGAGCGGAACAACGACCGCTTCTTAAACTATGCTCACCGGTCGATTGTGCTGTCGATCCGCGACAACGCAGGCTTCGGCGATGAACGCATGCAGCGGCTGATCGACGGAGCGTATTACATAGGGCGGGATTACATCGACCGCTACAGTCCGCTTGAGAAAACGGACGAAGATTACGCCGTGGACAGCTACTACGCCATGCGGCGGGAGCTGTGCTACATCGGGTGGGACCCATCCGCTGAGCTGTGGACGGACAACCCGTTTTCGCTCGCGGATATGGGCATCACCGGACACCAGTCCGCAGCGAAGCGTGCCGAGAATGACGCGTATATCCACTTTGCAAACATGATGTCATTCTACGTGCGGGAGATGGCGGCGATGGCGGCACTGCAGCTCCACGACGCGGACGGCTTCGGCGCGGTGCGGCTCAGTCGGGTGTTTGATCCGTTCGTTGCGGACTGGCGGCGGCTGATGGGGCACTATCTGCACAAGGACCGGGATGGACTGGTCGCGGAGATGCGGCGGATTCTGGAGCGGTTTAATACATGTCCGGTTTTTACGCCGGAATACACTTTATAGGCGGCTTTCGCCGCGGGGAAAGGAGAAAACATGACAGAGAGAGAGGTTAACAACGAGCTTCGGGAGCGGACCTATGTCCGCTACCCGTGGTGGAGCTACGTCAAAGGATTACTGATGCAGTACGGATGGGCACTGGAGAATCGGGCGCACGTGCTGACAGACGCGCAGATGGACGCGATCTGCCGCACGATCGACGCAACGATGGCTCTGCCGTCTGGGGCGGAGGTGCTACGAGTCGTGGATATGGTGCTTATCAAAAAAACGCACACCATAGCGGGCGCGGCGCTTGCGGTGCCGGTGTCGGAATCGACGGCGAAACGCTGGCACGGCAATTTCATTCGCGCGCTGGCACGGGAGCTGGGTCTATACGACGATGGCGGCGTGCGATATGGTGTAAAACGACCCACAAGCGCCGAAAACCTGTGATATAATCACGCAAGGAGCCGGGACAAGTCATTAAGCCGGAGGGTGGGAACGGGGTTATATATGCGCGGTGCGGTCACCGGACGGGACACCATGCCCGTCTGCTGCCGTTCGATCCGGCGGCGCGCGGTTTTTTTGGAGGACGAAAAACATGAAAATCGTGGACACGCCACTGGGCGAAATACGACCATACGGCAGAAACGCCAAGAAACACGACGCGAAACAGGTGGCGAACGTGGCGGAGTCGATCCGCCAGTACGGATTTGTACAGCCGATTGTCGTGGACGGCGATGGCGTGATTGTGATCGGGCACTGCCGATACGCCGCCGCCAAAGAACTCGGCATGGCTACGGTGCCGGTGGTCCGCGTGGACGAGCTGACACCGGCGCAGGTGGACGCGCTGCGGATCGTGGACAACAAGACAAACGAAAGCCCGTGGGATTTGGAGCTGCTCATGGAGGATCTCCCGCGGCTCGATCTGGACGCGTTTGACTTTGATTTTGCGCTGCCCGAAATCAAGGGTGAGGCGGAAGAGGCGGAAGAGGATGGCGGCGAACACGATGGGGCTGTTGAGGATTCGCCAGAGCAGACCGCGGACGAATACGCGGAGATGGCAGCGAAGTTCGCTGAGAAAATGGCGGCTGGCGAAAACATGGAGGAAGACGAGGAATACCAAGAGTTCCTTGAGAAATTCAAGCCAAAAAAAACGACTGACGACTGCTATACGCCGGGAAACGTATATGATATCGTTCGGGATTGGGCGGTGCGGGAATATGGCCTGCAAGGCTGCAAGATCGTGCGACCGTTTTATCCCGGCGGCGATTATACGCGCGAAGAATACCCGGATGGGTGTGTGGTGATCGACAATCCTCCCTTTTCGATCCTCTCCGAAATCTGCAAATATTACGACAAGCGCTCGATTCGCTTTTTCCTCTTCGCGCCGCACCTTACGCTGTTTTCAACCGGCGCCGGCGCGTTTCACTATGTGGTTGCGTATTGCCAAATTCGTTATGATAACGGTGCCATCGTCAGCACTTCGTTTGTCACCAACATGGGCGAGGATAAAATCCGGACGGCTTCGGAGCTGCACGAATCGATTCTGGCGGCGAACGCAGAAAACATCAAAAAAGACGCGGTGGAGCTGCCGAAATATGACTATCCGATTCACGTAGCAACAGCAGCGCGCCTCGGCTATATCGTTTCGCATGGGCAGGATCTGCGCGTAAACGAAGCGGAAGCGTGTTTCATCCGGCAGCTCGACGCGATGAAAGAAGCCGGCAAGGCTATCTATGGCGGAGGTTTCCTACTGGCGGAAAAGGCAGCGGCGGAAAAGGCAGCGGCGGAAAAGGCAGCGGCGGAAAAG
>ERZ1035037.100-NODE-100-length-35753-cov-41.906493_pt1 | contig 35753 bp, 13 predicted proteins | sample MGYA00520618_ERZ1035037 | MGnify/ENA primary metagenome ERZ1035037 (study PRJEB33766, sample SAMN09781741) | gut metagenome | biome: gut microbiome | host: Homo sapiens | place: Madagascar | study: EMG produced TPA metagenomics assembly of the PRJNA485056 data...
AAATATGTAAAAAAGAGCAACGATACAGGATTAAAGAATGCAATAACAGCATTAAATAATAAAGGGTTCTTTAATCTTAAATCCAATAAAGCCATAACAACTGTAGAAGATTTTATGATAGACTTTACAGATTACAAAGGTATAAATATGACTGCTACAACATCAGATATAGAGCGTATTCATACTAGAGTAGAAAATATGATTAATAATAAACATGGCTTTATACATTCTATAGATACAGAAACATTAGGCGCTACTACAAGTACTAATGTATGGAGACCAACATTTGTTACAGAATTTGCTAAAGTAACTACTAATTTAGCTAATCCTAACAATACACAGAAAACTAACATATTATTAGCAGACCCTGATACATATGAAAAAGAATATAAAAGAATAATGGAAGCATTAGAATCAGGTGCAGCTGGTCAGAGAAGAATAAAAAATGATCCATCATTAAAAGTATCGATGGAACGTTTTGCATTATATGGTCATAAGAAAACAAATATAAAGTTTAATGAAGCTACAGGATATAGTTATGTAGATAGCATAGCAGATATTAATGATATAGGAAACATATATAATAAAGACTTAATAACTGCAGGGTATAATAAACTAAAGGGCGCAAAAGCAACAACAAAGAATGTTAAACTTAAAGATAAAACTATTACTATTGGCTCTGATGTTAAAGAGTACATTGATTCATTAGCGTCAATGCAAAAAACAATACAAGAAGGTACTGGCATTATTAATGGATACAATATTAATAACTTCGACTTTAAGACTATTAATTCATCATTACAGACCATGATAACTAAAGAGGGTAATGAAAATGTTAAAGAGTATGCTTTACATAAGTTCAATGTAAATGCTGTATCTGAAGTAGGATTAAGAGGCCTACAAGGATCAGTACTTGATATGCAGAATCTTACGAGGGCTTATACAAATAAGTATGGCAACAAATCATTAATAGGTGATGATATATTTAAACAGATACATGGACAAAGAGTTAATAGACAAGAGTATATAGGTCAAAGATTCTATTCAGAATTAATGGAAAAAGCATCACATGCGGCTATAGCTGATACTGATGTTGTACATGCATTTGTATTAAAACCAGGTGAAGGACTTGAAGGTAAAACATTATTCCAACATTTATATGAAGGTATAATGAATACTAATTATGAATCAAATAAAATAACCAAGAATAATATACTTATTGCTAATAAAGGTACTGCATTTAATAGTGATAGAAATGTATTAGATTATGTTACAGATATTAAAGGTAATACTTATTTTTCATCTGGCTATTCTATTATAGATGGAGTATTGCGTCATGATAATATTAATATAGCACCATCTAATGGTATAAGAAAGAATGCAATGTATCAAATAGACAGCATGTTTACAGCAAAAACTAAAGATTTTTATGATAGATTAGGAATCGATTTACCTGATTATTCTAGTGATAAATTACATATTGTAAAGCTTAAACAATATCATAATAAAGAATATGGCAATGGTCTTATTAATGAAGGATTTGTATATAAAGTATTTAATTCAGAAGATGAAGCGAAAGGTTTTATATCAAGTAGTTTTTCTAATGTTGGCTCATTTGATAAAGAAGGCAACTTTGTATTAAACAAGAGTGTAGAAGACAGAATTACTACTGCTTGGAGGAATAAAGCTGGTAACTACACTATCGATACAAAGACATGGAAATCATTAAGTAATATAGAAAAAGTACAGAAATATGCTGGCTATATAGATAAGAAAGTTGTTAATAATAAGGCTACTAATTTCTTGTTCGGTGATACTTCAGCTAAAAAAATAGCAGGAGCATTAGATTTTATACATGAAATGAGAACAGCAGGTTATGAAGATTTACTTGAGAATCCTGAATCATTAGTTAGATTCTATAACTATGGCGGCGCTAAAACAGGTACAAGAAAAAACGGTACTAAACTACTTAAAAAAGATTTTGATAAAATAGAAAGCATTATGAAGAATAACTTAGGATTCTTCTCATTAACAGATAAGGAACAGAAGTTATTACCTTCAACAGCTAACAATGCTTTATATGCTCTTGATAACGTTATAAAACTTGAAGACTATTACAAAAAAGTATTAAATTCAATAACAGACAATAAGTCTAAGAATGGTAAAAAAGAAAGTAAACGCTATATTGATGCGTACAAAAGATTAGCAAAAGAAGGCATAAAAGTAGACGATATATTTAACGAAGTAAACACTAAAATATTAGGAGATACTGTTTTGAAGGCATCTAACGGTAATGTAGAAAAAGCTATACAAGCTGTTAGTCATGTATCAAAAGATTCAGAAACAGTTAATGTATTAAAGAACATATATGACTTTAAACTTAGCAATAATTTTTACTTAAACAAACGTAACAATAAAACTAAAAAGTTCAGTGTATTTAATCAAGCAGAAGATTACTTAACTATAGACACAAGTAAAACTAATCCTACAACAGCAGCGATTAATGCTATAACAAAAAAATTCTTAGGTAGCACACAAATTACTAATGAAGATATTATGTTTCGTTATCAAAGAGCTGCATTTCAGAATCTTGCTAAAGAAATCAATACTAATAGGAATAATCATAAACAATTATTTAAGAATAAAAACTTTAAATCTATGATAGATGATGTATTGAATAATAATGATTTTGATTTAGAAACGAGTGCACAAATATTAGTAGATAGTATTACTAATGTTAAAAGAAATGGTAAGAATTTAAAAGTAGGTGTCAATAAACCTAGATACAATATGACTACTCATATATCTAATAAGAATGCTAAAGCATTAAACGAAATAAATAAGGATGCTATTGATGAAGCATTAAAAACAGTTAATATTGTTTCGTTTAACAATAATAATAAAGCACAGCTTGTTAATGATATAGTAGCTAGTCGTATGTTTAATAAAGATATGTTATTAAATAATAGTTTTTCTACAGAAAAAGATCAAGCCAGAGCATTACGATTATATGAAGACTTTGAAAGACGTATGACAAATACTGTTAAAGATTTAATAGACGCTGTAGACATGATTCCAAATGCAAGTCTTACATTTAATAAAACAACTGGTGATGTAATTATGTCTCACAATGCAGAATCTAAAGTTATTACAGAGCTTGCTAATTTAAAATTAGATGGCAATAATTTATGGATACAAGGGTATGCAGGCACTAACATAGAATTACATGAAGCGTTGTACTTTGATAGAAAAACAGGCAAAATAAAACTTGGTACTAATTTAGGTAGTGAGTTCGGTGAATACGATAGAATACAAAAGAATGTTAAAATAGCAATGGATAATAATAATCCTAATCTATTAGATATCGTTAATCAAAGAATGATAAGAAATGCTAGTACATATAAAGATTCTGCATTACTTAATTTCTCTGCTAAAGATTATATAACAGGCAATGCTAAAATAGATGTATCACAAGCAGATGATGTATTTAGTTATATGTTTGGTAAAGATGCTACTGAACAAGGTAAGGCTATATGGGATGAATTAGTTAATAGTGGTAAATTAAACTCTAAGAACATAGAACAGTATGCAGATAATATATCCAAACTAAGTGGAGGAGAATTATCTCCTATATTACGTACAATGTCCGTAACGGATATGACTACAATAATGTCTGCATTTATTGATAGAAATGATCCTAATGCACCAGCGTTAGAAGGTATATTAAAAACAATAGCTATTACTGGTAAAGATACAGATACAGCTAGAGGAATATATTCTACCGGTTCTCGTAATATAGGAAACACAATGAATATGTTTGATAATCAAGGTAGACCTACAATCATATCTCAATTAAATGCACGTTATATGAGGACACAACTTAATAAAAAAGTACAGGGATATGACAATTTATTATTAACTAGCTCTATTATAGAAGATACAGATATAATGAATAACTTATATAGAGAATTAGATATAGGATTAAATAATGCTATCGATGTTCAAACAGATTTTACACATGGAGCTGCTGTATTAGGTACTATAGGACTTGAATCTACATTTGCTAATGAGATGGAAAGAGTAACAAAAAACTTTAAGTTATCTAGCGATTTAACTATTAATGATAGACAAAAAGCAGTAGAAGATATGTATACTAAAGCATATAATAATTTAGTTGGTTCTACATTTGAACAATCAAGATTAATGGATTCAAGAATGATAGAAACAATATATGGACATATACCTCAAGATGTGCAGAAATTAAGCTCATTGAAAGACCTTGAAGGTGCTTTAGATATAATGAAATCAGATATCGATTCAGGTAAAGCAAAGAATAAAGTAAAAGATGCAATGGACATAATAGGCAAGATAGAAATAGACACTAATGGTAATGTTAAATATACTAAATCTGCAGGAACTATTGTTCATACAGGAGAAGGGTTATTTAAAACTCATTCACCTTATGGAGATCAAATAGGAACATTTGCATCTAAGTTTGACACAGGTGTGCTTAATTTTAATATAAGAACAAAAGAAGGAGTAGAACTTACTGAAAAAGAAGTAAGTGAATTACTAAGCAAAAAGATTAAGAAACAATTGCAAGATAAGTCTGACGAAGAGGCGGCTAAATTAATAAAAGAATACAAACGTCCTGAAGGTCTATTTAGATTATTATTAGAAGACTATGGTACAGATTTAAAATCTACATTTGAAATACAGAATGTTAATTCATCTGAGTTATTAAAAATGGGTAACTCTGATAAAGGTATGTCTTATATCACATTAACAAAAATAGGCTCATTAGATGAAACATTAAGAGATTTTATGAAAGACATAGGAGAAGAACGTTATGTAGGGAATAATGCTATATCTCCACAAGCAATAGCAGCATACATAAACGATATATCAAGAAAAGAACCAGATAAATTAAAAGAACTACTTGATAAATATGGAGTAGATAATGTAGAACAACTAACAGATAAGATGGTTCATTTAAGAGAAGTAGAACAACATGAATTAAGTAGAATGCTATTCTCTGACAAAGGTGTATTTAAAGGTGAAGTATCAGCTGTTATTAATGATAATTATATAGGACATAAAAACTTCGGTACTACAAACTCAAGTACATTATCTAGAGCTACAGAATTATATAGTAAATATTATGGTGTAGGAAAGACTAGAGAAGATAAATATAAATCTGCTATGGATCAGATAATAGATATGGTTAATAATAACGAAGAATTCCAATTCCTACAAATGCATATGGGTGATAAAGGTCAGGTTCCTCATTTATTAACAAGAGAAGGTACCACATATCTGCTTGATGAAACAATGAAAGCAGAAGCAGATCAATATTCATCACTTAATCAAGAAGCATTTAATAAGCTTATTGAACATATCGATACTAAATTACAAAAGGCTAACGCTGATAAAAATGATAGACTTATTTATACTGATGTTTATACCTACAATAAAAAAGGTGAGCTTGAGAAACAAGATAAGGTAATAGGTAACTTGCGTACTTATACTAAAAATGTGAATGGTGAAGATATACAAATTGTTGCAGGCGTTAATCAGAATGTTAATACTAAACTATATAATGATTCAGAAGTACAGTCTTATATATCTAAAGAGTTCTTAGATGCTAAAGAAGAGTTATATAAGAAAAAATCAGAATTAAGAGATGCGCAAGAAAATAATGAAGCTGATTTAATTACAACATTAAAACACCAAATAAATAACTTACAAGAAAGAGTGTTTAATGAAGAACCGTATTCAGAAAGAGTTAAGATAGATGATCAATATAGAAACATATTGAGTGCTTATAAATTAGACTCTACACTAGAAGATAATTACAATAAGCGTATTAAAGATAATAGAGTTAGTAAAACATTTATTGATGCTGCTAGAGAGTTTATGATTCAAGATAAAGATGGTAAATGGAAACTAAAAGATAATATACAGTCAGATAATGTATATAATTCTTTACTTGAAAGTATCAAAGGTCTTATGACATATGATCCTACAAAAGAAGAGAAATTAACAGAAGATATGCTTAAAGATGAACGATATTCTAAATATGCAGGTATATATGATTTTGTTACTAATGATATGCATATGCAACTAGGCGTTGATTCAGCTGAAAAAATATATGGTTTACAAGGAGCATATAAGAGTTATAGTTTTAATAAAACAAAAGCAACAACATTAGAAAATGATTTAATTGATAATTATGGATTTAAATCAATCAACATAAGAGAATTTGCTAATAACTTTGGAGTTAGCAATAGTCAATTAGATAATTTAACTGAACAAGGATATATTGTTAATTTAGGTGAAGACTTTAATAATCTTAAAGTAGCAATACCTGGTCTTGGTTCACATGCAGGAGATCAGGAAATAAGAAAAGATTGGCAATCTAAATTTAACTCATTAGCTAAAACATGGAATGAATATAATTCATATATAGGTGATACATCAGATACAAATAATGAATATATTTCTAATATAAAAGGACGTATTATTAATCAAGTAGAAGATATACAAGAAGCTACTAATAAGATTGTATCTAAACAAGGCGATCTTGGTAGAATGGCTAAAATAGAATCTAATTTACCATATACTCGTACTAAATTGTTATCTAGTAATGATGCAGCTACTGTAAGATCATTAGCTAATCCTGATGCTGTTGTATCATTGAGTGAAGAAGCAGAACAAGCAATATTAAACAATAGTTTTAAATCAAGAGCAACTATAAATGGTAGAACAATAGCTGAATGGGAAAAAGGTGGATTAAAAAGTGGAGTATTCTTTGATTATGGTGCTGCTAGTGTAGGAGAATTTGAAAGAATGGGATTCTTTAATGATAACTTTATTAAATCTATGGGAATGAGTTCAAGAGCTGAAATGGAAAACTACTTAGAACGATATGGTACTATGGAATTAGTAGATAGATATCCTAACATAAGACAAAAATCAGTACAGAATGTAAGAATGTTTCTTAATAAATCTATACCAGACAGTGCAGTTAGTTTAGCAGAACATACTATGATTAAAATGAATGGTGACAGTGACGGTGATAGTGTATCAAAGATGTTAGTACAATATCATGGAGTTAATTTTAGTCAATATGATATTAATAAAAGACGTGCTCAAGACTATTATGCTAAACATAATATAGAAGCTACCGATGAAGAAGTAAGACAAAGAACGATTAATTATTTAATGTCTATGGACAATGATAAAAAACTAAACAAACAACAGGCTACAGAAGTATTTGATCAATTTAAACAATATGAAGCAAGTACAACTATGGAAGCATTATATAATATTGATTCTGTAGCAGAAGATGTATTGCCTACAATGTTTAAAGATGAAGCAAAGAACTTTAAAATAAGTGGTGGTGCTATTAATGGTAAAAGAATAAATGATACTGTTGGTGTGTATGTTGAAGGCATGAATAACGTTGGTGCACAAGTTGAAGGCGGTAAATCTATATTAGGCAAAATAAGAGTAACTAACCTACAAAAAGCACCAGGTCATTTAGATGAAGAAGGCGGAGTTAATTTCTTAATAGACAATACAAATAAAATAAACAACATGATGAAAGAAATAATAACTAATAAAGATGAACTTCTTAAGAATACAGAAGTAGACATGAAAGATTATAAACATGTAGCTGCTCTAATTAATAAAGCAGCCAATGGAGAATCGCCTAATATACATAGCTTTAAATATGGTTCAGAGCAACATGAAGCATTAGATGAAATATTAAGTTTATATGAAAAAGATAAAGTAAGTAGTAAACCTGTATTATCTACATCATTATCTGAGGCACAAGATACAATAATTAATAGAATACGTGCAGATATATATAATCAAAATGCTACATCTAAATCTAATAAAGGTGTCATTGGTGAAGTAAATGCTGCGTTATATTCTATAAGACAAGCGTCAAGTGATACATTAGGTAAAAGAGTAGGAGATAATAAAGCAGCTGCTATAAATGATTTAATACAAGAAGTAGGATATGAATTAGAAGAACATGTTATATCTTCTAAGAAAAAAGTATTTGAACCTGGTGATACACGTTTAAAGAACTTATCACAATTTATATCTGAAGCTAAATTTCCTAAAGGTAATAGCTTAGCATCTGTTAAATCAGATGTCTCTACATGGATGTATGAATACATGGATGAAAGTAAAATTAATGAATTATATCAGCATACTATAGTAAATAACGTTGGTTCTATTGTAGGCCATGAAAGTAATATAGCGGAGAAAGCTAAAGCATATTTTGAAGCATCTGAAGGTGTTATGTCTGTAGAGCAAGCTACGGCTAAAGCACAAGCAGATTTAATATCTGATGTATTTGTTACAGGTATTAATAATCTTAATAATGATTCAGAAAGTAGAGCAGCTATTAAAATGTATGGAGTATTTGGTAGACGTAGCGGTAGTATAGAAAGAATAGCTGACGTTAATTTACAAGACTTATCTAATGAATCATTTAATGCTACAGCTAATCGTATAATAAGTGGACAAAAGATAATAGATAAAACAGAGATACCTAAACCTACATCTGTTAATCCTAAAACAGCTGGTTCTCCTAGAATTAAACATAGATCTACAGCTAATATTGATGGTGAAGTAATTAATGCAGTTACCGATGCCTTCAAAGGAGTAAGTAGTTCTGGTTTAGCTATGGGCGTATTAGGATTAGCTGCTGGTTTAATGATAAGCGGTTATGCATCTGGTAATCCATTAAAAGACCCTAAGAATGATAATATAGAAAATAAACCAGAAGAAGTACAGAATGAACCATTACCTCAGTTCTTTAATGATAAAGGAGGATATGCACAAATTAACCCACAACAAAGAGGATATGTAATTAACATTAAAGCAGATACAAAAAGAGGACAGCGTTATACAAAGAAAGCAATGAAGCAAGCAATCGAAGCTTCAGTAGGTGGTGCTGTTAATATAAATATGAATTTTAAAAGTAATAATAGTGGTGGATTCACAGATAAAGATATTGAAGATATTATGCAAAATTACTTATAAAATATATAAGGACTAGGTGCTTAATCTAGTCCTTTCTAATAATAAATATAAAGGATGTGATATTATGGCAGATACTCTTAAAGAGCTAAGTGAGAAATACAAAAAGATTAAGAAAAACAGACAACAATACAATACAGTAGATATAAGTAATTTCTTACCAACTCTTAATGAGATGATAAAAGAAGACTGCGTTATAGATATACTAGAAGATAATGCTAAACAATTAAATAGTAAAGATGATTCTATGGATGCAGCTTATTATACAAAGACTCCATTCGCTACAGAGCCTGGATATTATAAAGATCAAGACGTATTTGTTATAAAAACTACTCCTGTATCAACTGATTCTACATGGAATTTAAATAAAGCAGATGGTGATACACTTAACTTTTATTTAAACAATATGGATACAAATGGAGGATTTGATTTTCATAATCATCACTATGATAGTTTTGAAGATTATATAGTTAAACAATGTGTAGCTACATCTAACTCAATTGATAGAAGTTCTGTATCATTAAGATTTGCTGGTATTAATGCACCTGAAATACCACATTATGAAGCTGCGTTAATATATAATAAAAGCAATATACAAAAGATGAAAATATCAGAGCTTAAGAACTTAAAAGCTAAGGGTGAGAATGCACAGTTTTTAGATTATACTATTAATAAGAATGGTTCAAAGAATCCTGATAAATGGACAACTAAAAGTAGAAGTGATAATACAGAAGTAGAAGTATATGTAAAAGAAGACGAAGGCAAAAAGAATTACTATGAAATAGTAAACAATGTAGATGCTACAAAATATATAGGATTAAGCAATCTTAATAGTCATAAAGATTATATAGCAAAGACTATTGTATTTACCAACGCAACAACAAAAGATAGTGTTCTTGAAGGATATAAAGCACAATACAAGTTGAAGAATTTAGTAGAGAATAACAAAGTACAAGACTGGAGATTAGTAGTTGATGGAGCAAGTCAAACATATACAAAGACTTATCCTACATATACAGTGTATCAATCTTTATATAAAACACCAGATAATATAAAAAATCTAATACAATCTTATATTGATGCATGTAATGGATTAGGAGTACCATTAGCTAAATTAAACTATAAACCATTTGGTACTGAAAGCTATGGACGTATATTAGGTACATTATATGCACAAATAAAAACAGATACAGGTACATTTTGGGTAGATGTATCTAAATACGTAACAGCAGGAAATGGACAAGTAGAGATAACAGATACAAGTAACTTAGGTAATGGATTCTCTGATGTTGTAGGTATAGGAGGTTATCATACTGGCAATTTTACATATGTAGATAGCCCAGATAAGAACGGTATAAAATCATATAATGAAAAGATCGCTTTACATAAAAAGATAACAGGTATAGACTTTACTAAAGCTAAAGAATATACAGTTATGATAGGAGATTTCTTAGCATTAATTCCCCCACAAAGTATAAGAAACGTTAATAATGTAGATTACGAAAGAGTACCAATAATGCGTGGTAAAGGTACAATGACTAAGAATCAAGCCAACAGAGAACAAATGGTAGAAATAGATTTATATTTCTATGGAGATGCAGGAATCAATGGTATAAAGTATGATGAGAAATTACCTAATGGTAAAAGTATAACATATAGAATGAATGGATTAAGAGCTTTAATGGCTCAATTTAGATTGGCTCCATTCTTACCTATAGAAAACTCATATATAAATGATGTATTAGGAATAGAAGCTGTAGCGCTTGTTAACTTTACATTAACTACAGTAGATGGATTTCCTAGACTATTAAAAGCTACATTAACATTAAGAGATTTTAACTATAGAGTATATATGCCTGATTTGCCAATTAGTTATTATGGTGATGAAAACAATCTTAAAGACTTAGGTAAATCACAAGTTGAACAAATATTTGGCAAATGTTTTGAATGGAAGTTGTTTAGATATTATTATCAAAGAGCGTTGATATATGGTGAAGATCTATCCGTGTATAATTTCAATACATTTGATTACGCTAACGAATTCTATTCTCATAAAAACGCATTACAACCAAGCGATTTAACTGATAACTATATGGAGTTTTATATTCCTGATGAAAATTGGTTAAAGAGTGCCCTACAATATAAGAAAGCTATGGATTATAGTGGACAAACAGTACAAGATATAAAGCTTGGTACAAAAGATAAGAATTTCTTAAAACAAGTAGCAAGTCTTAAAAAGAATATAGTATCTGATTCTAAATATGGATTTAATGATTTAGATATATCACTAAGAGATACAGACGCATATATATATGATAATGGAAAAGATCACTCTAATAAAGATGATTCTACTATTAATAATCTTCCTGGTTATAATGGTAAACTAATACAGGTTTTAAATAATAATGAACCATCATTTACTAATTCACAAAAGAAAGATACAAAGTCATGGCAAAAATATTCTAATTTAGATAATAAAGGTAGATGTGGTGTTGCTTTTGCTAATGTTGGTAAAGATATAATGCCTACAGGTTCAAGAGGTGATATAGATAGTGTTACTCCTACAGGATTTGATGATAATGCTAGATATGATTTTATAAATGGTAAGAAATTATACAATCGTTGTCACTTAATTGGATGGCAATTAACAGGACAGAATGCAAACAACAAGAACTTAATTACTGGTACTAAAGCATTAAACAATGATGGTATGCTACCATATGAAAATCTTGTTGCCGGTTATATTAAATCTACTGGCAATCATGTATTATATAGAGTTACTCCTGTATTTGAAGGAAGTAATCTTGTTGCTAGTGGAGTACATATGGAAGGATATTCTGTAGAAGATAATGGTAAAGGTGTTAAGTTTAATGTATTTGTATATAATGTGCAAGATGGTGTAGATATTGATTATGCTACTGGTAAGTCAAAAGCAAACGATAAAACATCATCAAAAGATGAATCAGATAATAAAAACATATCTAAGTATTATTATGAAAATGTAGGAAGCAAACATAATACAGGAGTTCAAATAAGAAAAGGCGGTACTCATAATTATAAAAACGGACAAGAAATAATTAATAGATGTATCAAAAAAGAAATAGCAGATAAAATAATGACTAATCCTGTTGTAGATAGCGTACGTATTGATGAAGCATATGTAGGTGATGGTAAATTACAATGGCCTATCGTTATTAAATTAGATATGAATAAATGTGAAGATACAGATAAAGTAAGAGAAGCTGTAAAGCAATTAACTAGTGCATCTTCAGCTAAAGAATGTTTAGAAAACGACAGTGTTACACTTACAATAACATCTGAATGGAATGCGGGTGATTATATACCTGGATCTGTATCATATTCATATGATGATGAATTAGATGCAATTATTGGTGCATATAATCAAGATGATACAGAAGCTAATCCTATAGGCTCTAATAAAGATATGTTTGACTTTACTAAATACAAGGATCCACGTTATATGAGATTTATACCTTTTATGTATGATAAAAATGGTAAAAGTAAAAAATTAGATGTAGACGCTATTACATTTAGTATGTCTAATACATTTACTGAAATGTATCTTAAAGCATGTGATGGTTATGCACCACAATTTATGGGTGGTTCAGACGTAACAGTAGAAGTTAAGTTTACTATGACTGAACAGGATGTAATATATAATCTTAATAAATTGCCTGCAGTTGTTACTCAATATACAAAGAAATATCGTAAAGTAATGCCATGTTATCCTTTGAAGGTAAAGAATTCATATTTACAAACGCTAGGATTAAACGAAATGCTCATTGATACAATACAAGTAGAAACTATTGACGGTATACCAGGAGCATATGAAATAATTATAAGAATGACTTCAGTAGATAGATCGTTAAGACAAAGAGAAGCAATGAAAAAAATTGAATCTAATCAAACAACAACTACTATAAGTGAATCGGATATAGTTAATATGTTTGACTTACAAGAACAACTAGCTAAAGCAGAAGTTTATCCTGATTTAGATTTACCTACAATAAGCGAGTTATCTAAATGTGGCTGGCAATATTTAAAATATTCTAATGAGAAACGTATATTTGTAGATCCTGACTTTTATATTGTTTATTCATTTAAATATTCTGCACAGCTTACTAAAGAAATACTTAATAAATATGTTTATCAACGTTTCTTAAAAGATGATAAAATAGAAGATTTAAAAGGCAGTACATTTAACTTCGAAGATACGATGGGTATGAAAATGGAAACTAGGTTTGATGAAGTATTAGGCTCTAGTTGGGAAAATACTAACAAATATGCAGATATATACGATAACATAATACAAGATGTATCTGAGCAAGCTAAGAATGAAGGAAAGGCTACAAACACTAAAAAGTCAAAAGCAAGAAAAGAATTAGACTCTGCAGCAAGTATAGGAGCTACACTAGAATATTTAAGTGCTACAGGTGTTATTGATAGTGGTTGGAATCTTAATGGTAAGTTTAATGCAACGCTTGCAGATGAAACAACTAATAAAGGTGTAGAGAAATTAAAATGTTCAGGTCTTAATCAATCGGGTGTAGACGATGATGAAAAGACTAATGAAATATATCAAGAGATATATGATATGAGAGCTAAAGCAATACATCTTATAGACAAGATATTAGCTAAGGAAATGAACTATACTAAAGACGATATGGAAAAACAAGATATAGTTATTGCCTGTAAACAAGCAGTAGTTAATGTATTTGTAAAAGATGAAGATGGTAAAGAATTATTTAAACTATTAAACGGTGATGAAGAGCCAAAAGACTTATCTTGGTTTGGAGGCATATTTGATAGTGAATGGGAAAAATATTTCCCTAGTGCAGGAGCAGATTATGAATTTGGATTCGGTGGAGGACAAAAGTATTTTAAAGAAACATTAAAAGCAACTAATGCTGAACCTAATTTAATGCAATATTTATTTGATTATTTATATGCTACAGCATGTGCTTATAGTTATAAAAAACCAAAAAGTGTAGATAATGAAATAGCTGGTGCTCGTCAATATAAGGCTAATGGTGATCCATATGTAACGTTAAAAGATACAGATTATACAAAAGAACAAATAAGTTTAACTAGTGATGAAATAAATGGTGATTGGAATAAGTTCATGAATCAAATATATAAAGCTGAAGGTGGAGGAACTTTCGGTATGAATCATATATCTACCATAACCACTGAACAAACTATGAAGAAATTAAAACCTAATGTAGTTATTAAATATAAATACAATAAGAAAGATGTTACTAAAATGTATCCTAAAGATACAGGTGTATTCTGTCAAGACAATGCTTTCATAGATCCATATTATAATAAAGCAGGACATAGAAGTGAGAAAGGTAAAAAATATAAAGAATATATAACTAAATATCCTACAAGTAACGCAGAAGCTCAATTAAGAATAGTTTTATTATACTTGAAAAAGATGATAATAGAAGGTTATTATTTTTCTGAATTTGATTCTGTTCATGGAGATTATAATACTATTAAAGAAGAAATAGCTAAAACTTTACAAAAGAATGCTGGCGAAGTATTAAAAACTGGTAAAGAAAATATGGATCAAGAGAAACTAAAGAATTATGAGAAAAGACAGCAAACAATGAATAGTATGACAGCAAGTGTTCAAGAGTATAATGCAGAACGTAAGGCAGGTTTGGATGTTATAGGTGGAGAACAAGGCGCTGATATGGATGAAGTAGATCAATTACTAGAAGATTTACCTGAAGTATATAAGAGCGTATATTGTGCAAGAATGATATATCCATTTATAGCAGCTATAGTTGGTTATGATCATGCTATATTCCAATACATAAAAAATAGAGATTATGAAACATTAGGAACATTATCTACTGGTTTATCATCATCTATGAACAATAAAGATTTATTTAATAGATTCTTAAGCGCATTAACAAGTCTTGGTGTTATTAGTGAAGGAGAATCTAACGGTACAAAAGATGATACAACAGTAGCACAAAAAGTAAATAACTTATTAATGCAAGAAGCATTTACTGCTTGTTCAGATGATCCTAGACAATATGTATTACATAGCTTTTATGATATGATAGTTAATGACAAAAGAGGTAGACTATTAAGAGCATTCCCTACATATTATTTAGTATTTATTGATGAAGGGCGTAAAATTGGTTCATGGAAATTGTTTGATAACTTCTATAATATGTCAGCTATATCAGAAATACAAGTTACTAAATCAAGAAAGATTCCTACAGATACATGTACATTTACTATGAGTAACTTATACATGTCATATGCAGACACTTATGACAATAGTGTATATCAACAATATGTAGATATATATGGCATAAAAGATGTATACGATAGTTTATTCTCACCAAAATCTTATTTAGAAAAAGAAGATATGTTGCGTAAGAGAAAACAATTAAGAGATACAACAGTCATATCTCCTGGTGTACGTATACATGCAAGATTAGGATATGGTTCTGATGCATCTAAGTTACCAATAGTATTTAATGGTAAAATAGCAGAAGTAGATTGTGGTGAAGTAGTTAATGTTGTATGTCAAGGTGACGGTGGTGAGTTATGCAATCCACTTAATACACTAGGTGAAATAACAGCTAAGAACTTCCAAACAGGACAACATTATATAACATGGTTCAAAGATATACGTGGTAGCTTTATGCGTGGTGGTGAAAGCCCAAGAAACTTAGCAGTTAAATTAATTAATGCAGAATATAACGGAACTAAAAAGATATTTAGAGATATTACACAAAACAGATTCTTTGCTGATAATCCATTCGGTATTTATCATTTCGGTAATAGAAGATTCCAAGATATATTTATAGATGGTGAAACAGTACAAAACTTATATGAAGTATCTAACGAAACATTGTTGTCTGGTTATAATACACTTATAAATGATAAGACACAGACTGCATGTACACCTACAATAAACTGCACATTACAGGATAAAACATACTGGGAGATATTGAATCTATGTGCCAATAGTGGTGATGGTTATTACGCAGCAATAAGAGATTTCGGATTCAGAAGTACTGTATGTTTATGTAAAGCTAATCATTATTATGCTTATGAATATAGAAAGCAAGGCAATACTATTTATGAGAAACGTAAACCATTCCAACAATTCCATTATTTTGATTCCTACAATGATATAATCTATAATACTATTAAGGCGACAGAAAAGAATATGAAAACTAATGCAGTTGGAACATGGCAATCAACAGATTATATATGGGGTACATCTCAAGATACAGTAGGGCCAATATTCTTAGATGCTAATATTTATCCAGAGTATCAGAAATCAATGACAGTTGACACTGGTCTTATCGGTGGAGGTAATGGTGGATTAAATCTTGGTTTAACTACACACTTAGCTGAACAATGGGAAAGCAGTGCTGATTCAGATAAAGTAAATAAATCATTAGTTGAAAAAGTAACTACTAATGTATTAAGAAATAGTATAAAAGATATGTATGAAGGAGAATTATGTATTATAGGAGATTCAAGTATTAAACCATTTGATACTATGTGTTTTAATGATACATATGAAGATATGAATGGTACAGTAGAAGTTGAAACAGTTATACATACATTTAATTCTACTACTGGCTATACTACTACAATAATACCCGATATTATTACATGTACTGAATCTATTGAACAAAGAGCTGGTGCAAAAAATATAGTAGGTAAATTTACTATGGCTGCAGGTGCAGGAGTTTCAAGAGTAGCATCTTCTCATATGATAGCTAACTTACCAAGTTATTTAACAGATGTAGGAGGAGCTGCGGGTGGTAGTTTATTAAAAGTAGCAAAAGAAAAGATAGGAACTATTGTTGCTGAATGTCTTGGTTCTGCAGGAAAAACTGTAGTAGCTAGTGAAACTGGTTTAGTATTAAAAGAAGTAGGTACAGTAGCAGGAGCTGCAGGTTCAACAGCTACAGTTGAAGCAGGAACTGCAGTAGCCGGTGGTTTATTATCTAACCCTGTAGGTATAGGAATAACAGCAATAGCTGTAGCAAGTACGTTTATATTTGGTCAAAATATAAAAGATATGTTATATAGAACATTAAAAAATATACAAGCTATAACAGTATTCCCTATACAAAAAAATGGTAGACCATTAATAGCCAATATGGCAGGACATAAAGGTTCTGTATACGGTTATCCTTATCCTAATGAATCTGAAAAAGATAGTATACAATGGATGATAATGCATTTCTATGAAGATGTTCCACTAGTACAAGGATTAGTAAAAACTATAGCTAGTGATTATGATTATGAAGGCATATTTAATAACTGGAAGAAATCATTGCATGTAGGTGACGATAATGAATTAATGAGTAGTAGTTATTCACAAACAAAGAATCAAGCAATATTTATGAATGAAGTATATGATTTATTAGCTGTAGAATTCTCATCAAGAGCGTCATACATACAATCTTTAAAAACAAAACCTAGAATAAGTAAATTTAATACAAGTAATAAGACTTCTGAAGAATACTTAAAGTATCAAATAGGTGGTATCTGGAAAAATAAAGATGCTGATAAATATAAGAATATTCCTAAAGAAGAAAAAAATTATGTTAGCCTACAAAAGCTAGCAACTAATAAGAGATTCGGTGCTTTATCATTAGTAGAAGAAGATGAAGAAATTAAACTAGCAATGAATGAAGAACATTCTAACATAAAGAAATTTACATTCTCACATTCGTCTAGTCAAGCTAAAGAACTTGATGTGTATAGAGAAAATGGTAATAGAAGAGTACATTATTTAATGACTGATATAGATGGTACACACAGAGTATATGATTTTCCTATGATACATGAAGATGCGTTAGCTATACTTAAACTTATTATAAATGATTCAGTATTGAAAGATTGTGAAGTCAATTTTGATTCAGGTGTAAGAGTTAACGATACAAGAAGTTGGAAGAGTACAGGTTTCGCATTTAGTATAACTAGCGAAGATTCATATGATGCATTAGTAAAAGCAGTAGAGAATGTTAAGAAAGATACTATGTGGTATAATTCAGATAAAAAAAGATATACTTTTGATTTTGCTAAAAATAGTAAAGGTAATTTAATAGCTATTACTGTTTATGCACCATCAAAAGAATAATAATATAAAGGAGACGATATTATGGGATTAAAACAAACAATAAAAAGTAGTATCGTCTCTACCAATAATAAATATAACTTACCTTTAGAAAAAACAGCACGTTTAATTAGTAAAGGAAATAAAGATAATAGTTATAGAATATCTGTTGTTGGTAGCGACGGTTTAACATCAGTATATGAAGATGTATGTATCAGAAAAGATGGTAGTGATAATGCGTGGAAAAGAGATCCTAAAGTAGGAGATTATGTTTATGTGAAGGAAGATAACGGACGTTTTATTATTACAGGTATTGTAGAAGAAGTGCAAAATAAAACATTAGAATCTAATATATATACTAATGTATATAATGGAGCATCTGGTGGATTTATGCAGTAAGGAGGTATTATATGGCTGATTCAGAAAAATCAAAATATAATCTGTTTGATGTTGTAAAGAACAGACATAATAAAATAGATACAGAGGAAGATGTAGGTTTTTATAATAGTTCAAGTAAAACTGCTGTAATCTATAAAGGTGATGGTTCTAGTACCAATTCTAATGGTTATTTTACTCAATATAAAACAGACAAAGAAAGTGGTGTAGCGTCTGAAATATCATTACAATCTAATACAATAACAGTACAAAAAGATATAGTAGCTAAAGATATATCTGTTAACTTTCACAAGCTTAATTCACAATTATACGAATTAACTAATATGAAAGAAGTAATGGGGACATCTATAGGTAACTTAACAATGATGGGAACAGTATTGGTTAAAACATACGAACCTACATTAAAGAAATGGGTATTAATAAGACGACAAGTAAGAATACCTATATTCTCTAACTTAATGGATTCAGCTGTTATTGATGATAAATTAGACTTAGATATAACTGATGCATATGATAAATTAATTGATTATAAAATAGAGCTAAACAAAGATAATAAAGACGATAATAAATAGGTGATGATATATGCTAGATTTCATGCTTACGGATTCAGGCGATATATCTTTTATACAAGTAGAAGATACAGATGCAGAATTTCAATTAGATTTCTTTGTATCTAATAATTCTGCACTGTTTCTTGACTTTCGTGTTGAGAATTATAAAGACTTTGAATATATAAGTAATCTAACTCCAGGTCTTGTATTTAATTTTACAATAGATAAAGTTAATTATGATAAAGAAGTTGTTTATAATTATGATGAAGAAGATTATTTATATCAACAACTTAAGATTCATATATCTACTACATTAAATACTGTATTGGGTAATGAAGATTTAGGTTGTGATGTTGAATATTACAGACACAAAAGTACAGATGATAATATAAACTATATTTTATCTTCTATAGAAACTGCAGTAAAAGATGTTATGCCAAATGCAACAGTAACAATAAATAAGGTTAACAGTGGATATTATGATTATACAGATACATTAGAAATAACTGTATCAAATAAAGAATATAATTTCTATTATTATTTATAGAAAGGAGTGAGTACGATTATTACAATAAGTGAAATATATGAGAAATTAAAAAATAGATTCTATGATAAAACAAAAGTAGATATTAAAAAAGGTTCAGTAATAGATATGTTCTTTAATTCTGTATCTGACCAACTTTATAGTATATATGAAACAATAGAAGAAAACAAAAAGCCTTACTTGTTTACACAACAAAAAGGAGAAGAATTAGATGATACAGGAGCCTTTGTAGGAGAAGTTAGATTAGATAATGAAACAGATGAGAATTATTTATATAGACTAATGACGTGGTCATTGAATCATGCATCATGTAATGCAACTTCAATAGATAATAAATGTAAAGAGCTTGTATATTCTACAGGTCATAATTATGTACCATACACAAAAGGAATAGGTACAGGAACTATATATCTTATACCTTTATCATATTCTAGTGAAGATATAGAATTAGCTATTAATGAAGCTGTTGAAAAAGTATCATTAGTTATTGATCCTACATCAAGAGTAGAATTTAGAGTACCAGATCCTATAGACATAAAACTTGTAGCTTATTTAGATACTAAAAAAGACTCAGATAAAGACAGTATAAAGAATCAAATAACACAAAAAGTAAAAGATTATATAAACGGAATAGCTCCTGGTGATTATATGTATCTAGGAGAGATTAATAAATTAGGATTAGAAGTTGACAATGTAGAATATTTTAATATAGTACAAGTATATGAAAACGAAGAAGAGGCTACAGATTTTGAAATATTACAAACTACTGTAGCAAAATTTTTATTTGACCAAATTATTTGGTGGGACGTTGAAAGTTAGGTGATAGTATGTTTGATTATGATTCTATGATTAAAAGAGCTGTTAAATTCTTTCCTACGTGGAGCGATATTAGAAAAAGACATACTAAATCTAATGGTGGTAAATTATTAAGTTCTATAACTGAAGAGTCTGTAGATATTGAACAAGCAATACAAGAATATATAGATTATTATTTCTTAACAAAATATGAAGGTAAAGAACAAGACATAATGGCTTTTGCCTACAGAACAAGCATAGGCAGAATCAACAACGCTAAAGATTTAAAAATCAAATATAATAATAAAGAATATTCTGTTACAACTAATATAAATCAATTTAATAATAATACTAATCCTTTTTATTATGAAAATGGTTATATCTATATGAGATATGAATTATATACAGAACCAATTATAACAGTACAGTTAGATAATAATGAATTAAACTATAACTTAGAATTATATCATGTATGGAATATATATGATGAGTTTGCTACCTTCTTAACTATGGAAAGACATGAAGGTGAAACTAATAAAGAATTATATGATAGAATGTTATATTTTAATAAAAATAAACCTAATGGTTCTGAGTCAGGTTTAAAACATGCATTAATATCAGAGCTTATGATTTATGAGCCTGATATAAAGATGTCTGATATTAAAATAGAACAAGTAAATGAAACAAATTTAAGAGAACCATATGAAGGCTATTCAGAATTATTAGATAAACTAAACGAAATGAACCGTGATGTATATAGATGGAAGAAGTGGGATTTAGATGAATGGATGTATGATTTTAAAACACTTGAATATCTTCCATACAAATGGGACGAATCATTAAAAAAATGGCAAAATGGTATAGGTTATGATGATGATTTAAAAGTAATCGTTTCCTCTAATACAAATGAAACAGATGCTAGTATTACATTATATAAAAAATCACAAGAGAAGTTATTATCATATATACATAATAATGATATATACAGACCTATTAATTTTAAATTAAAACAATACAAAGACGTATTAAGTTCTATTCCTATTAGCTATAAGATACAAGCATCTCCTATGACAGAAATAAATCCATTAGAGTTTAAAATGAATATATATGAAAATACATATGTAGATGAGAAAGTGCCTATTGAATCTGTATACTCAATAGGAAATGATGTTGTTAAAGTAGACAACAGTACAATAACAGATATATATCCATATAAACTACAGTTCTTACCTAAAGATGGAGACTATGATATTGAAATAAAGAAAGCTAGAATACTATACAAGAAAGATGGACAAGTAGATCATATAAAAGATTTATTGGTTCCTAATGCATCGTTTATTACAAACTCATTAGGATATCTTGTTAATAATACTAACAAAAAGAGTATAAAGAATTTAGCTAAATTAGATTCATATACTGGTCTTATCAATGAAGATAAGGGTGGTATAACATTAGCAAACAATACAGTACAAGGATCAGGTAGTATTAATATCAATGGTCTTGGAGGAAGTATCTTAAGTTATTCTATCGAGTGTGCATTATCAGAAATGCCTACAAAGTATATAAACTACAATACTGCAGACTGCGAGTGGAATAGTGCAACCAAACAATTATTCTTATTGAATAATGGTAGAAACAAAACAGTAGAAATAGATATAAATGCTAATGAGTTATCATTTTCTATACAATGTGATAATGCTGTATTGGTATATACATATAATGAAGAAACAGATAACTGGAATCCTGAAGAAGTTATTGGTCCTAATGCTTTATGGTCTTCTGAAGTATCACAACAACCTAGAAGTATTAAAGTAAAGATAGTAAGTAACTCAGAAGATAAAATAATATTAGGTAACTTTAAATATTCTAAATATGAACTTCAATTTAGTACAAACAAGAATGCTATATTTAAACAAAATAATGTTACATATTTACCTAATCTTATAGAAAATACATTATATTTCAAATTAATATCTTATTCAGGCAGCAATCCTGTTATTAAGGGTATTTATATAGGAGAAGATATATCAAAAGCTGTATATACCACTGAATCATTTGAATATGAAAGTGGTTTTACTAGAGTATTAGAAATAGATAGTAATTGTACAGTTAATCTATTAAAGATGAATTTCTCATCAACAAGAATAGATCAAGTATATAAAGATTATAGTACTTACACATCATATAAAGGTACATCTAAAGATGCATGGATAAGACTTAACTTAAGTAATTATGATTCTATTGAACAAATACTTACTCCTAGCGGTAGTATAGAAATGATAGAAGAAAGCGGAGTCATTTATTATAATTTAAAACTAGATAATGGAGATGCGGCAGCTTATGTAAGAATATTAGGAAATAAGAATATAGAAAAACAAGCGCTAACATTATACAATATGATTCTTACATATAATCCTAACTTTAATATTAATAAAGATAAAGTATATTGTAGTAGACTATCTAATGGATTAATAATAGCTAAGAATGGAGAAAATGCTTCATTAAGTATAATGCAATTAGATAGCAATCTGTTTTCTGGACTTAACATACTTAAATATGAGTTTGATGAAATACCAAAAGATTTAAATATTATATGGGGCACATCAGATGATAATAAAAACTATGGTTATTCTCATTCAGGAGATTTCAATTATTTATCATTCTATAAAGCAGATACAGAAATACATACTGCTATTAATTCATATAATCTATTCATAAATAAAGTAGACGATGTTAAAATTATAAACAATTTTAATCCTACATTAAATACAAGCAGTCTTAATTTTTATACTGTAGAACCATATAATAATAATTCTGATGTAGATATAAAATTCTATGATGATAAGGAAACGGATTTTAGTAAATACAAAAAATGGGCAGTAGGACAAAAAACATTAAGTATTAGATGTGATTTAGATTTAACCAATTCAACCATATATAATATATCTGAATCATATGTATCTGAAGAAGTCAAACTAAATCAATTAATAACTATCAAAGATTCTTATAATGATGGCACTGTTCAAACCAACAAATGTGTTATTGAATCAAATGATGATATGCAGGTTATTTATAAATCATACGATGGTACATCTGATACAGAAGATTTATTAATTAAAGAAGCAATTGAAATACAAAATGATGGATTTAAAAAACTTGAATATGCAAATGTAGATAGAGTATTTTATATTGGTTCAGATATGGCAGGCAATATTAATAGTACTGATCAATTCAAAGATTATAGCATATTAAAAGATGAAGGTATTATTATATGGAACAATCTATCAAGCAATATAGGTAAAGTATTATATATACTATATACAATAAAAAAACCTGTAGCTTTCTTGTTATCTGATGAATTTTTATACAAAACAATATCATATAATGTAAATGCCTACAAAGAATTAGGAAGATATAATATAAAGAACATGAGTAATGGTCAGACATATAATTTAAATAAACTTGATAAGTTTAATGAATGTGATTTAGTTTATGTATCATGTAATGAGCCTACATTTGAAGCTATAATGATTGATGATAAGATTAAGTTTAATAAATATAGTACAGAAAACAATGTATTAATAAAGACTGGTTATTATTATATCAACGGTAAAGAATATTATTTATTTAGTAATGATGGCACATTAGAGCTTGATACAGATGATAATATGTATAGTGAGAATATCGATATAGAAGATGGACAAATACTAACGTATAAAACAACAGATAATAGATTAAAGAATACTTCTATGATTCAAAAAGGTATGGATAACTTATTTAATTTTGATTATAGAGATACATTAGTAAAAGGTATATCCAATTTTAGTAAATTTACATCATGTGATTCATTTTATAAATGGCATACTAATGGTATGACTGCATCCTTAACAGATAAATATAGCGAAATAGGATGTAATGATTTAGCATTATTATTCTCTAACGCAAAAAGCTGGGGTTATAGTTATATTAATATAACAGACTATTTATATGAAGACAGGGCATCATATATAAGTTTTATTTCTGCAGGCATAAAAGTATATATAGGACATGAGAAACAATTTCTTGATATAAATTTAAATGAATCATTCAATATTAAGCTTGATAGTCAAATAAACTCTAATACTAATTTAAAAACTTGCATAATTAATAAAGAGAAAGATACTAAATATTATTTAGTAGTAAAAGGTGAAGGCGTATTAGATGATATAATAATAACAGATAATGTAGAAGATTTATATATGTGTCATAATAGAAATATAGATCAATTAGGTTTTGTATTAGATGATAGCAAAACAGAAGGAGATATATATAGATTAGAATTAGATGATAAAGACGCATTAAATAATTATTGTGCAAGTATTGGTTCTGATGGAAGAATAAGAACTACATCTAAGTTAGATTGGAATATAACAAAGATAGCTAAATATTCTACAAGAGAAGATTGGTTAAAATTTGATATAGATAATTTAATAGTTAATGATACATATATGCAAGCACCCGATAATCAAAATGGTACAGCAATGATGACTAATCCTATATTTATAGAGAATCCTTATACAGTAAATAGATTAGTATTTAAAGTTAATGATATAGATATTGATGATATGAAAGGTATAAGAATATATGTTTATACATCTAATGAACGTAATGGACAATATAGATTATATACATTCTTAGAAAATAATTATGGATTTGTATATGGCGATTATATATCAAGATACATTAAAATTAAATTAGAAATACCAAGAAATAAAGTAGTTGATAATTTAACAGTATATGCAGAGTATAAAACAGATGATAAAAACATTATAAGAGCAGAAACATTAAATACAGGTTATTTAACATCTAATATTTTTGATTCTCAAGAATGTCTTAAATATAAAGTAAGTAATATAGATGTAGACGACATAAGTGATATACAAGATATAGAAATATCTATAAGAGCTGCAGGAAATAATATTAATGTATGGACTGATTGGAAAGAAATTAATCTAACTAAATCTAATAATATTACATTTAATAATGCACGTTACTTCCAAATAAAGATATTATTAAAATCTAAATATGCTTATGTTAAGTTTAATAATATAGATTTAGAGGTGATTTAATGTTTCAATCTACCAGTAGAATAGAATCAGATAATGGTATCAAATTCTATGAAAGAGATGTATTATTTGATGATTATGTATATAATAATGATTTAGATTTAGAATTAACTATAGATTATGTAAATACTGGATTTGGAATAATGTTTATTAATAGCGAAAACTCGTCTTTAGAAGATAAGGACGAGAAGCTATTATTTAAATTATCTAATCAGAGTATTCAAGTATTATATAAAAGCAAATTACAAGAACAAACATTAGTATTAACAACTCCATGTACTGTAGTAAAAACAGTAACAAAAGATTTAAAAATAAAGATAGAGAAACGTAAGAATGTATATACACTATATACAAACGGTATAAAAACTATATCGTATACATCTAAGTTTGATATAACAAGTTATAACTTAGCTTATTATTCTAATAAAAATAACGTAATTAAGACTATCAATATAGCATCACAAATACCATATAACTGGGTAGTAAATATGAAAAACACTAATGGAGGCTATATCTATTTTTCTAAAGACACATTTGAATTAACTAATTGTAAGAATGAAGCGGAAATAGAACAATTAGATATTAATTTAAAAGCTGGTAAATATTACTTAAAATATGAATCAAATGAAGATAATGATATAAAACCATATATATTTTATTCTAATGATCAAAGAATCAATAATGATGAAAAGAATATTTTATTAACAGATAATAGTTTTATGATAACAGAAAGTACTAATGTGTCATTGAAGTTTGTAGGTAGAAAAGGCAAGATAAGTAAAATAGCTATCACATCAGCAAAAGACAATTCATATATAAGAACAGATTTAGATTCTGATATAAAACAAATGGAAGGTAGTAGAATTGATTTCGATTTAACTCAAATAAAAAAAATTTCCTTCAAAGCAAAAGTAATCAATACTCCTGGTTCTAATGATTATAATCCTATAGACTATTATATAATATCAAATGGTGAAACAAATTATGGAACAGGTGATTTAGCAATGGCTAATAACATTGTTTATTCTTATCTATACGAAAACAAAAAACTAACAATAACTATAGATGATAATAATCCATATAAACAAATAATAAATATTAATTCAGATATATTATCTATATTCTATAATACAAATGGTATTATAACAGATCTTATTATTATAGATATCAATGATAATGAAACAAATATGACAGTACAAAATACAATAATTAAATCAGTGCCAGGATTAATAAAATCACCAATAGTTGTATTAGACCCTGATGAGAACCCATTGAACATATCTAGTTCATATAGAATAATACAAAAGAACAATGAAGACTTTTATGTCTTTACTAATATAGAAAGAGAATATTTCTATGTAGATGACATATTAAAACGAAACGGACAAATAAAATTAACTGATTCTATTAACAACAACGGACAAATAATTATGTATGGAATACCGAAAGATATTAAATATGATTTATCTAAACTAATGAATATAAAACAGCAAGGTAAAGATGATATAGGAGAATGCTGCAATAATAGTTTTCATACATTTAATGAATCAAATATAAAAAAAATAGGATATATTGATAAGCAAGGAAGAAGTATTTATATAACAGATACAGAACGATTAGATGATTATGAAGTAATAGTAGTGGATTATTTAAAGGATAATTCATACAGTATTAATTATAGATATGATTATAATTCATATGATGTAGAAATATCCACACAATTCACAGACGATGTGGATATCTTATATGATAATACAGAAAAAGAAATAGGAACATATGAGTATATTAATGAAAAGCTTTATTATGATTCCCAAATAACTCCTAGTGAGAATTGTTATATAGTAATAGGAAGATAAGGCGGTGATAAAATGAAGATATATCCATGTAATCATAATGTAAAAGCAGTAACAGATAGTTATGTAGATACGGACCTTAATATTCCTTTATCTTATATAACAGTAGATTATTCTAAATATAAGATAGATAAAAAAGTAGATGATAAGTTTAGTACAGATAAAAAGACTGTATTATTACCTAATGATACATTTGACAATAATAACATAAAGATATTTAATCAGTACAATGAAGAATTAAAAACAGATGATTTATTAAAAGTAAACAATAATAGATATATATATTCTCCAACTAATTCAATTAAATTTGAACCTAAGAAGTTCTTATGGAGAGCTACAATAAAAAAGAATCAAGAATATAAAATATCAAACACTTATAATATTAATTTATCTGCATCTAATCAAGGATTAGCAGATCGTATGGCTTTAATATTTTCTAATCCTTCAGAACGTGGTATTGTTCCTCCCAATATAAAAATAAATAATAATGAAGTGTCAGCAAATACATTTATTAATTCATCTATGAATAACATAGATTTTGCATTTGTAGAAACACCTAGTTGTTTATATTATGATGATTCAACAGAGAAGATAAACATATATGATTATTTAGATTATAATACAAACTTATGGATGTTTTGTAGGGATGCTAGAGGATTCAATGAAACATTTCAAGTATTAGGTACACAAGAAGTAAGAGCATTTGAAATAAAAAATCCTTTAATACATAGCAACGCATCATTTAATGGACAGTATTATTTTGATACAGGCTTATTATCATTAGCGCCCGGTATTAAATTGCATAATATATTTCTTAATGAAACAGTACTTCCTGTATTAATATTAGAATATGAGAATAAAGGTTTCGTTATTATATCACATTTTGAAATGACAAAAGATATAGAGAAGTTTAAAGATGTTATATATGAAGTGTTAATGTATGTTTATCTAAGAAGTTATAAAACAAGTGATACAAAGAATGAATGGATAACATTAAAAGTACCAGACTATGAAGTAACAAACGGTACATTAAAAACTAAAAAGAATTTTGTATCTAATACAAGTTTAACTAATCTATTTAAAATATCATCAGGAGAATACGAAATAACAAAAGTTAATATCTTAACGGATGTAACACAAAAAGCAGCAGTAACTGATAATGAGCTATCATCTGGTACATCATTTATTAAATGTATCGGTATGAATAATGATAGATTAGTATTCGATACAGATAGAGATAAAGACTTGGGAGGTTATGTAGAACCAGATAAGCCTATAGGATGGATAAGCGTATATAATAATGGTTCTGTATATTATTTAAACGAATTACATTATTTAATAGAAACAGATATAACAAATCTAATATATTTATTAGAAAATGATTCCGATTTATCTGTACGAATATATGGTTTTAAATCTAGTTCATTAGGAATTAATATAGTCAATAGTACTAATTTAACGATACCATTTATAAAAGCTTCCAATGACTCAATCAATAGAATAAGGGAACAAGAATATATTGTTTATATATATAATGGTCATATTGAATATTGTTTCGCAGAAGATTACGAACCTATAGACAATCAATATATCTTATTTACTATTGTTGTAGGCCAAACAGATGATTCAATTGAGACTTATGATATAAGACAGCTTGGTGGAGGATTACCAGAATCTGAACCAGATAATTATAATCTATTTGATATAGGACATATAAATGGTAGACCATATAGAGAAGCGGGCACAATGATAATAACATTACCTAAGAAGTATGAACAATATAAAGACTTAATTGAATCTACTATAAATAAATGGAAAGTAGCAGAGAATTATGCAGTTATATATTATAAAGACGAGGAGGATGAAGAATAATAAATGCTTAAAATAATAGATTTTTCTAATGGCATACGCTCAGAAGAAATACAAGAAAATTTTGATACGTTGCAAGATGAGATAAATAGAGAAAGAGTTAATATTGGTGGTGTAGGAATAGCGTCAGGATTAGAAATAACACCAATAATAACAGCAGATAAATTTGCAATAAAGATAAGCGCAGCTAGTATAGTAACAAATACTGGAGAAGAAATATTTATCAATGAACAAACAATAGATATAGATAAACCACAATTAATCAGTCAATGTGATATACTTACAGCTAATACATCTAATCAAGTTGTATTAAAAGAAATACCATATAGTCTTGATAGATTAAAACCTGCAGAGTATCTAGAATCATATAACGCTAATTATTCAGGTATTACTGTTAATTATCAAAACAGTGTAAAAGAAGATGATAATATAAGAGTAAAAGCTATAGATGGTTATACTTTAACATTAACAGGTCTTATCAAAAGAAAAGTAAAAGTTAATTATTACTATTCAGCCAAAAGATTAGATACAGTATATATAGATAACAACAATAATATACAAGTTAAAGTATCATCTATAACGTCTACAACTCCATCATCTATCTTACCTGAATCATATAAGTATTTAATAGCGTTTGTATTAGTTGATGCACACCATCAAGAAGGACAAGATGATTTACCACATGCTTATATAAGTATAAAGAAAGACTTGCGTGAACTAAGAAACATATATACAGATGAAAAAGGCGAATTATATATATGTGGCACACCATTTAAAGACTTACAATTTATATCATTAGTTGAACCAAAAGACCCTCAAGAAAATCAATTATGGCTCAATCCTGAAACTAATACATTATACATGTGGAAAAAAGTATATAATACTAATTATAGAAAATCATATACAATAACAGACGGATATAATGGAGATTATACTTACAAAGATTTTGAAACAGATATACAATATAATATCAATCTTGATTCATTAAAAGTATATGTTAACAACGAAGAATTAAATGATGGTGAGTTTATAAAACTATACAATGATATACCAATAGATATACAACAAATAGATAATACTAAAACATCAAATAAGTTTAGAGTATATAAAATATTAAACAGTAACGATATACTTACATATAATATAAAGATACAGCAATCTACTATGATGTGGGTGCCAATAAATAAAGAATCATATGTTAACACAAAAGAAGTTAAAATATATGGTGTAGACGATTCATGGAATGGTGGTAATTATTGGTCAAGTGTAAATGCTGAATGTTTAGGTGAAGACGCAGATGGTTATAAGAATAAATACAAATACTTCTTGTTTGATTGGAATAAAGATAAGAGATGTTTATTCACACCTAATAAGAATGAACTATCTATATTAATAAATCAAGTACCATTACATAATGATCAGTTTGAAGAAATAACATTATATAATGCTTTCGATATTCTACCAGAGAATATAATAAAAGCATTACAGAATTATTATGGATATGATGAATGGACAATGAGTTCATTAAATGAAGAATATGATAATTTCGGTATAGGATTCATGCTTAAAGAACCATTAGATGCTTTATATCTTGAAGGTACATATGATGAATTTAATAATAGAGTTAATGAAGAAGAATTATATGTAGAATGCCATATTAATAGAGCCGTATCAGAAGCGCCAACTAAACGTAAACTACAAAGATTTGCTACTTATGTTGCAGAAGATGTAATAACAGTAGAAGATACAGATGCTAAAACAATTAGAGTAGCAGATGATACTTATTATAGATACAATGAAAATCAATTAGAAGTATACATAAATGGTATTAAGTTAATAAAAGATGTAGATTATGAAGAAGGTTCAGATCTTAATAAAATAGACAATTCATATGACTTAAGATTAACTCATAATATATCAAGAGAATTTAAAATACTTAAACCTATACACATAGGAGATAAGATACAGTATAGAATAACAAGTAGCTTTATGAGTTATGACCATATTAATTCTTTATTGGATCAATTAGACTTAGATTATAATAGTTGCTTGTCTAAAGTAGGAACATTGTATACAGAAACAAAGAATTTATATGAAAGTACTAATGATATACTTAATGATATGCGAAATGAAATAAATAAATTAAAAGAAAACAGTACGTTAGACACTTCAAGATTCTTAACTACTAATTCTGTCTTGAAGGAAGAAAATCTACCAGGCACTGTAATCAATAATTTAATTCAATCAGTCAATCATATATCAGAAGTAATGACTTATGATGGTACAAATGATATTAATGTAACATCAAAAGATATAAGACAAAAAGATTATGTAACAATGATTCATAGAGATTTTAAAAATAATAAAGATACATTCTTAATAAGAGGCGTAGATTATAATGTTAATGATATATTCTTAAATGAATCATATAGTCAAACTAGATTAGTACTTACTAATAATTTAATATCATCAATAACATCAGGAGATTTAATAATAATATCTGGTATTAAAATAGGTAAGGAGGGCAGATAATAAATGCAAAGCTTAAGACCTATATTTACATGGTTCGTACAAGATGCAGACACTAATGATTATGATGCATGTAAAACATATACAGAACCAGGAGCATTACAAACTGGTGATGAATTAGTAAAGAACATAAGAATACATAATGGTTACGGAGGAGTTCAAGTAGATAATAGTTATAATACAAAACTCGTGTTAGCCTTCAAAGACTATGAAGATAATTTCTTATTAAATCTTATACAAGTCAAAGTAAACGATTCGGATTATATAAATCTTAATATAGAACTAGATAGAGGTTATATTGATTTAGGAACTATATATAAGAATGATTATGTAGACCTAAAGATTAAAATAGGTCCTATACAAGACAATATGAAAACATCACTTAAATCACTTATATTCTACCTAGAGAACGATAAATTTTAATCATAATCAAGTAATATTAGCGTAGATAGAAACTATACATTATGTGTAATTTTTGTCTACGCTATTTTTATGTAAAGGAGGTTAACTATGGCTTCAAAAGATGATAAAATATATTTTCTTGCTACATTATTAGCTCAGTATTATGATGATATAATTCATGGGAACGTATTGCCTGGCGGTGGTAAACGTGGGCAAGCTCTTGTAAAACAATCAGATGAAGATGGTGATTATACATGGAGCAGTGCTACAAACTCTGTAGATGCTCGTAAAGATGAGCCTTCAAATGAAGATGTTTTATTATGGTTCAATATAGATAATACTACAGATTTTAATGTTGTAGATGTTTATACTCAACAAGAAGTAGACAATAAGCTACGAAATATTGAAGAAGAAGATATTGCAGTTGATAAAGAAGCGGGGAAATTATATATACGTAATGCTGATGGAACTATGAGAGGTGAAGGAGTACCTTTAAGTGACGTTGGCACAAATAATGCTTCCGACATAAAAGTAAATGACGTTGGTAATAACTTTATTCTTAAAGACCTTGAATCTGTATTAAGAGAAATAGCAGGTAAACTAACCAATATACAAACTAAGGTAGATAGCATACAGAAACAATCAGAAATACAGATTATTACTGATAAGAATACACCTATAAATGACGGAGCTAAATTCATTATAGATTTAACAGAAGACTATGATGATATAAATAACAATGAAAATAGTAGCGACAAAAATACAGATACAAATAATAACACGAATACCTAATAAGGAGGTGTGACATGGCCAGTTTTATTAATATAAGACAACCAAACGGATCGTTTAAGGGCTTACCTTTAATACCTGGTAAATCAGCATATCAATTAGCAGTAGATGATGGTTTTACTGGTTCTGTTTCAGATTGGCTCGCAAGTCTTAGAGGTACAGGTATATTAGCAGATACTACACCACCTACAGAATCACAAGGCAAAATAGGCGATTTCTACATGCAAATACCTAGCAAAGATGATATAGGTGTTATAAGCTTTTATAGAAAAACAAGCGCTACATCTTGGCAAAAGATAGGTAATTTAATAAGCGAAGATGATTCTATTATCCAAATGTTAACTGTAGATACAGAAGAACAACTGAATAATATAGATGTCACAAAATTACCAACAGGTAGTATGTGTTATGTATCTAGTTTAAAGAACTATTGCTACTTGGTTGAAGGAAAATGGACAATACTTAAGGATGGTACGTTTACTACTGTACCAGATTATTCAGGTTTATCTTCTTTATCAAATAATGCTACTATAGTTCCAGGTACTATGGTATTTGTAGAAAATGAGAATGCTTATTATCATTACGATACAACTAATACATGGCAACAAAATAGAACAGCAGTTATTTCACAAGAAGAACCTACAGATACAAGTGTAGTATGGATACCAGAAAACGAACTTCCACAAGAAACAGTAGAAGATAATATAACGATAAAAGATATATATGCAGCATTCAAAGTATATGATGCTCAAATGCAAATACTTAATGACAAGATACAATCATTAGAAAAAGAAGTAGCATATCTCAAAGAGCATGGTATTACTACTGATACTACAGATAATGATGGCGCAATTTTATTAGAAGATGGCAGTTATTTAATATCAGAAACAGGAGATTATATAATAATTGAATCTGCTAGCTCTGAATCTACTACTGACAATATTGATGGAGCTATTCTTGCTGAAGATGGTAACTATATTATAACAGAAGATGATAGATATATAATTATAGAAGGAGCGTGATAATAAATGGCTAAAGTTAAAATATCAGAATTAAAAACATTAGATGGTTTAACTGAAGACGCTAATACGTTAATTGAGTTTAATGGCGGAAACTATAAAGTTCCATTATCACAGTTAAAGACTTTAATACAAAATAGTAGTGGAGGAAGTAGTAACGCCGAAATAAAAGTAGTCGGTGACGATAAAAAAGAATATAGATTAAAAGTAGTTAATGGAGAATTAAAAAGTGTACCAGAAGAAGTGTACTCAGCAAATGATGCTCAAGAAGGAACTAATGCTACTTTATATGATGGATTAATAATAAATCAAATATATGGTGGAGGTTCAGAAGCGTTAGATACTCCTATATCACATAGTTTTATAGAACTATATAATTTTAGGAATGAAGATGTAAATCTAAAAGGATTATACTTATGGTATAGAGCTAAAGCCGGTAATTGGCAAAGCTTAAAACTTGAAGGTATAGTACCATCAAAACACTCTTTTTTAATAAGATGTGGTAAACATAAAGAATTTTATGCTTCAGGTGTAAGATGTAATATAACAGATTATGATATGAGCTGGGATATTAAATTATCTAATAAAGGATTCTCTACTTATTTATGTATTGGGAATGCAACACCAGAAGATAATCCAGTAAGAAAAGTAATGGATCCTACAGGTACTTCAGTTGTATCTACCAATGGAAGATATATAGATTTACTTGCCGGTGGAGGAAAAGAAGATTCTGATACAGTATGGGCATATGAAACTCGTTATCTACATTGTATGGATGAAAACACTGCATTACATAGAGTAGACTATGCAAATAGTGGTGCTAAAAATATTGGTTCCAACGCATTAGTAAAAGGTAATAACGAAGCAGACTGTGAACCAATAAATTATAAAACATGTAATGTAAGTATATACAGACCAAGATGTGTAGCAGATGGTAGATGGACAGAATTTTATGATAAACCAAAACAAACAGAAACATCACCTGCAATGATAAATATAGCATATGGTGAAAAAGGAGATTCAACTAGAACATTTACTTTTCAAACACCATTATGTCAAGACGGTTTTGTTAAATATAGAAAAGAAGGTACAACTAAATGGACATCAGTAGAAACATCTACAGAAGTAGCAACTAATGTAGATATGGATACTACAGTACATAGAGCTATAATAAAGAATTTATCAGTAGGTAAATATGAATACCAAGTTGGTACAGAAGGATGCTCATCTGATATATACACATTTGAAATAAAAACATATGATTCATCAACTCCTATAAACATGCTTTGGACAACGGATTAACTTTTGGTCCCCGCATGAAGTAATTCATGTGTGCAAACCCTTTGAATTGCTGGAACTTTCTTACATACTTAAACACTACAACGTAATTGGAAACGATAAGCGTGAATATTGTTTGAAAAGTTTAAGTCTTGAATAATCAGCAGGGAAGATTCTACTTTAAATTATTTAAAATATATTATCTCTTTTTAAATAATTTATTATGAATAACCTTCAACGACTATATATTCTAGTAGTCTAGATAGCGGAGGGTAACCTTAATAATAAGGTTAATGATATAGTCTGATCATCGCATTAACAATGCGAGAAGTTCATTAGAGAACTGTATAAATTTAACGAATTTATATGAACATAATGCAACAAAGTTGGACAGCAAGAGAATATGATGTATGGCGTATTGCTGGAAAATTCT
>ERZ1035037.101-NODE-101-length-35735-cov-15.038145_pt1 | contig 35735 bp, 24 predicted proteins | sample MGYA00520618_ERZ1035037 | MGnify/ENA primary metagenome ERZ1035037 (study PRJEB33766, sample SAMN09781741) | gut metagenome | biome: gut microbiome | host: Homo sapiens | place: Madagascar | study: EMG produced TPA metagenomics assembly of the PRJNA485056 data...
GATTGTATTACAATCCGCCCGCTTATTTATTAATTTATTGTTTGTTTAGTCATTTCTTCTATCGTATTCTTCTTTAATTTCTTTACGTTTAACTTTTCTTGTTGCTGTTCTTGGAAGTGCTTCTTTTGAAACAATAATTGAAGTTGGACGTTTGAAGTTTGAAAGACGTTTAGAAAGTTCTTTAACTTCCTTGATAACAACTTTTTCTAAATCATTATTATCTGGGTGAGCGTTGATTACATCTTCAGTTGGAACGATTTTAATTACAACATCTTCGCTACCGTCTTTTTGTCCGCCTTGACGTTTTGCACCAAATACACAAAGTTCTGCAAACATTGGGCTTTTTTCCATTACTGATTCAACTTCTTCTGGAAATACTTTCTTTCCTCCAGAAAGTACAATCATGTTTTTAATTCTACCTGTAATCCAGATATAACCATCGCTGTCTATTTTTGCGATATCACCTGTTCTTAACCAACCGTCTTCTGTCATAACGTCTTGTGTCATTTCAGGTTGACCATAGTAGCCCTTCATAACTGTAGGACCGTTAACTTGTAATTCGCCAGTTTCACTATCTACACGAACTTCAACATTTGGAATTGGTCTACCAACAGAACCAAATCTGTGGGCTGTTTTTGTGTTTACTGAAACAACAGGACTAGCTTCAGACAAGCCATAGCCTTCAAATACATCAATACCAATTGTTTGGAAGAAGTTACCTACATTCAAATCAAGAGGTGCACCACCTACAATAAAGCCTTTGAATTTACCACCCATGCTTCTGTGGAATGTTCTGAATAACATTCTTCTTACGCATTTTAATGGAATTAATTTAGCCAACTCATATTTTATATTGTAGAAGAATTTTCTTACAGGATTGTATTGATTTATTTTTGTTTCTAAACTTAATTTTAATAGTTTTAAAAACGCTGGAACTACAACCATGAAAGTGATTTTCTTCGATTGAATAATGTCAAATAAATCATTTGGTTTTAAACTCTTTGAGTAGTAAATTGTTGTACCTAAACTCAAGAAAGTTAAGTAACCAACAGCCAATTCAAACAAATGATTCATAGGCAAGATAGACAATAATCTATCGTTTTTTGTCAACGGGAAGCATTGAGAAACGCTATCCATTTGCGAAATCATATTTTTATAAGTGATTTCAACGCCTTTAGGTCTGCCTGTTGTGCCAGATGTGTAAATGATAAGAGCTGTCTTATTAAAACCTCTGTGTCTCCATTTTTTATCACTTGAAGTATCTTTTATTGTGTAAAGGCTTTCGTATTCCTTGTTAGCGCCTTTATCATCAATAATGATTATACGTTCAATTGAAGGAATTTGTTCCTTCATTTTTATACCTGTTTCTAAGAAAGCACTTGAAACAAGTAAAACTCTTGGAGCACAATCACTTAAGATTGAGTTTAGTTCATATTGAGTAAGTTTGATATCAAGAGGAACAACTGTACCGCCAGCAATGATTATTGAGAAGAATGCTGCACTCCATTCAGGCATAGATTCTGATAAAAGAGCAACTTTGTCGCCTTTTTCAATACCTAAATCTATTAAGTAGCTGCCAAGTCTTCTTGCTAAGATGCTAATACCTTTAAATGTCAATTCATTAGCACCAATATTTGTTTTCATACCTAACGCAGTTTGTCCTGCAAGTTCGTTTGTTTTTTCTTCTAAGAATAGTAGTAAATTTCTATGCATCTTAATTCCTTTCCGTTCATTTATTATACAATAAATAATCCAAAATTCAACTTATACTAATTTAATCTAGAATTTAAAATCAAGTAATCTAGTTTTAAACTCTAGATGTAGTTTATCAGAAAATTTTTATTTTTGCAAGTCTTGTTTTTTATAATCCTTGAAACCTGTATAGGTGGCTAATTTTATCTGTTTTTAGATTTATTTATAATCACAAAAAATGAAAGGAGATAAAATGGAATTTAAAGGTAGTAAAACTGAAAAAAATTTAATGGATGCTTTTTCAGGTGAGTCAAAAGCTAGAAATATGTACACATATTTTGCGTCAAGAGCCAGAAAAGACGGTTATGAACAAATTGCGAGAATTTTTGAAGAAACGGGCAATAACGAAAAAGAACATGCAAAAATATGGTATAAATACTTAATTGGTGGAGCGATTCAAGATACAAAAACAAATTTAGAAACTTCAATAAAAAGCGAACATTACGAATGGACAGAAATGTATAAAAATTATGCTAAGGTTGCACGAGAAGAAGGATTTGAAGATATAGCTCAACATTTTGAAAGAGTTGCAACAGTTGAAAAATTTCACAATGAACGCTATGAAAAACTCTTAAAAACAATGAATGACGGTGAAACATTTAAACGTGATAAAAAAGTTATTTGGGAATGTGGAAACTGTGGTTATCACATTATTGGCGAAAAACCACCAGAAACTTGTCCTTTATGTGAACATCCAAAAGCATACTTTTTCGATAAAGAAGAAATTCTTTAATGTTTTGATTTTGCAGGCATGCAACCTGAGTCGGCAGAGTCAATTTTGCCATCAAAATCGTTATCAATTCCATCAAAACAAGAACCAAGCGAGTCGTGAGATTCGCTTGCTGCATTTTTTGTCAGCCAAATATCTGGAATTTTTTGCCATAAATAATTGAAGAAATCTTTATAATATTTTGTTAAGTATGGATTTTCAATAATTAAAATATTTTCATCGTTTCGACTTTCGCCACTTTTTGAGAAGTTCATTGAGCCAATTATAAGATAATTATCATCAATAAGAATACTCTTTGCGTGCATTTTACCTGCGTAAATTTCGGTTTTAACTAAAATATTGTTTTTGCGCATAGTTTCGTGTGTTGTATGTTGATTTCTAGCATTTGTAGCATCAAGAATTATTCTAACGTCGACACCTCTTAATTTTGCATTTATCAATGCTTGAGTAAATCGCTTATGCGTAATAACAAACGCTGGAACATAAATGTATTTATGAGCATTATTTATAAGTGGAATGATTTTGTCTGTAATTACTTTGTCAGTAGGAGAAAAGTAAACAGAAACAATAGATTCTCCAAGTAAAATGTTTTCTTTTTGTTCAATTTTTACTTTTTTACTGTGAAAATGCTTATTATACATTTGTTCAAATTCTTGTTCATAAATTTGAGCAATTTCAGGTGAATTTATAAGTACTATGGCATTAGAATTAAATCCAGAAAGGTCTGTGAAACTAATGTTTGCAGAACCTGTTAAAACAGTCTTTTTATCAAAAATAAAGAACTTGTTGTGCATAATTGAACTTTGATATTGAGAATCTCCAGAATCGCCTTTACTATCTGGAATTAGCTTTGCAAGCCTAAAGGTGTCAGGGTAGAAATTAGAACCTTGAGCGTTGACGTCATAAACCATTCTAACATTCACACCTCTTTGGATGGCGTGTTTTAGCGCATTTGTTACGTCAAGTACATCAGTGTAACCGTATAATGCCATATCAATACTTGAATTTGCACTATTAATTTGTTTGACTAGTGTTGTACAAAAATCTGTTGTACAACTTTTATGCGGTGTTAAATTTGTTGTTAAATCAGTCAAAAATAATTTTATATTGCCTTGAGATGTTTTAAAACTTTGAGATGTAATCTTTTTTATAATAGCTTTTTCTTGTGCATTTTTATCTTCTTTTTTAGGTGTTTTAGCTTTTTTTACTACATTTTCGCAGAATTTGCACGCTTTTGCAGTTTTAGGAATTTGACTTTTGGGTAATATTACGGCGTCATGTGCCATTTGACCATATTTACAATTTAGACGATGATATTTGTCACTTTTGTTGTTATAAATTTTTAATTGAGCTTTTTTTACTATTTCAACTTGTTTTTTGAATGCTTGTTCATTTACAGGTTTTCCTTTTTTTAGTGCATAAGCAGAAATGTTAATTAATTTTGAATAATCTTTTCCGTCAAAATGAATTTCAACTTCGCCATTTTCAAAAGTTTTCACTTGAACATGTTTATGTTCGCCAAGAAGATTTTTTGCGTACGTTTCAGCAAAAAATCCCATAGCTAATGCGGTTTCTTCATCAATACCAATAGCATTAGCAAGTTCTTTTTGGGTGTCACTGACTTTAGATGAAAAACATTCAACATCTTTTATTGTTAAGGTTTCGTTGCCATCAATTTTACCATTGTTGTTTAAATCTACAGCAACACTAGACGGCGAATACACTTTTAAAACTTTGTAAGAAGATTTTGTATATAAGTTAAAGCCGACAAATAAAATTAAGAGTAAAATTATAATTGATAAGCTAATAAGTTTTTTCATAATTGTTTTCAACTAACTCTCTGTATGTTGTAAATTCAAAGCCGTAGTTTTCGATTTTGAACTTCATATTTTGGTTTCGAAGAATCTTGTATTCCTCTACATGGCTAGGGTAAGGATGGAAAAGAGCTTCTACTACAATATCACTTTCATTTTTGAATACTTCTAGTCCCTGTTCAACGGTTTGATTATCCATCATTCCAGTATAGCTTACCCCAACAAGAAAGTCATTTGTTTTTAAGCCATAGTCTTCAATAACTTTTTTATTTAAAATTGAAAAACTGTCTAAAAGTAACACTTTTATTTGGTTTACAGGATATTTTAAATTAATATGTTTTGATATATTATTGGTCAAGTAAGGGCGCTCAAATTGTGTTCTAACGTATGGAATGCCATATTCTTTTGCAAGTTTGCAGGTTAGTTTAAAAATGTTTGGAATGCCGTGTGTATGTACGTGAGAATCTATATGCAAAACTTTTGTGCAAGAAATTATTTTGTCAATTTGCGAGCGAAATTCAATTTCTAACTGTTCCATAAACTTTTTATTAAAAGATTTTAATAAAAGTTGAATCCAGCCGTTATTAAAATTACCTTCTGAATCTGTTAATTCAGTTAGTGTTTCGTGTGGATTAAGAGCGTTTCCTTCAATGATATTAAGATGAACTCCAACACATAGTTTTGGACATTCAGGCATAATCTCATTTACTGCAGAATAAAATGCTTCTCCATTTGCGCAAAGACTTGTAGAATGTAAAATTTCTGCATTGTAGCCCTCTACAATGGCACGGTTAATGTCATTAGAAAGACCAAAATCATCCGCATTTAAGATAAATTTTTTATTATTCATAAAAATTCCTTGCCCTTGCTACAAGATTATTATAATATAAAAACAGAAAAGTTAGTAAAAAGGAAACATAATGGAAAAACCTACTTTAGCAATAACAGTTCCTTGTTTTAATGAAGAATTGTGTGTGGAAAGCACCGTAAAGAGCTTGTTTGAAGTTATTAATGATTTAATTAAAAAGGATAAAATTAAAGACGATAGCTTTGTGTATTTGATTGATGATGGTTCAAAAGACAGAACTTGGGAACTGATTTGTAAAATGCACGGGGAAAATCCTCTTGTAAAAGGTTTGAAGTTTGTTAGAAATTATGGTAATCAAAAGGCTCATATTGCAGGTCTTTTAGGTGTAAGAGACTTAGGTTGTGATTGTTGTGTTTCAATTGATGCAGACTTACAACAAGACCAATGGGCAATTGAAAAGTTTGTAGATGAATATATGAATGGCGCAGATATTGTTTCTGGGATTAGAAATAGCCGTGATACAGATACTTTTTGGAAAAAAACAACAGCAATTTGTTTTTACAAAATAATGAATTTGCTAGGTGTAAATATTCCAATGAATCATTCTGATTATAGATTGGTAAGTCGAAGGGCATTGAATATTCTTGCTGAATATCCAGAGAAACAAATATTTTTACGAGGTTTCTTTAATGAAATAGGACTAAAAACAGCTATTGTACATTTTGACGTAAAACCTAGAAAAGCTGGCGAATCTAAATTCAATTATATGACTTTATTGGGGCTTGCACTAAATGGCATTACTTCATTTAGTATTATGCCACTTAGACTAATTGCTGTACTAGGTTTTTTAATGGCATTATTTTCAATTGGTTTAGGTGTTGAAGTAATTTATGAAAAACTGATACTTGATAACACTCCAAGTGGTTGGGCAACAATTGTAGTCTTACTTTCATTTTTTGGCGGTTTGCAATTATTCTGTATGGGAATTATCGGCGAATACTTGGGACAAGTATATAGAGAAGTTAAATCTAGACCAAGATATATTAAAGATATTGAGCTAAAATAGCCTTAATATAAGGACTTTTGACTAGTATGTTAACTTTTGTAAACCTAATGTTTTTTCAAAAGGCAATTTTTGGAGAAAAAAATACTTTATATAAGCACGAGGTATATTACACACACAAAGGAGATATTTACAATGGCTAAAGTTTTAATTTCAATGCCTGAACAATTTTTAGATCAAATAGATGCAGTAGCTGGTAACGAAAACAGAACACGTTCTGAACTTATCCGTGAAGCACTTAGAACATATATTCACAGAAATACTAAATACAATGCTCAAGCAGCTAATAAAAACGCTGAAATTTTAGAAGCATTATTAGACTAATTTTAGTTGCCTTTTAGGTCAACAAATTTGTCAACGAATTTGACGATTCTCATGAATTCTTGAAGGAGTTAACAAAATAAGCAAGATTTTGATTACAAGCACGTAGCTTGATAAAACATTATAGGGAAAAAAGAAATAAGGAAAGTACGAAAGTACAAAGTGTAAGTTAAAAATTTAGGTAGAAATAATTTTAAAGCGGTCATAAAGACCGCTTTTTATTTTGCATATTTTGTTTATTTTGATGTTTTTAGTTAAGCATCTCTGCGAGAATTTTTAACTTGCTCCATTAATTCAACAAATTCTTTTTCATCTAAAGTTTCCATTTCAAGAAGTTTGTGAGAAATTGTGTCTAACATATCTCTGTTTTCTTCTAGTAATGTTTTAGCTAATTCATATTGTTCAGTTACTATTCTTTGAACTTCTTCATCAATTGCAGCTGCAATTTCTTCAGAGTAATCTCTTTGGTGTCCGAAATCACGTCCCATAAATACGTGGTCTTCGCTCTTTCCGTAAGCTAAGTTGCCTAGACGTTCGCTCATGCCGTATTTTGTAACCATTGAGCGAGCCATTTGAGTTACTTTTTCTAAATCGTTAGATGCGCCTGTTGTAATAAATTCTTTACCATAAATGATTTCTTCAGCAACTCTGCCACCTAAAGTCATTGCAATTTTGTCCAGCAATTGAACTTTCTTTAATGTTAAATGGTCTTTTTCTGGAAGTACCATTGTAACACCTAAAGCCATACCACGAGGGATAATTGAAACTTTGTGTAATGGATCACAATTCTTAAGAAGTTTTGCAAGTAATGCGTGTCCAACTTCGTGATAAGCTGTATTTTCTTTTTCTTCGTCAGAGATAATACGGCTTTTCTTTTCAGGACCAGCCATAACTTTGTCGATAGCTTCTTCTAAATCGTCCATGTAAATTCTAGTTTTGTTATGACGAGCGGCAAGTAATGCAGCTTCGTTTAATAGATTTTGTAAATCTGCACCTGTAAATCCAGGAGTACGTTTTGCCAAAACTTTTAAATCAACTTCTTCAGCCAAAGGCTTGTTTTTAGCGTGAACCTTTAAGATTTGTTCTCTGCCTAAAATGTCAGGTCTGTTGATAACAATTTGTCTGTCAAACCTTCCTGGTCTAAGTAAAGCATTGTCTAAGATGTCAGGTCTGTTAGTTGCAGCGATTACAATAATGTTTGTCGTTTCATCAAAACCGTCCATTTCAACAAGTAATTGGTTCAAAGTTTGTTCACGTTCATCGTGTCCACCGCCTAAACCTGCACCACGTTGACGACCAACAGCATCAATCTCATCAATAAAGATGATGCAAGGTTGATGTTTTTTAGCTTGGTCAAACAAATCTCTAACACGGCTTGCACCAACACCAACGAACATTTCTACGAAATCAGAACCAGAGATAGAGAAGAAAGGAACACCTGCTTCACCCGCAACAGCTTTTGCCATTAAGGTTTTACCAGTACCTGGAGAACCAACTAAAAGTACGCCTTTTGGAATTTTAGCGCCAAGTTTTAAGTATTTTTCTCCATTTTTAAGAAAATCAACGATTTCTTCTAATTCTTTCTTTTCTTCGTCGATGCCCGCAACATCTTTGAACATAACTTTAACTTTGTTATCTAAAAGCATTTTTGCTCTGCTTTTGCCAAAAGACATTGCTTGAGAACCGCCAGCTTGAAGTCCTCTAGCCATTATGATTAAGAAAATGATGATGAAGATAGGTAGAGCTAAAGAGCCTAGAATGTGCATAAATTGTGCTGATTCACTAGGCTTGCTAACTGCGATTTCGACATCAGCATCTTCAAGTTTTTTCATTAAAGTTGGGTCGTTAGGTGTAAGCACCTTGTATTGAAGTGTCGCAACAGATTGTTGCATACCGTATAGCATTGGCAAGTCTTTTTTTACTTGTTTTTTAGGTTGAACTTTAGGGATAGCGATTAAGAAATCCTTGTCTATTTCAACTGACTTAATATCTCCTGTAGAAAGTTTTTGTAAGAAGTTAGTGTATGTTAATTCTTCGGTTGTGGTAGAAGGTCCAGCAAAAAGCATTGAAATAAATGCAAGAACCATTATGCCAAGAATAATGTACATACCCATTGATTGACTTTTGTTCATTTTAATTCCTCTTTTGTGATAATACTTCAATGATATAACAATAATTAATATAAGGCAAGTTGTTTTGTGTATTAATATAAATTTATATTTTAATTTTTAAGACTAGCATAATTTATATTAATAGTGTATAATGATAGATAATATAAACTGGAGTAAATGTGCACATAAGAGAACTATTACATAAGACAACTGCATTTACGTTGGCGGAAATGATGGTTATATTGACTGTCATGAGTGTTGTTATGGCTGCAACAATGCCAATTATTACTGCTCCAGATAGTGCAGTTTTGAGTGGTGACGGCTCTAGTAATGAAGAACATTGGACTTATAGTAGTACTTTTAAAAGTATTTCAACTCCAAATTTTATAGCAGTTGGTATGGCTCCGACTGTAAATACTCCGTCTGTTGGCACGGCTAGTTTGTTTGTACAAAGACCTTCAAACTATGCGGGAACGCATATCTTATTTACATCATCACCAGATGGAAATACAGTTTATAATGCAGGTCGTTTGAATATGGGGACTGCTGATAAACCTGTTGTTGCATTAGGCGCAAGCGCAATGGAACCAAAAGACAGCAGTACAAATCAAACAAAGAGTGTTGCTATTGGTGATAGAACAATGTATCACGCAAATGCAATAAGCTCGGTTGCAATAGGTTCACACTCTTTGTACGAAGCAAATTCAACAAATTCTGTTGGTTTGGGTGCTCATTCTTTAGCGAAAGTCTCTGGTAATAAAGAGCTAACTCAAAATAATACAGTTGGTATTGGTTATATGGCTGGTGCTTACGATACTACTGATAGCGCAATTACTGTTACAAAAAATGTTAATATTGGCTATATGGCTGGTTATAACGGCGGTTTGAGTTTTAATACAAATATTGGTTATCAAGCAGGGGCTTTAACTTTAGGTTCAAATAATGTAAATATTGGTGAAGTTGCAGGTTTTAATGCACCTGCAGAAACAAGCAATGCGACAAACGTTGGTCGTAGAGCGGGTTCTGCTCTTTATGCAGCAACTTATCAATCTACTTGGCAAGATGTTTATGCAAATAAACACGTAGCCATGGGGGATCACGCTTTAGCAGATTTAAAGGCTGGTGCTGATGAAATTGTTGCTATTGGCTCTTATGCAGGTTATAACCTTCGAGGAGATAGCAAAGGTGCTGTATTTATTGGGTATAAGGCAGGTTTAAATATTCAACAAGGTAATCCTAATAATTATAATACTGTTGCAATAGGTAATTATGCTAATTATAAAACTTCAGGTACAGCAGTTGCAATAGGTTATAGGGCAGGCGCATTACAAGATCTTTCTTCTGCAACCACTTACGCAGGAAACGGAAGAAGCTCAAAGGTAAATGAGAAAACCTTGAACGAGGTTGCCATTGGTTATAGAGCTGGTGAAGTAAAAAATAATAATACAGTGACTTCTTATGGTAATATTATGATTGGTCAACAATCAGCTATTGCTTTAAACTCTGGTTTGGGTTCAATTATTAACAGTATTTGTATTGGTGGTGAGTCTTGTGATATTGGCACAAATGTTTCATATAGCCTTTTGTTAGGAAAATATGCATCAATTGCACCATCCGTTGGTACAGGAAAAAAGGGTGCATCGTTTAGCCTTTTGTCTTTTGAATGGCCAAATCGTGACTATAAACACAATCTGGTAGCATCTTTTGGTATGGGCAAAATTGAAGGTAATAGTGTAATGCATTATAAAAATAGTGATGCACACAATTACGGACAAATTATTATTGCTCCAGTTCGACAAAGTAATGATAGTACATCTGATTATACATCTTCTGCAATAATTCTTGATGCAACAAATCTTTATGGACCGACTTTAAAGCCGACAGGTTATACATCTAGTGATAAATCTTTGAAAGAAAATATTCACCCTCTAAAGTATTCGCTAAAAGATTTAGGTGGTGTAAATATCTATGAATACAACTACGTAGATGAAGCAAGCACTCGCAGAATTGGGGTAATTGCTCAAGAATTGATGAAGATTATGCCGGAATCAGTAGTTTCTTCTGATAAAAAAGGGTATGTTATAAATCCTGATTGGGTATTTTATCCTGTTATTAATGCTGTAAAAGAATTAGACAAAACGGTTGAATCTTGTAGAGTTACGTTAGTAGCTTATGCTAATGAATACAAAGTATTATCTAAAAAAATGAAGATGTTAGAGGCTGAACAAAAGCAAATAGAAAGAGAAAGAAAATCTTTAGAAAGACAAATAAATAGAGCATACAGAAAAGCAGAAAAAATGGAGAAAAGTGCATAGATGAAATTCAAGTTTAACAACTTAATAGCATTCACACTTTCAGAAATGATGATTGTACTTTTAATTGTCAGTGTAATTTCTGCTGCAACAATTCCAACAATCACGCAACAAAAACAAAAACCATTTAAAACAACTGATTCTACTGTTATAACAGACGGTTTGTGGCAAAGTGATAGATTTGGCGGTATTTTTACAAACCTAAGTAAAGATGACAAAACACAAACTGTAGTAGTTGGTAAAGACACAAAGAGCCTTACTGCAGCAACGAAAGAACAATATAAAAGAGCCCTTTCATTTGGTTATGCAAAATCTACTTATGCGGATGTTGCGCTAATTTTGCATAAAGATCAAGGTACTTTAGCAGATAATGATGATAGAGGGCAAGCGATATTTTATGAATCAGGCAGATATGTTGGTTCAATGGCATTAAAAGCTAACAATGTTTTGCTAGGAACAAACGTAATGACTCATAGTACTGCAGGTGCGAGTCTAATGCATTACAGCGTAATGATGGGCTATTATGCAGGCTATGGAAATCATAATAGTGGACTACCAGGGTGGGATGTTGTTATTGGTGAATATGCAATGGCTAATCAAGTTGAAACCTATACACGCATTATTGCAATTGGTAAGTATGCCGCATATCACAGTGTTTGTGAAAGTTCTAGTGTAAGCATTGGAGAATGTGCAAATTCAAATATCTGCTATGGACCTGTTAAATATGCAAATGTAGGTCAAAATCCAACAGCGTTGAATATTTCAATAGGTTCAATGGCGGGTAGACTTGGATATAGGCAGGTTACTTCAAACGACGGAGCTCAAAATGTAAAAAATAACGTAAGTATAGGCTATTATTCTGGCAACTACGGATATGGACAAGCAGGTAATTATGGCCGAGATATGCAGATTGACAATGTTGCCATTGGTGTATATTCGGGCTTAAATAATCACTATGCAAATACTGTAAATATAGGTTACTTTGCAGGTGGTAGTGTTGCTTCTGCTTCAGCGGGTTATACAGCAATAAAAGAAAACAATATTAACATTGGTAATTATGCTGGTGCGAATGACGACATAGGAAGTTATTTTGCAGGTGTAACCTTGTCTTCTGTTGGTCAAAACATTAGTATTGGTAACTATGCAGGTTTTAGTAAAATGGGATTGTCAAGAAGTGTACTTGTTGGCTCTTTTGCCGGAGCAAATTCAAAGGGGCATGTAAGTGTTGCGACTACGGATAGACCATCATCTACAGGTATTGGTTACTATGCAATGTATGCTTCTCAATCTACTAATACAACTGCAATAGGTGCTTATGCAGGTAGTGGGTCATCAGGTTTAAAAAACCTTTATTTAGGGCGTAGAGCTGGATTTTCTCATCAAGGAAGCTCAAATATTTTTATAGGATATGCTGCAGGAGCGGATTCATCTCTAAACAATACAATTTCAATAGGTTATGAGTCTGGAAGATGGTCTAGTGGCTCTAATAATGTATTTATAGGTTATGGCGCTGGTCATTTTGGATCAACAAAGGTAACAGGAAGTAATAAATACATAGTTCTTCCTTATGCATCAAGTTCTTTTGTGTCTGATACTGGAAATAAATTTAGTGCTACATCGACAAGACCTCAAATGATTATTGGACCTGGATATGGTTTTCCTGGAGGACCTTCTTTTTCAAATACAATAATGATGTTATATGCAAACAAGGTTTATACACGTCAAACAAATATGACACCTTATATTTCAGACAAAAGAGCTAAGGAAAATATCATTCTTTCAAAATATGGTATAAATGTAATTCGTCATTTGAATACGTATACTTTTAATTTTAAATCTGACAAAACAAAAACTTTGCAAGTTGGACTTATTGCTCAAGAGCTTCAAAAATATATACCAGAGGCAGTTAAAGTAAATCCTCAAACAGGCAAATTGATGATAGATTTTGATTGGGTATTATTCCCAGTTGCAAATGCTATCAAAGATGTAGATGCTACATTAACGGCAATCCAAAAAGATTTAATTGTTCAAGCAAAAGATTTAATATCTCTTGAAAAAAGAGTTGATAAATTAGATAAAAAAGTGTCTAAAACACTTGGAAAACAAGAAAAAATGCAAATTAAATTAGACAAGGCAAAAGATATAGTTAACAACATGGAGACTAAGTAAATTTTATGAAGAAAAAATCATCTAAAAACTACATAGCATTTACTTTAACCGAAATGACAATGGTACTTTTGATTATGAGTATTATTGCTGCAGTTTCGGCTCCTCTTGTAAAACACGCAGTTTCTGACGTTGTTAGTTCTTCTGTCGCTGAATCTACAGGCATTTGGAGAAAAATATCTAGCTTGTCGGGTATTTTTTATTCAAGTGTTGGAAACGGCATAGTCTCAATTGGTACAATTCCTGGGGCTGAACCAATTAATTATGGTTTTCCAGCTATGATTATTCAATCAAATGGTGGCGATTTAAATGATTATTATGCACAAATTGGTACATACGCAAATTCCTTTAGCACAGCTGAATATCCAGGAAAAGTAGCTTTAGATAGATACAACAATATAGCTCTTGGTAGTGGTATAATTCCTAACTCAAAAAATCCATCTTATGGAAAAATTGAAATAGGGCATGGTATTGGCTATTATATCTCTTCTGACTTATCTTCTCTAAACAAAACAAAGACTGCAAATCAAGCTGTAATTATGGGTGTATTGGTATTAGACACTCCTTACGCATCAGCAAACCATTCAATACTTATAGGTAATGATATAGCTGGAGCGTATTATAACGAAAATCCAATTCAAGTAATTAACAGCTTTGATGATGCTATTGTCATAGGTTCAGGCGGTTCTGTATCTTCAGCCACAGATGGTTTATTTTATGCAACAGGTTCTGTAAATATAGGAAGTGGTGGTCCAAGTATACAAAATTTATACAATGTCAATATTGGTAATAATGTTTCTTTCTGGGGGGACCGACAAAATGGTAATGTAAATATTGGTTCATTTTCAAATAGCGCTATGGATGGGGGTTCGTACGGCGTTGACAATACTGGAAGTATTAATATTGGTAGATACGCTGGTTCATATCAGCCAACAACTAATGATGTTGGTAATGATGTTGTTGTTACAGGTGCAGGCAACTATGGTAATGTTTTTGTCGGAAAATTTGCAGGTTCCTTCTTGTCAAAACCTTATAATAGGTCTATAAAAAATGGTGGAGATAAATATGCCCGTCGTAATAATATTGCTATTGGTTTAAACACATTAGCAACAGCATGGCAATATGAACAACTTAAAGGCGTTAATAGACAAAATACAAATGATCTTTCAAAATCTGTTGTAAATAATATCTCAACTTTATCTCCAATTTCAACACAAGTTTTAGCAAGTGATATTGCAATAGGTGCTTTTGCTGGTAACAATTTTATGGCTCCTTTTGCTATTAGTGGTTACAACAATGCAACTCCTTATGCAAATCATAACGTAATTTTTATCGGAGCTTATGCCGGTGCTGATGCATATCCTTATTACTATCAATCAGAATATTATGGCCCTCATGAGAGTCCTGCAGAAGGCAAACATTCATTGTTTGGTACAATTGCCGTAGGTCAATTTGCTGGCTATAAAATGGGTCGTTGTCGTTTTAATAACGATGATGGTCCTGGTATTGCTCAGGAATCCGATAATGGTATTATGCTTGGCTACTATGCTGGTTATTCAAATAAAATGCCATCAATTATTGCTATCGGCTCTTATGCTGGTAGTACTACTAATTTTGATGAAAGTTTTAATGGTTTATCAGAACATGAAGATACAAATATTTTTATTGGTGAATTTGCAGGATATAGGTCTAAAGGTGCTGCAATAGGTATTGGAAGATACGCTTGTGCGAATACTCGTGGAAGAGCTATTATGTGTTTTGGAAACTTCCCTTACGCAATGATGGGTGGGAAAATTAATAATCCAGACGGATCTCAAACCCCATTCACTATAGGTTCAGCTTGGGCTTTACAGGGAAGTAGTCGTACTGCATATTTTTATGCAGGTGCTGGAGCTGGACAAACAAGTGACTTGATTTTAGCTGCTAAAAATATTTATTCGAGAACAGGTGCATTAACTCTAGTTACTTCTGATGCTCGTTCAAAACGTAAAATATCTTTAGCACCTTACGGTATAAAAGATTTCAGAAAATTTAATATTTACAACTTTACTTTAAAGTCTGACAAAGAACACGAAAAACATATAGGAGTTATCGCTCAAGAATATGCAAAAGCCTTCCCTCTTGGTTTGGATAAAAATGGTAAATATTATTCTGTAAAATTGGATTGGCTTTACTATTCAATGATTAATGCTATTAAAGATTTAGACAGACTTGTTCAAGAATTCCAAACTAAATTAAACGAGTATGTCAATAACTTTGAATCTGTAAAATTTAGAATAGAAACTTTGGAACAACGTGTTAATGCTGAAAAAGAAATTAACGCCAATATGCGCAAGGAATTAGAACAAGTTAATGCAAAATTAAATGCGAAGAAGTAAGATTCTTTAGAGTTCCTAAAACAAGTTTATGTTGGCAAATCTAAAAACTTTTTTAACATTTGGGGGTTGACAGTCTAAGCCCGATTACCAGACCTTTTGCCCGATTGTTTTTTAAATTGTAAAATTTTGTTAAGCATATTTTTAGTCATTTTTTTATATTAATTGACTATAATATTTGATGTGTTACGATTTACTAGCATGCATTTGATTTTATATTTTATACAAATAGCCCAAATGTAAAGAAAAATTAAGACGTACGTACACAATAGAATAAAGAACGAGGTTAATTTAATGTCGACTCAATTTGCTAAAAGAAAAACACCAATGGGTATTCCGGCAACTAATCTGGATTATTTACCCGACTTAATTGAAGTGCAAAAAAAATCGTTTGAATGGTTTTTAAAGGAAGGTTTGAAGGAAGAATTACTTGCTTTCTCTCCTATTAAAGACTATACAGGAAGATTAGAATTACACTTCTTACCAAACTACACATTTGATAATGCTAAATACACTATCGAAGAAGCTAGAATCCACGATGCGACTTACGCAAAACAATTACGTGTTATGGTTAGACTTGTAAACCGTGATTCTGGTGAAATTAAAGAACAAGAAGTTTATATCGGTGATATACCGACTATGACTGACAAAGGTACTTTCATTGTTAACGGTGCTGAACGTGTTATCGTTTCTCAAATCGTTCGTTCTCCTGGTGTTTACTTCAAACGTGAAGTTTCTCCAACTGGTAAACGTTTATACAATGCAACTGTTATTCCAAACCGCGGTGCTTGGATTAAAATTGAAACTGATTCTAACGATTTAGTTTATGTAAAAATCGACAAGAACAGAAAAATCCTAGCTACAACTTTATTGAAAGCTATGGGCTTGTCAGTTGCAGAAATGGAAGCTTCTTTCACTCACTTCGAATTCTTGAAAAAGACTTTAGAAAAAGATACAGCTGAAACTACTGATGATGCTTTAATTGATGTTTACAAGAAACTTAGACCTGGTGATCCTGCATCAGCTCAAGGTGGACGTCAAATTATTGAAGCTCGTTTCTTTGATGAAAAGAAATATGATATCGGTCGTGTAGGTCGTTATAAATTAAATAAAAAATTGAACTTGAATATTGCTGCTTCTCAAAGAACTTTAACTATTCAAGATATCGTTGCCTCTATCGAATATTTAATCAACTTAACTTATGATGAAGGTACAGTTGATGATATCGACCACTTAGGTAACAGACGTGTTCGTTCAGTTGGCGAATTGTTACAAAATCAATTTAGAGTTGGTTTAAGCCGTATTGAACGTATCGTTAAAGAAAGAATGACACTACAAGATAGTGAAACTCTTACTCCATTGAATTTGTTAAATACAAAACCATTGGTTGCAGCATTAAAAGAATTCTTTGGAAGTTCTCAATTATCTCAATTTATGGACCAAATCAACCCATTAGCTGAATTAACTCACAAAAGACGTATTTCAGCTTTAGGACCTGGTGGTTTGATGAGAGAACGTGCTGGTTTTGCAGTTCGTGATATTCACCCATCTCACTACGGTCGTATTTGTCCGATTGAAACTCCTGAAGGTCCAAACGCAGGTTTGATTGGTTCTTTAGCTACTCACGCAAAAGTAAATGATTACGGTTTTATTGAATCACCATTCTTTGTTGTTAGAGATGGAAAAGTTACTGATGAAGTAGTTTATATGACTGCAGACGAAGATGAAAACTATCGTTGTGCTCCTGCTGACGTTGAACTTAATGAAGATAGAACATTTAAAAATGCTCAAGTTCCAGTTCGTTACAGATCTGAATTTGTAATGAGTGAATCTTCAAAAGTTGACTATGTTGGTGTTTGCCCAATTCAAATTATCTCTGTTGCGACATCAGTTATTCCATTTATCGAACACGATGATGCCAACCGTGCATTGATGGGTTCTAACATGCAACGTCAATCAGTTCCTCTTTTAATTACAGAAAGACCAAGAGTTGCAACAGGTATGGAAGCTAGAGCTGCTAAAGACTCTGGTATGTTGATTGTTTCTGAATACGACGGTGTCGTTGAAAGAGTAGTCGGCGAAGAAATTACAATAAGAGACACAGAAGGTATTCCACACGTATACCAATTAATGAAATATGTAAGAAGTAACCAAGATACTTGTATTAACCAAAAGCCAATCGTTAGAGAAGGCGACAAGGTTAAAGCAGGTGATGTAATCGCAGACGGTGCATCTACTTGTGGTGGTGAACTTTCATTAGGTAAAAATGTTTTAATCGCTTATATGCCTTGGGAAGGTTACAACTTCGAAGATGCTATTCTTCTTTCAGAAAGATGTGTTCACGATGACATCTTTACTTCAGTTCACATTGAAAAATTAGAAATTGATGCAAGACAAACAAAACTTGGACCAGAAGAAATTACTCGTGAAATTCCAAATGTTTCAGAAGAATCTTTGAGACACTTAGATGAACGTGGTATTGTTCGTATCGGTGCAAGAGTTTATGCAGATGATATTTTGGTTGGTAAAGTTACACCAAAAGGTGAATCTGAACATCCACCAGAAGAAAAATTATTAAGAGCAATCTTTGCAGAAAAAGCAAGAGATGTAAAAGATAACTCATTAAGAGTTCCTCACGGCGAAGGCGGTAGAGTTCTTGATGTTAAAGTATTTGACAGAGAAAAAGGTGATGAATTACCACCTGGAGCAAATACAGTTATCAGAGTTTACATTGCTCAAAAACGTAAAGTATCAGTAGGTGACAAACTTTCAGGTCGTCACGGTAATAAGGGTATCGTATCAAGAATTCTTGCAAAAGAAGATATGCCATTCTTACCAGACGGTACTCCAGTAGATGTTGTATTGAACCCTCTAGGTGTTCCTTCTCGTATGAACGTAGGTCAAACTTATGAACACTTATTAGGTTTAGCATCTTACTTGACTAAAGACTACTACGCAGCTCCATCATTTGATGAAAGATATGGTAAAAACATGTCTGAAAAAGTAACAAAAGAAGAATTGTTACGTGGTATCAAAGAAACTGGTTGTGATTGGGTAGGAGAAGACGGTAAAGTTCGCTTAATTGACGGTAGAACTGGCGAACCATTCGATGAACCAGTTGCAGTTGGTTTAACTTACTTCTTGAAACTTGTCCACTTAGTAGATGATAAAATTCACGCTCGTTCAACAGGTCCTTACTCATTAGTAACTCAACAACCTTTGGGTGGTAAGGCTCAATTCGGTGGACAAAGATTTGGTGAAATGGAAGTTTGGGCTCTTGAAGCTTATGGTGCAGCCTATGTACTTCAAGAAATGCTTACAATCAAATCCGATGATGTTAACGGACGTAACAGAGCGTACGAAGCAATTGTTAAAGGTGATAACATTCCAAGACCTGGTATTCCAGAATCATTCAAAGTACTTGTAAGAGAATTACAAAGTATCGGTTTGGATATTACGGTAGCTAAGAAAGACGGTATTGAAGTTGACTTAATGAGTGATATGGACGACTTGAGAAAAGCTGCTCCAAAACGCACATTATCAGACATTGATTCAGAATTGTTGAATATCAACTTCTTTGAAACACCAACAACTTTCGGAGATATATAAAATCCGAACCAACGTAATTAGACAATAAACTCAACAAAAGGAGAAATTATAAATGTCAACAAGTATTGATTATTTTGACTATATACGAATTAGTATTGCGTCACCAGAAAGAATTTTAAAATGGTCTTATGGTGAAGTTACTAAACCGGAAACAATTAACTACCGTACATTAAAACCAGAACGTGACGGTCTATTTTGCGAAAGAATCTTTGGACCTACAAAAGACTGGGAATGTTATTGCGGTAAATACAAAAGAGTAAGACACAAAGGTATCATTTGTGAACGATGCGGTGTTGAAGTTACAGATTCAAAAGTGCGTCGTCACAGAATGGGACACATTAAACTTGCAGCTCCTGTTTCTCACATCTGGTTCTTGAAAGGTATTCCATCTTACCTTGGCTTACTTTTAGATATGACTCTTAAAGATTTAGAACAAGTAATTTATTTTAACAGCTATGTCGTTATTGACCCAGCTGATTCTGAGTTCAAAAAATTACAACTTCTAAACGAAGAAGAATATGAAGATTACATCATGGAACATGAAGATTCTGAATTAAAAGTTGGAATCGGTGCTGAAGCAATCAAAGAATTGTTAGGTGAAATTGATGTGAAAGGCTTGGCTGAAGAAATTAGAAATGAATTGGCTGGCGGTGTAAACTCAGTTCAAAGAAAAGGTAAATTAATCAAACGTCTAAGATTATTAGATTCATTAATTTCAAGTGAAACAGACCCAACATGGATGATTATGGATGTATTACCTGTAACTCCACCAGATTTAAGACCTATGGTTCAATTGGACGGTGGTCGTTTTGCAACTTCTGATTTGAACGACTTATACAGACGTGTAATTAACAGAAACAACCGTTTACAAAGATTGTTAGAAATGGGTGCGCCTGAAATTATTGTAAGAAACGAAAAACGTATGTTACAAGAAGCAGTAGACGCATTAATTGATAACGGTCGTCGTGGTAGAACAGTTGTTGGTCCAAATAACAGACCATTGAAATCATTATCTAATATTATTGAAGGTAAACAAGGTCGTTTCCGTCAAAACTTATTAGGTAAACGTGTTGACTACTCAGGTCGTTCAGTAATCGTAGTTGGTCCTTCATTAGAATTGAACCAATGTGGTTTACCAAAAGAAATGGCTATTGAATTGTTCAAACCATTTGTTGTTAATAAATTGATTGAACGTGGTTATGTTCAAAATATTAAATCTGCCAAAAAGAAAATCGAACGATCTGAAGCTATCGTTTGGGATATTTTAGAAGAGGTAATTGACGGACACCCTGTAATGTTAAACCGTGCCCCTACTCTTCACAGATTAGGTATTCAAGCATTTGAACCAAAACTTGTTGAAGGTCGTGCAATTCAATTACACCCTCTTGTATGTACAGCGTTTAACGCCGATTTCGACGGTGACCAAATGGCTGTTCACGTACCATTGAGTATTGAAGCACAAACTGAAGCTAGAATGTTAATGTTAGCAACTAACAACATATTAGCTCCAGCGACAGGTAAACCTATTATTACACCATCTCAAGATATGGTTATGGGTATGTATTATTTAACTCTTATTAAAGATGAAAATATGGTACCTTCAAAATATTTCTACAACTTCCAAGATGCTATTGCAGCTTTAGAAGCAAATGTTATTGACTTACACGACAAAATCTATGTAAGAGATGAACACGGCAAACGTATCGAAACTACAGCAGGTAGAATTATTTTCAATGAAGCAGTAAGAAACGCAGTTTTATAATTAATAAAGGTAAATAAAAAAATGACAAATATGTATACAACACAAAAGAAAACAGTAGATTTCATTAATAAACAAATGGATAAAGGTGCATTGAAAAATTTACTTGCACAAATCTATCTTGAATTTGGTGGTGCAAAAACAGCAACATTGGCTAACACATTGAAAAACTTGGGTTACCATTACGCTACAAAATCAGGCGTAACAATTTCAATTTCAGATTTGTCTGTTCCACCTATTAAACAACAATTATTGAAAGAAGCTGATGAAGAAATCGAAAAATCAACAAAAAGATACTTAAAAGGTGAAATCACAGAAGTAGAAAGATATACAAAGGTTATTGATACTTGGTCTGAAACAACAGCTAAGTTGACAGAACAAGTAGTTAAAAACTTTGATAGATTGAACCCTGTTTACATGATGGCGTTCTCAGGTGCCAGAGGTAACTTGTCACAAGTATCACAATTGGTTGGTATGCGTGGTTTGATGGCTGATGCGCAAGGTCAAATCATCGACTTACCTATCCGTTCAAACTTTAAAGAAGGTCTATCAGTTACTGAATACATCATTTCATCATACGGTGCTCGTAAAGGTTTGGTAGATACAGCGTTAAAAACAGCCGACTCTGGTTACTTAACGAGACGTTTGGTTGACGTTGCTCAAGATGTTATTATTCGTGATCACGATTGTCACGGTAAAAAACATATCAAATTAAGAGGTATTTATGATGGTGATACTTGTATCGTTCCATTAGTAGATAGATTATTAGGTAGAACAATTGCACAAGATATCGTTGATGCTGATGGTAAAGTTGTTGTTGAAAGCAATACAACTTTAGATAGAAAAGACATCAAGAAAATTCAACGTTTAGACGAAAAAATCTGGGCTGAAATTGAAAAAGAAGGTTTAGATGTTCGTTCTGGTTTAACTTGTGAATTAGAGTATGGTGTTTGCCAAAAATGTTACGGTTGGGCAATGACAACTCAAAAATTAGTTGATGTTGGTGAATCAATTGGTATTATCGCAGCTCAATCAATTGGTGAACCTGGTACACAGTTAACAATGAGAACATTCCACACAGGTGGTGTATTCAAAGGTTCTGGTGCTATGAAATATGTTAAAGCAGATGAAGCTGGTGAAGTTGTAACAGAATTAAAAGGTAAAACTCAAGAAGAAAGAACTCGTCATGGTGATGTTGTTCAAAAGTCAATGTTAGAATTTGATATTGAAATAAAAGGTGCTAAATCATCTAAAAAATATCATATTCCAACAGGCGCAAGAATTATGGTTCAAAAAGGTGATAAAGTTGCAAAAGATGATAACATCGCAATTTACGAACCTGTATCACAAGGTGACGGTTCTCGTTTAACTGAAAAAGCTACTAAGGATATCACTTCTGATTTATCAGGTGAAGTTGTTTACCAAGGCTTTACAGCTGATGAAAAGAAAGATAGACAAGGTAATATTTCTAGAACTGCTAACAAGAGCGGTGTTGTTTGGGTTCTTGGTGGTGATGTTTATAACTTACCAGGTGGTTCAAAAGTTCAAGTTAAAGACGGTCAAGCTATTAAAGAAGGTGAAAAACTTGCTGAAACTTCAACAATTTGCGAACACGGTGGTGAAGTTAGAGTTGGCGAAGACTTAGTTATTGAAGAAGTTAAATTTGAAGGTAAGAAAATCAAGAAGATTGTTTCAGGTAAAGAATTAACAATCGTAATTGCATCAATTATGCCATCAAATGCTTCATTTGAACAAACTAAAAAAGAACAAATTTGGACAGTTGATAAAACAGGTGAAAAATATATTGTTAAATCTCCTGTTGATACAACAGTTGAAAATGGTATGATTATTGCTGAGTTAATAAGTGAAGATTGTTCAGTAACTTCATCAGGTGAAATTAAATATGTAGATGTTGAAGTTGATGAAAATCAAATCATCACAAAAGCTGGTAACTTAGTATTTATTCCAGAAGAAGTTCATCAATTAAATAAAGAATCAACTTTAAAAATGGTTGAATCAGGTACTCACGTTACAGCGGGTACAGAAATTGTAAAAGACGTATATTGTCATTTAGACGGTATTGTTGAGATTAAAGAATACAATGATGTAATCCATGAAGTAACAATTCGACCAGGTGAAATTCACCAATTGGCAAATGTTTCAGAATTGAAAGTTGAAGAAGGCGAAGTTATCAAGAAAGGTACTTTAATTGCTGAAGGCATTAAAGCTAAAGAAACTTCAATTGTAACAATTATGGACTCAGAAATGGATGATTTGGACATTGAAGACTTAGATGAAGAAATTGATACAACAATGAATCTTGAGGAAGATAACATTGCAAATCAACCAATTCAAATCTTAGTAAGACCTGTTCAAGTTATCAAAATTCAACCAAAAGACGTATCAATTAACTTTGATTCAACAGATGAATTAATTGGTATAGTTCCTGTAACTCAATTACAATACAAAGACGGCGCTAGAGTTCGAAACTTAGATGGTGCAACTCTAGTTAGAACAAGTTTAGTTCTTCAAATGCAAGGTTACCTATCACACTTAAAAGGTATGGTAGAACTTAACAAAAAAGGAGAATTAAAGATTGTTGTTCTTGATAAGTTAATTGTTCGTCGTGAACTTGAAGGTAATTCTAAATTAAATGATTCATTACAAACAGAACTATTAGTTAAGAATGGCGAAACAATTGATCCAAAAACACCTGTTGCTAAAACTTGTGTATTAGCATTAAATGACGGTGTTGCTTCAATTAAGAACGAAAGTGAAGATGCGAGAAGATTGTTATTAGTTTGCGATAGCTATGAAGAAAAAGTTAAAATAAAAGCTAAAGCTGTTGTAAAAGCTGGTCAATTTATTAAACAAGATGACTTGTTAACTGAAGATGAAGCAGATAGAGCTCCTGTTTCAGGTCAAGTGGTAAGTGCTACAAAATCTGAAATAGTAATCAGAGCGGGTCGTCCTTACTTAATTAGTCCAGGTACAATGCTTCAAGTAGCTCAAGGCTCTTTGGTATTACGTGGTGATATGCTTGTTACATTGGTATATGAAAGACAAAAAACAGGTGATATCGTTCAAGGTCTTCCAAAAGTAGAAGAATTACTTGAAGGTAGAAAACCAAAAGATTGTGCTATTTTAGCAGAATACGATGGTACCCTAATCATCGAAGAAGATGAAGCTGGTGGTTTACCAAAATTATACTTGGAATCTGAAGAAGGTGACAAAACTGAAATCAAATATCCAATTGACTTGAAACCAATCGGTACAAGCGGTAATAAAATTAAGAAAGGTCAACCTTTAACAACAGGTTCATTAAATCCTCATGACGTTATGAGATTATGTGGTCCTGAAGTAGCACAACAATACTTAGTAGATGAAGTACAACGAGTATACCGTTCTCAAGGTGTAGAAATTGCAGATAAACACGTTGAAATTATCGTTCGTCAAATGACTAAGAAAGTTAAAATTGTTGATGCTGGTGATACAAACTTATTACCAGGAGAATTGGTTGAAGTTCAGTTGTTTGAAAAAGAAAATGAGGCAGTTCAAGCTAACGGCGGTCAAGTAGCAACTTGTGAATACATGTTGCTAGGTATTACAAAAGCATCATTGAACACTGAATCATTTATTTCAGCAGCTTCATTCCAAGAAACAACAAGAATCCTTACAGAAGCAGCAGTTGACGGTAAGAAAGACTTATTGAGAGGTTTGAAAGAAAATGTTATCATTGGTCGTCTAATCCCAGCAGGTACTGGTTTCTATCACTTAACTCACGCTAATGAAGAAAAAGATAAAGAAGCTCAAAGACGTGCAGCTCAAAGAAATCAAGCTAGAAAACCTTCTGCAATCTTAGAAGAAATTGAAGGTATGTTTGGTGCTCCAGAGTTCTCTGTTGATGATGATACAATCGGTTAATCCGAAATGATAAATTAAAAAATAAGGCGGTTTGAGTAAACTCAAACCGCCTTATTTTTGCAAAGAAAGAGGAATTATAAAAAATAATTCCTCTTTAAATTAAACTCCTGAACCTTTAATTTCTATCTTTTTAAGCCTTTGTTCAATCTTTCTATACCATTTTAATGGTTGTTGAAACAAAGTTTCGTAAGCATCTAACTTTCCTTCTGCAATTTCTTTAAATTGATTGTCACAAGCCTTAGTCATTTCGCTTTCAAGATAGTGAGTGTATTCTTTTCTATCAACTTTTGCATCTTCCAAAACGATTGGGTCGTTGAATTCTACTAAAACTTCTGGTCTGTCTGCACGTAGAAACATATAATTTACAGCAACAGGTACCAAGTTTACTTTGCCATATTTCTTAACTGCATTTTGCGCAATATAAGCTAGACCTGTTTGAAAATTAATAGGTCTATAGTTTGGTGGCATAATAATTCCTTGTGGAAATATATACAAAAAGTTGTTTAAATCGCCAATAGTTTCAACAGAGAATTTTAGAGCTGCCATTGAGGCTTGAGGTGATTTTTTGTTTACAGAAAATGCTCCAGCACGTCTTAAAAGTGGAAAACGGTTTAATTCTTCAACCATAATTCTAATTTTTTTGTGGAAGATTCTTGTGCAAAGATTGTAACCTACAATACCGTCCCACCAATTTGAGTGTGGGGCAAAAAGAATTGTTGGAACAGAAGTATCTCTGTGAAAGACCTTTTCTGCGCCTTTGTATCTAAGTGCGAAAAATCGGTTTTGTAACATACCTCTGAAAAATAGGTCTGCAATTAGAGTCCAAAATTTTGAGTCTGTGTTTGCAGGACTAAATTTTTCTTCTTTGTTTCTTAATTTTGTAGGTGGTATTTTTGAATACAAATTTTCCATAGTACTATTTTATAATATTTTCAGGGATTTGAAACCATATAAAAAGTGTAAATTTAAAAAATCTTAATACATGAATTGACGATATTTAATTTTTATCATAGCATGTGAGCAGAGGAAATGAAGTGAATATCTTCAGCTGTGACGCAGCCGTAAAAGCCGGAATGCTCCAGAAAGATTGGAAGGTCTTTCATCTTAACTTATCGCCGAGCTTCGACTCAAAGTGAAGGCTTAATTAATAACAACTATCATAAAGAATTGATTAATTACCCGCACCCCAGGAACGTGGATAAGTTTTGAAACGCACCCTAATGTTACGAAACAAAATAGAGGAAGTAAGTAAACGTGGCAGTAACTGCTGTACAAAATAATAGTAAGGTAGGTGGAGGATTATGTCCTCATGGATTACCACCTAGTGCTTGTCCAATTTGTTCAGGAGGAATGGGTGGTGCATCACAAAAGCGTGCAGATCATACAGCAAAACCAGGGGAAATGAGTTGGAATGAATGTGCTGCAATTGGTGCAATGATGAGAGCTCAAAAACTTGCAAAACAAAGACATATCCAAGCAAATGAAAATCGGCTTATGCAAATAGCAAAGTTTGAAAGTCAAATGATGAATATTTCTCAAAAACTTGCTAATTTAGCAGCAATAATTTCAAAAAATACTCCCTCAATTATAGCAAAACCTGTTAATTTTGTATTAAACAAGATAGCTTCGCCACTTGTAAATATGGCAAAAAATATCCCTGTGAATATTATGAAAGCAATGGATAACTTGAAACAAAAGTTTGTTGATATTCAAGATAAATTAAATGCGATGTTTGGAGAGATGAAAAATTCAGTTGAAAAGAAAATTTCTGATACTCTCGCAAATTTCAAGAAAAAGTTCAAAATGATACTTGAGGTAGAGGAAACTTCTCAAACAGATGACGAAGATAAAAAGGTTGAGGAAGATAAACGAGCATTTGAGGTTAAAACTTTTATTAACGATTTATATAACAAAATAACTAAAACGACACAATCTTATGTTGAACACAGAAAAGAACAATTAGAAAAAGAAAAGGATAAATAAACTTGGTACAAGTTGATAAAATTACAAACAATTTAGCAAAACTTTATTTAGTAGACTCAATGGGTTATAAAAAGCCTCAAATGCCTGTTAAAGGTAGACCTTATTGCGTATTTGATAACAATAAAGTTGATGTTTTTGTTAAAAATAGAGAAAGAGCTATTCCGAAATTAACGGATATGCTTGTTAATGCAAAGACAGAAGATGAAATTGTAGAAGGTTTATTTATTGCCGACCAAATGGCAGAAGCAAAAGTCAAAGGTATTGGAAACCTTTATTATCAAGGATTTTCCAGATTTAATAACTCTCGCTCTGCAAATGTGCAAACTTTTTTAGCCGGAGTCTATAGAAAAACACTTAATCCAGATGCATTTGCGCCATTAGTAAATATGTTAATGCAAAATATAAAAGAACCACCTAAGGCTAATTTTGATCCAAATGAGGAAATCGGTGGTGCGATTTTAGAATATACTCGTGAAGCATTTAAAGATTCAAGAAAAAATAATAGTAAGAAAATATAAGGAAAAGGAAAGAAAATGAGATTATACGCAATCACAAATCCAATTAAAAGAGTAATTTTTAAAGGTGTTGAACAACCTCAAAAAACATCGGTTACTCCTGTTTCAAAAATTTCAGAAGGTTTAAATCAACCAACAAAAGATGAATTTGTAAAAACTTCTGCGCTTGAAGAAGAAAAACCTTTTGAATTACCAAAGGACAAAGAATTTAAAAAGCCAAGAATGGCTACAAAAGAAAAACCTTATTGTGAATTTGATAATGAAAAGGTTGATTTATTCGTAAATGCAAAAGAAAAAGCCATTCCTGCTGTAACAAAAATGTTAAACGAAGCAAAAACAGAAGATGAAATATGTGAAGGTTTATATATTGCAGATAGAATGATAGCAAATGGTACAAAAGGTATGGATAAAATGTACTATGGTACTTTTTCAAAATTCAATGAAGACCGTTCTCCAAATGTTCAATCGTTGTTATCAGGTGTTTATAGAAGAATTTTAGTACCTGATGCTTTTGGTCCATTAATCAAAATGTTGGTTCAAAATATTATGGTTCCACCAAAAGATGCACCTTTTGATCCAAATGAAGCAATTGGCGGTTCAATTCTAGAACACATTAAAGCTCCAGAAATTCACCCACTATAAGTAAACATATATATTATAAAAAAGGTAGGTTTTAAAACCTACCTTTTTGTTATTCATTATTTGATGTTAGCATTTCAATATTTTTTTGAACATTTTTGAAATTGAAATCAATGCTTTCAATTTCTCTATACAATTCAAGCGCTTTTTCTTTATTACCTTGGCTTTCTAATATTAAGGCAAGTTGATATTTAGCGTCTAAGTGCTGAGGTTCTAGTTCTAAAATCTTTTCTAAAGTATGAATTTCACTTGCTTTATCGTGTTGACCATCATACAACATTGCAAGTTTGAAGTAAGCAGTTGTATTGTTTTCATCAACATTAATTGCGGCAAGTAATGAATCTTTTTGTTCAAATGTATTGCCAATTGATTGGTAACAATCTGCAATAGCCATATAGTATTTAGGTTCATTAGCATTGATACTAATAGCTTTTTTCAATTGAATTATAGCTTCATTAAAGTTTTTTATTTCGTAGTTTACCAAACCTAATTCATAATAAATTTCTGGATTTGCATTATCGTATTGAATTGCAATAGTAAAAGTTTTAAAACATTCATTTAATTCTCGTTTTTCAAATAGATATCTTGCCCATTTTGCAAAAACATTACTCATTTCAGTATGAACAGACTTAACTTCTAGTGGATTAACTAAATCAACAATTTGTTTATACAACTCAATTGCAGCGATAAAGTTATTTTTGTTTATGTAAGTATCAATTAATAATTTTTTAACTTCTATGTTTTCATTATTCTTTTTAGAAAGCTCATTAAGCATTTCTAGCCCTTCTTGCTCTTTACCGCTAGAAATTAAAATTTTTGCAATGTAAGTTTTTGTTTTTAACTTGTCTGAGAAAGGGTGTTCTAAAAGTCGCTTTGCATATTCCATGGTTTTGTCAATGTTTTTAGTTAAATAATACAAGTTAACTAAATTATTAAGTATCCATAAGCTCAAGCTATTGTTTTCGTTCACAGCCAATAAGTTTTCGCAAGTTTCAATTGCGCTTTCATAGTTTTGAACTTTGATATATAGCTCAATAAGTTTTTTATTTGTTTCTGTATCTTCTGGGTAGATTTCAAGAATTTCATTCAATTCATCAAATGCTTCTGGATAATTTTCCATTTCAATATATAAATTTGCAAGTGTTGTTTTAATTTGTAAAAGCTCACCGTTATTTTCAGTTAAACTTTCAAGATGCTTTAATGCCTTTATTGCAGATGTTTTTTGACCTGATTCAACATATAGTTCGCTCAATTCTTGAGATGCGGACATATTATCTGGGTCATGTTTTATGATTTCTTGTAGTTCAGCAATAGCTTTCGTTGGTTGATTTACCTTTTTGTAGCATCTAGCTAAAAGTAAACGAGCCTCACTATTATTTTCATCTTTTGTAAGAATAGTTAAGGCTTCTTTTACTGCATCATATACACTATCTTCATTGTACAAAGCCTTTGCAAGAATAAGCCTTAGTTCATGGTGTTCTGGTTTGATTTCTAAATATTTATAAGCTAATTTTTCAACCAGTTTGTATTTCTTTTGTTTAAATAGAATTTTAGCATGTTCAACAATTCCTTTTGGTGTTACCTGCAATTCTTTCTTTTTAGGACTTGATGATTCTAAAAGGATAGCATATATCATATAAATTAACGCCAAAGCGGAAATTAGTGCAATTAAAAATACCAATAAGTTTGTTGACATAAGAACCTTTTTCTTTTACCTGTAAATAACCTTATACTATTTATACTATGTTACTATGTTTTTGTGAAAATTTTATACTATCTCTAGAGTATATTTTTGAATAATCCTTTACTTTTAAGTAAAAATTATTATAGTAAAAGTATATGCGAAACAAATTACTATGTCTATTATCTATATTCATGATTTTTTCATCTCTTGCATTTGCTGATGAGGTGTCAGGGACTTCTGCGTCTTGGAGTGAAATTTCTGGTGCAGAGAATGCTTGGGACGGTCAAAAAATGATTACCAACAAAGAGTATGAACAAGTTGTGAAGGCTTTAGAAGAAAAGAAAAATGCTAAAAAAATAAGAGCGCAAAAAAAAGCTGGCGACCCTTTGATGAAAAATGGTAACGGTGAAATGGATTTTTTAAGTAATTTTCAAGAACAATATCCATTGCTAAATTTAACAGTACCTGTAGTTACACCATCTGGTGAAATTCCTGTTGGTCATTATAAAGTTGTTGGTACAAAAAATAATGGAAAAGTCATTATAAATTTATGCCAAGCGTACAATGTTGTTGGTAAAATACCAGCAACAGAGACAGAAGAAGATTTTGATGCAAACGAAATTAATTTTGTTAAATTAGAGCCTATAAACGATAATACTTTAAAATTAATGTATGGTTCTATGAATTTTAATGCGTATGCATATATTAAATATGAAAATCCATAAAATGGGTTATAAAAAAAATATTACTTTTATGTTAGTTTAGAATAGTGAAACGAATTATTTATATAATACTATTTATATTAATTGCTTTGCTATGTCTAAAACTTTGTATTAGACAAGATCTTCCGACTGAAGATGTTTATAAACATGATGTAATTAAAGATAGTGGAATTGTGAATTATCCAAAAGATCCTATTAATGTTGTTTTAATGGGTAAAGATTATTTGCAATCTCAAGCTCCTATTGGTAAATATGGTGGTGAATTAATTAGTTCAACAATAGGTGAAGGTCCAAAAACTTTTAATCCGTTTACGTCAAAAGATTCAACATCTTCTTCAATGGCAGGATTAATGTTCGACGGGTTATTTACAACTGACCCTAAAAACGGTAGAGTTATTCCAAAACTTGCAAAATCTTACGAAACAAAAGACGGAATGACATATATTGTAAAATTAAGGCATGGAGCTATTTGGTCAGACGGTTTTCCAATTACTGCTGATGATGTTGTATTTACGTGGAAAGATATAATTTTAGCAGGTCTTGGTAATACTTCAATACGAGATATGGTAATAATTGACGGTAAATTACCGCAAGTGTATAAAGTTGATGATTATACGGTTAAATTTGTTGTTTCAAAACCCTTTTCACCGTTTTTGAGACTTTTATCAACTCAAATTGCGCCAAAACATATTTTTGCACCTGTTGTAAAACAAGGTCAAAAAGCATTTGATAGTTTTTATTCTACAAATACAAATCCAAGCGATTTTGTAACCAGTGGTCCGTTTAAATTAAAAGAATATAAGGCTGCTCAAAGGGTTGTTTTTGTTCGTAATCCAGATTATTACATGATAAATAAACAAAATAAAAAGTTACCATATTTAGATAAAGTTGTTTATTTAATTGTAGGTGACTTGAATAATGAAATATTAAAATTTGAAGCAAAAGAAATTGATGTAATTGGTTTAAGAGGTTCAAATGTAGCTCCTTATAAATCAAAAGAAGCAAAATCAGATTATAGAATTTATAATATTGGACCTGATACGGGTACAATGTTTTTAGTTTTAAATTTGAATAAACGAAAAAGTTTAGATACAAATTATTACGTGCAACCAGAAAAACAGTTTTGGTTTAATGATAAAAACTTTAGAACAGCAATTGATTATGCCATTGATAGAAAAAGTATGGTTCAAAATATTGCAAACGGACTCGCAAAGCCATTGTTTACTGCAGAAAGTTTAAATTCTATTTTTCTAAATAAAAATATTAAAGGTCACGATAGAGATTTAAATAAATCAAGGTCATTACTAAAAGCTAGCGGTTTTCATATAGGTAAGAATAATAAATTATATGACAAATTCAATAATCGTGTAGAATTTGATTTGTTGACAAACGCAGGTAATACTGAACGAGAAGCTCTTGGTGTAATGATAAAACAAGACCTTGAAGATTTGGGTATGCGTGTAAATTATAAACCAATAGAGTTTAATTCACTTGTAAATAAAATGACAACAACTCTAGATTGGGATATGATAATTATGGGGCTTACAGGTTCTCCGTTAGAGCCTCATGATGGCAAAAATGTTTGGTATTCAAACGGATCATTGCACTTGTTTAATCAAAGAACAGGTAATGAAACAGTAGATGACAGGTTAGAATTTGAAAAAAGATTAGACGAAATCTTTGATAAAGCTGCACTAGAAACTGATTTTAATAAACGAAAAATTTTATATGACGAATACCAACAAATAATTTATGATGAAAAACCTATAATTTATTTGTATTCACCTGTAAGAATTGTTGCAATTAGAAAGAAATTTAAAAATATATTTCCGTCTCCACTTGCAGGTGTGACTTACAATATTGAAGAAATTTATGAGGACAAAAAGTAATGCAGATATTATTTTATATACTAAAAAGAATATTGCAGACAATTCCATTATTGATTTTGGTGTCAATGATAAGTTTTTTCATTATTAGATTAAGCCCTGTTGACCCATTGGCGGAATTGAAATTAAATCCTTCAATATCAAAAGCTACATTACACGCAGAAAGAGAACGATTAGGTTTAAATAAACCACTTCCTGTGCAATATTTGTTGTGGGCAAAATTTTTTGTAAAAGGCGATTTGGGAGTAACAACAACAGGTGAAAAAGTTTCGGTAAAATTAATGGAGCGTATTCCAAATACATTGCTATTAACTTTAGTTGTAATTTTCTTAACTTGGTCTGTTGGTGTACCTTTAGGTATTCTCGCCGCAGTAAATTGGAAAACGCCATTTGATAGATTTTTAACCTTTATAACGAGTATCGGAATGGCAATACCGTCGTTCTTCTTTGCAATTTTATTACTTATTTTTGCAGTAAAGACAGGCTGGTTTCCTGTTGGTGGCTTAACTTCTTACAACTTTGATGATATGAATTTATTGCATCAAATTTTAGACATTGCTCATCATTTATGCTTACCTGTATTAGTATTGTTTACAATATCTTTGGCAGGTTTGCAACGTCAAATGAGAGCGAACTTGTTAGATGTTTTAGATAGTGATTACGTAAAATTTGCAAGAGCAAAAGGTTTGAGCGAATTTAAAGTAATTTTTAAACACGCATTAAGAAATGCCGTTAATCCAATGATTACATTGTTAGGCTTTGAGTTTTCAGGACTTTTATCTGGTGCTGCACTTACGGAATATGTTTTCCAATATCCTGGATTAGGTCGTTTGATTTTAGAAGCTGTATTGAAATCTGATATAAATTTGGTAATGGCATCATTAATGATTGGTGCAATAATGCTTGTTGTTGGCAATTTGATTGCAGATATTCTGTTAATATTAACTGACCCTCGAATTAGGGCAAAGGCTTAGGGGGACAGGCATGTTTAAAGAAATTATCAAAGGAATTTATAGAGACAAATTTGCAAGGATTGCCTTTTTAGTATTGGCATTTATCTATTTTTGCCTATTTTTTGCAGATATAATTGCACCTTATACAAAGGATTATACGGATAGACAATTGTCTTATGTTCCACCTTCACCTGTTTTCACGATTGATGAAAAAGGCAAATTCTCTCGTCCATACACATACAATTACAAGCGAGAATATGATGCAGAATTAATGCAAACAGTTTTTAAATTAGATAGAAGCAAAAAATATTATCTAAAATTTTTTGCAAGAGGTGAAGAATATGACTTTTTAGGTGCAATTCCAATGGATAGACACCTTGTAACAGTTGATTCTGATGGAAGGTTATATTTACTTGGTGGTGATATAAACGGAAGAGATGTATTTTCACGCCTATTATTTGGTGGTAGAATTTCAATGACCATCGGGTTTTTAGCCTTGTTAGTATTATTTCCAATAGGTTTACTATATGGTGGTATTTCAGGATATTTTGGCGGAATTACAGATACCTTAATGATGAGATTAGCTGAAGCGGTAATGTCTATACCGAGTTTTTACCTGTTAATAATTTTGGCTGCAATATTACCGTCAAATATGACAAGCACTCAGCGTTTGATTTTGATTGTTGTAATTCTTGCTTTAATTGGTTGGGCAGGATTTGCTAGAGTAGTTAGAGGTATGGTTTTATCAATTAAAAATCAAGAATTTGTACAGTCTGCAAAAATGATAGGTGCATCAAATTTGAGAATTATTATTAGAGAAATTCTTCCTCAAACAACAAGTTACGTAATTGTTGCAATGACCTTGTCTGTACCTTCTTACATACTTTCTGAAAGTGGCTTGAGTTTCTTGGGGTTAGGTATTCAACAACCAGATGCAAGTTGGGGAAATATGTTAAAAGAGGCTCAAGAGTATATGAACATTCTTTATAGACCTTGGTTATTGACACCTGGTTTTTTAATTTTTGTTGCGGTATTATCATTTAATTTAATAGGTGATACAATAAGAGATGTACTTGATCCAAAAAGTAGAATGAGATAGGTGAAAATGATTTTAGATTATTTTATAAGTTTAGTTGTAGCGATAACTTTAGGTTTTGCGCTGGGTTTAGAAAGAGAACTCACTAATAAAAATGCAGGCTTACGTACACACATTTTTGTATGTTTAGGTTCTTGTATTTTTACACTCCTTTCAATTCACGGATTTCCGACTTATGCAACAGGTGATAATATTATCATAGACCAAGCGACAGGAGTAAGAGATACCGCCCGTATTGCAGCTCAAATTGTTACAGGTATCGGTTTTATTGGTGCTGGTGCAGTAATGAGAAATGGTTCATCAGTTTATGGTATTACAACAGCTGCAACATTATGGCTAGCTGCAGGTATTGGTATGGCTTGTGGTGCAAATGAATATGGTATAGCTATTGTTGCAACATGCTTAAGTTTATTAGTATTAATTGGTATTAAAGAGTTGGAGATAAATTTTATCTCTAAAGTAAAAAGAATAAATAAACGCTTAAGATTATCTATTCGTTGTGCAAAGTGCGATGTAAACGATATTCAAAATTATATTATAAATGAATTTCCATATATTAATGAAATAAAGTATGTTGATTCAGATGGTGGAAATTCAGCAAAAATTGTTGCATTTATGAATGTAAGATGTAATAATCCAATACAATCATTATATAAAGATGTAGAAAAAATTAAAGGTATAACTTCTATTTCAATAAGAGAGGCAGATGAATAGTCAATCAACAAAAGCTAAATCTACCCAAAAGAAAGTTAATCCATTTTTTGAAGGTGACAAATGGGATTATTTGAAAACCTTTTTAACCACATTATTTATTGTGGTCATGTTTGGTATTTTTAATATTTTTTATATGATTCACAATATTTTTAACGATAATGTGAAAAGTAAATATAACGTAGATGCAGCCTTTGAATCATATTTGGTAGATGTTTTAATTGACCAAAACATAGATTTATCAAAAAGATATCCTAAAAATTATGCAACAAATATGCGTTTAGGCATTTTATTTAGCTACAAGCGTGATTATACAAATGCGGAAAAAGAATTTAAAAATTCCGTTGAAAAAGCTGCGGCTTATGATTACACTCCAAGTTATCAGTTGGCAAAGTTATATGTAAAAATTAATCGTCTCCAAGACGCTCAAGATATTATGGATAACATTGGTGAACGTCCGAATAAACGTTTGATAAATTTTAAAGGAGATATTTATTTTAAATTGGGTGAAGCCTACTATAATCAGGGTTATTACGCCCTTTCTATGATGAAATACGAAAAATCAATGTCGTATTATCAAATTATTAGCAAAAAAATGTTGAAAGAAACAAAAGTTGCATACATAAATTCTTGCATTGCGCTTGCTGATGGCTATGTTCAAGTCGGAAAAATTGATGATGCAATTTTAACTTTAGAAAGGGCTTATGAACTTGATCCTAAAAATATTACATTAAACTACAAGTTAGGTCTGTTATATTCTGACAATGATATCAAGAAGGCATACAAGTTACTTTCTTTTGTA
>ERZ1035037.102-NODE-102-length-35417-cov-194.584215_pt1 | contig 35417 bp, 43 predicted proteins | sample MGYA00520618_ERZ1035037 | MGnify/ENA primary metagenome ERZ1035037 (study PRJEB33766, sample SAMN09781741) | gut metagenome | biome: gut microbiome | host: Homo sapiens | place: Madagascar | study: EMG produced TPA metagenomics assembly of the PRJNA485056 data...
TACAACTTTTGTATAAACCGGCTTGCCAAGATACCGCTCCGTGGTGCGGTACTCGACGCCAAGGTTCATGGGGGGATTGAGATATTCCCAGTCGCCCCAAACATTGTTAATTTGCTTTCGCTCCACAATCTCAAAGTTGTCAGTTCTTCCAAAGCGCTGATACTTATAGCCCACATCATATTCGATTTGGTATCCATACCACCAATCCGATGTTGGGGTGTTTTGATCGACGCAGAAAAAACCACATCCGCTCAAATCATTTGCGTCCCTGCCGTCAGATACGCTCACTACTGTTCTCGTCCCCAGCCCAAACCCGCCGGGGGCGGAGTTGGCGATGCCCTGCTCGATCTTGTTAAGGTGCTCCGCGTCAATCGGAGGAAATTCTCCGTTCTTCCAGACGGTCGGTGTGTATGCCATATCAGCCACGCTCCTTCCCGGCCAAACTATCGGCCGTTTTTCTGCAACAAATCTTCTTCATAAAAGTTCCTCCTTTTGATCCGGTGCCCTTTCGGGCTGCTTCACTGTTCAGGTGGGCCATCCCGTCACGGTGGCCGTGGGGAAATCCTGTACGGACACGGCGGAAATCTGCATGGGGCCGCTCCATGTCAGGGGTCTTGTGAACCCCTGCACCAGATGCCGCTCCACCGGAGACCCAGCCTTGTCGCTTCGCACGATGGAAATGAGTTCATTTTCGTTCAGGTGCATGATCTGACTGCACGAAACCGAGACGGACTTTTGCAGTGCCGCGGACCGTTTCAGTTTCCACACAGCCAAGTCCTCGCACTGTCTTTTCGTGGAATAGCCCGCCGCCCGGTAGCGCACGGTTTTGCGCCCAATCCGACTTACATTCGTGCTGCTGGCTGGGTCCAGATTCTGCGCCCGTGCCGCCACCTGCGGGCTGTTGTTCACGGCCTCGCCCACTACGATGAAATCGTTGTACACTTCCGTGTTCTTTTCCGTGTACTCCGTCCCCAGCAGCTCCGCCTCGCTTTGGGAGAATTGCCACGCAAGGGGCTTGTCACTGTCCAGAATGTCATCCTGAGAGGGGTCGATCCGCAGTGCACCGGAGGCATCGTATCCGATCCACGCCGCCAGCATTTCCGCAAGGCCAAGACACACGTCCGCATAGCTTCCGTTGTCGCTGTCCACCCGCAGGGTGTAGGGGGCGTCCGTCAGTTTGGCCGTAGAGCCGTCGGGCAAGGTCTGCGTCTTGCCGTTATAATATTCCGTGAATACCGGTGGCACGTTGTCCACCGGTTCCCCGTTTCCACGGTCCAGCTTCAGCAGGGCCGCGATGGGATCAAAGACATTGGTTCCCGCTTTCACTTCATAGGTCCCTTCCAGATAGCCGAAAAGCGTTCCGTCCAAGTCCGACCATTTGTCCACCAGATCGTATTGGGCCGTCCGTTTGGCCGGTTCCAGAGTCTCCACAGGGTCCTTCACCAGAAAGACTCCCTGCTGGATGTAAAAATCCGTGCCGTCGCTGAGCACAAGCCCCTCATCCAGTGCGATCCGGTTTCCGAACCACACCCGGTTGATGTTGTAATCGAACGTGCCGTCCAGATTCGCCAGCGTCACCGAGGCCGTCCGCCGCTGGCCGTTGTTCAGATTCACGGACAGGCTCCCGTCCGCGATAAACGCCCCGGCAAAGCGCCCCGTGGGGTTGTTGTCCAGTGCGAAGGCCGTGGAGCCGTCCGGCTGTAAAAACCGCAGGCGGCACAGCTTGGTAAAAGGCCGGCGCAGCATTTTTCGGTAATCGTTCATCCGTTCCGCTTGGGTCATCTCTGCATCGCCTCCCTTTTATGCAAACAAAGCGTCGCTGGATGTGAGCAGGATACGCGCCCCGTCCGCGGAGCCGATCTCCACCCACGGCAGCGTCACCGTCTGTACCTGCTGTCGGCTGCCGTCCATGGTGTTCATGGTAATGGCCCCGCCCGTCCGGATCTGCCACAGGTCTCCCCGCCGGTCTTTCAGAAACAGGGTGTCCTGCGTGGTCGAGAGGGCGTACACGGCGTCTCTCACCTCGTTGGTATCCGTATACTCCCCGTTCGCCAGAACGCGCCCTATGGCCGCTGAGAGCGTCCCAGAGCGGTAATCGCTTGGGGAACTCTGTACCGTGGGATACCGGGTGAAGTTGCCCAGCACACCGGGGCTGTTGTTGTTGCTGATCCCGCCGCTGGCCACATTCAGGCTGAACCGGAAGATCGCCGCCGGGTGATAGGCGCCCTCTGCGTCCTTGGTGCATTGCAAAACCGTCCAGTCCCAGAAGATGGGCGTCACCGCGTCGGAGATTAGGGCGTTGGTCACGATCACGTCCGCGCCGTTCGTGTTTTTGCCGAGACCGAACATATAGTAGCGGTAGGTATCCTGAGACACCGCCTTGCAGTCCCAGATGGCCCGCTCCGAAAGGGGCGTCTGCGCCACCGGTTCCAGTGTGGCGTCTCCCTCGTGGTAGCGGTAAATAGCAAAGCCCGTCAGCGTCCCGGCAAAGGTCAGGTTGCCCGCCTGTAAGCCGCCGCCGGCAAAATCCGTCTGAAACAGCGTGTTTCCGGAAAACGCCCCCGGTGTCCACCCTTGAAAGCTCAGTATCTCGCTGAGCACGCCGTCAGAAAGGGTTTCCCCGTCTACCCACAGATAATCACAGATCTGCACGCCGCCCAGCGTCAGCGATGTGATCGTTCTGCCCGTCAGGTCTGCCGTTCCGGTAAAGACTCGCAATTCCTCGTGTTCCTGAATGGGGAACAGGGTGACGGACGGGAACAGGGTGGTCAGGGGATAAATGCCGCCCACCAGCGTGATCTGCCGCAGATACACCCGCCCGTTTGCAATCACCACCGTAAACCGGTCTGTCTCTCGCAGCCACGGAAGCGCCTGACTCCAAACCGTGCTGCCACCCACCGTCAGCTTGCCGCCGTTTTTGCCCAGCGAAAGCACCGCCGAGGTCTCTCCCATGCCGATGGTCACAATGGGGTTGTCGCGGCTCACGTCCACTGTCCCGCTCCACACAAGGCTCCACGGCTGCGGGTAGTTCATGGCCTGTCCCGTCACCTCGTTCCATGTGACGCTGCCGCCGCTTCCGATGCTCAGCTTTCCCCCGGAGATCGACGTACTGCCCGCAGCATTTCCGGGGATGGAGTACAGCCCCGGCCAGCTTACCCGGATGCCGGATTTCTTACAGTTGGGACACGCCACCACTGCGCCGGATACCTCCGTGGTATCGTAGGCCACCCGGAAGCTCACCCAGCCGGTGTCTGCCTGAACGCCGTTTTCCGTCTGTACTTGACAGCGGATCTCGTAATCTGTGCCCGAAAACAGGCCGTCATACTCCATCCGCAGTTCCGCCGTGCCGTAAATGCGCCCGCTGTCATAGAGGATTGCTTCGCTGTTCCCTGCCCGCAGCGTCCACCGCACCCAGTTCAGCGTGTCGCCCTGCGCCTGAGAATAGGCCGCTGTAAATGCGTACTTCCGCACCGTCAGCGGCGAGGGGATGGCGGCCACGGTCAGAACCGGATCCGCCCTTGTCAGAAAGACCGATGCGCTCCGCTGGGTCACGCTCTCCGCGTCGGTCTCCCCCCACCATTGCTTGATAATGAGTTTGTATTGCTGCCCGTTCACCATCCCGGCCCCGCTCAGTGCGCTGGCCGGTATGGTGTAGGTGAATAGCATGGTGTTCCCCGCGTAGTCCGTCCCGTAGAAGGGGCACCCCGCCGTCAGCTTTCCGGTAGTGTATACCTGCGTGGATGCCGCATCGTTTTTGCAGATCGTCAGGGAAAACGCGATCATAGCGGAGTTGCCGTTCACCTGCCAACTCACCGCCAGCGGCTTTGTGACGTCGATTGTGCCGTTTCCCAGTTCCCCAAGGGACGATGGATAAATATTTGTAGGTTGAAAAAGTGCCATACTCCGCCTCCCTTAATGTTTGTAGAGGCCCAGGTTCCCAGCCCCGCTGTTCAGTGCCCGCATGACCTGCGCCACCGTCAGCCGGTCAGCCGCCTCCGCCCCGATCTGAACGCCGTTTACGCTGTAACTGTCTCCGTAGTGGTCATAGCTGGTCCGGCTCATCACCGTCTTTCCCGGCATGGTGCCGCCCCGCTCCACCGCGCCGTACAGCCACCCCAACTCGCTCATCCGCTTCTGGAAGGTGCTGTCCGCGCTGGGTTCCAGCATTTTTTCCGCCAGCAGCGGGGGAATCACGATCTCATCCTGACTGGTGGCCTTGATGCCGCCCAGCCCACGCAGGATGCCGCCGGAATCGTACTTCTTGTACGGGTCCTTGCCGCCGTACTTATCGTTGATCTTGTTCTGCCGTTCCGATTTCAGCTTGTCGATGGTAGCCTGACTGGCGCCGTTCTTCTCCGCGTTCTTGATGGCCAGAGAGTAGTCCACGTTGCTGTCATAGCCCTTGCCGGAAGAACCGGAGGAATTGTTTTTGGAGGAAGAAGAACCGCCGCCGGAAGAACTGCTTCCGGAAGAACTGCCGCCGGATGGTTTGCCGCCCTTGTTCGGGTCTACCCCGCCGTACATGGCGTTGATCTTGTTCTGCCGCTCCGTTTCCAGCTGCTTGATCACGCCTTCTCCGGCACCGGACTCCTTGGCCTGTTTGATGGCAAGGTTGTAATCCACGTTCTTGTCATAGCCCGTGTAGTACATCTTGTTGCCGTCTGCGTCCACCTTGTCATACTTTCCGGAGAGGTCTGCCCGCGCCGCGCCCTGATGAACGTTGATGGCTTTTACCGCATAGCCAAGTTCGTCATAGGTAATCACATAGCCGTTTTTCTCAACGGTCTGACCCGCCAGCTTTTCGTCCCGGCTGGTGTCCGGGCCGGTGTACTGGCCCTTTTCGCCCTTGCCGTAAATTCTGGTGTCCTTAAAGTTCAGGTTGGCGTCGCTGCCGTCCGCCAGCTTCCAGCCGGAGGACCCGGCGGGAATGAACCCTTCGTTCATCTCCGTCTGCGTCCAGCCGCCGCCCGGATTCTTCGTGTAATCGAAGTGGTAGCCGCCGGTCACGCCGGTCGCCCCGTTCACGCCGGGAACCTCTCCCGGCTGCCCGGGGAGCTGTCCGCCGTTCACCGTGCCCGCGATATACTGGTTCAGCTTGCCCAGCAGGTTGTTGACCTCCTCCACCTGCTGGCGCATCTTGGGCGTTCCGTTTCTGGCAATGTCGCTGAGAATATCGTCAATGGTCCGGGTGGGTTCCTGCAAACTGTCCGTGATCCGCTTCCACTCGGCTTTCAGGGTGTTGTAGGTTTCTTCGATCAGGGTTTTCTTGGCTTCCAGTTCGTCAATTTCCCGCTGAAGGGCCAACTCCCGCTCATACTCCGCCAAGTCCTCCTTGGCCTTTTCATAGGCGTCCTGCGCAGACTTCACGGACGAGGCGTTGTCTTCCCACTCCCACTGGACGGTGGCGGCGTTGAATACCCGCACCGTCCGTTCCTTCTGGGCTTCCAGCAAGGCGTTCTGCTTTTCCAGCACCGCCGCCTTCAGCTGTTCCAGTTTCAGGGCTTCGTCCTCGGCTTGCTTGGCGTCCTTCAGCGCCGCGATCTGCTTGTCAATGGCGTCAACCTGTTTGTCGCGGGCATCCGCCGCTTCTTCCAGCTTTTTGTTTACGGCATCTTCCAGTTCGTCCCAAAGATCCTTTTGCAGTTCCTGAATCTGCTTGGTGATCTTCCAGTGCTCCGTAGACAGGGCATTGATGTCCGCCTGACTGGCCCCGATCCGCCGCATATACTCCGCCTGTGCGTGGAGCGCCGCTTGGATCTGCCGCATTTTGTCGATCTGGTCCGCCGTGCTGTCCCCACGCTCCTGCATGAGGGAAAGCTCCGACTTCCGCAGGGATACAATGTCCTTTAGCCGTTCCAGTTCCGCATCCTTGGTGGACTTCCCCGTGGAGGACACGCCACCAACCATGATGTTATTCAGCGCCGCAAGCCGCGCCTCCATTTGCTTCATGGCGTCGAAATCAGAAACGCCGCCAAACAGTGCATTGATTTGGCTTTCCGGTACGCCCTTCATGCGAAGCGTTCGCTTGAAGCCAGACAATTGATCGTTCCCCGCCGTGCCAGCCAGCGCTTGCATGGCTTTGATCTGTTCATAGATGGCCTCGGTGGTCATGTCATATCCGAGGGCTTTTTGAACTTCTTGCGTTACAACGCTTTCCGCTGCGGACTTTGCGTCTGCCAGCGCCACCCGACACTCGTCTTTCTGCGCCTCGATGTAGTCTTTTACGGCTCCCTTTGTGAGTTTGTACCCCTTTTCTGTTTGCTCTAAATAGCCGACAAGATCCGGGTACTTACTCAAAATGGTGGAAAGCGTATTAGCGGAAATTACACCGGTCTTGTTCGTTTCGTCCTGCGCGGTTTTTAGAACGTTATACCTTGCAGAAACCTCGTCCACCATTTCCGCCAGACTTCCGTACTTGTCCTTCGCGTTTTCGGCGGCTGCGGCGGCTCCCTCGGTTGCCTCCGCCAAGCCCTCCGCGCTGGACTCCGCTTCGTCTGCTACAATTGGAAACGCCAAAACAGCATCCAGCACCGCTTGCTGAGATTCCGTCAGAGCTATACCGCTATTTTTGAGAACTTGATATATCTCTGCCTGTTTTTTCAGTGCGTCCAGAGTTCCGTTATAACCGACGATTTGGTTGTCCGTCAGTTCGCTGCTTTTTGCTATCAGGGCGTTGTATTCGTCAAGCGATTTTAGCAAGTAATTATTCAGCGCGTCCCCGCTGGCCTTTACCGTTGTATCTACCTCTTCCAAACTGGCGATATACCACTTTGACAGTTTGGTCCCTTCTCCATAAATCCGTTCAATAGAACCGATTGCGTCCTCCATGGAATTGTAGGATGTTCCAAGCTGCCAGCTCTTGACCTCTCTTCCGGTGGTAACTGAAACTTCTTGATTTGCTTGCTTTTTCGCCTTCTCTTGCTTCAACTCTTTCTGAAGCCCAATTTGAATGCGGAGTTCTTCGTTTTCCTGTTCCAGCGCTGCTTTTTCCGTCAGGATTTCGGTTGTCCGCTCGTTCCAAGGGATTGCGTTGATTTCTTTAAGCCTATCTTCATTTTTTTCTAACTGTTTGGCTTCATCATCCAGTTTTGCACTGATCTCTTCCAAACTTGGGTTTGCTTTGTCAACCGCATACGCAAGACCGGTTACTGCCGCCCCCGCTGCCAAAACACCCAAGACCCACGGGTTCGCTGCCCCAATACCAAGAAGCCCTGTTAATTTCGACAATCCACTCGCTGCACCAGCTACGCTCTGAACGGCCAAGGCCAAACCACCGACAGTGATTGCCGCGTGCCCCACATCGGTATCCAGTGCGTCCACAGCTACAATCAGCCCGTCCAATACGGTTTTGACCGTTTCCGTGTCCAAGAAATTCTCAATAAGAGTGGTCCATTCATTTTGTAAGATTTTTGTTTTTTTCGTCCAACTGTCTAATGCATTGGAAACTTCTTCGTCTGCACTACCCGCCGCATTTCCAAAATCAGACAACATGGACTGGTACATATCCCAGTTTTCAATCAAAGACACCAGTTGGGTGGTTCGTAGCTTGCCGCCGATGTCATTGATCATGTTGAATATTTTTGCGGCTGTTACTGTATCCTCCTTTGCCGCTTTTGCCAGTGCTCCGATGGCCTCCATGGGGTCAATTAGCTGCCCGGTTGCCTGTGCGGTTTTTACCACCTCTGGTGCAAATTGCTTCAGGACATCCATTAATCCCTTGATTTCACCGGTGGTCCATGTAACGCCCTCTTCGATTTCGGTGGTGGTGTCGCCTAAGATATTAAGGAAAATGGCTCTAAGGGCCGTAGCGGCTTCCGTGCCGGATCGCTGGGTTACTGCCGTAATTGTACCAAGGGCCGCTGTCAGTTCGTCTACCCCAACGCCTGCCATTGCGGCGGTAGGAGCGACCTTGCCAAGCCCCTCGGCAATGGCCTGAATTGACGTGGCGTACTTGTTGTCGATCTCGTTGGCCCCGTCCAGCACCTTGGTCAGGGCGTCAATGTTTCCCTTGTACTTGTACGCCGCGTCCACGGACAGTAAGAACTGCTGTGCCGTCTCTGCATTTGTATCGCCAACCAATTTTGTTTTGGTGGCCAGCTCCGCCAAGTCGGCGGCTTGCTTTCCATAGCCAGCTCTCGCAAAACCGGACACAAAACCAAGATATTCGTCCGCCGCCTCTCCGTAAGCGGAGGCTGTCTCATATGCTCGTTCTTTTAGCTTTGCGAGTTCGTCGGCAGATGCCCTCGTTACTTTTCGCACGGTAACGAGTTCGTCATCTACCTTCTGCATGGTATCCACCGCATTTGTAAAGGTTCGAATGGTGGATGCCACGGCAGCGTTTAATATCTGCCATTTGGTAATTTCCGAGAACAGTTGAGACAGACTTTTCCCCGCGTCAGTCGCACTTTTTTCAATGCTTCCCATACCGTCGCTGATCTTCTTTGCGGCGACGGTTCCTGCGTTCCCCGCTGCTTCGGCCTCAGTTTTTAAATCTTTAAGTGGCTTCGCATTGATCTCTACGGTTACGTTTTTTCCTTTTTTCGCCAAGCTGTCAACAGCCTTTTCGACCTGCTGGATCTGGGAAAGTGACTGCTTTGCACCCGCTACGTCTACCTTGATCTGAATAATCTCCACTTTGTCACCTGCTTTCAATCGAAATGGCCTTGTTTTCCTGGCTTTTATTCGCTATACTGTAATAAAAGGAAAGGAGTTGTATTATGGACTTTTGGAATGCTATGTCTTTTGGTGCCGCAGTCGGGGACGCCATTGGCTTCAATGCCAGCCAAAAGGCCGCTTTGCAGCTTATGGCCATGCAGCCGGAGAATGCTCCGCATGAAAATGATCCCGTGCGAGTTGAGGTCGAAATGGACCCAGAGGTTGCTGAAGCCTTGGAGATACTTCAACAATTTTCGGATGAACCCTTGATTTGAGTGCCCTGAACTAAAAACCTCTGAGATGAAGCCCTTCCGTCAACGCATCTTCCGCGTTGACGGATTTTTCTGTTAATTCCACAAATGGGCGGGCAAATGGCATGCGGTATTCTTTCAAACCTTCTTCTACAATCTCTGTCAAGGGGAGTGCCGTTGGATGCTGTGCTGGTGTGTTGTTCTCCACGATCAGCAAATGCCCCGGTTCTACACGGCTGTCATAGTTAAACACGCTGGAAAGTCCCCCTCGGTCCTCTCTTCTGGAATCAGGGTATAGTGGTGCGTAAGCGTCATAAACCTCATCATGCACCTTTTGGGACATTTCCTCCTTGACCGCGTTCGCCACATCAGTTTCAAGGCTTTCGTCTATGGCCCGTTTCAGCCTTGCTATGACATTCAAATATTCAGATAAGACGCTCATATCCCCGCTCCTTTCCATCAATTTCGTGACCTCACGAAAATGGTCCCAAGCATACGCCAAGGCATGAAAACCTCATGCCCTCCCGTCCGCCGGGGATTGAAAAAACGGAGCCGACCGCCGGGTCTCCCCAGCAGTCAGCCCCGCTCGGCTCATCCTATCCAACGCTTAGGATAAGGCGTTTTTTGTGTGTTCCTTATTCGGCGGTGACTTCCAGAACCGCCTGTGCGGTGTATTTGGCAGTCCCCTCGGCGGGATACTGGATGGCGATGCTCCCGGTGCCCTGCGTGCTCCCGGCGGTCACAATGCCGTCGGTGGAAACGGTGGTTCCGGTAGCAGTCCCGGCGGTCACGGTGTACTTCAGCAGGCTTGCGGGAGAGGGCGTCACCAGTTCCCCGTTTTTCATGACCAGTTTGGCATTCACGGGGGCAGTGCCACTGGCGGCCACGCTTACCACGCCGCCGATCACGGCGATCCCCGCTACCTCATCGCTTTCCTCGTCGGGAACCAGCACAATGTAGGCGGAAGTGCCCATGCCGCCGCAGGCGTCGCACTCGGCGGAGATCACGTCGGCGTCCTCATTGATAGCGCGGCCGGTGATGGTGGTGGTATCGTAGTTGGACTGGTCGCCGGTGGTGTTGGCCCCTTCGGGGTTCAGATACAGGCGGGGCACGATCAGGTAGGCCCAGCCCCAGCGGGTGCCCTTATTCTTGCCGGACACGTTCTGATACACGGCGATCTGAGCGGTGAAGTGGACGATGCGGCCATTAAAGGCGCTGTGCACCACGCCCACCTGAGCCGCGGGCTTCCGGGCGAAGTACCACACCTTGTAGCTCTTGCCGCTCTCAGCGGTGAAGCCGGTAATGGCGCCGGTGGTGGGGTCAATGGGATAAGGAACGCCGCCCACAGAGTAGGAGGAAGCTGCGCCCACCTCCTGCACGTAGCAGAAAATGGAGGAATAGCCGTACTGGGCCACAGGCACCAGCTTACTCACGTCGGCCTTCAGGGAAGTGCCCGTGGCCTCCACCGTCTGACAGACGGGAGAAACGGCGTTGTAGCTCACGGTGCCGCCCACAGCCATCATCTTGCTCATCAGGTCGAAGTCCGCGCGGGTGAAGTTCACCTGCGTATCGCTGTCGCTGGCAATGATGGTGGCAATGCCGTTGCCCAGACCTGCCCGCAGAGGGTCGATGTTGCCGGAGAACTGGATGTTACCGGTGGAGAACTTGTCGCTCTGGCTCAGAACCTCGCCGGTAACAGGGTCCTGAAGCTGTGCGGAGCAAATGCCCTTAGGGTAGAGTCTCTTGTCGGTAAAAGTGATCATGTCTGTTCACACTCCTTTTAAGTTTGTTCCTTGTTGTTGGTAAATTGACTCAGCGGGGTCATGGCCCCCGCGTCCTCCCGCTCCCGGTCATAGAAAAGGTGGGGTACAGGGTTCCCCCCCTTCCACTTCACGCCGTTGCCCTCCGAAATACCGCAGATCAGATAATCTGCCGCCCGCTGGATGGCTTCCTGACGCCGTTTCAGCTTCAGCAGGGGCCATTCGTCCATTTCCGTTTCCTCACAGCCCGTAAACAGGGCGATGGAGGAAAGCAGAGCGGCCGGGTCCCGGCGCAGCTTCGGCCCGTTTCTCCGGGCCAGCTCCGCCTCCGCTTCCAACAGGTCCGGGTTGGCGTCCTCATCTGTCAGCTCAATGCCGTTCTGATAGGCCAGAATGGTCCTGAGTCGCTGAAATTGTACCGGGGTAATGGTGATTTCTTCCTCGCCGTTCCATGTAAAGCATATCCCCTTTAAATCCATTGTGTTTTCAGGTGAAAGTTTCACATAAAACAGGCGGATGCGGTCCGAAAGGCTCCGGCCCTCCCCCAGCCGCAGCGCCAGCGCCAAAAACGCCAGCGCCCGGTTGAAAAGGCCCACCGGTTCCTCCCCCCGCTCCATACTTTCCAGGTCCATGACCCAATAGGCTGTCAGCAGAGGCATGACCGCATAGCGCACAGGGAGCGCCTGCTGTATCACGTCAATGGCGGGTCTCGCCCGCTCAAATTCCTCCTGCTCACATACCCGGATGGGCCATAGGGTCAGTCCGGCGGTTTCTACGGGTTCGTAACGGTCCGCCGCCCGCTTGATATTCCGTGAGAGTTCCATTCCTTTAATTCATCCTCTCCAATATCTGAAATTAAATGGCAATGCCTGCGGTGGCAAACAGCGCCGCAATACAGGCCCCGGCGATCAGCCAGATCACTTTGTCCACGAGGCTGTCCCACCGTTTGGCGGACTTCCCTTCCATCTCCGTCATTTTCTCATCGATCCGGCTTACCTTTGTCCCCATTTCTTCCTGCTTGGTTGCCATTACCTCTACGCTGGCAGTCAGTTTGATCAGCGCCTGCTGATCCCGCTCCACATCGGCCATGCGGTGATTCAGAGATTTGATCTCGTGCTCATGCCCCTCTATCTTTACGGCTGCTTCTTCCATGTTCATGGTGGCTGTCCTCCCGTTGTGAATTTAGTAGTCCTCAATGGTGTCCCCCATGGCGGCTTCGCTTTCCGCCCAATGTATGCTCATTTTCAGCTCCCGGCCCACCACCGTGCCCGTCTGGTCATACACCGGGCGGCTTCCGTTGTCCGCGTGTGCGGCACGGGAGAAATCGCACACGCCGATCCCCGCCAGATTCACGCCGTTCAGTGCTTCGATGATGCACTGCTCCATATCGTAGGCTCTGGAATATGCCTCCGTTTTCGTGGTGGTCTCCTGGTTCACGTTGCAGGAAATCACAAACGTGATCCCGATCCGCGCGTCAAAGGGCGTCTGTGAAAAAATGCGGCCCAAATAACATTTAATCGTGCTTTTTGCCTCCGTCTGGGCTTCTCCCCAGAACTTCTGAGCGTAAAGGCGATACCCTTTCGGGTGCTTGCGGCGCTGGGTGTTGCTGTCTACCACAGGCTCGTTCCCGTCAAAAAGAAGGCTCTGCTTTTCCTTGGCCGTAGGAAGCCGCTCTCCCAGCGGCTTGGCCCCGTCATGCCATAGATATTTCATCAACCGGACACGGGGGCGGGTGTTGTCATCCACCGGCTCGTAGCCGTCCGGCAGCGGCAGGTCCATCAGATAGGTCAACAGCTTGTGGGGGATCTCCTCCGCCCCGCGGAAGGTCAGAAAACCGGTCTGTACCCGCTCGTAGGGATAGGTGGGGCTGTGGAAGGCCGGGTTCATTGTGCGCCGCCCTTCCGCTGCTGAAAGGCCGCGTCAAAGGCGCTCCGGGCCTCCTTCAGATCTTCCAGCGTCTTTTGCACCGCCTCCGGCGTCATGCTCTGCGCCGCAAGGTCCTGAAACCGGCTCACGGGATCGTTCATGGCTTGCAGCATCCCGTAAATCTCCGTTTTCAGCATCTTTTCCAGATCACGGTAGTCCGCCAGCAGGTCAAAGGCTTTGTCCCGCAGCTCCGGCCCTTTCCCCTTCATGCGGTCAATCTGGTTGAAGATGTGTCCTCCGGCCCACCGGTCATAGTCATCGGCGGACATAAGGTAGGTTTCTCCCTCCACCGGCTCAAAGTCCTCTCCCAGATACAGCTTCACAAAGCCGCCCATGAGATACCGGCTCCGTCGCTCCACGTTCTCCTTGAAGTAGGGGAGCACCTGTCCCCCCTCCACCCGGACCTCCATCCGATCAAAGCACCGTCCGGCGCACTCCGCCGCAAACGCCGCCTTTTCCATCAGGGGCACATAGTCTCTGGCTGCCAGCAGCCCTTCCTCCGTCAGCTTTTTCCATTCCATATACGTCATTCCTTTCAGATTTTTTGGAATTTCTCACGATCAATCCCCCGCAGGGGGCACACCGCCGCCTGCGGTGTATTCTCCCATTGCCCGGTCACGCCGCACAAATGCTGGTGTCCGCAGATGGGGAATTTCTGCCCCGGCTGCATCTCGCACAGCAAGCTCACCGTTCCGGGCCGCTTGTAAGCGTATGGACACTTCTCTGCCATCTCACAAGCCCTCCAATTCGATCTCTGCGCTGACGCTTTCACCCTCGCATCTGGCCGTTACCGTCAGCGGTTTCGGGCTGTTCCCCCAGCATCTGACTGTCAACCGGTTTCCATTGACACTCACGCTGTAAGAACCCTCTGCGGCTCCCTCATAGGTCCACTCCACCGCCGTGTCCTGTCGAACGCCGCCGATAAACAGCGCCGCCTCCAAGGTCTCCACATCGTAGGGGGCCATGTACTTGGGAACCTCATTCAAAAACCGTACCGCCGGTGTTTTTGCCGCCGATGCCTCCACCGTCACGGCGAAGGTCCCGCCGTAAGTCCGGTTTTGGTCCAGCACCGCCGTGATTTGGCAGGTGCCCTCGCCTACCGCTGTTACCACACCTTTGCTGTCCACCGTGGCCACGTTGGTGTCACTGGAACACCATACATAGCCGATGGGGTGTTCCTCCGTGTTCTGCACCTCGGCTCCGTTCCGCCGGGAAGTAGCGGTGAATTGGAAGGCATCCCCCGCCGTCATGCGGGGTGCCCCGGTGACAAATACCGCCCAGGAGAAGTTTTTCCCCCCTGCCACCTTCGCCTCCAGATCGTCGATCTCGTGGTTCGGCTCCTGCATCCGGGCGTTGAAATACAGCAGGTGTGTGCTCTCATCGTCCCCGGTAAACTCCTGCGTCACGTCGGAGTAGCCCGTGATCTGATAGGCCCGCCGCCCTAAGATCAGGCGGCTGTTCTGGTCCATCTGCTCTGTGTTGGCGTTTCGCTGGCAGATGATGTTGAAATATCCCTGCATGATGAGGGTCATTTCCTGAAAATCGTTGGCTGTGGCCTGCGCCAAGGACTTTTCCACAAGGATCGGTTCTTCTCGGATGTTGCCGTACCAGTCCAGAAACCGCCATACGGCGTTGCACCGCCGCATGATTCCGGTCCCTATTGCGCTGGATAGATTAGAAGGGTTCGTTACCAGCCAGTAGGAACCCATGGTCTCCACCTTGGCTCCCTCCGGGATGTAGTCCACCCCGGCGTCCGCCACCAGAAATGCCTTCTGATCATCGGTTTTCCGGGTAAGGCTGACGCCCTGCTTGGTGGTGTCGGAGAACCGGATACGCTTTGTGCTCCACCGGTAAAAGTCTCCGGGAACCAAGCCCTGCATCCGGGCCGTCACAAAGTCCGTGGCGTAAGGAGCCATTTCCTCCACAAACCGGGCCGTGGCATCCGCAAAATACTGCCGATTCCGGTCCCGGTATTGGGCCGGAGCGTTGGTCGCCCTGCCGTTTCCGCCGCTCAAAAGGCCGATGTTTTTCATGCCGTGCTTGGCGTCCGCCATGTGGCTCCCTCCTTTCAGATCAGCTTCATCTTCCGTGCCGACCGGTGGAACGCCGTTGCGTACAGGCAGTCCTGCTCATACTTCCGCAATTCCTGATTCAACAGCCCCCGGTTTTGCAGTTTCTTCTTGCTTCCCTTTTCCATGTACTGCGGCTCGTTAGGTGGGTTAAAGCTCCGGTCATGATCCTTGGGCGCGTCGCTGAGCCAGTTGCGGAAAAACCGCTCGTCCCATACGGAGGCTACGCACAATCCCAACAGCCGCTTCTGCTCCGCTGTCAGGTCATGGGCAAAGGCCCCGTCCGTGTAAAAGTCCATTTCGTACTGCAATCCCGCGTCCATCTGGGGAGGAAAGGTCACGGTTCCGGTCTCCGGGTCATATACCGCCTCTCCATACGGTACTAAGAGCACGGACCCGTCCGGCTGCTCCGCCCGCTGTGCGCAGGAGAATAATTCGTAGCCGGTCATTCCCGTCTCTACCTTCGTCTCTTTCGCAACGCTTTCCAATGTGGAGACCCATGCGCTGTCCCCGTAGGCGGGTTCCGTCAATCCCTCTTTCAGGTAATCCACCATCTCAGGGGGGCGGTTGAATACCGGAATCGCGTTTTTCATGTACAGGCTCATCCGCCGGAGGAACCGCGCAGGGCTTTCCGCCGCCTGATCCGTCAGTCTCACGTCATCAATAAAAACCATGGCATGGTCCGAAATGATCTCGCTCCAACTCGTTCCCATAGCCGCCCCTCCTTACGTTTTTGGAATGTATACCAGCACGGTCCCTCCCGGTTCCGCGTCATTCATGGCAATGCCGTCGGCGTTGGCGGAGTCCGTCCCCGCCCCGGTCGCCAGAATTACGTTCCTTGGGTAAAGGTCCGCAGCCGGATAAAGTGATGCGTCCGGCAGCAGTGCCGTGGCCAGTGCCCCCGCTGAGTCGCTCTTGACCCCGGTTCCGGGATACAGCGCCGTGCTTGGGTACAGGCTTGCGCTGGGATACAGCCCTGCTTCCAGCTTCACATAGTCTCCGATGTTGATTTTCTTGCCGCCGGGGTTTACGGAAAATTCCCGAAAGGTCCCGGCCGCGCATAGGTAGTGGGCTTCCCCGCCGCCTTGCTTCGGCAGTGTCACCCGCTGTACGGCGTTGTATTTCACGCCCGCTATTTTCACGTTTGCCTGCCATTGGGGCAAACTTCCCGGATCTCCGCCGATGTAAATGAAATCTCCGTTCCCCGTCCCGGTGGACAAAGGGATGGATAAACGCCCCACGCCGCTGTATGTCTTGTGGTTCACAATGACGGTTGGACTTGGCATAAGGCGTTCTCCTTTCTGTTATTTACCCGCCCCCCCAAGGTGGGGTTTCCAAAGTGGATTCCCCCGTCTCCCGTCCTATGGGAGAGGGTTTCCAAAGGGAGAGGGCCGCAGCCCTCGCCCTTTGTGCCGTTGGGGGTCCAGGGCGAAGTCGAAACGCCCTGGTGCTTTTCTTCCGGGGTGTGGGGCGGGTTCTTTTCCAGAAAAGAATGCGCCCCACGTCCATGACATGGGAATGTCCCATTGCGGGAGCAAGCCCATTTAGGAAATACTCAGCACCCCATCCAGCAGCGAGATCGTCGGCATGGTGGTGGTGCCGGTGATCTTTTGGCCGTTCACATAGGCGGTCTTGCCGGAAAGAATGTCCCCGGCGGTGGCGTCCGCGTCATCGGTGTCCACCACGGAGGCTTTACCGTCCACGCCAAGAATGGTCGCCCCGGCCTTGATGTTGCCGGGAATCACCTTTCCTTGCTCCGCCTCGGAAATCTGAACGGTGCCGCCGGTGGTGTAGCCTGCGGGAATCGTGACCGTTCCGTCCACCGTGGAAATGGTTCCGTCGGTCTTGCCGTTGTTCGGCATGGAACCGCCGATCAGGCTTCCGTTGACGTATGCGTTTTTCCCGGTCAGAATATCGCCGGCCGCCGCAGTGGCGTCACTGGTTTCCACATAGCGGGCGCTGCCGCCTCCCTCCTGCAGGGGGAGCTTGACTTCTTCCACGCCCTCATACGGAACTTTGTTGATGATTACATTTTTCTTTGCCATGTTTTTGGTCTCCTTTTAAAATTTTTCGACCCCATCAACCTTTTTATATGGGGGTTGGATTTGTTAAGTCACGGTAATTACATCTCCGCTGTAGGTGATTTTCCCGTAGTCGCTGGGAATGGCTTCCACGATCACGCGGGATAGTGCCGCGTAGTTGGCGTCCGGCGTCACAATCTGCTGGACTCCGGACGGCACCACGGTTTTTTCCTGATAGACCCGCCCTTCTCCATCGGTGACATTCAGAACCACGTCCTGAATGTCCATTACCATGGGCTTGAAGCAGGTCTCCGGAGTCAGTGTGGAGTGCTTGTTGGGTGTCAGCTCAGCTCCTTGGACTGCGGTCGGTTCTTCCGTGTCCGGCGGTATCCCGGCAGTGGGAACGGCGCAGCCTTCCGGGGTCAGGGTGGAGTGTTTGTTCGCCATCAGATCACCCCTTCCACAATGGCCTTCCGCACGTTCACATCCGGTCCGCGGAAGCCCACCACCTCCTGATGGGGCAGTTTCATCCGCCCGCCGGTCTCAACGGGCCGGTCCGGCAGCTTCAGGCTTTGCTCCTGAGAAAGGGAGAAATACCACTGCCCCTCCGCGTAGGTCAGCCCGCCGTTGGGGTAGAACTTTGCAATGCCGCCGATCTTCAGCACCAGGAGTTCCACCATCTGCGGCTCGATTACAACATCGTTCTGCCGCACCACGATGGGGATCAGATAGGAGTCTCCCTGCATCGCCATTGCTCTGTTCCCCCCCTCCGGTTTAAAACTCTCAGCCGGTCCAGTCGGCCTTGGCCTCCCGCACGTCGATGTGCGTAAAGCCCTTTTTCGCGTACACGCCCACGCCGCCCCAATCGGGCATCAGCTGTCGGGCGTAGGCCGCCACCTGTTCCGGGGTCTTGTCTCGCACCACAATGTCGGCTGCCGTGCCATAGCAGTGCTGGCTTTCCTCTACCCCGCCAACCTTGGCGTTGTATTGGGGCGTCCGGTAGCCGCTGTTGATTCTCACAGCGGAACCGAAATAAGTTCGGATGGATTCCAGCACCATCACCAGCCGCGGAGCCACCAGAATGGCGTCGCTACCGTCCCCGCAGGCAAACTCCTTGACCTTGAAATGGGAGGACAGTCGCTTGTTCCCGTCCTTGGCCTTGGAGTATCCGTTAATCTCTACCATGGGTTTCTCTCCTTTCGGCTCACACGCGTCCCCGCTTTTCAGTTTCCACACTAAAAAGAACGGGATGATCCGTCCGTCTCCGGTGAAACCGTTGCCGTCCTTGTCCATGAAGCAGGTAGACCCGCCGCCGTCCATCATAATGGCGTCGTCCCAACCGGAAGATGCCAGCAGGTCCCGGAGCTGCTCCGGTGTCCGCCGGTCCTTGCTCACATAGTAGGCAAACCGCCCGTTCTTGGTGCCGATAGCCGTCCGGGGGGCGCGGTAGCGCATATCCGCTCCGCAGGTGACGGGGCTGATCTTCTTCCCGCCAACGATGAGGTGGACGCACTCCATGTAGTTTGCGTCCCCATTGGGTACGGTTTTTACGCCGAAATCCTCCGGGGTGTTCCAGCTGATGGCCCATGCCCGATAGTCCGGGGCCTTGTAAACCTTTCCGTCTGCCTTCAGGTGGCAGGCGGGCTGCTGGTTCCGTAGAAAAATGGAGCCGTTACAGATCGCGTCTCCGCCTGTTTCCGCCAGCATCTTTTTGAGGTTGGTCTTGGTGGAGCGGAGACGTTTTCCGTTAAAATAAATCCGCACCCATTGGAGGTCCTGAAGCGGAACTGTCCCCGCTCTGGTCATTTTCTCAGGTTCTTGCGGCTGTAGCAGTAGCCACGGCTGTCATAGCTCAGCTCCCAGTGACCCACGGTGATGGTGGTGTCGGCACGGCTCTCGTCCCGATCCATCACGGGGATGGCAACGCCGTAGACTCCGCCGCCCAGCGCCTTGTTGGAGTAGCGGATGGGCTTGCCGTCGCTGGCAATCTTGTAGATGCCGTCCTTCCCGTCATCCTCGGCGGGGATAAAGCCCTCCTTCATTTCCTGTTCCGTCCAACCGGACACGCCGCCGTCGGGATTCAGGTGGAAGTTGGCACCGGCCTCCTTCAGTTCCTTGTTGATCTCCTCGATGCTCTTGCCGGTGGCCTTGCCCTCGTTGATGATCTCTGCATATTTCTTTTCCATGATTTGTTCTCCTTTCAAATCAAAAAATGGTTGTTGATTCTATCTATGCCCCCTCGTCCTTGCCCCGTCCTATGGGAGAGGGTTTCCAAAGGGAGAGGGCCGCAGCCCTCGCCCTTTGTGCCGTTGGGGGTCCAGGGCGAAGTCGAAACGCCCTGGTGCTTTTCTTCCGGGGTGTGGGGCGGGTTCTTTTCCAGAAAAGAATGCGCCCCACGTCCATGCGATGGGAACCCCAGCCCTTTGCGGAAGCAATTTTAATTACTCATCTGTTTTGCGATCTGATTCACGCCGGTGCTGGCCAGACCGCTTACAATGCCCACTGCCACGGCGGTGAGATAGTCCGTTGCGGGGAAGTCTGCCATAATCAGCATCCCCACCACGCCCAGAACGCCGCCGGACACGCCCACAATAATGGGAATCCACTTGTTCTCAATGGCGGTGGCCTTTACAGCCATGCCGATTAGGTAGCAGATCACCGTGATTACCGCCACGCTGGCAATGCCAAATCCGGAAATATCCATGTCTAATTCCTCCTTTTATTCTTAGTCCTCTTCCGCTGCCTCCGCGCTGTTCAGCGCGTCCAGCACCGGGCGGAACATTCCCTTCCGCCGGGGGTCCTCCTTGGGTTCCTCCGCATACCGGGCTTTGTTCTTCGTGTTCAGCTGCTTCAGCAGTTCCCGGCGGTCAGAGCTTACCTCGCCCCGCTCCCATGCGTCGTAATAAGCCTTGGCCACCATCTCCTGATGCTCCGTGCAGAGATCGTCGAAGATGTCCAGCAGCTTGTCCCCCATGGTCACGGCGCAGCGGAATGCCGTCTCGTCCAGAACCTCGCCTTTGCGGTATGCGCAGTGGTACACCGCCCGTTCCGCATCGGTCATCCCGGAGAGCACCACCAGCCACCGCCGCTCAATGAGCCGTCTTGCCGTCTCATCATAGAACCGGCTCCACTCGCTCTTGGGCACCATCACGGTGCCGTTCTTCCCGGTCACGGTGCCGTACATCCCGTTGGGGCCGAATACAGCCAAATTGTCGTCCGCCACCGGGGCGCACCAGCGGAGCGTTACCTTTTCAGTGTCTGCCATCACCTGCACCACTTGGGGTTTGACCTCCGCCATAGCCTTTGCAACGGCCTCCGCCGCTGCCTGTTTGGCGATCTCCGCTACCTCATCGGCTGTATAGAGCTTTTCGGGTTCCTTCTCCGCCGCAGGTGCTTTCTGCTCTGCCACGGGCGCAGCCTTTGTCTGTTCCCGCAAGGGCTGGTCGGCTGCTTCCAGCTCCTGGGCTTCAATCCCCGCCGCCACATCTGCGGCCGTCCGTTTCTCTTTTGCCATCTTTGTCCGCTCCTTTCAGATAAAAGATGCTGTGTTTTTCGTGGTGCTCCGCCCTCATGCGGACTTCGCACCATATCCGCGGGAGAGAGGGTTTCCTCCCTCCCGCTTTTGGTCTTATGCGTTGATAACGGCCATTCTGCTGGCGAGGACCGGCACACAGTCGATGGACATGGACACAACCACGTCGATGCTCATGTCTGCGGTCTGATCGGGGGTCAGCTCCAACTGAATGGGCGTGCCTTCCTCCATGCCGATGTAGACGGGCTTGTAGCCGCCCGCAGGCACCAGCCAAATCTTGTCGGCGGGCACAATATCCACAACGGTGGTATTCTGGGTGCCGGGGACAATAGCAGTATCAATGGGCATCAGGTTCATGCCCATGTACTCGCCCAGGAAGCCGTACCGTGCCCAATCCACGCCCAGCATGGTGGACAGGGCCGCGTCCAGATTCACGGTGGAGGCGTTCACCACACCGCTGGGCAGTGCCTTGGTCAGTGCGGAGGGACGGCCAATGGCCATCACGTTCCGGTAGCGGGTCCCGTTCACAACGCTTACCCGCTCACCAGCAGTGACCCAGTTTGCGGAGGTGTTTGTGAAGTTCATGTTATTGGGCACATAGGCGGTGTTGCCCGTCATCTTGGTCAGAGTGCTGATCCACAGCGCCGTGATCTTGGAGTACATACCGGCGGCCAGTGCGTTGAAGAACCGCCCCATGTCGGCGTCGTTGCCCACCAGCTGATACCACTTCATGCTCACCCGTGCGGTGCGCAGACGGGGGTTCAGGGTCACGCTCTTGTTGTAGAGGGTGTTGGCGGGCTTGGAGCGGGAAGCGCCCCAGCTATCGTCCTCAAAGAGGAAGATGTCATTGGACATGATGTCCAGCTCCTTGGTCTGGCCGATGGGCACGGTGGTCATCTCGGCCAGCCAGCCGAGGCCGGAACTCATAACGGTGGGCAGCATGGGGGTCACGATCTCGGTGACGATACCGGCCAGCGTCTTGAGGTACAGGCTGTCGCTCATGAACTTGCGCTGGTTGCGGCGGAACTCGTCCAAATCGGCGGGGGGGATCTCGCCGCTCAGGGTGCACACCCGCTTGGCGCAGAAAAGCAGCAGGTTCTTCTGAAGGTTGCGGTTGGTCACGCTGTAGCTGTTCTGCCCCTCGCCATCCGCCAGCATGGCGGTGAAATCGTCGGGCTGTTTGGTCATGACCCGCAGGGCGCGCTCATCCCGGCCCAGACGCTCACGCATCAGCAGACGGCCGCAGGTCACGATGTCGGCCCGCTCACGTTCAGCGTTGCTGAACTCCTTGGCTGCGCTGTCATACACAGCAGGATTGATGCTGTTCAGTTTAATTGCCATTGTGATTCACTCTCCTCTCGTTTCTCAGGCCGCTACCGCGTCAACCTTGCAGGCCAGCACGTCCACGAACTCAAAGGCGCTCTGTGCGCCCTCGGTGAAGGTGCCGCCGGTGGGCAGAACCTTGAAATACGGAGTCCCCACGTCGGTAGGCGCGGCGGTGGCGGGCACCAGCAGACCGTTGGCAATGGTCAGGAACTTGTTGGCCCCCAGCGCGGTGGACAGGTTGCCGACGCCGAACCGGTAAATCTTGTTCCCGTCGAACACGATCTTGGTGAAGGTGACGGGATAGCCCTTGGGAGCGGGCAGGCCCAGCGTGTTGGCGCCAACCTTGTAGAGGTTGCCGGTGGCGGGGTCCTGAACCATGTTCACGTCATAGGGGTTGCAGGCGAAAATGCCGTCGCCCTCGCTCTTCACGGCGGCTCCGGTGGCCTTCATGTTCCAGCTGTTGCTGTTCTTGATGGTCACGGTGGATCCAGTGGGGCCAACGCCCACATAGCCCTCGCAGTCCATCAGCTCATCCTTTACGCACAGGAAACCGGCGGAGCAGGTTTCGTCTGCCTTCTCGCCGTTCTGGAACTTGCCGGTGATGTTCAGCGTCTCGTCGAACACCCGGTTTGTCACTCTGGGCCAAAATGCGGTCTTTTCAATGTATGCCATTGTGATTCACTCTCCTCTCGTATCTCAGCCGTTCATGCGGCCCAGCATCTCCATGATGCCGCCGCCCTCACCGCTGTTGGTCTTGGGGTTGTTCCATGCGAAGGAATGCTGCTTGGCGGCCATTTCCTTCTTGCGCTTTTCGTTCTGTGCCTTGCCGTGTGCGGCCATCAGGTCCAGCACGGCGCGGTCAGCGCCGCAGAACTTCCCGTCAGTCTCCATGGCGGCGAACTCCTCTGCCCGGTCACACAGGCCCTTGGCAGTCTCGGTCATGTCGGCGTCGCCTTCCACGGCGCAAGCCTGGATGTCCTCCAAGGCGCCGTTCACAGCTTCCTTCACGGCCTCCACCCGGCGCTCATGCTCGGCGGCCTCCATGGTGCGGATCTTTTCCTCCGCTGCTTCCAGACGTGCCTTCAGTGCCTTCACGTCCTCCGCCTGCTGCCCCTTTGCGGCGCAGGCATAGTCCACGATGTCGCTCACCTCTACCGTAGCCTCCACGCCCTCGCCAAAGGGGAAAGCTGCCGTGAGATAAGCGGGCTTGATGCGGCTCTCCACCACGGTGCCGTTATCCTCCGCGTTAAAGGCGTAGGTATAAGCGCTGCCGGCAGAGTCCACGAGGCCAACGTGCATCCCGTCCTCGCTCAGAGCGACCACGCGGTAGCCCTTGAACTTTTCGGACATGGCCTCCATTGCCTTCTTGCTCATGATGTTCACTCCTTTTCTCTTGTTCGTTTCGTTGCTTCCCGTTCCGGGGTCCAGAGACGCCGCCCGCAGTTTTAATGTCTTAAACTCTTCCTGCATGGCACTCAGCGCCTTGATCCGCGCCCCCGGAATTGCCGGCGGCACATCGTCTCCCAACACGGTTACGCCGAGACCTGCCCAATCTGTAATAATCTCGATATCGCCGTCCATGTGGGATTTTTTCGTATCGGTCTCAGCGGAAACATCCATGCGCCCTGTCCGCACGATTTTTTCCACCAATTCCGGTGCGTAAAACTGGAATAACCGGCCCTTTGCCCTGATCCACTCGTTCCCGTCCTCTTCCACAATGGAAAAGTCCTTGGGATCGTCGGACAGGGTCCCCACGATGCGCTCCGCCGTTCCGTCCATGAACGTGTAGCCCTTCTCGCCGGTGTAGGGGTCCTGCACTTCTCGCATATTGTGTCCGTCCCCCACCTTGCGGCCTACATAGGCGCACAGAATGGGCTGACCCACAAACGTCAGGTAGTGCTCCCGCATATTGCGGAAATCCCAAAGATTCTCATTCAGCCCGGAGCGCATGACCCACAGCTCCACGCCGAACTCGTATTCACTGAGCCGCTGCATGACCCGCAGTTCGCCGGACATTTTTACGTGTTCCGGCGGGGTTCCTCTCGTCCGAAACGGCATGGTCACGCCTCCTCTCCGTCAAACAGCTTTTCCACCCAGTTGTCATAGCTGGTGGCGCTGCCGTCGGTCTTGTCATACATCTGCCATGCGTAGAGCATGGTCTCGTAGCTTTTGCTGTTCTCCATCTGAAGGTTTTCAAATTCCCTTGCCAGCGGATACAGCCCCGTTTTCTCGCTGGCGGCCACGCAGTCCTTTAAGGCGTTTTCAATGTCCTCCAGCAGCCGGATCACCTCTCCGAATACGCCGTCCATGTCCTCCGGCCGCTCCCGGTATTCCGGGGTCTCCGGGTATTCCTGCATCAGGTGCCGCTGGTGAAGAATGTCTCCGATCACGTCAAACCGCTTGGGCTGTTCGTGGGCCAGACGGTGAATGGCGTCCGCCGTGTGTACCAGTCCAAACTCCACCAGAACCCACTCTTTCAGCGTGTCCAGCCCCCGTGCGGCGTTCTGGTATGCCGCCGTGGCCCGCCTCGCCGCGTCCCGCAGCGGGGAAAAGCGGGGATTTTCGTAGTGGTAAATGTCCCGCAGCTTTGCCATGTGGTTTCCTCCTCTCGTGTTAAAAAAAAGCGCTGCCCACGCCGGAATATCCGGCGTCAGCAACGCTTTGCTCCTCCCGCTCACCGCTTAGAGCGGGGTGCTCTGTTCACTTTTTCTTCGGCTATTCACCATAGGTGTCAATGTCCGCCTCCTGGCCCTCGCTGGTCACGGTGCCGTCCCCCTTGGGTCTCCCGCCGGGGTTCAGATCGTGGGCCGCCTGGGGGGGCAGTCCGCTTTCGGATTGCTTGGCATTGTAGCTGGTCACCAGCGGCAAACGCTTATCCATGATGCCGCTTGCCTTGATGGCGTTGGAAATGCTCAGATCGTCCAGCAAAGAAAGATCGTTCATGGCCATGTAGATGATGGTTTGCGGCAGGATGCCGAGGGTCATGCCCTGCTTGGCCTCCTCCATCCGCTTTTCCTCGGTAGAGAGGGTCCCGAACAAACTGAACCGCCACGAATATTTCAGATTTAGCTTGTCCATAATGGCGGCCATCATCCGTTCGTAGCCCCGGTATACGCACTCCGCAAACTTCCCTTCGATTTGCAGGGAGATTTGTGCAATGCCTGCCTTGGGGTCCTCCGTGGTGGGTACAATGGCGGACAGCCCCGCCTTGTTCATGGCGTAGCTGTACCCGGCTGCGGAAATCTTGGTGGCGCTGGGTGCTTCTGCCAGCTGGTGCATTTTGATGTTTTCCACAGGGGCCGTGAACCAGCCGATCCCGCTGGTGTTGCTCTCTGTCAGCATCTGATACCACAGGTACTCAAACAGCCGCCGTCCCGCGTCTGAAAGCCGGTAATCGTCCTCTGTGCTTGTAATTTCGGACTTATCCTTGTAGGGGATCTCGCCGGTAAACAGGGCGATCAGGGGGTTCTGCACCAGTTCCAGTTGGATCTGCTCGTACTGCGCCATCTGCACCAGAGAGAGATACAGCCCCGCCAGCGGGGAAATGGCGTTCCGGGATACATCGTCTGCCTCAAAGGTGAAAATCTTGTCCACCGGCAGCGTCACCCAGTAGAACCACCGCCCGTTCTGGGAGTATACCTCCGGGTCTCCCGCCAAGCGGCCCCCGGTCTGCTTCCTCCGCTGTTCCAGCACGTTCAGGTCCACCCGGTCCCGCGCCGCGAAGATCACCCGCTTCCCCGTGCCCTCCGGTGCCCGCTCCGCCGATGCGTAGAAGTCATCCAGATAGGGCAGCAGCAGGTCTCCGAACTGCAAGGGGTCCGTCCCCGGCTGCATAAAGTACATCAGGTTCATCGCCACCGTGTATTTCGACACGTTGTTAAACCCCACGATCTTTACCCAATCGCTGGGAAACTGCTGTAAAAAGGCGTGGTTTACCTTGTTGTGGGGCTTGTCCACGCTGATCCGGGGATAGTAGAAAACCTTTCCCTCCTGCAAGACCTGCCCCGCGATCTCATGGGCCGTGGCTTTGGGGTCCAGCGTTTTCCGCAGCTTGTCCAAAAGCTGCCATTCCCGCAGGAAGTCCTCCCGCTTTGCTTCTTCCTCTGTGGCGTACTCCGGGGCAATGTAGCTGTGGTAGGTCAGCATTTCCGTGTACACCTTCCGGGTGTGAAACAGAGGATACGCCGTCCATTCCAGCGCATGGGCCACCTGCCGCAGGCCCTGTTCGTTGCCGTCCGGTGCGGTGAGCATCTCCGCCACCTTGTCCTTGCTGTAATTCACCGGCAGGGAGGAAACGGCCTTTACGCGGCGGTTCTGAATGTAGGGGTTATTCCGGGTGTAGGTGTTGCTGGCCGCCCGCATAAACGCGCTGCTTACGGCGTCCATGGGCAGGTCGCCGTACTGTGCCGCCAGTTCCCGCAGCCTTCCGAATATCTTCGGGTACGAGGCGAATTGCACCGACCTCAATTCAGTTTGCAGGTCCATGCTCCCCGCCTCCCTTCATGCGTTCCCGCTCCTTCTGCAATTCCCATTCCAGCCGGTCCAGAGTGCTGACCCATTGCTTCTCCGCTTCTTCCGGCGTTACGCCCGCTTGGGCCGCCGCTTCTGCCAGGATCATGGTGTTGCAGTCCGCCAGCCACAGGCGGTCCCCGTCTGTCAGACGGTCCAGGTCCGCCCCGGCCACCTCCACTGCGCTCTCCGGCTTTTTCCGTCCGGTGAGATACAGCAGAATGTACCCTGCGCAGATCCGGTAAAACCGGGTTTCATACGCGATTTCTTCCGTTTTCCGGGTCCGCCCCATGGCGTACAGCCGGTATCGTTTCTTCCGTTGAGCCATTGTCAAAACCTCCGGCCTCCCCGCCGCGCCGTCACCAGCCGTCCGCTGCCTCCGGTGCTGATAGGCGGGGCCACTTTGTTTTCCTTGAACCGATCCAGCGCCGACGCCCAGTCGCTCTTGTTTTTCCCGTGGATCTCCGTCAGCAGTTCCTCCCGCTCGATCAACTGGGCCAGCCGCAGGGCATATTTCGTGGCGGACCAGCTATCGCGCTGAATGGCCTTGGAAATGCGCTTCTCGCTCATCCCCGCCCCGCTTGGCACAAGTTTCAGGTTCTGTATCTGGCCGGACAGCTCCCGGCACTTCTGGTAGGGCTGTGCGAACTGATAGTCCCGGTCATCGTCCCGGATGCGGTGGGCGCGCTTATACGCCTCCACGCCCTCATTGGCGTTCAGCGTCAACAGTTCAACGTTGTGGTGTTCAAACTCCGTCTGCGCGTATTTCAGCATTTCAAAATCCGGGTCCGTCACGCCGGTGCCGCCTGCCTTGATGGGGTAGATCACCGGAATGGCCCCCGGCAGCTCCGCCGCCGCATAGGCCGCATGGTTCTTCACACACAGGGGCGGAAGGCCGTCTCCCAAGTCGGTCATCAAATCTTCCAGCACCCCGCGCCCGTACTGCCAAGAGTCGATGGCGATGTAGGTTTGGCTGCCGTCATAGCAGAATCGGTTCCAAATGGCCTTCAGCCGCCGCGCCTGGGCCTTGCTCTGGTCCGGCGGGGGCCAATCGTCAATGTAAACCAGCTGCTTCAAAAAGCGGTCCCGTTTCAGGTATTCCCGCTGCCGCGTCAGCTTTATCACCACGCAGGCGCATTTGGCGTTCTTTGCCGAATCCTCGTAGGAAACGTCATAGCCCACAATGTAAATAACTTCCTCCGGGTCCAGCTGGGGGTGCGGGTCCTTGCAGCAGTGCTCCGTCTCCATCACCAGCACCCGCTGGGAATCCGTCAGCACTTCGTCGGAAAGCACGGGGAACTCGTCCGCGCCGGTGTACCGGCTCTCCATCTCCCGCATCCACCGTTCAATGGTCAGTTTCTCTTTCAGCTTTTGTGCCCAGGAATAGGGCCGCATCTGCTGTAAGATCACGCACTGCCACGGAATATCCACCGCAAAAGATTTTTCACCCCGCCACATGGCTTTCAATACGGAGCACCGAACCTGAAAGGCGTGGTTCTGCTTCCGCCCCGCACTGGTGATAGAATGGCTTTTGTATGCCACAAAGTTGGGGTCCGGTTCTCCGTTTACGTTGTGCCGCAGACGAACCGCTGGAAGTACAACGGTGGTGTATTCGTCAAAGTCGAAGGGCGGGTTTTCCTCTTGGGCGAACTCCTCCGCCGTAGCTGCGTGAATGTTATCGCCACGCTTGGCCCCAATGTAAAAGGCGCTTCCGCCGTCCGTCTCGATCTTGAAATCGTCCTTGCTCTCCGCGCTGACCCGCCAGTGCTTGGCAAGGGCCGCATAGTCATGTTCCAAGGCGCGGAAGGTTTTCCCGCCGATACCCGCCAGCTGTTTTAGTGCCGGTCCCACATACAGCACCTGTGTTCCCGGCCACACAACGCCGTTTACCATCTCCGTCAGCAGCTTTGTGTAGGTTTTTGTCATGCCGCGAGTGCCGGTGATCGCAACTTCCTGATTGCGGGCGTAAGCCCTCATCATCATGCGCTGAAGCAGTTCTAATGTCTTAAAATCGCTGTCATCACTGCGGAGAATGTCCGCCAGAATGTCGGGGTGCTAATACCAACGGCCTGTCCAGATCAGGAACGCATACCACGCATCCTCATAGTCTGCGTAATTTCTGGTTTCCGTCTCTTTTTTCTGAACCCAGCCAGAAGTCGCAGACCAAACCTTTCCGGATCGTCTTGCCATTGGTATCAACTCACCTCCTCAAAGTATGCCCACCGACACCCGCCTGCGCGGATTCGATTCGGCAAATGTTTGCAAACCTGTCCGATGCCTTGGGCTGTCGTATTGCACTTTCTCGCCGCTTGCGCCAACGATTCAAATACTTCGCCAGTATCTAAATTGACCACTTTCTTTTTTGCCGTGGATCTTCTGGTTTGATCTATCTGAAAATTTTCGGCATTTTCAGCAAAGCACCAATGGAACCCAGCCGCCGTTATATAGCGGCCTGACAAAACATCTTTTATGCAGTCCCGTTTGATTCCGATTTCTCTTGCCGCTTGATGGATAGAATCGTAAACAACCCCTGTTTCAACACACAGAACCGGTCTGCTCATGTCTCCCGGCAAAATGTTGTACCCTTTTTCTGGGTTCATCGTGTCCCATAGCCGGATATAAGACCGTTCCAGTTCTTTGGCTTCGCTTTCACTCGTCCCCTGATAAAGAATTTCGTGTCGAATATTCCCCCAGCCAAAGAAATTTACGGCGTTTGTAAACGCCTCATTTGCGCGATATTTTGTCCCGCTTCCCCATCTGTTTACCGGATCGTCTCCTGTTTGACCAACATAGATTTTCCCATCCGGTGTGATATGTCGATACACTGTGTAAACTTTTTTCATAATGTCCCCCATACAGACTTGTATTAAAAACCGGTGATCCTCTGTATGGGAGAGGAAACGGTAGCTACTCCGCTGTCCCGGCTTCTAATCATTTTTTCTTTACCGGCGGCATTTTCACAATGCCAAGTTCTTTGTACGACTCTTTTTCCTGTTCGTCAGGTTCCTCCGCAAACTCGCCCAAATCATCCCGCAGACGCATGTCCGGCGGAAGCGTCGGCAGTTCCGAAAGGCCGTCATTGACCCGCGTTGTGTTGGCCATGTACAAAAGAATCTGTTCGGCGGCATCCTTTGTGTAAGAATACTTGGGCCGCCGGTGAAACAGAATCTCAAACATTTCATCCGGGGAACACTGCTTTCCGTTTTTCAAAAGCCCCGCCTTTTCCAAACGGTCCACAATGCCGTCGAGCCTCAAATCATCAATCGGCTTGGCATCCCGTTTCCGCAGTCCCTCGCTGGACAGGTTATCCTGAACCATTTTGTTCAGCTTGGCAGCCTTGTCATATTGGCCGATGGCCCGCATCTTGTCCCGATCCAGCGTCATTTTTGCGCAGTCCCGCAGAATGAACTCCTGCTTCACGCTTACGCCGCCCGCCGCCATCAGGTCGCTGGCCAGTGCCTCGTAAATACGGTCCAGTTCGTCATAGTCCTCAGAGGTGTAGGGGTTCTTTGCGGAGTTCTCGCCCCAGTTCTTCCTCTGCTGTGCCGTCCCTACTTTCCGGTTCCGGGCGGACTTCTCATTGCCCACCGCTTTGGTAAATTCCCCGGCGGTCAGTCCCTCGCCAAAAATCTTGGTAATGTCCGTCAGCCCGTCCAGAAAGCCAAGGCGTTCCCCCCGCCGCGTGTCCAGCTTTTTCAGCCGCAGGTTGTCCAGATAGGCGATCCACTTCTCGCCTACGTCCGGTTCTTTTGGCACCGCCAGCATATCGAAGGGCCGGTCAAATTCAATGCAGCAGTAAAAAAGGGCAAGGCTGTCGCTTGTGGCACGGGCAATGGCATCATAACGTTCCTGCTGTGCAGTCAGTTCCGCTGTATCCATCGGTTCCAGTTCCATTCGCGGCCTCCTTCCCTTGACACTCCCCACAGCTAAAGCCGGGGCGATTCTCGGTTCACCGACTACCGCCTCCCGTTTCTGGGGGGTCTTACGCAGTCTCCTCGAGCGTATAGGTTTGGGCGTGTCCCGCCCTACCTTGTGTAGTGGCTACGCCAACAGGCGCAAGCCCTCATTCAAAATGTTCTTTGCGGCGTTCACGTCCCTATCATGGACAGCGCCGCACTTGGGGCAAGTCCATTCCCGGACGGACAGGTCTTTTGTTCCGGGCCACTGTGCGCCGCAAGCGGAGCAAAGCTGACTGGACGGAAAGAAACGATCGACCGTGACCACCTGTTTTCCGTACAACGCCGCCTTGTACTCCAACTGCCGCCGGAACTCGCTCCAACTTGCATCAGAGATTGCCTTTGCCAGTTTGTGGTTCTTGACCATGTTCTTTGGGGCTAAGTCCTCAATCGCAATCAGGTCATAGGTTTGCACAAGGCTGGTGGACAGCTTATGGAGCATATCATGCCGCTGATTGGCAACGTGTTCGTGGAGCCGTGCTACTTGAATCCTCGCCTTTTCCCAGCGGTTACTGCCCTTTGATTTTCGGGACAACTGCCGCTGGAGTTTGGCAAGTTTCTTCTGGCTCCGTGCCAGGTATTTATGGTTCGGATACTCCACGCCGTCAGATGTGATTGCAAATGCTTTTAGGTTCATGTCGATGCCGACCACCGCCCCGGTAGAGGGCAGCGGTTCCAGTTCCACATCGGCGCAGCATAAAGAAACAAAGTATTTCCCACTGGAAGTGCGGGACACGGTAGCAGTCAGGATGCGTCCCTCCACTTTCTTAGAGATTCGGCATTTTACCCGCCCCAACTTGGGGATCTGGACAGCCTTCTCCAAGACCTTGATGTTGGCATTAACACATCTGCTTGTATAGCTTTTCTTGCTGTGGTGCTTGCTCTTGAATTTTGGATAGCCGGGATTCTGACCCTGTTTCACCCGCCGGAAGAAGTTTTGGTAGGCAATGTCCAAATCCTTTATAGAGGATTGCAGGGCGGTGGAATCCACTTCTTTCAGCCATGACATGGTTTTCTTAAGCATTGGAAGGTCACTTCTTTGCTGTCGGCGAGAAGGCGAGTGCCCTGTGGCCTTGTATTGGTTCTGCCGCTGGTCGAGGAAGTGGTTATACACAAACCGACAGCAGCCGAAGGTTTTATTTATTTGGTTTTTTTGCTGTGCGTTCGGATAAATGCGAAACTTGTAGCTATATCCATCCACCGTCCTCGCCCCTTTCTGTGAGTGAGATACTATAAAGATGGTTAGTTTCTTTGCTTGTGTGTATGACGCTTTTGCAAAAAAACAGAGAGTGAAAAGAATTTATTTCTTCTCACTCTCTATTATTCCACAAGGCTTTCCCGATTTGGTAAACTTTAGTAGCCACTTGAAAAATTTTTTATTCCGGCTCCAAGCCGAGGATGTAATCCACACTCACGCCGTAAAAATCCGCCAGTGTGATCAGGGCCGACGCCTTCGGTTCTTTCATGCCGCTTTCGTAAAAACCTACCATACCGTGGCTCATGCCGCAGTATTCGGATACCCGGCGGCTGCTCACGCCTCTGGCCCGCCGCAGTTCCCGCAGCCGTACCGCGTAAACCGGCAGTTCCCTGCCCTGCTTGCGGTCCTCAGTCCTCTCCATCGTCCCCCTCCCATTCCAGCAGCTCGCAGACCCGTTTGATGTGCTTTTCAATGCGATCCAGCTTCCACAGCAAAGAATACAGACCCAGCAGCGTACAGGCGTATGCTGTCATGGCAATGTTCCCGCTGGACGACTCATAGACTGCAAAGCCAACCACTACAAGCAGGACCGCAAAATTCAAGATCGTTTCCGCCATATCAGTTCCCCTCTCTCAGACCGCCCGGACCTCTCCGGGCAAAAAGTTTTCCGTCACGTCCCCGCCCTTGGTGCGGGTGGTCACGGTGATGAACCGTCCGCGAGGGTGAACCCATGCGACCCGCCCCCGCCGAACTGGGCACAGCTCCACGCTTGACTGCTCGCTTTTCGCCCGCTCCACCGGCAGCGTCTTGAACTTCGCCTCTACCGTCTGCCCGATCTTCATTTCCGTCCTCCATACGTCACTTTTTTCAAATCCTTGTACCGCTCGGCGTGCGGGATCAGCTCCGCCTTATCCCGGATGATCTCTTTCAACACCCGGTCCATGTGTTCCTGACACACGTCCGCCGCCGGATTCTTGTAGTCCAGCGCCGGCCTGTATTCTTTTCTCACCTCTGCCCATGCTTCGGTGAGACGCATAATGCGATCATAGCCCCAGCCCTCTGTCTGGTGGATCGCAATTTGCAGTGTATCAATGTCATACTGCGAGGTTATAACCATCGTTGCCTGAAGCAGCCGGTTGGTCTCGTTCTCCCACCGTTGCAAGTATCCAGATTGTTTGGCCATCTTACTTCCCCCTTAACAAGTGCAGTTTCAGCCACAGTGGAATGTCAAAAGTTCTTGTCTCCTTGTGTTTACAGTTTGTGTCCATACGGGTTCTCCTCTCCGCTCATCATTGCCAGCATCTCTCGTACTTTCGGCGGAAAAATCAGTTCTTCCATACGTGCCGCCATGATCTGCCGCACAGCCTTTTTCCCCAATGGCGGTTTCTTCGGTGGTATTTCTCCCCGTCTTGCCGCTTGTGCAACAGGGTTATTCTTTGCTGCCCATCCCATGCTCAACATCTCCTTCCGTGCTTTTGCCGTCCATCTTTGCTCCGCAGTTAGGGCAGTAAGGTTTGCCGTATTCTTTCGAGAAATTCCGGCAGCGGGTGCACTGTTTCTCATAGTTTCCCGTTTCCAGATTGAACCGGCCTGTGCCCCACCGCCCATGCACCACCGGCACGGCATCAACTGTCGGCATATTGTCAATGTCGCATTTTTCCACATAGTCATCATTTGTTTCCCCGTAATCATTGGGGTATGATTTCCACCGGATTTTGTCTGCATCAATCAGCCTCATGGTCAGCCGTCCTTCCTTTCCTGCGTCTCAAAGTAAAACTCAATCGGTTTTTCAGCCTCGATGACATTGCCATAAACCACGCCAATCTTGTAGATATAGTTCTCGCGCAGCTTTCGCGGAATTTCTGCAATGTAGCGTCTAAAAGTTTCAAGCGAATTTGCACGCTTGTAGTGATTGCACATCCGGCAGGCTGGCATGAGGTTGTCGAGATCGTCTGTACCGGTGTCCTCTATACCCCACGCCCTCAATGGATGAAAATGGTCTACCTGCATATCTTTGTAAGCGATTTTACGCCCACAATACGCACAATGGCCGTCATACTTCTGATAGACCGCTTCACGCTTTGATTTGCTAATTGCCATCCTTCATCGCCTCCATTCTGAGCCTCGCTCACGGCTTGCCCTCCCACGGGTTTTCCAGCCATTTTTCAATTTCCTCCAAGGTTTCCGGCAAATCCGAAACCCCAGCAAAACGGTTCAGCGCTTCATCGTTTCTGAATTTGAGCAAAATACCGGCCAGTTCGTTGTCCGTCATGTTCCTGATGCGGTCGGAAATGGTCATCGGCCATGTGCAAAACGGGCATTTTTCGGTTGCGGAGCAATTCTCAAAATCATACCCCACCCGCATTGGGCAGTTTTTCCCGGTGCACTTTTTCATTACATTCCCTCCGTCCTTTCAAACCTGATCTTCATTTGTGCAGGGCACAGGTCCACCTCCGGTCTGCGCTTGCCTGTCCATCGGAGGCCGCCAGCTTGCCCGATGCACTTCCACCCGGCAGCCCGCAGGCTGGCTCCGTTTTCTGTGTCCAGAATATAGGTCACAAGCCGTTTATAGCCCATAGCCCGTGCCGCTCTCCACGCAGCCGCATACAGCATAGAGCAGGCGTTGCGAGTTCCGTCTGTGCAAAGCCGGTTGACCTCCAACGTCCAGCCATCGTCCAGATGACGGGCCACCGGTCGCCCCACAATGGCAACGCCTACGATTTTCTCTCCATCGGACAGCCCAATGGAAAACTTGTGTCCCACCACAGGCCCGTGGTGCCGGTGGTACTGCTCAACGTAGGAATTGGCCTCTTTCAGCGTCATGGGGCAGATTTCAAGCATTGCTTTTCGCCTCCAATGCACGCTCCGCCTGCTCGTGTGTTAAGAAAATCGTTTTCCCTATGGAACTTTCTACGTATGAGCAGAACGGGGTTGTATCAATGTCCCACCGTCCCTGTATTGCGAGGTATCTCATGTTGCTGACTTTGTGCTCTAAGATTTCTCCGGCGAACACTCTGAATAACGTATCGCCCACCTTGCACGGCCGCACCACCAGCCGACCGGCCCTGTCGGCCTCGGCCAGCTCTTTCATCCTGTCCACATCGATGCCGTTGAACAGCGCCGCAATGATAGCCATATCCATGCGCATCGAGGTTACATCGGATGGCATCATGTGCGTGTCCTCATAGGCGGCAAGGCGCAGAAACCGCTCCTCTGGGATATTCCTCGGATACCCGTTTGCAAGGCGGCGCTCGTACTCTTTTCGTTGCGCGTCAGCTTCGCGTTTATTTGTCAATCTTTCCATCTGCTTACCTCCTCCACCGGCATCCGTTACAGGCCCCCTCATGGTCCAGCGTGTAGTTTCCGCATTTCAGGCACAGTTCGTTCCGCAGTGCGTCAATTTCTTTCGCCTGCGCTTCAATCCGGTCTGCGGCCTTCACCAGATCATCGCCCAGCGTGATGGGCGTTTCCCACTCATTTGCCCGCGCCCATTCTGCGTGCTCACGCAGCGCATTTACGAGGTCTTGATCGTTCATACCGTTCACGTACCTTTCATTCATTCCTCAAACCCTCCAAGCACTTCCTGCCCCGGCAGAACGCCGTCCTCCATCCACCAGTGGAATACATCCACGCCGGATTGCCACTGGCACGGCAGGCCGCGCTCCCTCCTCGCTTTCAGCATCCGGCCAAAAGCACGGATATACGCCGCTTTGATTTTGGGATAGAGGGCGAACTCCATAAGCCTTTGTTTTGCCGCCATGGGACAGCCTACGCAGCCGACCCGGTGGAAGCCCTCGCAATACAGCGGGTTCATTGGAATTTTTTCAGCCGCGGCGTAACCCAGCACATCGTCATTCTTCCAGTCGATAATCGGATTTACCACCCGCTGCCCCTTCATCTGGCAAGTCTCAAACAACCGCCTGTCCTCCTCGTTATCGTTGGCAAGGATGAGACTTTTTTGCCGATTACTGTGTAAAACCTCCAACCCCCCCCCTATTTTTTCGACGTGCTGTGCTCTCCGCCCAGCGGACGCCGGTAGCGATAAATCGCCCTTTCCCGCCGCCCTCTTTCAGCTCCGCGCAGCAGTAGCGAGCCAATCTGGTGGGCGGTATCAGCTTTCGGGGGATCAGGTTCCACATGGTTACGCGGGAGCCGTCCAGCTGGACGTGCTTGTCCACGTCGCACTTGATGCCCTTGCATTCCAGCCGATAAAA
>ERZ1035037.103-NODE-103-length-35282-cov-19.058506_pt1 | contig 35282 bp, 55 predicted proteins | sample MGYA00520618_ERZ1035037 | MGnify/ENA primary metagenome ERZ1035037 (study PRJEB33766, sample SAMN09781741) | gut metagenome | biome: gut microbiome | host: Homo sapiens | place: Madagascar | study: EMG produced TPA metagenomics assembly of the PRJNA485056 data...
CATTAAGGCTGCACGAAAAAAGAAAGGTTACAGCCAGCGTTACGTTGCATACGCCCTCGGCATAACGCCGCCCTCGGTAAGCGCATGGGAGTCCGGCGCAAGCAAGCCTAACGCCAAAAACATGCAAGCGCTGTCAGAACTGTACGGCGTCCCCGTTGACTATCTCATGGGCGACGATGACGCGGAAAAAGAAAAAGCGCCCGCCGAAGCGGACGCCGAGGACTTAGGGAAGCTCACCTTTTTAGAGCGGCTGGCGCTGACGTGTTTCCGTCATCTGCCAGAAGAAGACCGCGCCGAAATTCTTAAAGAGATGATCGAGCGCGGTGCGAACGTCGAAAAAGACGATGAAAAATGACGCGCGCGATAAAACGCAGCGTCGCGCGTCGCTCAAAACGGCGCAGGGCGGAAAGAAACAGACGGTCTTCACGGGTCATTACTTTCGCCTCCGTTTTGTGTGTTACCTTCATTATAGCAGAAAAAACCAACATTTGCCGTTAAGAATCGTTAAAAGCCCAAAAAATCGCAAAAGGAGATTGCTATGTACTGCACAAACTGTGGAAAAAAGAACCATGACGGTGCGAAATTCTGCATCAACTGCGGGAAGCCGATCGCGCCCGAAAAGCCTGTTTCACCGCCGACCGAAGAAGAAAAAGAAGTCAAGCGTGAGAAAAAACGCACGATCATCATGGCTGTTACGCTTTGCGTTCTGGGCGTACTTTGTGCAGTCGTGGTGTTTTGGCGGCTCGGTCTTCTTGGCAAGATCGGCCTTTTTGGCGAAAAATCCGAAACGGCGATCGCGCGTGACAAAGTCGTGGAAATCTGCGAAGCATACCTCGACGGCGAATACACCGAAGACGAAGCAAAGTATATGCTGGATTTGGTCGAGATTCCCAACACGACGGGCGGCGAAAACCTCGAGACGTATGTCGGCATTCTGAAAACGCGCCTCGGTCTTATGTCGCTCCCGTTCGGCGAAAGCGACACGAGCGAATTCGAACGGATTGTTGACAATGTAAAAAAATTGACCGTTGATTATCCGGCGTTAGATGCAGAACGAGAAGCCGAAGCCGCCACGCAGACCGCAACGCCGGAAACCGCCATGTCTGCGGCAAGGAATAGCGCGGATGCCGCGCTGGAAGACGCGTATGGATATATTGAGTTGGACATTCCCGTTTCGTATGACATGCTGGTGGAGCAGCTCGTCTACGAGGGATATTCCGAAGACGTTGCGACCTATGCGGCGGACAACTGCGGCGCGGACTGGTATGCGCAGGCGCTGAAAGGCGCACAGTACACGTTGGATCACGACCATTCGGATATCTCTTATGACGCGCTGGTAATGATTTTAGAGGCGTATGGATTCACGGAAGATCAAGCCGTTTACGGCGCAGATCAAGTTCTCAACAAATAATTCAATGACAGCCGCCCACGAGGCGGCTTTTATAAAAGGAGTTGATCCCATGGCAAAGAAACGCGCGCCGCGCGGCGGCGGAAGCATACGGCAGCGCAAGGACGGACGCTGGGAGGGGCGATTCTCCCCCGGCGTCGATCCGCTGACCGGGAAGCGGCGGTACAAGTCGGTTTACGGTGCAACGCAGGCCGAAGCGCGGAAGAAGCTGGCGAAGGCCGTGGCCGAGGTCGACGCGGGGACGTTCCGTGATCCGTCGACGATCACGGTCGCAGCGTGGGCAGAAGAATGGCTCCGCGATTACAAGCAGGACTTGCGCGAGTCGTCGCGAAATCTATATTCCACCATGCTCCGGCTTCATGTGCTTCCCGCGATCGGCAGGATGCGGCTGGGAAAAGTAACTACATATCAGTTGCAAGCGCTTTTGAACGCTGCCGAAATTGCGCCAAACTCAAAGATTCTGCTCCGCGCCGCGCTTGGCGGGATGTTTGGCGACGCCGAGCGCGCTGGATTGATCCCGTTCAACCCCGTGTCAAAAACCACGCCGCCGAAAAAATCAAAGCCCGATATCGTCATTCTTTCGGACGACGAACTCGCCCATGTTCTCGCCGAGGGCGAAAAAACGCAATACGGACTGTTTCTCTTTTTTTTAGCTTTTACCGGGGTGCGCATCAGCGAAGCGATCGGTTTGACGTGGGACAGGGTCGACTTTGCCTACGGATTTATCACGATCGACCGTCAGCTGACGGATCGAAACGCCGCTGCCCTCGTTTTCACGCCGCCGAAATCGGGAAAAAAGCGCAAGCTTTGCCCCGCGTCGGTCGTCATGGAGCGGCTTCGCGCGCATCGTGCCGAACAGAACGCTATGTTTTTGGAGACGGGCGTCCGTTGCCCTGTCGGGCTGGTCTTCTGCTCTCCGACAGGCGAAGCTGTCCGCGCCACTTCCGTCCGTTACACCATGCGCCGCATTTCGGAAAAAATCGGCGTTCCAACACGTCCCCATATTCTACGGCATACATATACGGTCGACGCTCTTCGTGCCGGGGACGATCCGCGCACTGTACAAGGGGCGCTCGGCCACGCTTCGGCGGCGTTCACGCTGGAGGTGTATGCCACTGTAAGCGATCAAATGCGAGGGGAATCTTCCGACCGAATGGACGATTTTTTGAAGCGTTTCAACTCGTAGCGGGTCAGATAGTGGGTGTTCAAGCAGATTGTTTCACATGAAACGTTGAACTTAAAGCATTTCTTCGATTATACCCCGTTATGATTGTATTAGTTCACCTTAATTTTGCTGAGTTCCGCCACGTTCCGTTCTGTTCGCGGGCAAAGAAAAAGCACCGCGTTTCGTCCGCTGCGTATCAGGACGTATCGCGGTGTTGTGGGTAAAAGCGTGGGTAACCATCAGCAGCGCGGCAGCCCGAGGAGCGACATGCCTTTGCGGTTTTCGATGATAGTCGCCGCATCAAGGTCATCGCGGGAAAGATACTCTGTGACGAGATTGATGACGTAATCGCGATACAGCTCGTCGCACTTTTTGAAAACAGCTTTTTTCTCCGCTTTGGGAAGATCCATAGCCCACACGGTAGTAAACCCTGCATATCCTTCAATCGCCGCCTCCGCGCTATCGTCATTGCCATCAAAGCCAGCCATTTCGGCGATGTGCATAATCCGGCGGTCTTCTTCGCGGTTAATGCGCGGGTCTTCGGCATAGGGCGTGTTCTTGTAACCGTTTTCAACGTACTTCTTCACAGTCTCCATGTCCCGCGCGATAATGTCCTTCGCCCATGCGATCTGCTTTTCAGTGCCTTTCATCTCTGTTTGCCTCCTGCTTTTTGTTTGGGTTTTCCTATCTCCCTTACAAGTACTATTATATACGCAATGCGTATAAAAGTCAACAGGAGAATGTGAGAAATTGAGATTTTCAGAAATAATTTTTGCAAAAAAAGAGCGGGCGTTTCTGTCCGCTCCTTTGATTTTTACTCCGCGATGATCCCGTCGTACTTTAGCTTCGTCTCCACGAGGTCAAAAATGTATGCGGGGATCTGACGGTCTCCCATCTCCCACGACTGCCACGTGCGATACGGGATCCCGATGTGATCGCAGAACGTCGTGCGTTTCATCCCTGTCTTCTCGCGCAGCCGCATACAATCCGCAGCGCTTCGCGTCGCCTCGTCATCATCCGCGACCGGGAAAAGTTCTTCATACTCATCCGCGTCGAGGTGGGTTTCTGCCCACTCGCGCGCCTCGTCATAGGTGAGCGGCGTGATCTTTTCGCCCGGATCGCTCCCGCCATCGCCGTCCGATTGTGCATACGGCGACGCGGCATGACCATAGCCATGCAAGAAAAACTCACCGCCGCGTTTCTGGTACAGCGTCTCCTCGTACCAGAGAAAGCTGCTTTTCCCGATCTCGCTTTCCCAATAGCCGACCGCTTCTGCGGTCTCGGTGTCGTAGCGCTTGCCATTGATGATCTTCTTCATTGTAAACCTCCAAATATTAAGGGGAAAGGCGGCCGAAGCCGCCGTGAAGATTTAGCCGATCACGAAATCATGCTCGGTCGACCGCATCGGAAAGCGCCTTTGACGGCACGAACCCGCTTTGCTCGGCATCGGCGCGTAGCGCTCGGATTTCATACGGCTTTCCGTACCAAAAACCGATCGTCCCGGCAGACGTTACGCGGACAAATCCAACTTCCGCATCATAGCCGCCTAACCTCTCACAGATTTCGCCATATTTCATCGGTTCGCGGCGGCCGCGATACCAAACGCGATAGATTTTTTCGGACACGTTTTTCATGGTTTTCCTCCTGCTTGTAATTTTAGCCGATCACGATATTATGCGACGCGATCTCAAGGTAGTACTTGAGGAACGCCAAGTCGGTGCAGGGCGCGACGTCTCGGTGCGCTTTCTCGCGGGCGTCGTCGTCCATAAAATTCACGATCGTGTTCCAGCCGACCTTGTCGATGGCGGCCTGAAGCTCGGCGTCTTCGTCGGCAGCGATGTGGGAAAAGCCGTTATCGACGCTCAGATAAGCGGGCTTGCTGTCCTTCAGCGCGATCTCGACGGCCTTCTCGGCGACCGCCTCAAAGGTCTCTCCATCTGCCGCGTCCCACTCGTCGCCCATGTCGAGCGCCTCGCAAAGCGCCTTGCAGTCGTCCATGTCCCACTCCTGCGCGTTGTCGATCTTTTTTGCCAGTGCGATGATGTCCTTCGTGATAGTCATTTTTGTTTGCCTCCTGCTTTTTGTTTGGAGTTCTTATCTCCCTTACAAGTACTATTATATACGCTATGTGTATAAAAGTCAACAGCAATTTGAAAGAAATATAAATTCTTGCAAAAAAAATAAGCGCCCCGAAGGGCGCTGTTGAAAATGTTTACTTGATAATCGCGTCAAACCCTGCCGCTTTCAGGTGCGCGACCGCATTCTCCTCAAAGAAGTTTAGCCCAAGTGTTTTTCCCGATCACGCCGTCGCGCGCCAAGCCCTGCGCTTTTTGGAAAGCGATCACCGCATTTTTGGTTCCGCCGCCGAAGTCTCCATCCACATACGCGGCGGCATAGCCTTTGCATACAAGCAGCGCCTGCGCAGCTCGAACCGCATCGCCGCCCGTGCCTACGGACAGCGTAGGCAGTGCGCGGCGCGTCCGCCAGCCTACGATACCATCCACGCCGGTGCCGATCGCGCGTTGCAGCACGCGGACGATCGCCTTGCGCGTCTGTGTGCCGTAGATCCCGTCCACGCTGAGACCGGCACCGTAGGCACGATTAAGCCACTGCTGCACCTCTCGCACCGTATCGATGCGGGTATCGACCACGGGCGCAGGCGCACCGTCGTACGCGGGTCTCACATAGCCCATGATAAGCCCTTTGGAGCGCGTGCGGCGCATAACCGCCCCGCCGTTATCATTGCTGGTCAAAGAGGTGTTGCCCTCAATGGCCACGATGCTCGAGCCGATCACGCTCTCTACGATGCCGATATGGTCGGGGTCGGCGTCACGGTCGAACTGATAGAGCACAAGGTCTCCTGGAGCTATGCCCGCAGATCCCGAGTGATAAATCCCCCGCCGCTGCGCGTCGGACTTGATCACGGGGCAGGACGCAGATCTTGCGGCCAAAGCCCCCGCGCCTGCCTGCGCAAGTACCCACGAGACAAACGCAGCGCACCACGGGTATGCCGCGCCGCGCACTTGGCGTCCGTAGTACCAGTCGTTGTATTTGACGCGGTTGGAGTTTGCCGGAGACTCCGTCACGCCTACCTCTGCTACCGCAACACGGACAACATCACTTGCTCGCGCCATTGGTTTTATCCTCCTTATGATAGTTTACCGAGCTGATGCAAAGCACCGCGCCGAGGAACGTGTCAACCGCCGTGATCGTGGTCGTCACCTGTTCGGCAAACGGCCAGCCCCAGACGGACGCCAGCGCGGCATAGAGCGTTGCACACGCGGGAAGGACGATGATGACGAGCCACTTCAAAATGTCGTAGACAGAGTCGTTGAGTTTCATGGTGTTTCTCCTTTCAAGCCTCATAAATGATTTTTTTGCCATATCTCACGGCGCACTCGTGCTCGATGGTGCAGCCGTTGGCGTCGTGCCAGCCCTCGCAGAAATACACGGCGTCCGCTTCGCCGAGCAGCTTGATACTTTCGCCGAGATACCAAAGCGGCGTAATGTCTGCGGGCGCCCCCTCAAAGAAGGAATCGATGATTTCCGCGTCGGGAAATTTCTTCGAAACGTAAACGCGCTCGCTCTTGATTTCCGCGTCGCTTTTGCCTGTCATGGGCTGACTGATAAAGAGTTTCATTTGATTTTCTCCTTTCGTTTGGCAAAGATTGTTAGTGTACTATCAATTTTCATCACACTTTTTTGGTAGTATAGTAGCAATTTTGTTCACTTTCGCGTGATTTTGTTATGTTTTCAGCGGATTTTGTTATGTTACGGTCACTTGACGGTAACTTGATTGTCTTGCGTCAGCCCAGCCCGATCCGCGCCAATGCGTAGCCCATGATTGCCGCGATGATCGCGCTGATGATCTTGTCCACGATGCCGTCCCAGCGCTTCGCTGGCTTTTCGGCCAGTGTCTTGATGTCCTTTTTAATGTCCCCTACGTCCGCCTCCAAACGGGTCTGCTTGTCTGCGATCACCGCCACGGCGGAGATCAGCTTTTCAAGGTTTTCCTGCTGCTTCGCGAGCTGGTCGATGCGATGCGTGTTGCTCTTGCATCTCTGTTCGTTTTCGTGAGTCAAAGCGATCAGTTCTTCATGCGTCATCACCCTTTTCCTCCAAGTCGTTGATTTCTTTTCGCCATGCCGCGCGCTGTGCGAAAACGGTCACGTATTCTGTGTGGATGGATTTGAGTGCCGCCAAAAGCGACGTCAAGCTATCAGCCGCTATCATCGCGTCCACCGCTTTTGCGGTGATGTAGTCCGTCTCGGCGAGCTTTTGTTTCAGCGCCGCGATCTGTTCCGCCGCGCTCGGCATGTCGACAAAAGGATCGTGTTTCATCGCGCCGCCGTTCAAGACATAGTCGCGGACGCGCCTCAAATCAAAATCGTCTGGCAGTTCCAGCGTCGGCTTTGTCGCATCCAGCGGATAGACCGTCACGCTTTGGAGCCGTCCGCTTTCGTCGGTTTGGTAGTTTACAATCATGTTCATGCTCCCTCCGCCTGCACGTCGCCGTTTAAGAGCAGCCCATAAATCGCCTTAACCGTGCGCGTGTACTGCCCAGAATGCGATCCGTTAATTCCGTGGACAAGTGCGTAAGAATTTTGCAAGCTGAGCGTGTTGGCACTAAAACTCGCTCGAAAAGAATATGCCATTTGACCTGACGATCCGCTAAGAGGATATAGCCCGCCGCCCAGTATTAGCGCCCCATCTATCCAGCAAATCGCGCTGTCTCCATCAGTTGTCTGGACGAGAAGCAACTTGTAATCCGAAAAACCGCTGACCGTGATGCTGCCACTCGTCCACGATCCGCTCCAAAGCAACTTCGGTCTCATCGGGACATTCAGCCCGTCTCGCACTCCTGGAGGATCAGCAAAGCCGCCGATTTTTAGTAAGCCTTTGATGTCGACGCCGTCGGCGATGTCGGGGATTTTGCCGATGCCGACCTGGTACGCAGCCCCTGTGCGCTTTAGGTAGATCCCCGGCACACCGACGTTGAGCGTCGCCGTCATCGTCGCGCTCGTCACGCAGTCGGTCAGCGTGATCTCGACCTCATACGACTTGTCCGACGCCCAGCCGCCCGCAGCAGGAGCAAAAGCGCCGGAAAAAGAAAACGTGCCGTCAGCCTTGACAGTCGGCATGATCGCCGTCGTGCCGCTCGTCCATGCCTCCGCACCCGCCTGTCGATAGCGCCAAGCCGCAGATACAAACGCATTTTCCCGCGCCCCGAAGGTCTTGTCCCAGATCGTCCCGGAGTACGTCATGACCGCCGTCTCATCGACCTGATTGTCGCGCGTCAGTGTGAGTGTGCCGATTGCGGGCGGAACGTAATCCAGCACCGTCAATCCCTGCGACACCTTCGTCGCGTTCCCGCGACTATCCACCGCCGCCACAGATACGGCATTTCCGCTGATCCCGGCAAGCTGCACAGATACGGGCGTCGACGCGTATGCGACGCTGCCCGTCACGTCTCCGCACGCCGCGTCGTAGCGCACCATCGTCGCGCCCTTCTGCGCGGTCGCGGGCGTCTCGATCATCGCAAGCGCGTTGGTATACCCCGGCACGATCACGCCCGCCGCGCCCGTCAATCCCTCTTTATCGTGGGAAAGCGTAAAAGCGGAAAAGATCGGCAAGCACTCAGCCGCCGTCAAATGTGCCGTGCCTGTCTTCGCCGTCGAGCCGATGATCGTGGATCCGTTGTAGGTCGTCAAGGACACCACCGCCGTCGCCGCGTTGGAGTCCGTCACCCACCCGTAAATCTGCTCCGCGTATGCGGCCAGAGGCAGAACCGTCTCCGTGCCGTCAATCGCCCACGTCGCGCCGAGGTCGTTTCCAGCGACCGAGACGCGCGCCTGCGCCGTAAAGGTCGAAGACGACCGCGAAATCATGATCGGGAGATCGTTACCGACGACAAAATCGACCGCACTCGCAACCGTGGACGGTGCGAGGTTTGGCAGCGTCACGGTAAACGGGAAGATGGTCGTGCGCCCAGAGTTGGAGCGGAACGTGATCTGCATCGCCACGGACGTCTGCGAGAGGTCGGAAACCGTGAAGTTGCACGTCCCCGTTCGCACGCTATACGCCGCCCATTGGTTTGGCGTGTTGTTTTTAAGCACCGTCACGGCAAAAGCCTCATATGCCGTCGCGGGCTGTGCCGTGAGGTTGTACCCGTACTTCGACGCGCCGCCGACCGCAGAAATGCCGATGTCAAAATACACGCTCACCGCAGTAAGGTTGCGCGTGACCGTGTACGACACGTCAAAATAGATGTTCGGCTGCGACCCGAACCAAATCCCCCCGGCGGAAATATCAGCCATTGTTCAGCCCTCCCTCCTTGTCATTTATCACGATCATCAGCGCATCCGTCGTCGGGATAAAGCGCGTCTGCCCAACCATCAGCTCATCATTTACAATCGCCGTCGGCATTTCCGCGCCGACCGCAGAAAACTGCGCGATGATGTCGCCGTTGACATTGTTCAAAAACGCCATCTGTTCCGGCGAGAATTTAGCATTGATCTGGTCGCCGAGGATCTCAAAGCCCGTGCTTTGCAACTGGATCACGGGTTTCAGCACGCCGTTCACGCGCGCCCCGAAGGCCAGAAGCCCCGTCTGCATGTCCAGCTCAAAATTTTCGCCCTCGATCTTGCGTGCGGTCAGTTGGTTAATCACCAGACCGTCTCCCGTGAGTACGGTCGACCAGTTCCACTGCCCCGCCGTCTTGCTGTTGGCAACGCGGACGCTGCCGCCTCTGATCGACGTGACCTTCGTCGCGTCGGCAGGGTTCGCCGCGTTGTAAGTGTTAAAGCCCTCCGCCGGGTCGGCGATCACATACGCTTGATCGACATTGATCTCGCGGTTAAATTTATCCAACACAGCGCCGTAAAAAGACTCGTTCGCGATCCGCTCCGCGTTCGACGCCGTCTGGCTGATCGCCGAGATCGAGCGCACCACTTGATACGGGCGCTCGTTAAACTCGTAGGTCGTGTTAAGCCCATTGAGATAGTCCGTCCGCTTCCCGACGCACCGCGTGCGGAAGCGCAGCCCCAGCGCCGTGGACACCACGCCGACCGTATCGCCAAAGCCGACCTCCGACGTGGGGATCCCAAGCGACGGGAAATCCGCCGCCTTGATGGTGTATGCGGTCGGATCGACAAGCTGTGCGACAAGCGCCGCATACGTCCGCTCAAGGAGCGTGGCAGGGTCAGACGTGTCTATCGTCACCGCCGTGCATCGGTCGACGAGCATGCCGCCGACGTTCTGCCCATACTGCTCAATCGCCGCCGCGCCGAGGCTCACATAGGTCTGTCCTACGGGTTTATCCACCGGGTCGCCGTTTTCGGTTGACCATGTCACGTCCGCAAACGTCAGCGCCTGATCCGATCCCTCGACGTAATTTCCGACGCCGTATGCCGCCGTGTAGATATCGCCCTGCTGCACTTTGCGCGTGATGTCCGTGATCTCGCGGTCGTCATACAGCGTCAAGCCGCGATCCTCGCCGACGCGCTTGTAAATGTTGACGCGGCGCGTGATCGTGCCATTCTCTGCCACGCTCACCTCCGGGTCGATCTCGCCGCCGCACTTTTGCGCCCAATCCATCAGCGCATCCTTGAGCGTCGTGCGCGTGCGCTGCATGTAATAGCTGCCCGTCACGTCGCTCGTGCCGACGATCCACTCCGATGCAGGATACGCCTCGCCGAAAAGCTCGTACATACCGTTGACGACCGTGCGCCCCGTCACGTCCGTAAAAGGGATAAAGCAGCACAGCGTCGAGTAAAAAGACGACTCGCCGCTGATCGCCACGCTTTTGATCGTCTGTGTCACGGATGCGATGGAAAACTCAAACCATCGCCCGATCTCCGTGTCGTAAAAAAGTATGCGGTTGTACTTTTGCAAGCTCGGCAGAAGCGGCGTGTCCGGCGCGAAGGCCATGTCAAGCGTATGTTGACCGTTGATTACGCGATACCGCTGGAATTTTGTCAGGTCGTTTGTGTTGATATACGCGATGAGGTTGTCCCGTCGATCGCGCAGTTGCACCCGTGTAATCATAGATTCCGTTCGACGTAGGTATACGTCGCCTCCGTCACCGCCGCCGAGAAATCGATCTCAAAAGCGCCCGGTGCGACCTCGAAGGTCTCGAAGGTCGTGTTTGCAAAAGACACAAACTGCATCGCCAGCGCGCCGTCAAGGTAGGCCGTCCGCTGGTCGAGGTCGATCACCCACGCGCCGTCGAGCGTGTCGTTTGCGGGCTGCACGAGCTGCACCGCGCCCGTCGTTCCCGCAAGCGTGACCGTCAGCGTTTCGGGCGACCCTGCCACCGTAAAAGAGATTTTGCCCAGCGCCGACGCCGTCCCGGCATTCATGCTGCTGATCTTCGTGCCGCTTCCCGCCACGGTTTTGTCATCGCCATAGCGGTACGGATCGACGACAAATGTGATCTTGTACTCGGCGATCGTAAAATAATAGGCGCTCTGCGTGACGCCCGTCACGCGTCCGCGCCGCGTCAGGGGATCCCGCTCGTCGAAAACAATGGGGACAAAATCTTTGCCCGCCGTGAAGACCGTGCGAAGATAGGCGATCTTCTCATCGAGCGTTCCTGCGTCGTCGGTCTCAATCAGCGCCGAAACCGTGATCGTCAGCGTGGGACGGCGAAAAAGACTGATCTTCCCGCCGTCGCCCAACGTCGGCGACCATACGGTCTCGCTGATCGGGATGTTGTCAACGCCGCTGTACCCGTAGACCTTGAGATAATCCCCGAGGTCGATGCCGTTATAAATCATGGTGTATCACCCCCGTGCTTCGGCGATGCGAAGCGATTCCAGCGAGTAGGACATGGGCAGCGCGATTGCGTCAGCGATCTCCGTACCGTCGACGTCAAGATGGACGTGGATCGGCGCGGACGTCATCTGCGCCGCGATGCTGCTATACATCTCGGAGGTCTGCACGCTCTGGAGCGCCGCGCCCGCCGCCATCGCATCCATGTCGGGCGTCGCCATGCGCATGTCAAAGGACGTCTCCACACCTTTGCCGAGGTCAATCGCCGCCTGTTCGGCGATATGTGCCGCATCCTCGATGCCTTCCGCAACGCCCTCGACGACAAATTTGCCGCTTTCCGCCATTGCACGCGACGGAGAATTGATTTTCAGCGGAAAATTGAAATATTTTTGGACTCTGCTGCCTAAGCTCCTCGCCAAGTCGAACAGCTTGCCGGATCGAGAATTGATGCCGACAATCGCGCCCTCCACCGCGTTTACGCCAGAAGACTTCAAATCGGGCTTAAACCCATTTTCAACAGCATTTTTTGCGCCAATGGCCGCATTGTAAAAGCGATCTTGTGCAAGCGCGCGGTCGACAACGGTGTCCGACTGCTCCTGCGCATTTCTTGCGGTTTCTTTGAATCCGCCGTCAACACCCTGCAATCCCGCCAACGTCGCCTGTGCCATATTGCCGACGTCTTCCTGCATCCCGCCCATCGCAATGCTATAGGCTTTTTCGGCGTCGGCTACATCTTGTTCAGTCGTTGCAAACGCATTCGCAACATCGTCCTTTGTTGCATCCGCGGACAGAGACGTCAACTGGTTCATGTTCTGGATGGTGTATTGCCCATCTTTCCAGCTTTGCACCAACTCGCCGTGCGCTTCCTGCATTTTGGCAAGCGTCGCTTCTTGTTTTTCGGCTTCCATTTGCAGCTTTAGAGATGTCGACCCTTCTGCTTTGGCGCGCGCATCCGCCACGATCTGGGATTGATCTGCCAGCCCCTGTTCCGACAATTTTATAGCATTCAAAAGTTGGTCTTGCTCGCCGAGCGCTTCCAAATACGGTTCCGTCAGATTGTCGATGGCATACTGTCTCATATGCGCCGCGATGACGTCGTCAATAGTGCCGATCAATTCATCGTATTTCTGGATTTGCCCGTCGATCATGGTATATTCCGTGCCGAACGCGCTGTTCAACTCGCCAAGGATATAGGCGACACGATCGCGGTTTGCCTCGGTAACATATCCGTTTTCGTCCGCAAGATTTTTCAGAGAACCCACGAGCTTTTCAAGCCCGCCGATTTGTGTGTTATGGGCTTCAATGTTCTCGTATGCCGCAGAATTAAGATCGCTCCACGCACTCGCCGCATCGCGCGTCTGCTGAATCATGTCTCGCTCTTTTTCCGTAAGCGTCATAAACGGTTCTTCGGCAGCAATCATATTTTCGGTCACAGTGTATACAATCCCGGAAAGTGCCACAAGCGCAGCTACAACCAGTGCAATTTTGCCACTTGTCGTACCAAGTGCCGACACTATTTCCGTGATCGTTTCCACCGCGTCCTTTGCCTTAAAAACGGCAATGAATGCGATTGCTGCCGCCGTGGCCGTCTCTATATACGGAACCAAGTCGTCGAAGTTTTCCATCAGCCATTCGATTGCGTCGTTGGCAGCGGGTATTCCGTCGTCGCGAAGCCATTCGTTGATACCTTCCGTCAGCTTGCCCGTCGCCTCCGCAAACGTATCTTTGAGAGTATTCCACCGCCCCTGCAACGTCTGCGACTGCTTATCCATGGATTTGTAGTATTTGCCGCCCTCGGACGTGCTGCGAATCATCGCCGCCGTGATCTCGTCGACGCTGATCGTGCCTTTCGATATGCGATCATACAGGCTGGCCATGCTTTCGCCCGTCGTCTCGGTGATTTCTTGCAGCGGATTGAAGCCCGCCTCGATCATCTGCTTTACGTCCTCGAGCGAGACTTTGCCGGCCGAGGACATCTGCCCGTATGCCGTCGCGACACGCGTCAGCTTGTCCGAGTCGCCCTGCGCGATATCGCCGAGCATCTCCATGGATCTGATGACGTTGTCCGTCGTAAAGCCGTAGTTCATGAGGAGCTGGGTCGTATCGGCAAGGTCGGTCAGGTCGAACGGGGTCGCCGCCGCGCGGTTTTTCAGCTCTTCGACCAGATTCGCTGCCGTCTCATAGCTGCCCGTCATGACCTCGAAAGAGGTCTGGTAGGTCTCCATCTGCTTGTTGAAATTGACGCCCATACCGATGGATGCGCCGACCGCCGCGCCGATCGCTGTGAACGCTTTTTTGAACGCGGATTCGATCTTTTTCCCGCCAGCCTCGGCACGTTGCGCCATTTTGTCGACCTTGTCGCCTGCGGTTTTCGCTTCGTCGCCGAGCGATTTTTCATCTTTCGACGCCGTCTTCGCATCATCGCCGAGATTGTCCACGGCCTTCGATGCGTCGTCCGCCGCGTCCGACATAGTCCCCATGTCTTTGCTTGCGTCGGACATGGTATCATCCATCTTCGCAAGCTGTTTCTCCGCCGCATCCAACTGCTTTTCCAGCTGGTACTGCTTCTCAGCCGCCTTATCCGCCTGTTCGCTGTTGACGCCGTATTCGTTGGACGCCTTCTGCACCTCCGCCGCCTGCTCTTCGATCGCCTGTTTCAAGCGTTCGATCTTTCGGAGTAGACGCTCTTTTGCCTCGGTCAGCTTGTCCGTGCCAGTGGCCGCGTCTTTCGCGCCCTTGTCGACGTCGCTAAAAGTGCTTTTTGCCGTTTCCCCCGCCTTTTTTATCGAGCTATCATACTCCGAGGTATCGGCAGTTACCGTATAGGTGATTCCACCGCCGTCAGCCATTGTTTTCTCCTTCCTGCGCCATTGCAATCAAGCATTGCGCCATTTTCGCCAGCCCGTTTTGGAGGCTGTTTTCTCTTTCTTCTTCCGTCAGTCGGATGCGGTATTTCTGCTTCAATCGCGCCAGCTCCGCCCGTTCCGCCGCGTTGTTTTTGTTCGGGGCTGGAAGCGGACGCGTGCGGATCGAAATGATGTCCGAAAAACGCGTTGTTGCCGGAATCCCCTCCATCAGCGCGCAGAACGTATTCCAGTGCATCTTCCCGATCTCCGTATGGAGATCGATGCCATAGATCTGTCGGAACGCTGCGTAAATGAGCGCCGCATCCTGCTCGAAATCCATCGCGCGCGGACTGCCGTCGCTTTCCGTCTTTTGGAAAAAGATGTCAGCCAGCGCGGCGAAGAAATCGGGATCATAATGCGGGTGGTCGCCATTGACGAGGAAATCGCACATAATCTCCATGCGGTCTGCGCCATCCAGCCCATCAAGACTCCGAAGCATGAGCAGGACATTGTCAAACCAAGGGCAAAGCTGGTACGTCTTACCCTTGTACTCCATCGTCATCGGCGGCGCGTCGCATAGATCAAACGTCCGCGCCATAGCGTTTCAGCGCCCGGCGACTTTCGAGGATCTGTTCCCGTTGTTTAATGAGCGCCGGGAAGATGTCGTCGATCATGATGGGCGTGACGAGCCATATGAGATTATTTGCGTCATCGACCGTCTCCGCACCGTAAAACGCGATGATCCGCGCCGCCGCATCGCGCCCGAAGACGGTCTCCATCAGCGCCGTAAAACATTTGCCGATGGTCTCCGCGTCGCCGCCTTTGATCGCCGCGTTGAGCGCAGCCTGTGCCGACGTGATCGCTTCAAAAGCGCGAAGGACGTTCAGGCGGTAGGTCACCGTCTCCACGACATTCCCGTCGGCGTCGCAAAGGTCGATTGAACGCTCCAAAAACGGAGAAATAATTTTAGCTGCCATGGGTTTCACCTCATCAAAAAAGCGGCTTTCGCCGCTGGATTTTCAAAATTAAGAAAAAAGGGGAAGGGTGTAAGCCCTCCCCCCTCCTTGTTAGGTACTCGTGGTGATGGTGGGCGCGCCGTCGAAGCGGATCTCCATGGAGATCGCCGAGTCATCGGTCGTTGCGCCGGAAAACTCCTGCACATTCGCAATCGTGCAGGGGCAGATGAGCGTGACGGTTTTACCGTCCTCGTTCTCGTACTCCATTTTGAAGGACGAGGCGCGCTGCGCGTCGAGGCCATACTTCTGACTGAAGATATAGTCCTGCGCGGTGTCGCCGTAGACGCGTTTGCCAGTCGCGGTAAAGGTCGGAGCCATGCCCGTAACGTGGTTCGTGGCAAAGCCCTTTTTGTTCAAAAAGAAATACTGCTGAACGACTTCGTTCAGCGATTCGGCGAGGTTGTCGATGCCGTCGCCAAAAGGTGCATACGTCCACTCGCCGGAAGAGCTTTTCTCGGTGCCGATGGACGCAGAGATACCGTACATGGTCATAAGACCATACGAATAGGCCATTGGTTATCCTCCTTTTTCGTTCGGGAAGTAGTAGAAGCGCACGGATAAACCCGAGCCGTAAAGCCACTGGTTGTTCTGCTCACGGTCGAGATACATCGGAACGCTGTCCGTCGTAATGCTCGTGATCTGCCACCCATCGCCTCGCGGGAAGGTTTTCCGCCGCGTGAGGTATGCGTGGAGATTGTCGAGCGCGTTTTGTGCCATCGCTTGATTCTCGTGCTTTGCGTTGAGTACCAGCGACAAAAGGATGGACTGGCCGACGCTGAAAAACGTCGTGTCCATCCCGCCGCCAGTGGTCGTCAGGCTGATTCCGTTGTCAGACGGAAGCGCGCCGTTGACGATCTGCGCGTATGCAAAGCCGCTGTCCTGTGCAAGCGTTCGCACGGCTTCAAGCACTTGTTTGGGGATGCTGTTCATTGTCAACCTCCGAGCGCTTTGTTCAGGCGCTTTTCGATATGCCGCTGCCATTTGTCGCCGTAGGTCATTTCGGCCTGCTGGCACCATTTAAGCGACGCGTGCGGGTTTTTGTCATGCGATGGGACGCCCGTAAAATACACGCGCGCGGCATACGGGGTGTTGAACGTGATGACGATCTGGCTTTTGTTGTCGCCCGCCATTTCCGCCGTGCCGGACTCGATCAAATGACCTGTGTCGCGGCGGCAGAAGAAGCGGCAATCCTCCAGAACCTCCTGCCTCGTCGCGTACATTGCCAGTTCAACTGCACTCACAAAGTCGCGTTTGGGCGGGTGCTTAATGACGATGCTCACACGGTCGTCACCTCCCAATGATGGAGCCGTCCCGCATCATCTGGCACGGCATCAACGTTGAGGATGGTGAGCGTCTGATTGTCAATCGTCACGCGCAGCTGTGCGCCGACCGCCTCCGCTTGCGCCGAAAGCGCCAGATAATCCAAAGCCGGGCGGCTGTATCGAGGATCGATAAACAGCACGCCCGTGGTCTGGATCTCGGTGTTATCTTTCTGCTTGATCGTGCGATGGTCAGACTGGAAATGCACATGCGCCACAACGGTATCGGTGTAGGTCACGTTTTGGTCGGTATCCATGGCGGACGGGACGTGGAGCGTCATCGTCTGCGACAGGATACGTTTGGGGATCGGTCGAAGCATCGCCGTCACCCCCATCCGAGCGGGAACGGGGCGAACGGCTCGTGTGCCGTCCCCGTATGCCGCTGGAGCAATCCGCTTTGTTCGAGCGCCGCCTGTGCGCCAGCGGAAAGCATCGTCTGCGCCGCGCTTTTGGCGTTTGCCAGAGCGCCAGCGCCGACATGGACTTTGCCAACTGTGTAATCCGTGCCGAGGACGCCAGACGCGGCGGCGTCAAGGCCGACCGTCAGAAGATAGTCGGCCTGTGCGCATACCGCCGTTTTAAGCATCGTCTGCACAAGCTCTGGCAGGGATTCCACGCCGTTCTGCCGCACGAAATAGCGTGTCACGGTATCGATCACGGCTTCCGCCCTCTTTTCGTAGGTCGGAAAGTCCGCTTCGGTCAAGTCCGTGCCGCCGTAGCTATCCGTGTAGTAGGCATAATCAACGTAGGCCATGCCGTCACCTCCGTTACGCGTGGTTGACGATGGTCGCCGTGCCGGAGGCGATGGGCATAAGCGTGTCGCGGTTCGCCTCGACGACGGTCAGGATGTTGCCCGCGGTCAGCCCGGTGACGTTGACGCCCTTCGTGCCTTCCAGCTTCGTCCAGTCGGAGGCGGTCAGCTTCGTGCCAGCGGTCACGGTCTTCGCAGACGCGCCCGCCGCATACAGATAGACAGAGGTCGCATTGCCAGTGCCGCCGAGAACGGTGATGTCAGTGCCGGCCGTAGCGCCCGCAACGGAGGTCACGGTCAGCGTGCGAAGCGCGTTCGCCGCCGACGCGTTGACGAAGATACCAGCGGAGCGGGTGTTGAGCGCGAAGACGTCGTAGTAATAGCGCTCGTAATAAACGTACTTGCCCTTAGACTGCGCGGTGGGCGCGCCCATCATAGCGACGTCGTAGACGACGGGCGCGACGATGGCCTCGGGGTCGTACATCAGGAGGTTGATGGTCGCGCCGCCGTTGGGAACCCAGCCCTCCGTGAAGTCGAACGCGGTCTGCATGATGTCGGACGGAACCTCCTCGAGGATCACGCCGTCGAGCTTGCCGACGTTGCGGTCGATGTTGCGGATGCCAGTGCCAGCGTCGATAAAACGCGTGATGCCAGCGGCCTCCTTGAGCAGCTTGTACGCGGCGGGCGTGATCTTCACGCGGACGCGGTCGCGGTTGACGCGATTGTTGGTCATGTAGGCGAGATACTCGTCCCACTGCGCGAGGATGTTCTCGGCGGTCAGCGCGGTCGTGTCGATGCCGCCCGCCTCGTTGGCAAAGCCCGCAAGACGAGACGCGGCATAGGCGTCCATCTCGGGGACTTTCTGCTGTTCGTTAAACGTGCGGGTGACGTTGGCGATGGTCGCGACGTCGCCAGTTTCGGAGATGTCCATGGGGTCGATGATGGTGTCCCACTCACGATCCATGCCCATCGTGAGCATCTGCCACTCGTTGTTCCAGCGGCGGGAGAACTCACCCGTGATATGGTCGCGGTCAACGGCACGCGCGCCGGAAACCGTCATGGACGGAATGGCAACGGTTTTGCCGTTGACGGGGCGGTAACGGTTGCTGTTCGGCGCACCCCACAGATCGGAGAAGTAGGAAAGATAGGGATAGACGTTTGCCAGTTCGCGCGCGTACTGCGTCGCGTAGTTCACGTCGGTCTGCATAAAAGCCATATTGCTTTCGCTCCTTTTTTGTTATTTTTCGTCCGTTTTGCCCCGCGATGCACCATAGCCCCACGCGGCGGCGAAGCTGCCGTTGGCATTGCCCTGCGGCATGCCGCCTTTGGATTGCGCGCCGAACGACGGTGCGCTGCCCTGCGGCTGCGCGTCATCGTCGGAAAAGTATTCCGCGTATTCTTCGCGCATTTTTTCCATCTGCTCCGCAACGGGCTTCGCGCCATCCGCACGGTCAATCGCCGCATACACCGCGTCGAAGAACTTGTCCTTCACGCCGCGATAGTCTTCGCTGCGGCGCGCGGTCTCTTTGCTTTTGAAAGCCTCGAACTGCGCCTGAAGGTCAAGATACTCCTGCGTCTGTTTGGGATCGGGCGGCTGTACTGCGGCAAGTGCTGCATCGGCCGCCGTTTTGGCTTCGGCTTTGGTCACATAGCCTTCGGCGAGGTGCTGCCCGTGGAGGGCGAAAATCTTGTCTTCCTTTTCCCCCGGCGTCAGCTTCGTGTCGTTGAGAATGGATTTAATCGCATCGCGTGTAAAAGTTGCCATGTTTTACGTCTCCTTGTTTTTCGCCGCGTCAGACGATGGCGGCGTGATTTTTGCGTTTTGCGCCCGCTCGGCGATATGCAAAAAGCCGCCACGAGGACGGCTTTCGCAAGCGTTGATATGTCGACGCATCAGTCGCGGTCTTCCATCGCGCGCGCCAGTTTGTAGTTCGCAGTGAGGTTGAAGTCGTAGGCGTATTCGTCGAGACGGTTCTGCACGTCGGGCGGCGCGTCTGCCTTCGCGGCTTCGATCATGCCGCAAAGCGTGCGGAGGATGCCCTGCGCCGCCATGTAGGTGGCGTTTTTGTCACGCGGCTCTGCGGTGAGAACATCGCCCTGAAACGCCAGCACGGCGTCGGCGATCGACATTTCGCGATAGCCGAGCATCAGCGCCGTTTCTGTCAAGTCATCGCCGCACCTCTGCACGACGGTATAGATTTCCTCCATCCACTCATGCACCGTCTTCCAGTTTTTCCCCACCGCTTGATGGTGCAGGACGACGATGTTTTCATACGCGATTTTGAGCATCGCGCACAGCCGCTCAAATTCGTTCACTGCGCGTCCGCCTCCTTCGCGTTAGGGTTTTCCCCTGCTTCGTCGTTGCGCTTCTCCTGCGGCTTCCTGCGCTGCCCTGCGGTGCGTTTCGGCTTCTCTGTTTCCGCCAGCAGTTTGCGGTATTGGGCGGTCGACAGGTCAAGGCCGCAGCGAGTGCAATGCACGCCCGTCCCCAGCCCGATAAAGTTGTGGTCGCAATTCTTCGTCATTTTTTGCCCCTCCCTTTGAAAAAGGTGATGTCTGTACGTTCGCGGCGCGGCGTCAAGCCGTGATCGTCGCAAAAGTCCTCATAGTCCGCCATTTTGGCGCGTACTTTCTCCATCGCGGCGGTATATTCGGCGTCAAGCCCCGCCGCCTTATAGGTCGCGGCCTTCTCACGTTCGGCGCGCACGGCACGCTCCATTTCCCTCTGCTGTTGCGACAGGCGGTAGGCGCGTGCGTTTTCTTCGCGCTTTTCCGGCGTGTCCAGTTCCCACGCCGTGGAAGCCGGGACACTGAACCCGTCGACGAAGGGAAGTGGACGATGCCCGCAGTTGATGCCGAACAGTCCTGCGGGTTCGCCGTAGCTGGTGACGCTGATCGGCTCGTATGGGTGCGGCACGTCGTCGAGGTCATGAACGACGCCGCCCGTGCTGCCCCATGTGTAAAACTTGCCCTGATACGGAGCGCACAGAGGACGCGCGCCGTTGTGCGTGGAAACCTGAAAGACCTCCACGCCATAATCTGCCGCCTCGGCGACGGTCGCTTGAATCGCGGCATTGTGCGTCGTCGTGCGGACGACCATGTTGACGTAGGCTTCGGGCGTCCAGTTGCGCCCGGCGCTATCCACATAGCCCGTGATGCCCATGTCGCCGAGCTGCTTGATCGCCTTTTTCACGGCGCTGCGTATGCTGTCGATCCCGATCACGGTTCCCGCCGTCGCGGCGTTGAGTACCGCCGCCGCTTCGGCGTAGCCGATGTTGACGGCGGAAACGTAAGCCTGCAGCGTGGAGTTAAGCATGGTCGAGTTTACAAAGCTCAACCGCTCCCCCGCCTGCAAGGCCAGCGCCTGCAACGCCTGATAAACGCGCGTGTCGGTCGCCGCTCCAACGACGGGCGCGGCGATTTTCCCCGCCTTTACCGCGTCGGTCAGAGCGGCGTCCACGTCCTTCAGCTCCATCTGCGCGGCGTCGTCGATCGCCTTTTTCAGCATTTCGGGCGCAACGCCCGTCGCCGCCGCGATGATCTCGATGGACTCATCCGTCAGCCGCCCGATCTGCGCCAGCATCCGCATCCGCCACTCGTCCGGCGTGATGCCCTTGATGTCGTCAAAAAAACCCGCCGCGTTAATCAGCAGGCTTGTCCCAGCATCCGCATAGACCGCTTCGAGCGGTTCGGACAGTCTAAGGAGGTCTGCATTTGTCAGCATGTCTCATCACTCAATCGTCTGCGCACCGAAGATGTCCAGCGCGCGGGTCGTGATCTTGCCCTCGTCGGCGATCTGCTGCAGCTCCGCTTCGGCCTTTTCGTCCGTCAGGCCGACGCCATATTTCGGATCGGTCAGGAACGTATGCTTCGACAGGACGCCGTTTGCCATCATGTCAATGCCGCGCTGCATCCTCGTCTGTGCGTCCTCAAGCACCGCGTCGTCCATGGAGACGGTCACGGCGTAGTCGCCAGCGGCAAGCGCTCGAATGCTCTGCCCGTCGTACTGGATGTCGTACAACGCGCCGAGCGTGATGATGTTTTCCACGAGGCGGCGGATTGCCGCCATGATCTGCGTCTGAAAGTTGTTGATCGTCTTATAGGTCTTGCTGTTCTCGCTGATGACCTCCGTCGCCGTCTTGATCCCCTGATTGAGATCGAAAGTGAACGTCCCGGCGGAAAGCCCCGTTTGCAGGCACAAGACGGAAAGGTTGGAGTTGATCCCCTGCACATGATCGGCGACGCGCAGTTCCGGCGCGATCTCCTTGATCGTGAGGCTTTCGTCCGTGTCCGTGGCAAGCGCCTCGTAGCTCTCGTCGTTCGGATCGAAATACCGCCGAAGCCGCCCCGTCTGTGCGTCGACCGTCGTGCGCAGCATCTTCGCCGGGACGACGAGGCGACGTTTTCCGAGGCGGAACTCGCGCACGAGGGAATCATAACAGATGTCCAGTGCGTGAAGTGTGTCGAAGGCGTTGGCGTAGATCGGCACACCCAACGGCGAGTTGTCGTCGACGTTGTTGGCCATCGGTGTGCGGTAGTACGAAAACAGCGACTTTGTCAGGCCGTTGATCGGCGTGACGGGCGCGATGTTTGGATACACAGCCGCCAGCGGATACCACACGCCGAGAATATCTTGACTGTCCGGCATCTGATCGCTCGGCTTATCCGCTCGATAAAGGTCGTTGGAGATGACGTAGGTGTCGCCGTCCCACTTGTGCCACTCGAGCCGCGTGTAATAATAGCCGTCCTTTGCTTCGCGCGAAACGAAGACCGCCTCTCGCACCTCCGCGTTATCCCAGCTCGTCGGGATAAACTGGTCGGCCATGCAGTAGTCAATGCAGATATGCTCCGTGCCTTTGACGATCGTACCGTCCTCCGCATGATCGCCGTCCACATAGACCTTCAGCGCCCCGCCGCCCTGCGCCGCCGCCTGCTCGATATGCTCCTGCATTTTCGTCCAAAAATTGTTCTCGTCGAGAACGGCATGGACGAAGCGTTCGAGCGGGTCATTCTCGTCAATCACGTCGCCGCGCGAGATGTTGACGCTTGCCGTTTCGTTCCACACAAGCCCGGCCATTTCTGCGCATATCGCCTTCGCCATGTTCAGCCGGAAAAGCTGCCGCGTCGCCAGATCGTTTTCAATCGTCGGCGCGGGGACGATGTGCCACGGCTTATACAAGCCGCGATAAATGTACTTTGCCGGAAAAATGCAGAAATTGTAAAACGTCCGAAAAGGCGGCACGCCGTCCAGCTCGAAAACGTCCTTGTAACTCCTGCCCATATTAAGTTCTGCCGTAATCCTCCGCACCCCCTGTCTGATCTTATCAAAAATACCCATCGCTTAAAGCCCCCATCGGATAATGTCATCGCGTCGCGGCACACGGTACTCCATCAGCTCCGTCATGTGCCGCTCCGTCGCGTACTCCTGCGCATCGAGAACGTCGATGTTGGTCGTGCCGTTATCGAGCCGCACGTCCGCCGTCAGCTTCGCCGCATCCCAGACCGCCGTCATCAGCGCGTCGCGCGTCGCCGCACAATGCCGCATGATCTTAAAGCGGTCATTCGCCATGAGACGGCAATCGCAGCGGATACGGTCATTGATCGGCTTTTTGAGCGCCGAGGCGACGTTGACGTTCAGCCCTGCATCAGCCGCCGCGCGGCGCAGGCCATTGATAAGCGTCTGCTCTGCCGAGTCGCAGTAGACGTCATACACGGGATAGCGCTCCTTGCATTTGCGTACAAAAGCGACAAACGCCGCCTCCAGCCGCGCTGGGTCGAGCGCCTCCTTCTCGCAGTACTCGTCAAGGATGATTTTTTCTGCGTATCGCGGTGTGTAGCCCACGCAGACAAAAGCGTGCGCGGAAGTGCCGCCGCCAAAGTCGACGCCGATTTCTGCCGTCCACACTGGCGGCGCGTCATCGATGATGTAGCGCTCGGGATTATCGCAGTACGGTCGATAGATCGCGCCTTCCGCCGCAACCCATAGGCCGCGAATGTATCGATCGTAGTAGACCGTCCCCGCATACTCCCGCTTGAGGTTATCCACAAACGCGGAATCGAGGAACGGGTTATCGTCGATCGTGTACGCCTGCTGATAAATGTCCGCGTCGCCGTCGAGAAACAGCTTGAACCAGTGCTGCGGCGAAGCGGGGTTGCACGTCCCGTCGAAGATCGAGTACGGCTTGTCGAGTCGCGACTTGAGCATGTCGAAAACGTCTTGATGCCACGTCGTCACCTCATCGCCGTAGCAATACTTGATCGACATGCCGCGAATGCGGTCAACGTGCTTTTTGTTATCCGCGCCCAGACAGTGGACTCGCTCCCCGAAGATCGTCGCCGTGTTGTCGCTCCGAATCGACGAAACGAGCGTCGTGCCGTACATGTCCTGTAGCGGCTCGATCAGATTTCTCTGGATCGTCCCCCGCGTGTTGCCGAGGATGACGTTCGCGCCCTCTTTGCCGCTTCCCGCCCGAAGCCGCTTCGGCAGCAGGAAATAATCACCGTAGGTCTTCCCGCTTCGCGTCGCGCCCGTCTTGACGTTCCAACGGTGCGTGGCGTTGCGCCTATACTCGCGCTGCTTCGGCGTCTGGATCACTGCTCAGCCCCCGCTTCCTCGTCAAGCCGCGTCATGAGGTCGTCGATCTTCTCAAGCGCCGCGTTTTCTTTTTCAGAGAACCAATTTTCCCAGATGTAAATAGCCATCGGCGCGCTCCGCGCGGCCAGCGCAAAAGAGCTTCTCCGCAAAGAGATTTTGCCAAGGCAGCGCTTTTCGGCGAAAACTTGAGCAAAACTTGTGCCGTACTCTCGATGGCAGAATCGCTCCACCGTGGCGACGGAGCAGTCAAAAAAGGCGGCGACTTCGTCAAGGCGGCATTGTAAACCGCACAGGCTTTCAAACTGCTTTTTTTCTATGTCTTTACGCGGTCGCCCTCCCGCCATGCTTTTCGCCTCCTTAGTCTGATATCAGGACAGCGGTCTGCCCCGTAAGCTTTTCCCATCTATCAATGATTACATCGACGTATTTCGGGTCAAGCTCCATGACAAACGCATTTCTGCCGTTCTGCTCCGCTGCGATCACGGTCGTACCAGCGCCGCCGAACAGGTCGAGCACGTTTTCTCCCGGCTGCGTGTTGCACTTCATCTCATAGTCAAACATCTTCACGGGCTTCATGGTAGGATGCTCGGTGCTCTTCGTCGGCTTATCAAACTCAAGGATTGTGGTCTGCCGACGTCCGCGGAACCAGTAATGCTTTCCATCCTTCCAACCGTAAATGCACGTCTGGTAATCGTCCTCGTACTCTTCGGTTTCCGGGTAGTCGAGCGGATTTTCTCCCGCCAGACACGGCTCATGCTGCCACTGGAAATCCTGGCGCCCGAGTACAAATGTGTTTTTCACCCATATCAAGCATTGACGGATCTTCAGCCCGGCGTCGATACAGGCGCCTCGAAAATTGTAGCCCTCCATGTCTGCGTGCCAAATGTGAAAAGCCCCACCGGGCTTTAACACTTCTTTCGCGCATTGAAACGCCGCGCAAAGGAACTCTCTAAATTTCTCGTCCTCCATATTGTCGTTTTTGATCTTTCCCGCGCCGCCTTCGTAGTCGACGTTGTACGGAGGGTCGGTCAAAAGCATATCCATAATCGCGCCGTCGCACAGCTTCTGCACCGAAAGGATATCCGTGCTGTCGCCGCACATGAGCCGATGTCTGCCCAGCTGGTACACCTCCCCGAGCCGCGCGGTCGGGGTCTCTGGCAGCGGCTCGTCATAATCGTCCTCCACAACCTCGCCGTCGGGCGACACGCAGAACCCAAAGTCAAAGCCGCCAAAGTCCAGCCCGTCCAGCTCAGACGCCAGCGCGTCGACGTCCCACGCCGCGAGCTCGTTCGTTTTATTGTCGAGGAGGCGATACTTCTTTTTTTGCTCCTCCGTCATGCCCGTTTTCACGCACACTTCTGCCTCTTTGCGCCCCAGCTTTTTTAACGCCTTGAGCCGCGTGTGTCCGGCCAGAACCACGCCATCCTCGTCCACGACGATCGGCGCGCAATATCCACACTGCTTAATGCTTTCCACAACCGCCGCGACGGCGTCGTCGTTCCTGCGCGGATTGTTGGGATACGGCTTAATGTCGCCGATCGGCATTTTTATAATTTCCATGCGTTTCCCTCCGTTTTTGGGCAAAACAAAAGGCCGCGGCGTTTCCGCCCGACCTTTTCGACACTATCAGTATAGCACAGCTCGATGTATAATTTTGTATAATGTTTACCGCATATCGGCGCGAATTAAATCTTTTATGTACTTCTGCACGGATTCACCGCGCTCCTTCATCGCTTCGAGGTGCGCTTTGATGTCTTCGTCCGTGCCGTAAAGATCAATGCGCACCGTCTGCACCTTTTCGCGCCTGTAGCGTTTTTTCGCTTCTGTAGGCATCCCCGCCTCCTTTAGATCATGTTGATGATCGTGAGCGTCGTGGCTATGATCTGTAAAATCGCGCCAATGCAAATAACGATCGCAACCCACTTCGGGATTTTCACCATTGTTTTTTTCTCCTTTTTTTGGTAGAATGATATCGATCAAAGGAAGGGGCGCCCCTCGCCCCTCCCCTTGATCTGGTCGGTTAGTCTTTATCGATTAGCTGCATCAGGATCTGTATAAGGCTTCCCAGCAGCCCCGCAACGGCGGCAATCGCATCGATCGTAGCAAGTATCATGCGTTGCCGCTTTTTCTTTTGCTTCTTTTTCAAAGCCCTCACCTCACTTTCTTGTCTCGCCAGACTTTCACCTCCTATCTTTGACTCCTCTACTATACCATACACCGCGGTGTATTGCAAGCTTTTTTTGCAAATTATTTAAAAATCCGCCTAAAAAGACGGATTTTTTTGTTCTACACGCTTCGAATTTTTTCAAGCCCTTCTCTGTGGAGCTGTTGAAGTCGGGGATATCCATAGTGCGTCATATCCTCGATTTTGCGCCACGGCATCCCCGTCAAGTAGCGGTATGCAAGGACGAGCTGCCACGGCTGCGGGATTTTGTGGATCGCTATCTCGATCTGCATTTGCTCATCGAAGATCGCCGCCTTGAGATCGAGATACCGTTGCACGAGGGTCGCGCGGCGCTGGATCACGGAGATCATCCGCGCATCGTGATCCTGCCCACGGGCGGACGGCAATCCCGTGATCTGCGTGGCGCGCGGTTCGAGGTCGCCGTCCATGTCTTCGATCTGCATTTCGATCCGGCGCAGCTCAAGGCGATTGTATCGGTACTTTTTAAGTCTTTCCGTGTCCATCGGTTTCTCCTCTCATGTCCGCCCCGTGCGCGGGGCAGTAGACCACAGCCATGTTGTTGTAAGCCCAGTAATGCGCCTCGCATCCGCAGAAATGGCAAGGTTTGAGCTTATCCATCGTCTACCTCCGTCAACTCCTCCAGCCTGTCCGCTGCCAACCCCATAATGTGCATATCACACCAGTTTGGATATTCGCCGCTTCGTTTCTCTTTTGGCACGGGACAAACAGCGCATGGATCAAGTGTCTTTTCTATGTTTGCTGTATCAGAGCAGCACCGCAACGCTTTAATCAGATCGCCGTCCGTCATCGTCTCTCCTTTTGCCGCAGCTGCAAAAGTCGTCCGCCCATCGCGTCAGGATGTAATCCTCGTCGGAAGCACACATGCAAATTCGCCCGATGTCATGCCGTGCATCATCATCGTCAAAATCCTGCGCGTAGATGCAATTTTTGCACCGCACAACTTCGACAGTGTCGGCGACCGGCATGTCTGCCAGCACTCTCTTCGCGTCGCGCATAGTCGCGATTGGGTTTTGCACTTCCAGCGCCGTCAGCCGCGCAATGGCAATATTACGGTTAATATAATCACTCATTTCCGCCCTCTTTTCTGTCGATTTCAATTATCGTCGCACCGTCGCCCAATGCGAGGATTTCTTTTGTGTCCAAGCTCCGAATGCCGATCATCATATTTCTGCTGTCATCTTCCTGCATGACGTAGTTCAGCCAAACCGCGTTCGGCTGAAACCCATCGGGAAATTCAAATATGATTCGCCGCATCGTCATCACCTCCGTTCATTTTCACGCATATCCCTGTCCCTATGCACTTCTGGCACGCCTCGCACTCGGCCTCCCGCATGGTCATTGTTTCGAGGTCTTTCTCGATCTGCTCGGCAGTATCGCCAAAATCCCTCCGCATTCACCCGCGCGCCGCTCTGCTTGAGCTGTTCCAGCAGCTCTTTCCGTTTGTCATGCTTTTTCTTCTCGACGTCGATCAGCGTACCGATCGCGTCGAGCCAGCCTGTCACATAGCCCAGCGTGATGCTTCCTTCCGTCACCGCATCGCTCAGCAAGTCCATTCCGGCGAAATTGCCGAGCAATGCATCCAGCATGTCAGCTTTTTCAATCAGCATTGCTCCTTATTCCTCCGATTTTCTAACAAAATCATCGCAGATTTTGCTCGTGGCATCTGGCAGCATATGATAATGCTTCCCGCAAGCAAGACCCCAGTCGCCTCCGCCAATAAAGTAATTGCAATTATAACAGACATCCTCTTTTGACAAATTGCGATTATAGAATTCACAATCCAAAGCCCGATTCTCAAGCAAGACTACATGTGTAAGAGAACAAACATGAGCTGTCTTCCCAGGCACATGAACCTCAAGGCCCAGATAACAACAATTTTCACAATCCTTGTCGGCCTTCGTATATCTTTTCATTCCTCGTCCCTCCAACAGCCGTTCGGCACATTTTTAACATCCACGGGTAAGTCACTAATGATTCGTCGCAGATTGCAGTTATACCAGTCTGTTTTATCGCACATAAGACACTTCACATCCACGACCGCCGCTACAAGCGCCGCAAGGTCTTCACGCGGCACGATCCATTGTCCGTCCACCGCCTTTCCGGCCTCGTTCATCACGACCTTGAGGTGGCTGATCCGCATCTGCGCGATCATCGTCTCCAACTGCTTCGTCGGCAGCGTGTCCAGCAAATTTTCCACCAGCTTGTTCAGCCTCGACGAGACCATCTTCAGATCCCGCCAGCCGTTCGGGACGCGGCGGCTCATCCGCTCGAGCTTCGGCACGCCGACCTTTTCGATCGCCTGCGCGGCGGCATACACGATGGTCAGCGCTTCGCGCGTGACGCTGTCAATCCTCTGTCTCTCCATCACAGCAGCCCCCTCGCGCTCGCCTCACCATACGACAGCCCAAGCGCCGCGCACTTTTTCGCGATTGCGCCCCACTTCGAGCGCTCCCTGCCCGTCTTGATCGCGACCTCCTCATACGTCGGATTTACGCCGTCCACAAGCGGCGGCATTTTGTACGGCATAGCAGGCCCGAGCAGCTCGTCTTTCTCGCGCTCACGCGCATTTCGCACGCGCACGCCCTTCATTTTTCGCCACGCCGTCTGCCCGCACCACACACTGCAATACTTTTTCGTGCTGCCCGGCGCGCAAGCAAACTCCTTGCCGCAGTAAGCGCATGTCCGCGTGATCTCTTTTTGCACCAATATCACGCCATACGCCTTTTCACGCCGTCTGACACGATCAATCGTGTGCCGTGCAACCGTGGCCGATCGACCGACCTTGTCTCCGATCTCCTCATAAGTCTTTCCCTCCTGCCAGAGGCGCACCATGCGCGCCTCTTCCTCCGGGTAAATGGGCCTTCCCTTCGTCATCGTCTCCTGCTCCTTTCTCAAAACGGCAAGTCGTCGTCGTCATTTACGGGCGTCATTTCCGGCTCCTGCGTCTGCGCCGCGCCCTCGCTCTTAGGTGACAAAATCTGCACCTGATCGGCGACGCACTCCGTGATGTAGCGTTTGACGCCGCTCTTGTCCTCGTAGCTCCTCGTCTGCATCTCGCCGATCACACCGGCCAGCTTGCCTTTGGCGAGATATTCCGCCGCGAAGTCCGCCGTATGCCGCCAGCATACGACGGGGAAGAAGTCCGCCTGCCGTTCTCCGTCGGCGTTTTTATAGCGCCTGTCCACCGCCAGCGTGAAGGTACACACGCTCGTGCCGTTCTGCGTCGTCCTCTTTTCGGGATCTTTCGTCAAACGCCCGATTGCAAAAAATCTGTTGATAGGTCATCACTCCTTTTCCGTTGTCATTTCAAAAACCGTTACGTCAATGTGGCCTTCTGCCGCCCAGTATTTTTCCACATGCTCCACCGCGACTTGTGCGTCATCTTTCCAAAATCCGGCGCGGGTCATCTCGTCCTTAAACAGCTTCTGGAGGTTGTCCGTGTCGGGTCTCGTCGTCTTCCAGCGTCCCTGTTTCCGCCGCTCCTTCGTGGGGAAAAACCATCTCACCGTCAGCGCGATTGCCCCCTGCGCGGGTTCGGCAGGCGCGTGTGGGATCAACGCCCCCGCGATCGTGTTCCGCGCGTCTCTCAGCTTCGCGCCATCGTACAGGATCGCCCTGCCGTTCCGCCCGAAGCCGCCGAAACGGTGCTGTTGCGCCGTCGTCCTCGGCGGATCAATGTGCAGCGTGAATTTCACCGTATTTCCCCTCCAATTCATCGATTTTCTTTTCGCAATAGCTCTCTACTAGCTTCATCAGCAGCTTGTTGTTATCGTGATTGGATTTCGTCGCGATCAATCCGCGCTCATCCGCCAGAAACGGTATAATCTCCGCCGCTTTGCCGGAAGCGAAGAAGCTATAGTCTTTCGCTATAAGCGCCAGCCTGCCTTCCGCGCTGTTGTACACCAGCGTGCACGGTTTATCCTCAAACGTCGCGCCGTCCAGCGATACAGATACCGTCAATTCTAAAGTTTTCATGCTCACCTCAAATGTCGATGTAGCCGTCGCCGCGCTTCGCATCAACGAGCCGCGCGACGTTGTCCGCGATTCTCCGCGCCTCGGCGTCATGGCTCCCGAGCTGGAGCGTCTTCGCGCCGGACAACTGGTCGAGCATCCCCTGTAGCGGCAGCGCGACCTGTTGCTTTTTCTTCTCCCGCATCGCGACCGTCTCGTAAATTTTGCGAAACTGCCCGCGGTCAACGCCCGGATTTTCCGACATGCACAGCTCGCGGAAGCCCATGCGCTCCACCACGCCGCGCGTCATCGGATCGAGGCTGTCCAGCGCCTCCTGCTGGTTGTAAAAGCCGTATTGACGGATCGCACGCAGCACGCTTTCCCACGCCGCGCCGTAGTCCGGCATCTCGCCGTTCTGCACCTCGGCGACCGCCTCACGGATATCCGCAATCGACGGCGACCATTTGTTGAGCGATACCCACTTTCGCAGCACCGCCTCGGCGACGTCATACGGGATATCCGCTAGCTCGCGAAACCAAAGCTCCATCGCCTCTTTGTTCGGCAAGATCTTCTCCCGCGGATAGAACGTCCGTACGGCCATTGCAAACGTCGCAAACTCCTCTTTCGTCATACGTCATTTCCTCCCGACGCTTCCGCCGCCCATTCGGCGGCCATATGGTAAAAGTCGTCCAGCTCCTCGGCCTTCGTCTGCTGGCGATAAACAGGCGGCGCTTCCCGCGCCTGCGGATACGGCGACGATCGTGCAGTACCCTTTTCCAGCTCCCGCCGCGCCCAGTTGCGCATCGTCGCAAGGTGGTTCTTGTACGCGCGCCCGGTGCTGGCCATGTAGGCCGAAAGCCGCTCAATCAAGGCTTCGTACTCCGTCGGAAATTCCGCCTTCAGCTTCGCGTAGTCCTCGTCCGTCAGAAGGACGTTCTGGTACTCGCCGTACTTGTGCCGGATGGCCTTCACCTTCGGCTTTTGAGTGGTCGTTGCGTTTTTTGCAACGTCCGCGTCAGCCCAATATGCGTCTACTTCTGGCGGTTGCTCTGCGGGATCGTGTTCTCGCGCACACGCGTGCGCGTTGGCGGCTTCGCCGCCATCCGCATCCGTAAGGATGCGGTTATGTTCTTGTTTCAGTTCAAGTTCTTGTTTAAGTTCTTGTTTCTGTTGGTCACGACTGGGCTCATCTTTTGACCACTGGTCACCACTGGTCACCAGTGGTGACGACTGGACTCCACTGGTGCGATTTGCACGGTTTCGTTCACAAGTCTTCTCGTACTTCCCCCGTTGGTCGTCGATTTTGGGGATCAAAAGAGCCATCGCTCCGGCAATGCAGGGATCGATCTCTGCGGGAAGTTCGCCCGTTTCACTGTACTCGCCGACCGCAAGCATCAGCTTCCCGATCTGCTCCGCGTTCAAAAAGCGCGAAAGGGATTTAAGATCGGAATGATAAATCGTGAAACCCTGTCTCTCAGCCATGTTTCTCCCCCCAATGCTCCAGCAGCGCGTCCAGCTCCTTCGGCGGCATCGTCTCGATGCCCAAAGCCTTTGCGTCCTGCACGATGTTGTCGATCAGCCTCGACATTTGCGCGGTATCAAACGTACTTGATCCGGCGTAGAGATAAACCACCGTACAGCCGGGTATTTTGCTTTCTCCGACGTCCGTGACCCAGCCTTTGCCGTTTTTCGACCAGTTGATCTGGAGCGCATAGACGGCTTCGTCCTGCACGCATACGCTCGTCACGTTGCCTCCGACGTTGCGGATTGCGTTGCGGTATACGTCCGCAACGGGGACGCGCGCCTTTTCTGCGATTTTGTCCATCAGCGCCCACGCGTAATCATTTGCCGCAAGGCTTCGACGCTTCCGCTTTTTCTTGATTTCCACGGTCACGTCGGCATCTTTCAACTCGTCGTAGATTGCGCTTGCGGCAGATACGGGAACGCGGATCGACAAGATCGCCGCTCCATCCCGCGTCATCGTCAAGTCATGCAGTCGCGCGTCCATGCTCGATCTCCTCGATCACTTTCACAGCGTCCTCCGGCTCGAGCGTCAGCTTGGACACGAGCGTGTCGTACTGATCCGCCGGGATCTGACGTGCCGCCAACTGCTGAACCGTGTAGCCCGTAACCGCGTGAAACGCGTCCCGCGTCAGCTCGTGGCCGCAGAAGGTCTCTTTGACCAGCGCCGAGATCGCGTCGACCTGCTTCGCCGTCATCTTTCCGATCGCGCGCTTCGCCGTCTGCGCGTCCCACGGCTCATCGTCTGCCGTTGCGGGTTTCGGGCTTGTCCCCACTCGATCCCAGAAGAAGACCTTCACGCCCATCGTGACGTTCTCGATGACGAGGTGCGTGATCTTGCTGTCAGCATACTCGATCTCGGCCACGCGGAAGCGATCGTAGCACTCGGAGACTTCTTTTCCGTTTTTCGTCGCGCGTTTGATGGTGCATTTCCCCGCCGGAATCCAGATAAAAGGAGCTGTGTAAAGCTCGCGCCCGATCCCAAAGCGGAAACCCGCGCGTTTGAACGCGTCGGAGGCTTCGCCTTTGTCCTTCGCCACGTTGCTTTCCGATCCGGCGTCCCACTTCCAAACCCATCCGTCTTCCGCGCGAATGCCGATCCCGCAGAAAAGCGTTCCGTCGATCACCTTATAGTCGTTCTGCCAGTTGGCAACGCCCACGACGTCGTCGAGCTGGTTCGCATCCGTTCGCGCCGTCTTGTAAAGCAGGATCGACGCGCCGTTCGGCTTTGTCTGCGCGATCCTGCACTCAATGTCTTCTGCGCCCAAAGGCTTAAACATACCGCTCATGGTTGTCCTCCGTTACTTGATGGTGATGTTGGATCGGGTTTCCAACGAGACGAAATCGAGCTGCTCGTTGCCCTTCAACGCCTTTTTAACCTCGGTTTTGTTGATCTCCGGCGCTTTGATCGTCAGCAGATCTTCGCGTCCGCACGTCTGCGCCCACACGACAAACGCTTCCGCGTCTTCGACGATGACGCCTTCGGACTTGCGGAAGGAAACGGCTACGCGTTCGGTCGTGAATTTCTGCCCGCCGAGCGCGGTGGAAAGCCAGCGTTTCAAACTCTCCGCTTTCTTCTCCGCCGCCTTCTGGCGCTCCGCGAACGCCTCTTTTTCAGCCTTCAACGCGGCGGCTTCCGCCATGAGGTTTTTCACCCACAATGCGACGTTCTCGATCTTCTCGTCGCGGGCGATCTGGAGCGCTTCCAGCTTCGCGCCGTCGACGATCTCCCCGGTCTCCATGTCGATGCAGCCCAAAATTTCGCGGTCGATTTCATACAGATTCATTTTCTATCCTTTCCGGCTTTGCGCCGTGTCACTTTTCCTGTTTCCCGAGGTTCTTCCATCCTTCGGCGATCAATGCCAAGCAGTAGGCGATGTCATCGTCCCACTGATGCTCTTTAATCAGCTCGTCGACGAGCCTATCATCAAACGCGTGTCCCATCACGCCACCCCCATTAAAATCGCAAGCTGTCCGACCGCCCAGAGCAGTACGAGCGCAAAGCCGCACAGCCCCAGAAACATCAGCGTGTCACGCACGCTCGGAAGCTCAAGTCCCAGATAGTCCAGAATCCCCGCGCGGCGCACTTTGCGCTTGCGTCTGCGCGGCGCGTGTGTTACAATGGGCATGAGGCTTTCGGTGGTCATTCCGAAGTCTCCTGCTTTGCCCCGATGGATTTTGCCGATCTCCGGGGCTTTTTTATTTGCGTTCATTCTGTTAAACCTCCCCGCTCACGATCACGACAAAAACGTTTTTGGCGGGCTTCGCAAAATTGAGTTTGTCATTGTACAAGTCAACGAGTTCGAAAAGAATTTCGTCGCGTTTTTCGGCGTCAATGTCGCCGCCGTTTCCGGCGGCTGCGTCACACGCGGCTTCAAAAGCGTCGGCGATCGAAGTGGTTTTAAGTGCGAAGCAACTGTTTCCGATGCGATACTGGATCTCAAAGTGTTTCATGTCGTTCATACCTCCTTGTACCGATAGCCATACAGTCCGTCTTTGTCTCGGTCGAAGCGGCGGTTCTTCGCTCGCCGCGCGATGACCTCTTCGTTCCACCCGCAAGTCTTGCACTCGTGCTGCGGGCATTGATTGCGCGTCTTCAAAAGGCGGCAGCCCGGAATCTCTTTCTCGTGCTTAATCATCCCCATCGCCTTCCTCCATGGTTTACCGTTTTTTCTTCCCCCGCAGGGTATCGATCGTTGCGCGCCACTGTTCGCAGAGTGCGTTGACAAGCTCCAACATCATCCACGCAAACATGATCAAAGCCATAAGCGCGATCAAAGCGAACATGAGCCAGCAGACGATATCGACGAAGATCACTCCTTATCCTCTTTCTCGTCACCCGCCATCGCGTCCAGATCGTCGATGACCTTCTGCCCCTGCCCCGTCAAAAGCGCCGCCGCCAAAACGTGAAGCACGTCGTCGGCCATTTCCTCGTCGTAGCCGAAGCAGTTTTTGACGTTCGCGCGGATCGAATCCACGAGCGCCGTGTGCGCCACGATGAACGCAAGCGGATGACCGACGCGGATGTTCCGCGCGTGTGTCCCGAGCGTCTTGCGATTGATGTCGCTGACCGTGTACTGCAAAACCTTCTTTTTCATCTTTGCCTCCTTTGTATGTCACAGACGATCGCTGTTTGCGATCATCCACGCTTCCAGTTTCGACGCAATCACGAGGACGCGCTTCCCGACGCGGATCGCGGGAAAGCCCTCGATATGCGTCAGCTCGTGCATCTTCGTCTTGCCGACGCTACAGATCTGCGCGGCCTCCAGCACCGTCAAAAACATTTTCGGCAGCTCAACGGCGTTTTCCACGTTTAAAGTCCTCCTCTTCAAAAAGCTCTTCAAAAGTGCAATCGAGGGCTTTGAGCAGTGCCGCCGTTCTGCGCGGTCGCGGCAGGTTTTTTCCGCTTTCCCACGCAACGATGCTCGGCGTCTTAACGCCGACTGCTTCGGCAAGCTCGCCCTGCGTTAAGCCCTTTTTTTGTCTTAACTCACGCATACGCATTTACTTAACATCACCGCCTTTATTTAACGTATAACTAATTATATACTGACAAAAACATATTTTCAAGCCATTTTGTTAAATTGTTACCTAATTTTTGCTAATATTTTTTTATTTTCATCGCTCCAAAAATCTGTTATTATTAAGCTAAGGTTAGGAGGGATGATGATGAACCGCATTAAGGCTGCACGAAAAAAGAAAGGTTACAGCCAGCGTTACGTTGCATACGCC
>ERZ1035037.104-NODE-104-length-35090-cov-43.133381_pt1 | contig 35090 bp, 39 predicted proteins | sample MGYA00520618_ERZ1035037 | MGnify/ENA primary metagenome ERZ1035037 (study PRJEB33766, sample SAMN09781741) | gut metagenome | biome: gut microbiome | host: Homo sapiens | place: Madagascar | study: EMG produced TPA metagenomics assembly of the PRJNA485056 data...
TCGCCACCATGCAGAAATACGCCTCGCTCACCGAAGACCAGGTGAACAATCAGTCGTATTCGCTCGTATTGGAGCATTTGGAACGACTCTCGAAGGAGAATGAGGAGATGGAGAAGATTCGCAAGGCGAAGTGAAAAGGGAAAAGTAAAAAATCCAATGGATTATTAACGAAAATATAGAGTATGCAAAAGATTATGTTCAACGACAAGTACGGACTGACTGATGCCGTGCTTGAAGGACGCAAGACACAAACAAGGCGAGTGCTAAATCCTACAATGCTTTTTAAAAGATTGAAAACCTACGAAGGATGGTCAAAGGAGGATATTAGTGCTTGGAAAAGGTCATGTAAGACACGGCTCTACGAAGCTCAAGGCGCTGAACTTCAGCAGATGCTTGATTACGCATTGTTGTTTTCTCGTTACAAGATAGGTGAGGAGATTGCTGTGGCGCAACACTACAATGGTATTATACCTAACTTGGTCTGCGACTTTGAAGAGATAGAAAAGTTGCTTCTTTCGGCTGGTTTAACAAATAAGATGTTTGTCAAGGCTGATATAATGCCCCACCGTATTTGCATTACCAATATTCGCATTGAGCGTTTGCAGGATATAAGCAATGAAGATTGTTTGAAGGAGGGTATCTATGAAACAAAATTCCTAAAAGCAGGAATAGCCCCTATTAGAGGTTGTGGTCCTTTAGGAACGATTAATCATCATCCATTGCTCGGTTATGGCTCTTTCTGTCTATATATGTCTGTAAAAGAAGCCTACGCCGCTTTAATCGATCGCATCTCAGGCAAAGGCACTTGGGAGAGCAACCCCTATGTATTCGTTTATGATTTTGAACTAATAGATTAGCTTATGTATATCAAGGTAAACCGTCGCAGTTGTTTCAACTGCATCGTAATGCTCTGTCAGGACCGCACCACAAAGAAATGGTGTTTCGTAAACCTTTCCACCTAACACGTCTGAACCAGCTGTTTCACAGGAAAAATATAGGAATAGTAAGTAATAATGTATTAACGAAAATATAGAGTATGAAGAACGTAAAGATTTTTGCCAAGACCATCGAGCCTGAAGCCCAGGAGCAAGTAAGGCAGATGGCAGAGAGCGAAGCCTACCGCGACTGCAAGATACGTATCATGCCCGACTGTCATGCCGGCAAGGGATGCACCGTCGGTACTGTGATCGAGACGTGTGGCAAGGTGGTGCCCAACACCGTGGGTGTTGACATTGGTTGTGGTATGCACGTTGTAGACTTGGGCTTTTCAGACATCGACTTGCCTTTGCTCGACCGCATCATCAACGACAACATTCCAAGTGGATTCAACGTGCACGAGAAGCCTTTGACTTCGGATTTGGTTGACCTTATGCAGTACGAAATCACATCGCTGTTGCCTCCATGGAAGCGATTTTTCGATATGGACTATACTATGCGCTCGCTCGGCACCCTCGGCGGTGGCAACCACTTCATCGAGGTGGACGTGGATAACATTGGACGCAAGTATCTTGTGATACATTCGGGTAGCCGCAATTTGGGCGTGAGGGTATGCAACCACTATCAGCAGTTGGCGGTAGAGGAGTGTGACAACAGCATGGAGCGCAATAACATCATCGCTGCGTTAAAGGCTTTTGGAAGACAGGATGAAATAGAAGATACGTTGCGCCAACTGAAGCCAGTTCCCAAGGACATGACCTACATCAGTGGTCCTACGCTTGGCAATTATTTCAGTGCCATGCGCATGTGTCAGATGTACGCCGAGGTGAACCGCCGACTTATGGCGCAAACCATCGTCAAGAGTCTCGGAATAAAGGTGTCGGGCGACTCGTTCACTACCGTACACAACTATATCGACACCTTCGGTGGCATCATACGCAAGGGAGCAGTGAGCGCAAAGCGTGGCGAGCCGTTGATTATCCCTCTGAACATGCGTGACGGTTCTCTTCTGTGTATAGGCAAGGGCAACGACGACTGGCTTCAGTCGGCTCCCCACGGTGCAGGCAGACTAATGTCGCGCTCGGCGGCCAAGAAGCAGCTCAGCATGGAGGAATACCGCCAACAGATGCACGACATTTACTCCACGTCGGTATGCGAGTCAACAATCGACGAGTCGCCAATGGCGTACAAGCCTGCCGAAGAGATAGAATCGCTTATAGGCGACACTGTGGACGTGGTGAAGAGAATTAAACCGATATACAACTTCAAAGCGAAAGAGTAAATCAATATACTGTATTATCGCAAGTATTAACGAAAATATAGAGGACAATGAAGATACATAAAGAAAGACAATATATCGTGACCGTCAATTGGGAATATGTTCGTCAATTGTATAAGCATCAGGCTGGAGAGAAGAAGTCGCAGAAAGAGGTTCTTCGCGTAGTAATGAAAGATATAGACGATTTTCTTGAAGGCAAGATAAAGTGGATAGCCCGTTTAATCTTGCCCGACGGATCGCCATCGTTCACCATTACGCCACTTGTGCAGCATAACCTGCAAGAACGACGCAAGGCGAAGCGAAGAAAGAGATAATTAACTAAAATATAGAGAACAATGAGAACAATTAAATTCAAAGGCAAGTGTATTAGCCCTAAATACGAGGGCAAGACAGCGTGCGGCTCGCTCCTCACGTTTCCAGACGGAACAGCAAGGATATTCGAGCATGACTACGACGAAGTGTTCAATTACTATAGTGTTGACCCCTCAACCGTCTGCCAGTTCACTGGCTTACTTGACAAAAACGGTGTAGAGGTTTATGATGGCGATGTGTTACGCTCCGACGAATACCCATATAGTCAAATCGAATATGACGAGCGTGACTATTACTTTGCCGTAATATATTACTGTACAGGAAACGCCAGTTTCCTCGTACGAAAAATAAAAAATCCCGAGACCAGTATAGGAGGTCTTTCGCATGACTACCCCTTTCCCGATAATGTTACACAAGAAGAAATGGCTGATTTTGAGGTGATTGGCAGTATTCATGACTTCAAATGGAGACAATACCGTAAATACTTTCAAACAAAAGAAACAAATGATTAAACCCGAAAATCTAAGAATTGGCGACCTCGTAAGGGTATGCTATAATTGTTCTCTCCCTGAAGGAACGGTGTGCGCTGTCACCGAAATAGACTCCGAAACAGCCTCCAGGGACAAGAAAGGTTTTGTCTCCCTAAACTTTCCCGACGACAATGACGACGGGCCATGTGGAGTATGGTGCTGCAACATTGAAGGAATCCATCTCACCACCGAAATCCTCGAAAATAACGGGTGGGAGAAAAAGATATTCTACGTGCAATTAAAAAAAACAGTGAAGGAATGGTATGAATATACACTACCAGGGACTGACTTAATCATTGATTATCGTCCTTATTACACGCAGACAAATGAGCGTTTCACTGTGTATGGCGATTGTTTTATGATTAATCATTTAGAATACGTCCATGAGCTCCAACATATCTTATGGGTGCTTGGTATGAATACAAATCTAAAGATATAAAAATATGAAGAAAATAATGTTTAGCAAAAAGTACGGACTGACAAAGGCTGTACTTGATGGTCGCAAAACACAAACCAGGCGTATAGCATACACAGGTAATGCCACAAATATTGATTGTGGTATTTGTGTAGAACAGAAAAACTTTGGAATGGCTACCCTCTTTCACGGAATCGATGAAATAGCCAAGTCACGTTACAAGATAGGCGAAGAGGTCGCTCTTGCACAATCATATAAGGATATTCATGCCGAGATATTAAGAGAAGTTGGTGACTGGGATTTGAAAAAAGAATTTCTGCTATCTAAAGGATATAACAACAAGATGTTCGTCAAGGCAGATAAAATGCCTAATGCTATTCAAATTACCGATATTCGCGCTGAGCGTTTGCAAGACATTAGCGATGAAGATTGTTTAGCAGAAGGAATTTGGAGAGCACACAACGTAGGGCTTGAAGGCGTGACATATTGGTACACAGGCTTGACGAACAGTTCATACAGGACTGCGAGAGAAGCCTACGCATCCCTCATCGACCGCATCTCAGGCAAAGGCACTTGGGCATCAAACCCATACGTGTTTGTCTACGAATTTGAACTTATTAAATAAAAAAATCTATGGATTTAGAAAGAGAAAAACAGCTCAGCAACGAGTACACAAAACAGCAAGTCTTTCAACACGAAGACCTTAAAAGCTACCGTGAAGCTATGGAGTTCTACGAAATCAAGAAAGATGCCATGACTCGTCAAGAGCGTAGGGCCTATCTGAGGATGGTCGCAAAGAAAAGCAAAAGAAAGCAGTAACACTTCTCCCTGGTGACAGCAGGGAGTGATAAATAAACAAAGATGAAAAATGTAATACAAGGGGATTGTCCGTGCTGTCCTTATGCGGACCTATATGATGGATATTGTAGTTATTATCACTTTTTCCTGCCAATATCAATTTCGGAGAAGCAACATGCTGTTGTGAAAATTTAAAATCAAGAAAGGAAGAAGAGAAATGAACAAAAGAATAGATTATGAAACCGCAAGAGCATTAATGCTGCTTGGTATGCCACAGGGCCTTGTAATAAACGAAAACAATATAAAGCGAATAGGCGAGCCATTCTACGTAACGATGTATCGCGAAAACATATTGCATAAATATATACCAAGCCTTAATAAAGGGCATATACACAGGCACGATGTTATGTGTTATGCTGCCACAAAAGAAGAGGCGTGTAAATGATTGTTGAATAAAATAAAAGAAGAGGAGAAATAAGTTATGAAAATCAATAGCGAAGGAATTACATTCACAAAAGATGAACTAAATAAAATATACAATGAGAGTTCAGAAGAGAAACGAAAAGCTCTAAAAGAATTTTTCGGTAAAGAAATATTTAAGTTTGATTACCATGACATCGAGACCTATACAGATGCTTGTAAGAAGCTGGGCATGAAAGAGCACCTGCTTACTGGCAGTAGGGGAGGAGATAGAGAGGCGCAAAGACAAGCACAAGCACTCTACAAGTTACTCATTATCCAAAAGGCTATGAACAATGGCGTTTGGTGTGATAAGGATGGCTGGAGCTATTACCCTTACTGGGTGTTCTACTCAAAGGAAGAAATGGAGCGCATGAGTGAGGAGGAAAAGCAGAGAAGGGGTATTAAACATCTCCTCTTATGTGCTTACATAAGTTCTGAGGAGAAACAGAGAAGTGATACTAAACAGCTTCTCTCTTGTGCTTTTGGAAGTTCTGTGGAGAGTGTAGGTTTCCGCTGTGCAACTGCAAATCGTCGTGGTGCAGATACGGCTACATACTATGGTTTCCCTTTGTGTTTTAACAGCAAAGAAACAGCACTATATGCAGCCAAGCAGTTTGAGAGTTTATTCTTTGACTATTATGGAATAAAAATAAAGGAGTAAAATGGGCATTAATTCTTCAATCTTCTAATAATAACGGATATTTATGATACGAAAAACCTACAAGAGAATATGAAAATTACATTAATCATTGCTTATGAAAATAGAAAACATCAAGTTTAAGGCTAAATGCCTTGATAATCAAGAATGGACTTGTGGATTCTTTTACAAGGAGAATGGTAACACATAACGGATTAATAGAGTATTCCCCATGAGTTTCCGCAATACCAAGACACCACTTAAGCCCACCACTCCAGCCAAGTGGCAGGTGCCCAAGCGACCGCATCCAGGAAAGAGCGTGCAGGAGTATTACCTTGAGGGCGAGCTGAAGGAGCGTTTCTGCAAGCTCTTCCCCAAAAACTCCAACCGCCGCATGATGACGTGGTTCGGCATATCCTACTTCGTTCTGCACCGCTTCCGTCGCGAGTTAGGGCTCGAAAAGGATATGCGCACCATCCGCAAGCAGCAATCCAAAGACGTGAAGAATACATGCGAGCGCAACGGCTATTACGACTCCATACGTGGCAAAGCGCCCTCCGAGGCTTGCATGGAAGGAGCACGAAAGCTGAGAGCCGAAGGTTTCCACCCGATGAAGCAACTCAAAGCCAACAACCCGCGAAAATACAAGCGAGTGTTGCGCAAGAAGAGCGAGCAGCGCAAGGAGCTATGGCACAAGGAACGTCTGCGCTCTACTTACGGACTGGAGCGCAAGACCGACCTTCGCATCCCTATCATCCCGCTATCGCGCAAGGCTTCGAGCCAAAAACACGCCATGATAAGGGCCTGCAACTACTTTGCCGACCCATTAGGCGACCCTCACATCATCTGCTACGACAGCGAGACACAGCGGTCAGCACGACGCGAAGCAACGGCCGCAAGGCATGGGTTGAAAGTGGTGAAAGCGGATGAATAGATTATTCAGACTGCATAATGATTGAATATGACTGATCCTCACTACAAGCGCGGCATTATCCGCAAGGATGGCAAGTTGTATGGCCGTGGGTAAACATCAAAGGATTTTCCGACAAGGGAAACAAACATAAAACAATAGAAACAATGACAACAGAAGAAAACAAACGCATGTTGGCTCTTTCTTATATTGTAGCCGACGTGAAGGCAGAGAACATTGAGCTTGAACAGCGTGTGCATCAGCTCATGGACGACTACAACGAGATAGCTCGCCAGTTGCGCGGTAAGGAGAAGCGCAACGGCGAAGACAATGCAAAGCAGACGCTCGGCGATATGCTCAAGATGCGCGACCATTGCGATAAACTGGAAAGAATGAATGGAGAGCTGGAGCGTTTTGTAAAGGCAATCCATTCCTTTGTGAAGGATTTAAACATCTACATGGAAAAAGGAACGTCCTGTGGCTATAAGCCAGGCCATCCCCCTGTGTGTTCTACGGCCTGTTTGGAATGTGACTCATGCTTGGGCATTATTGATGGTTGTGGCGTTATCTGCCAACAACTTCTTTTGGCTTTGAAGTTTGACCCTATAAAATGATGACTGACACCACGCGCACAATAGTAGTTGGCATGATGCAGACACCACCCTACGACCGTATGTTTGAGCAGAGCCGCCGCGTGTATTCCGCAAAAGGAATATCGCCCACGCTGCATACGCAAGGGGGGGTGATCAAGAGATAAAGGTATTAATAGAACTATAAAAATATTGAACATGAGAAAATTTGTGATAAAGGCATTGCGAAACTATGGCTACCGTTTTCTTGAGAATATGAGCGGTTGTTACATTTTTGGCAAACCGCTTGGCTACGGCATACTTCGTGCGGATGTGCGCGAGGGTGAAAACGCCGTAAGTGTCATGTTGATTGTTAAAGGAAACAAGAAGGATGGCAAACGCCCTAATCTGATATGGCAGCAGACGATCCAGGCCATTATGGAAGAACATGACGAACAGAAGATGTACGAGGCGTTTGTGCGAGCTGTTGCCGACTGTGAGGCAGACATCTTCTCCAAAACGCCTATGGCTTTGTTGCAGAACCGAGACGTGAGATACGACTTCGAGGAGAATGTCCGTATCGAGTAAAAGGAATAATCTACATTTGCACAAGCATACGAAGAACAAGGGATGGCCACAGTCGTCTGACTAAACAAAACTGCGTAACATTTCAACTATGATACAACATCAACACTGGGAAGACTCTATTCGCATACTCGTCACCGACGAGCAGCATCATGGCAGCATACAGGCGTTTATTCCTCACCGCACCGAAGACAAGCCTTTGGATGGCGCAGCGGATGCTCTCATCTACTCGCTGTGGGTGGACGAAGCTCACCGCGGCCATGAGGTGGCAAAACACCTGATGGAGGCAGTAGAAAAAGAACTGAAGCGTTGCAGCGTAGAGACCGTCGCAATCTCGTGGGACGGACGCGACTCTCCCCTATGGGTGTTGCATTGGTACGAAAGGTTGGGTTACGAAGAAAAGGCGTTAGGCCATCAATGCAGCACGCTTCTCAAACGGCTGTAAGGTACGCAACCGCAGAAAGGTGTTTCAATAAAAGAAATTCATCCCGAAGGCCACTCCGTAAAACGTAACTAACGGGCTCTGGTGCAGACGAGCGAGACGAAGGAAAACGTTATAACCACTGCATATTTTTATTTTTACGAATTTATAGACTAAGAAACAACGTAATTTATGAAAACAAAGAACATTGTCATGGCTTCCATCCTGCTTGTGGTAGCCATTATGGTAGGCTCACTGGTAGCCACCTACTTCAGTTACAACAACCGCGAGATTGCGCTGCGCCAACAGGCAGAGGCACAGCGTGGAAAGATTGAGGGCGTTCACGACAAGATGTGGAAAATCATCCAGCAGAAGGCGCAGGTTACGGACGAGTACAAGCAGACCTTCGAGAAGATTTATCCGCAGCTTATTGCTGGACGTTATCAGAACGACAAGGGCACGATGATGAAGTGGATTAAGGAGAGCAATCCCAACTTCAATGTATCGCTCTACCGCGACCTCATGCAGTCTATCGAGATACAGCGCACCGAGTTTCAGACCTCGCAGGAACGTATGCTTGACATCATCCGCGAACACGAAACGCTTACTCGCACCTACCCTGCCCGATGGTTTGTGTCGAACACCATGCCAATCGAATACAAGGTTATCTCTTCGTCGCGCTCCAAGGAAGTGATGGATGCAGGCGAGGACAACGACGTGGATTTGTTCGGCAAGAAATAATATAGGCTTATGGAACTATTCGTTTTTCTTATTCCCTTCTTTGTGTCGGCAGTGTTGCTGATGTTCTTCCGCAAGCAAACAACATGGTGGGAACACGCCATACTTATCATCCCCTCGCTCCTTGTGGGCGCAGCGATGATATGGGTGTTTGAACGTGTCGAGTCGAGCGATACGGAATACCTGGGCAGCTACGTCACGAAGATACGCTATTACGAGCCGTGGAATGAGCAGGAGGAGCATACCGAAACCTACACCGACGACAAAGGCGAGAGTCACACCCGAACCTATTACACCACTGTGAACCACCCCGAACGTTGGACCTACTACGACCATTCGGGACGTGAGCGAAAGTGTTCCAATGAAGACTTTTCGGCTATGAAGCGTCGCTTGTCAGTGGCTTCGGTGTTCGTGGATATGCACCGCCACTATTACACCCGTGATGGCGATGCGTATGAATACCGATGGAACGGTCAACCCGCTACGCTCTATACCGTTACCCGTGAACATGAATACGAGAACAAGGTGAAGGCTTCGCGCTCGGTGTTTAAGTTTGAGGACATCAGCGAGAAGGAGGCTCGCCGACTTGGTTTGCACGATTATCCCAAGATACGGTTTTGCGACCAGTCGCCTATCATTGGAGCAAAGTTCTCTGCCCGTCAGGAGCGAGCCATCCGCGTGCTCAACGCCCGATACGGACCGAAGAAGGAGTTTCGCCTCTATCTGCTTTTCTATCGTAACAAGCCGCTATCCATTGCCGACCAACAACGCTCCTACTGGCAAGGTGGCAACAAGAATGAGCTTGTGGTGTGCGTAGGTCTTGACAGCCGTGACCGCGTGGTGTGGTGCGATGCTTTCTCGTGGTGTGACTCGCCCGTGCTCTCGGTAAAGAGCCGCGACTGGTTTACGTCGCACCGACTTGACCTCTGCGCCTTTGCCTCGTACATCGAACCGATTGTGCAGAAGGAGTGGAAACGAAAGGAGTTTTCCGACTTCAAGTATCTTTCGGCAGAACTGAGCAACAAGGAGTATTGGGCTATTATTATCCTCATGCTCCTGCTCAACATCGGATTGAGCGTATGGGTGGTGAGGAACGGTTTTAGGAATTAGTAATAACAAAATAGAGAGAACAATGGAAACAATCTTATTGAAATTCTTCCTGTGCATGATGTGTGTGATAGTAGAAGTAAACCTTCTCTCCTGCCTCTTTTGGCTGTGGCGCGAGTTCTTTCGTACCTGGAGAGAGAAGAAGGCAAAGCAAAAAGGGGGATGCCAACAGCAGGAAAAACGTATATGGCTGCCGGAGCTGCCTGTGCTTCTCTCTCCGAAAGAGCGTCGCGAATATATGCTCAACCATATCGAGGACGGACGTTTTTATGCAATCTCCTCGCTCCGCAACTCCGAGACTTGCATTTTATGCGCCAAGCGATACGATGCCGAAGAAGAACAGCTATATTGCTATGCCTACCTTTGGATAAGCGGAAATGGGCATTATAATCTACACGTCATCGACCCTCGCGACTCGTCCCAGTCATGCAAATTTCTTGGTGGCAAGTCATTGCGCATTGACTTTGACATCAACCCTCGCTGCGTTGTCTTTGAAGAAGAAAATATTTCACCATACCTCACAGAGAGAGATTACAATGACATCGTGCAGAGCTTGCAAGCGGCCGGGTTCGACTGGAAGATTGAGAAGGGCAAGGAGAACGTATTGGGCTCTTACAAATATCTCTTGAAAGAAACAAGAACGAAATAACAAGCAACAATTCAATAACAATTAAATTTCATTTCTTATGAGAAAATTATTTTCAATTCTTTTTGCGCTTGTCGCAGTAGTGATGTTATCCTCGTGCCGTTTTGTGTCGCCCGATGCCGACGAGGAAGCCGTGTTGGTGAAGAAGCCTTGGATATTCGGACACGGAGGAGTTGACAACGACCCAGTACAGAGTGGTCTTACATGGTGTGCCATAAGCACTTATGCCGAAACATTCAAGATCGTTCCAGTCCGCCACGAGGTTGTTCTCGACGACATCTTCTCCGACGACAACACTCCGCTCGACTTCCATTCTGTCATAGTCACTCAGGTGGAGCAAGGCAAGTCGCCCGTGCTGTTGCAGAACTATGGACGCGACTGGTTTAACACCAACCTCTACAACTATTTCTGCAATCTTGTCAGAGACCATATCTCACAGTATAGCCCGTTCGACTTGATGTCTAACCGTCAGGTATTGAGCACTATCGACAAGAAGATTCTGAAGCAGATGCAGGATTACGTTGCTGCCCTCTCCAAGCACAAGCCGATGCCCGTCATTATCAAGGACGTTATCATCGGTAAGGCAACACCAAACAAGGAACAGCTTGCCGAAATGAACCGCACGGCTAAAATGGTACAGGCCAAGCAGACACAGGAACGTGAATATGAGGTTCAGGTGGCTCGCGAGAAGGCTGAACGCCAAAAGGCTGTGGCAGATAAGGCGTATATGAGCGAGATGAATCTTAGCCCGCAGCAGTTTATTCAGCTTAAATGGGTGGAAACGGTTGCTCAGAAGCAGGGCGCAAACATAGACGTGCTCGTTGGCCCGGCTGAGCAAATGTGGAATATTAAACGATAAAAGTATAACAACAAAACCAAAACAAATACAATTATGAATATCATTTTTTCAACACTCATCGTGATTCTCATCATCCTGCTGTTCTCCATCTTCGCCGCTTGGCTCGATAAGTTCGGACGGAAAGACAAGGAGAAATTCATTGAGAAGACTATCGAAAAGGTTTCGGAAATCTTTACGATTCGTTTTAATGATGCAATGGGGCGCTACAAGACTGGCCCGTGGTATCTCGTGGTATCTACCCAGGGAAACAGCCTCCCGATATGGATTTCAAACAACAATATCCGCAGCGTACACCCCGACCTAAAGAACCGCAAAATCATTATCAAGCAGTTTAATGGCGAGGATATGGTGATTGAGAACGTAGAGGACTACGAGTTGTGCCCTGCAAACGAATTGTGCGATTACGACATGTAGGCAGACACAACGCTTATCATATACATACGACTGAATGATTGATTAACACATTGAAAATTTAAATTTGTCAAGCCCTGTTGTCCGTGAGGATAGCAGGGCTTTTTGTTTATCCCTCTCCCCTAACCATGTCCGCCCTTTCTCCCCGTCTTTCCATATATTTGCATCATCAACACATTCAATAAAACACATATTCATCACAATGACAACAGTTAGCAACATCAGCGAGCTCCAGCAGCGTAGCGAGGAGCTACAGTCGCAAGGCTACGAGGCCGTTTTGCCTGGCGCGTTCTGTGCGCCCAAGCAGGGAGGCAACAGTGTGTGTTCATGGGGCGATTACGTTCACCAGAAACTCACGGCTTCGGCCACCATGACCGGAGTGGAAGGCAATGCGGCAAGACGGGAGATTTCCGCCGTGTTCGGTTCGTCTGGCGGCGAGAACAAAGCCGTGCCGCAGGGTGTGGGTACGCCCGGCCTCGGTTTTATGGAGTGGGGCGTGGGCAACCATCTGTCTAACCTCGTGTATCTGCTCTCTAAGATGTCGCCCTTCACAGCAGCGGGAGTTGATTTCGTGAAGAAGATACTCGCTGGCCGTGGTCCCTCTCCCAAATACCACTACACGCAGTATGTAGGCGGCAACATCACCGAGAAGTTTATTCCCTACTCCTCGGCTGGCATCCTGCTTCGCGGACAGATAGCCGACCTCAAGACTAAGGAAGACCAACTCTCTCAATCGGATAATCAGCTCTCTCAATCGGACAGCCAATCCTCAAAATTGGAAAACCAAATCTCAAAATCGGCGATCAATTCAGAGAATGGGGACAGCGAAGAGATGAAGTCGCTCAAGGCTGCATTGAAAGAATGGGAGCGCACCAATGAGGAGTTGCAAGAGTTTATCAAGAACAACGACCTTATGCGCACCTATCTTGAGATGGCAGGCGATATGTCGCTCATGTCGCAATGCTTCTGCGAGTTGCAGCTTAACCAACGCCAGTTGGACGAGAACGGTCGCCCCGTGCCTACGTCACAGTGGAACCCGAAGATAGTCGGCATAAAGCCTCGCTCGGTGTTCACCACCCGACTGGAGCGCATGGATAGTCAGTATCGTATCAACTATGCCTATATGTCTAACCAGTGGCTCGACTCCACCCAGACGCTCACCGAAACCGACCGTCGCATTGCCGCCGTACCTTATCTCGCAGCCGACACAGCCGTTTCAGACCTCAACCGCCATGTGCGTGAGGCACGTCAGCAGCGTGTGAGCCGCAAGAACCGCCCCACACGCTTCATCATGTCGCCACGCGACTTCGGTGGCCCTTACTATGCCGATGCCATGTGGCACAGCATCTTTGCCGGAAGCATCTTTGAGTATGCTTTTACTATTGTTGACGACCGGCTCACTCGTAAACGCAACAGCAACATCATCGGTCGCGTGATTTACATTCATCAGGAATATCTCAAGCAACTCTACACCCAGCAGGGCGAGAATAAGAGCAAGACGATGGCACAGATACAGCAGGATGTGTTCACCGACATCAACCGCTGGCTGTCTAATCCTGACAATGCAGGTCAGGCTCTTATATCTGCCGTGTTCACCGGATTGGATGGCAAGGAGCATAAGGCGTGGGAGATTGTGGAGATTGAGAGCAAGGCCAACTCGCAAGCGCAAGCCGAGAAGACCGAGCTTCAGGAAATATCATCCATAATCTTCTTCGCCATGGGTCTCGACTCAAAGCTCATTGGCAACACCCCAGGCGACGCTACATCATCGGGTGGCACCGACCTCCGCGAGCGTTTCCTCGTAAAGCAGATACAGTTTGCCCCATTGCAGCAGCTCATGCTCCGACCATTAGAGGTGATAAGCAAGTTCAATGGATGGGACCCGCACCTGGTGTGGCAGATAGACCGCGAAGTGCTCACCACGCTGGATAACTCGAAAACGGGGGTGACGAAGCAGGAATAGTAACGAACAAATGATATAGAGAATGATTGAACTGAATAAGATATATAATGAAGACTGCCTCGAAGGAATGAAAAGGATTCCAGACGGGAGCGTGGATTGCATTGTGTGCGATTTGCCGTATGAAGTTCTGAACAAAGGCAATGAAAAGGCACGATGGGATAACATTATCCCGATGGAGTCTCTATTCAAAGAATACTGGCGAATAGCAAAAACTAACGCTCCTATTATTCTCTTCGGTCAAGGAATGTTTACGGCACAGCTAATGATGGCACAACCTGACACATGGCGATATAATCTAATTTGGCAAAAAGACCGACCAACAGGATTTCTCAATGCGAAGCGAATGCCTATGCGGAGCCATGAGGATATTGCTGTGTTCTATCGTGCGCTACCTACATACAATCCGCAGATGAGACAAGGTTTCCCCACTCACTCACGAGGGCATAAACACGGAAAAGCAAAGGGTAATGTCTGTTATGGCAACTATAATATTGAGACCTGCTCAAAAGAAGCATCAACTGAGAAATATCCTATATCTGTATTGTTCTTCGACAAAGAAAAGAATCTTGATATGCACCCCACTCAAAAGCCCGTAGCTCTTATTCAGTACCTCATTCGTACCTACTCCAACGAGGGCGACACCATATTAGATAACTGTATGGGCAGCGGAACTACGGCTGTGGCAGCTTTGCGTGAGAAGCGCAACTTCATTGGCTTTGAGCTCAACAAGGAGTATTACGACAAGGCTTGTAAGCGCATTAAGTTGGAGCAAGCGCAGCTCACGCTGTTCTGACAACTCAAAATTCAAAATTCAAAACTCAAAACTCAAAATTCGCATGATACTATCAACCACCAAGGAGCTTCGGCTCCACATTCCCAGCAACGCCATCGACGAGATAAGTTCTCTTCAAGGCATACTCGACAACAGCGAGAAAGATTTTCTGCGCGACAAGTTGGGCGACTCGCTCTACAACCGATTGTGCGAGTACTATCAGACCGTTTCGCCCGACGACTTCTATATGGCAGTCTGTAACGGCGAGAACACTCAGCACCCCTGGATGCAACTCCTGCTTATGGCACAGCGCATGGTGACATACGATGCCATGTCGCGCTTCGTCTATACACAGGCTCTCTCTATCAACGGCACTGGCATCAACGTGGCTTCAAGCGACGATTACGGCACGGCATCCAAAGACCTCCTCGATAAGGGAGTGCAAGGCTACAAGCGCGAGGCAATGGTGTCGCTCAACCAAATGCTCGTGATGCTCGAAGGTTGGGCTAAGAAGATGGCTACACCCGCACCCATCGCCGATGCCGACACCATCGAGCAACCCACCGAACCAAAGGACGAGGAGCACAAAGCCATTGAAGAGATAAGCCTATTGTGGCAGGAGAGTCAATACTATTACCTCCACCACGACCTCCTCATTGCCACATGTGCCGACCTTCAGCACTACATCGACATCTACGAGAGCCGTGAGAAGTTCATCCGTCTTCTGCCCGACCTCCACTTCATTCAAGACGAATACATCAGTGAGGCTATTGGCGAGGACACGGTGCAGCGTCTGCTCCACACCGACGAACCTGCCGACAAGCCTCTCCTTCGCAAGGTACGTCGCCTGATGGTGGCCCACCTCGAAGAGCGAACAACAATACTCACTATCGACAAGGCACGCCGAGCGGCTGCCCACAACGAAGCCATCGCCCTACGCACCGCGGTGCTCCGGCTCATGGAAATGCGCAAGGCAGCGGACGTTGCCAACACCACCCCAGACAAGCCCTCAACCAACACCACCGACTCAACAAGCAAAGGCTACGAGAACAATCAGCCAGACAGCAAGATATTCGTATCGCCATTGCTGTATTAAAGTTATTCGTCGGCAAAACAAAAAATAACTATGGAAGAAATAATTCGTATTCTAACCCCTGCCCTCTCCGCTCGTATGCTCACCTCCGACCAGCGTGAAGCCTTCGAGCGTGGTCTTACTCTTCTTGAGCAAAATCCACGGGCAATGTCGTTCGTTAAGGAGAGCCGACGATTCCGCGACTACCATCGTCGTGTGCGTCAGCTCCTCACCTATCTGCAAACCATGCAGACCTCTCGCACGGAGATAAAGCGTCATGTCGGTCGCCCCACCCGTGAGGAACAGGCTCTCTATGCCGAGCAGCAGAAGGAGAAGGCTCTTGAGGAAGCGCGTCGCTCGCTCTTCCCTGACCTGCAGCCCGACCTCACCTTGCAGCCTCTCACCTACGGCGGCATCGTGGCCAACCCCAACGGCGAGACCATTGCGTCCACCATGCCCAACCTCATGCAGCTCCGACCGTTCCTCTCCGAACGTCTGCAAGAGCAGGTCAACACCGTGCGCTCTTTGCGCAACGAGATGGCAGCAAAGGCAGAGCAAGCCAAGACCATGGCCGAAGCCAACGAGAAGGCTGGCCGACCTATTTACACCGAAGAAGAGATTGCCCTTCTCGCCACCCGTGCCGTAAAGATAGAAAGCGAAATTCTGCCTCGCATCTACATCAACGTTGACCGCGAAATTGGCGAGGCTTACCTTCGCCTATCCCCACGCACCGGCGACCCCGAATATATCGCCCGAATAGAGAAAGCGTGCAACGTGCCACCACAGAACCTACGCGCCCAGTTCCGTCCTTTCTACGACAAGGCACTCTCCCGTGACCCTCTCTTCGCACAGTCGGTAGCCGACAAGATAGCCAACGACCGCCCCGAGGTGAAAGCCGCTCGCGACGCAGCAGCCAAGCACAAAGCCGAAGCCGACGCTCTCATCAAGTATATCATGCGCAAGGACAAGCCATCGACCAAAGCCCGCGTAAAAGGCCTTACCGACCGCATCTCCCAACTCCGCAAAGACTACGCCGACATAGTGACCGAAGACGAACTGAAAGGATACGAGGCAATATTGGCAAAGACAAAGGAAGAAGTGGCTGTAAGTGAAAAGGGAAAAGTGAAAAGTGAAAAATCTAATAGCTAAGGATAATTCATAATTCAACAATTCAAAATCGCGAAGCGATAATTCAAAACTCAAAACTCAAAATTCCATCCATGACACAATTCGAGATATTAAAGAAGACTTGCACTCAAGCCTGCCACGACCGCCACGCTTGTGCCGAAGGCTATCGTGCCATGCTTGCCACCGAAAATATCAGTCAGCTCATGTCTGTGTGGCGTGCGAATTGGGAAGACCTCGTTGAGAGTAAATACGCCGACATCATCAACGAACTGCTTCCTGCTCTCTACCCCTCACTAAAGGAAGAAATGAACGCAGCTGGCATCTACGTCAACGAATGTCCGCAGCCTGCCCCCGAGTACGTCCTTGTTATTGTTACCGACTATGACCACATCGTTGAGATAAACGACTACGCCAAGTGTTACGTCATTGGCAAGGCACGGGTTCGAGCATGGGACCACGCCCAGGTGTATAGCGATAAGAACGATAGAGCTATCATAAATCTCTACGATTACTCCTATGGTCACGTCAGCAAAGGAGAGGCTATTGCTCTCGGCCACTCACACCTATGGACCTCCACTAACGCAGGGCTAAATGGCAGCGTGACTTGCGAAGCCTACGGTGGCGAAATACGTGTAAGCAGTTATCTGAAGATTGAAGCCTACGGCGACACCAAGGTATTCAGCAAAACCGACCGCAATATCACACTCTACGGCAACGCAAAAATAATAGTATAACAAGAAAGCCCAGTACGGCTTAGTACGGTTTAGTAAGGCTTAGTAAGTTTTAGTACGACTTAGTACGGCTTAGTACGGATTAGTACGGCTTAAAAACTCCAGCGAACCCAGTAAGGCCCATTAAATAACAACCAACATGAACAGCAAACTCACCATTCTTGCCGATGGCAATCCGCTCACCCTAAAAGAAGACGCATCCATCAGTATCGAGTTGAGCAACCCATTGTTCAACGACACCGAGATGTTCTCCTATCCCGTAGAGCTGCCAATCGAAGGCAACCGACATTTCCTAAAGAACGTGGATGATGTCAGCAGCGACATCCGCCCCGTGAACTACGAGCACACGCCGATGCAAATTATCGCCGATGGCGTACCCTTTGCGTCGGGCACAGCTATCATTCAGGAAGACGAACGACTGGAAGACTCCATCTCGTTCAACGTCGATGCAAGTACACAATCGTTCTCCGACCTCATTAGCGACCTCAAGTGCAACGAGGTGCCTATACCGTCTAAATACCAAGACCAGCTTCTTATAGGCGAGAAGATAGACGAAGTGAACGTGGCCGTGAAATATCACACCGAGGTCGTTATAAAATACGAAGGGAAAAAAGGCAATAAAAAATTCGGCTCTGTAGGTGGTGGCAGAGCCGCTATAACTTTTTCGCCACAGGCGCTTGGCTTCTCGTTTCCTGGTAAATGTCAAGAAAAAGGTACTAAGCATGAGGCGGTTCGCGACACAAAAAAAACGCGAACATACCCCGATGGCACGCAAGTAATTTTCCCCGTCGTTGTGAAATCTTATATCAATGTTTCTGAATCTTATCCTCAAAAGTTGTTTTGCAATGCACGTATCTGCTATGGTCATCACGACATAGATGCAGATGGTACGTCTACTTCAGATGCACTCGTAAAAACAGCGAAAGAGACGGAAGATGGCCAAATGTATGAAGACCGCGGACCACTGTGGGTATTAGAAGCCGACCGTCCGCAATCGGGCATCTGCTTCTACATACTCTTTTTCCTCGATTGTTTGTTTGAGCACCTCGGCGTGCAGTTTGACAAGTCGGCACTTATGGATATAGGCGACATGAAGCGCCTTTGTTTTTTCACTACAAAATGTGCCTATGACACAAAGCCGTTGTATGTTGGCTCTACATATAAAAAGGAAGACGAAGAGGTGAAAGCGGGACTAAAGAAGGAGGGCGACATCAAACTTGGTTTCTTTCAAAAAGTAGCCAACTCAGAAAAGGAGACAAAAGACCTTTTTGACGATGTAAACACTTGGCTTGAATCGAGAGGTTGTGGCGGCACATTGTCGTTAGAAAACCCGAAAGACAAAACGGTTCAGCAACTCGTTTATTATCCCGCGTATTTCCGAATTATAGACATGGTTGATGAGCGTTTCCCAGAAAAATACTTTAAAAAAAGTGAGTTGGAGAAACTAAAATCGGAAAAAGCAGAACACGTTACTGTAGGCATAGATAAAGTGGCGAGCATCACAACAAAGTCTTCCATCGAGAAAGCACAAATGAGCGCCAGCGTAGTAGAAATGTATGCCAACGAGCAGAATTTCCCGGCCGAGGCGGTATCAGATGTTATCGACTCACTGGAGCAGCAATTTGGTATTAAGTTTCATTACGACTATGAGCAGAAGAAAGTAACGGCTTATCTCATACGCGACGTATTCCGTAAGCAGAACCCTACGCCCCGTGCCTTTAACGCACAACTGCTATCAATGGTGCCCATGACCGAGAAGATTACTGGTGTGCGTGCTGGATATGCAGCCGAAAGCGATGCAAAAGAGCAGAGAAGCAATGTGAAGAACGCTGTGAAGGACTATAACACCGACTACGACTACATAGAATACCCCAAGGATCGCACCGTAACAAATATGGTTTATAAAGACATTATACACCAGGTTAAAAACGGTCAGATGAATGTTTTTGTTGACAAAACTACTGGTAACAAATATCGCGTAAAGATTGACTCTAATTTTACCGACGCTTCAAATATGGAGCCGCGATTGTTTGAGGTGGCCGCCATGAAGGGTGTAGAGTTAGGCGATTGCTCTACAATCAACGAAGATTATATTCAGGAGTTTAAGTCAAGTTTCGTGCCTGTAGGATTAATTGATACCAACTATCGCCAGGCCCTTTCCGCCAGCTTCGGCAATGAGTTCTTTACAGACGGAGCTGTGCAGCCCACAACGGGTACAAATATTAGTGGCAACATGGCAACATCAGTAAACGGCCATAAAGCCGAAACTGTTATGGCTGCGTTCATCGACGAAGACATGGAGCATGAGTTTCTTACGCAATACATCAAGAATCCCATCTCATCGGCCATCGCTGATTTTTATGTCACTGAAGAGCTCTCGTTGCGCGAGAGCTACGACCCGTCAAATACCGATGATGGCAACTCGCCACTACAATCACACGACTGGGGACTATCTATTGCTGTAATGCGTGGTGGTGGTGTAGACTCAAGCCATGAGTCTTACGATTACAACTATGATGGATTTGGTAATTCAAAATGGCGTACCACAGTAGGACAATATGCGCTCACAACAGATAGTATCGACTGCTATGGAAACATGTATGAACCCGAACTTAGTAACGACGAACGTTTCTCACTCAAGCCGCGTGCTTGGGTGCAGCCCGAATGGGCAGATGCTCCACTTGTGGTAAACACTCCCGAAGTGAAGAACCGAGGCTACGTAGACGTGTTCCTAATCGACTATATCCATTTTATCCTCAATCGCAAGCGTTACTATATCAAGTGTCTTGCCTCTGTAGCTCAGGTAGCCGACATTCAGAACCACTGGAAAGAGTGGTGGAATATCGACGGAAAGAAATGTCTGATTGACAAGGTAAACGCCGAGGTATCGGCAAAGGACGGATTGGGCGAAGTGGAACTTGAGGTGTTTGCTATATAGCAATAACAACGTTTTAATGACTAATAATTATTGATTAAAATTTTAAGTAATGGCAGCAAATCTGAAATTAGTTGATGGTTCTATATTCAACGGAAACCCTATCACGTTCTCCGTTAAGCCTCTCACGCTTAGTGGCTCGCCTTCCTTTCACCGAATGGTGTTTGATGTGAAGTGTGGCATGAGTGGTGGCAACTACGAGACCATACCTTTGACCGAGCCAGTCTTGACAGAAGATGGCAAAGCAGTACAAGTAGACATATCTTCTGCCCTGCGCTCCTTTCGCGACTCCTACGAGTATTCACCTGAGCCAGGAGTTATGCCTGTTGTAGGATTTAATGTGTCGGCATACGACGAGTATATGACTAACGGCGAAGTGAAGAAATCTGAGCCTGTGTCTTATCTCGCTGGAGAGGACGTGAAGCAAACCATCTTTGGTGGTTTTTCCGACTATGACCGCTTGATGGGCGAGCAGGACATGAAGGTGGGCAGACTCACGCGTAAGCCTAACACCACACCTCAGTTGGTGTGCGTAGGCGAACAGCTTGTCTATGCCGATGCGTACAGTCCGGCTGTCAGTCTACTAACCGACACTTGGAAAGCACCCGAAGCCAAAGCCTACGATATAACCGTAGAGGGCGCACAGACCATAGGCGGGCAACAGCTCTTTGCCCTACCTGCTTCTGAAGTAGCACATCGCACCGAGTTTCGCTTCATCAACTCGTTCGGTGTGCTTGAAAGCATCAGCATACCCAAGAGTTATGCGCAGGAAATGCCCATCGAAGCCACCAACTACACCGTGGCGCGCAAGGAAACCTTACACGCTTTCTCTCGGTCGGCAGTACGCAAGCAGGGCAACAAGGAGGGTTGGAACTATATGACCGACCCGTTGGATGAAACATGGCTCGCTTGGTATCTTCACGAATTGCTTATGTCCGAACACGTATGGCTGAAGATTAACGGCAAGTTTCTACCCTGCATCATCGAGTCGGAAGACACCATTAAATATGCCGACGACACCAAGGACGATATATATAGCGTATCATTCACAGCACGACTCAGCTTCTGCGGCAGCACAAAGTTATAAGTCTTTTAGTTTTCATCTCTATATTTCTTACGACCTCAAGAACCACCATGCTCTTGGGGTCGTTTGTGTTTAGGTATGTCCGTATCATGCTAACGCTTTTAGCTAAATTCGCAATAGAAAATCAACATAATATATGACACAAGCCACAACCAAAGACTATTGGATTTCTCCGACAGCTTTATATATTGAACTAAACGCGCTGGGCAATCCAAACTATATCCAGGCATCGTGCATAAGCGGTGCCCAGATACTTGTGTACGTCAAGAATATTATCGACTTCGATGCCGGACACAACTACCGACGCTGGTCTTTGCAAGCGGCTCCAACGGTATTCAATTCCAACACCGAAAAATACGTCTATGCCGCCATCCCTCGCGACATGACGCTCACGGCTTCGGCATGGATCGTGTTTCCGTCAGAACAGATAGACATCTACGGAAAGAATGAAAAAGAAGAGCAGGTAGGCGACGAGAAATACTACTACATCTTTCTGCAGGGCATCATCACCTCGTCGGGCGATAACGGTACGGTACAGCGCGATTGGAAAAAAGGCGGAAGAATAGTACATGGCTACTTATCCACTGACGAAGCAATCAGTGCCATGCCTAACGAAAGCGAATGGTATAATTATTCATCGTTTGACGGTATCGTGACCTTCCTAAAGAACATCACGATGAAGGCAGGCACCAAATTCCGCCAACTTTTTGCCGACACGCTCACCATCATGCAAGGTGGAAAACTGTCGTTTGATGAACAGAAGCGCGACATTATAGGTGTAGCCGATGATGTAACGTCAGTAACATCTAACGACACAATCGTCACACCCGATTATCTTGACAGAAACGCACTGTCAAGAACGCATAGAGATACCGCACAGGAGGAGATAACGTTTGAGAAAGGCTTGACAGCTGGGTCTTACGAGCGTCTAACGAGCGGTGCTGCCATCAATGCTGATGGTGCGGCAGAGGTGGAGAGCATGGCTGCGCGTGAGGGTGTGACCGTGGGCGACGATGCTTTTGTGCGTGCTGATGGTGGTGCTCGGCTGGGCGATGTAGAGGTGGCCCGTGTGCGCTCTAAGGGCGCAGACGTGGGCGACCGCAACCTTATCAGCGGCCGTGGTTTTGACCTATTTATGGGCGCTGATGGCAAGAGCCACCTGTGGGTAGATGATGCTAACATACGTGGTAAGCTGGTGGCAATGAGCACTGAGATACGCAAGGTGTCGTATAGCGGAGGTACGCTGCTGTTGAGCAACGCAGGCAGCACATTGTCCCGTGTGACCGCTGTGACGGATGACCAGGGCGCTGTGGTGGCCTACAAGTGCTGGGCGAAGGCCGATGATGGCACCACGCAAACAATGAACTGGTGGCGCATAGGTATGATGGCGCTCTGCCAGACGTTCAACGTTAGTGGTAACACTGGCGGCAACCGCAGATACTGGCGATTGGTGGTGGGCGTGGGCCAAGAGCGGCTGGATGATGGCAAGATATACGACTATGTGCTGTTGAGCAATGTAGCGAGATTTCCTGCGGCTGCGGCTGCAATACCTACCTATACGTCGGGCAGTGTGCTGTCGGCACAAGGTAACGTGCTGCGCTGGGCTGGCGAGCCTGTGGGCATGGTGCAGCGTAAGGGCAATGTAGCGTTTGCGCTCGCATGGGCATCTCAAGAATATGGCAGCGTGGCAAATTTAACAGACCTGAAGGATGATGATGGCAAGAATATTATATATCGCACCATGTATGGCTACGAGCCAACTGCCGATGGCGGTGCTCCTGATGCGCCTATGGCTGGCGATGTGATCGTGCAATGTGGCGACCAGGTGCGCTGGCTGAGCCGTGGCAACGTGATACGCCTGTGTACGAGCAGCGATGATGGGGATATTAACACTACGCCCTCGCTGTCGATGTATCACGGCATAGGTAGGCTGCGCGAGGTTATCGTTAATGGCGAGGCGAAGGCCGACAAAAGCGTTTGGCAGTGGCGCGACCTGACAGCCCTTATTTCTCCTACGAAAACATACATCAATTCTGACTATTTTTATTTCTTCTCGGAGGATAATGGTGGCATTGAAAAGGCGCAATCGTTCTCTGAATTTAAGATGCAAAGCGATAAGGTAGCTGTTAGTGTGCGCGATGTGGAGACAGGCATTGAGAAGGCTGGTGTGCATCTTAATGGCGATGATAGCTGTATCGTGGCGAAGGCTAACAAGTTTTATACCGAGAACTCGGCTGGTGTGCGCACCACGTCGGTTGACGAGGATGGCAACCTGATAGCGCGGTCGTTGCACAGTGTGAGCAAGAGCGAGAGCAAGGTGATGTATGTGGATATAGAAGATGGTATGCTGACGTTCAGAACCTCTCAGAACAATGCCATGATGCAGTTTGGCATTGACGAGCATGGCTTTCCGAGCATGGTCTGCTATAACCCCGATGGCTCAATTGGCTGTATATATGGACCGAGCGGCCCGAATAACAACCCGTTGATAAACCCGAACGCTGTATTGGTGATGGGTGAGATAACGGGCAGCTATACATACAGCAAGGCAAGTTTCGCTGGTGATAAGACGATGCATACGTTATCATACACCGTTAAGTTGACGGTAAAGAATAACAGCGGAAATTATAAGACAATAAGTAATGCCGTGCTGAAGGTGAAGGTGGCCTCTCCCTACGATGCAAAAACTGTGGAATTGCATAGCAGTGACGAGAAACTGCTATTGAACCAAGAGACGATGGATATGACTTATACCTTTGTGCAAAGTTTTTCTTTGCCATCGAGCACAATGATAAGTATCGCCGATAACGCCACCGTGACCGTTACGAACGAGGGCGGAAAGACGTGGACCACAAAAATCAATAAAACGAATTAACAATAAAAATAATCAATTATGAGCGAAACAAGAGTTAAAATTATACCTACTAAGGTGGGTACGATATGGGAGGCAGCACGGCAGTATAAACTGCTTGACTACCTCTTAATAGATGGCGCAACCATGTACCTGAGCAAAAAGGTAGATGATAACGGCGTGAACGTGGGCCATGCCCTGACAAACACTGATTGGTGGGAAGAGTGTATAAACATAGCTGACGTGGTGGCTAAGGCGAATAAGGCTGTTGAAGACTGTGAGCAAGCGGGCGTAGGCGCTAACGATGCTGCAACACAGGCTAACGAAGCGGCGCAGAACGCCCAAACGCAAGCCACCAAGGCTGCCGCCACTGCTGATGCTGCGATGAAAGCAACAAAGCTGGCTAACGATGCCGCACAGGCTGCTGACACGGCCACTGAGGGCGCTAACACTGTGAACGCTAAATTGGGCAAAGACAATGTGCTGATGGTGACAGACCGCGAGGGCAATTCGGTACAGGTGCCGCTGGGCGACGCTGCCGACGTAGCGCGTATGAAGCAGAGCCTTGGCCCGTATTCTGACCGCCCCGACATTGTGCTGTCGGCCTCGCAGACGGGCTATGTGGTGAGCAAGGACGGTGTGAAGACCGCGAAAAGTGGCTGGGCGATGGCCGAGTTTACTGCCGAGCTGGGCAACGAATATCTGTTTAAACCAGGCGCTACCGATGGCAGCGTGTGCGTGTTTGCCGAGTATATAGACAAGGTAGAGCGCCGCGCGATAGAATATACCTATACCTACGACGAGAAAGGCCGTGTGGCAACAGCAAAGGCGACCTACGACGGTAAGACACATAGCTACACCTATGCCTACACCACGCAAGAGAGCACAACGGCCGCTGGCACAGAGGCGCAGGGCGAGGTGTGTGTGATAACTGACGACCAGACAGGGCAGACGGTGGACTACTTGCCCGCCACGTTTCAGACGAAGGTGGGTAGCTACCAGCCACTGACGCTGCTCAACGCCGATGCCGAGCTGCCTGTAGATGGCTACTGCCGCTTTGTATCAAACTTTCAGGCTCGCAGCGCCATCAAGGTGGTGGTGAGCTACAAGACGGACGTGGCCGACCTTACTATGAAGGTGGTGAGAGACGGTATGACAGCAAGCATGTGTACGCAGCTGTCGAAGATTAACCAAAAGGTGGACGAGGCGAAGGCTACAACAGAAACCTTGCAAAAAAGACTAAATATGTTTGGCGATGCTTTTGTAGGCTTTGCGCGTATATCGGGCGACAACGACCCGAAGCCATCACCTGATTATGTGTATGGCACACGCAAGCAGATACGCGAGATAGGCAAGCACATGAAGTTGGGCACGGTGAAGCGCGTAGGCAACGAGGCGGTGCTTCAGCACGAGTGTGCCCCTGGACGTATAACGATGGCAGCCAATGGCGAGGCCATGAAGGTAGACGGTACAGAGGGCGACTTGCTTATCTACACAGACATACCGCTGCATGTTATCAGAGCCAATGGCATGCTTGATGGCTTCAAAATGAGCAGTATGGGTATAGGTATGGTGCCTTGCTACTGGCAAGGCTATGCGTCGAAGAAGTTTGAGCCGTTCGCTTTTTCGCCTTTCTACACCGTTAACACAAAGTTGGTGGGCGACGAGCGCACCTGTGCACATTGCGTAATATCTGACGAGATAGCAGGCAGTGGTAGCGCGGGGGCTGGTACGGTTAAGAACCCGTTAAATGTTAATGGTAAGGGCTATCCTTCATGGGCAGTTAGCGGACTCGATTCTATCCACAAGGCGCAAAACAAAAATGTTGATGCCAACACCAACTATCCCTATATGGGTGGCTACTACGAGTTTTACGAACTGTGGATAATGATGATGTTTGTAGAGCTCGGCACGCTCGACACCTCTGACCTTTATCTTTTTGGCGTGGGCTGCACGCATGCAAGCATTGTCAATGAAGCGACATGGGCAGATGATAGAATTGCTGCTGTGTCGGGCGTTAAAACGTTTAAGGCCGATGGCTCGGTCTTAAATTATAGTGGCATTATGAGCCAAACCTGGAAGAAGGGTGCCAGCGGCGCAAAGAGTTATAACCTACAAGGCATGTTTGGCGGCTCTTTCTATGTTATCACGAAGTGCGGAGAGATACAGATGCTGTTGGATGGCATAACCAAGTCTGGACTGCAAGACAAGGTGGGCAAGGCACAAAACATTTTCTACTTTAATGCCGATGGTGATGTAGTATGTTCAGAAGATGGCAGCGTGAATGTAACGACAGGTGTTGGCATGGAGGTGAACAAGCGCTATTATGTGGTGCGCGATGTGCCTAACTGTCAAGGTATAAGCGAGGGTGTGATGACAGCAGTGGCTAACTGCTACATCAAGATGGAGTTTGCCGATGGCACTTATTGCGATGATACTGACCTGACAGGTGGCTATGTCATTGGCAAATTCTCACACTCTTGCTATCGTGGCTTGAGCCTACCTTTTGATGGCATGTTCATACAGCTGTGCGGTGCTCATTATACATCGAGCAAGATAGACGGAAGCTATGTTGACTATTTTTACTATGCTAACAAATGGCAAGACATTGTGCCGCTTACGAGCGATGTGATTTATGGAGACGTGGGCACTGACTTTGGCATACTGCACGGCCTGACGAATAAACTTAGCGTAAGCGGTGCTTCGGGTTACATCAAAAAGATTGATTACAACCGTTGCATGTTCTGCTATGAGGAGATGGGCGGCAATCTGCATACAGGCGAGTGCTGCTACACATGGAACGGGCACTATGTGTGGGGCGCTGTCAATGGTGGTTTTCCCGAAGAGGGTAAGGAAGGTGTGAAGGCTCTCGCTGTTGGGTGCGATGCGGGCATCGGTGGTGCTGCGTCTCGCACTGCTGATTGCAGCTACGCTGTTAGCAGTAGCAGTGGTGATTACGCTGGGGCTGTGGCTGTCCCTCAACTAAAACTAAAGCAATAATGAGGCAGCAATAAGAAAAGCAGTCGGCTGTTAGACCTGAAGCTGTAGCAAAGCCTTACAGCGAGCGTAGCGGCGGCTCTTAGCCGCTACGCTTGGGCTAAAAATGGAGCCAGCAAATAATCAAAAACTTTAAGAATATCTCAATAAAATAAATAATATGACTCTCATCGAACAGAAAAATAACGAACAATCGAAGCAGCCATCATCGAAGAATGGGATGATGTACGGCTGTGCGGTGGGTGCGTCTTGCCGAGAAGCGCACGGTATGCTCTCTCCTGCGGTGGATGCGAAAGCATCTGAGCCGTGCGTGATGGTTGGCAAAGATAAAAGCGACGGTAAGGAACAGGCTCTCGCTGTTGGGTGCAATGCGGACAACGGTAATGCTGCGTCTCGCACTGCTAATTGCAACAACGCTGTTAGCAATAGCAATGGTAATTACGCTGGGGCTGTGGCTGTCAATCAGGTAGATGATAGCAGGAAACACCTTACATCGCGACCAACAAGGTCAAACATTACGAACAACTGCACCGCCACTGGTGGGTGCGGATTGGTAGACTGCCGTTCATTGCCCTTTTGGGGCGAGAATATAGAAGCAGATGGCACTATCGAGAATGGTGCTGTACCAATGAAGGCTACCCACGAGGGAAATATCCTCGATGAACTAAGGACAGCAAATCATAAGAAGAAATTGAGAAACTTAAAGCGATTTTTGACAGACCCGACAATCGTGCGCATGGGCGTAGACAGATGCCTTGACAGGGCCAGCGACTCGCCAGAGGTGCGCAAGATAGCTGATAACAAGGAAGCCGTGATACAGCGTATCATACGAGAGTTGACGGACGAGACTTATAAATGCCAGCCTACGGTGCGCCGTGTCATTGAAAAGAAAGGCAAAGGCGACAAGAACCGCAATGCCGACATCTATTCGGTGTATGACCGCTGTATACAAAATGTGCTACTGATAGTGCTACAAGAGAGATTAACGAATATCATACCTCGCTGGTGCTATTCGGGTATAAAAGGCCGAAGCCTGTGGAGCAACGACCGTAGATATTGCATGATAAACCGTATAAGGACGTATGTTAAGAGGCATCCTAATGCCAGTGCTGGCCTTACTGATATTCATCATTTTTACGAGAGTCTTAATAGCAAGGTGGTGCTTGGTGTGGTGTTTGAAACTGTAACCTGTCCGTTTACTCGTAAATTGCTATACGAGATATTGATGCAACATGAAACGCTGGTGATAGGCGGCACGCTCTCTCAACTATTTGCTATGCTGACCTTAGCCGATATGGATGAGATGCTGATGCGTCGTTTTCATCTTCAGTATTATGCTGCCTTTGGCGATAACCGTATCATGATGGACGACGACAGAAAGAAGGTAGTAGAGGCATTGCATTGGGAGCAGAGTTATCTTGCTGGACGCTATGGTATGGAGATGAAGGGCGACTGGCATGTGGCGCGTGTGAAGAATGGCTTTATGTTTTGCAAACAACGGTATGAGGGAACATTTGTCAATGTGCGTGGTGAGATACGCCGTAGGGCCATACGTGCTGCTGGAAGAAGCCCACAGCGCTATGCTGGCTATCATGGTATGTTGATGAAGACTGACAGCCGAAGACTGGTACGACTAATTAGACATGATATAAGAAATTTAAAACGAATGAAAAATCAAAAAGGTATGTCGGTTCGGCCTATGGCTGGTGAACTGATAAAACTGAATAAGGTGGAGGGCAAGACGGTAGTGATAACCGACTATACCGTGCGACAAAACCATAAGGACAGCGAATATTTTGTTCGCTTTCAGTTTATCGCCATCAACGACGATGGTACGAAGCATCTGTATATTGCCAATAACGGTAGCTACGAGATAAAAGAGTTTTTCAAACTTGTTAAAGATGGTAGCGTATCGTTGCCATTAAAGACGCGCATTATGTCTGAGGGCATATCGTTCTATTTTGAGCAGTTTCATACGAGCAATCAAGAAGCGTGTGATTTGTTATGCCAGAAATTGGGTATTTAATAACTTAAAATATTGATAATATGACAACAAAACAGGTATTTGATGAGCGCCAACCCCGTATCGGCATAAGCAAGAGCGGGCGGGCGATGGTGGCTCTTAATGAGCAAGTGGTAACGACACGCGAGGCTGTGCCCGTGGGCATGGACGATGATGGCGTGATGCGACAGGAGGAGCGCGAGAAGACGCAGTATGCGTATGATGTGTGCTGGATAGACGACGTAAGCTCGGAGAAGGCTGTGCTTGGGAGAGCGAAGGAGACTGTGCTTGCCGACATCGAAAAGCATGATACATCTTCTGCCGTGAATAGTTTTATGCTGAACGGGCAGAAGGTGTGGCTGGATAAGGCTACACGTGTGGGACTAATGAACTCTACCAACATTGCGAAGGCGATGGGACAGGCCACGACGACGCTGTGGCTGGGCGAGGCAAAGTTGGTGGTAGACTGCGACAAGGCGATACAACTGCTATCGGCACTGGAGATGTATGCGCTGGAGTGCTTTAACGTTACGGCGGCACACAAGAAGGCTGTGACCGAGATGACGACGCTGGAGGATGTGTTGGGCTACGACTATACGTGTGGCTACCCACAAAAACTAACCATGGAGGTGTAAGATGGTGTTATTAAGTGTGATAGCGACATTGCTCTTTGTAGCGCTGCTGGGCGTGGTGATAGATAAGCACGGTGTGCCCGACATGTTGAGTAGCATCTACTACCTGCTTGGCAAGCGTGGGTGGATGTTCCAGTTGGCAATGGTGGTGCTGGGCATAGTGATGATGGTATGTCTGCTTGACAGCGGACTTGGTGAGCCATACCTTGCGTTTTTAACGTGTTTGGGGCTGATATTTGTGGGCACTGCACCGCGTTTCCTTGATGCTGGCGAGCGGGCGGTACATAAAGGTGCGGCTATTGTGTCGGGCGTGTCGTGCGTGGCATGGTGCTTGACGGTAGACTGGCCTTTGACGTTGTGTATCGTGTCATTGTATGGATGGTATTGGCTGTTATGCCATCGCGACAAAGACAGCAAGCTGTGTTTGATTGCCGAGGTTACAGCGGTGTGGTTAGTGTCGTTAACGTATTGGTGTAACATATAATTAGTAATGAGATGAAAAGTATAGTAAAAGGCAATAATTTTGCGCTCCTAATACCTGTGCGACGTATGGAAGAGGGGCAGATGGTGGCTATGCCATTGGCTGTATGTGAAGATATACATGTGCGGCTGGTGAGCGCTGTGCGACGTTTTGACCTTGCGTTTGTTATTGAAGACGAGGGCATATTGCGTGCTCAGGTGCCCCCCACACTGCCGATAGGTACGTATGCGCTGGAGGTGTGTGGCAAGCTGTTAGGCACGAGCTGGCGCAGCAACGAGTATGAGCAGATACGTATTGTTGACAACAACGCGCTGGCCGACACGGTGCTGAGCGATGTTGACGACAACGAGACAAGCGTAGAGATAGACACACAGGTGGTGGTGTATGCTGCTGCCCCACAGCTGTTGCCCTGTGGCGAGTGGGTAAAAGACAAGATGTATGCCGTGGGCTCGCTGGTGAGTCATGAGCTGTGTTGCTGGCAAGCGGTGGAGGTTACAACCTCAGAGCCGAAGAAAGGCTCAACCTCGTGGGTGGTGCTGCTGGATGCCGAGCCACTGAAAGATGTGGCCATTGACACTGCTACCGAGGTGGTGAAAAACGCTATCAGTGTGCGCGTTGATGGGCCTGACCTTGTGATAACAGTTAATGATGGAAAGGAGTAAAAGGCTATGGCAGATGTGAGTTTTATTGACGTAACGTCGCTGGACGTGGTGCCTGATGGCGTACAGAACGATGATGTGCTGCTGCTTGTGCGTAGCAATGCTGATGGCACTAAGACGTGCTATCGTGTGCCAGGAACTAAGTTTAAAGGCGACGCTGGACGTAGCGCCTATGATGTGGCAAAAGAGCAAGGCTATGCTGGCACGTTGGCCGACTGGGAGGCACAGGTGGCTAAGGTGAGTAGGTTTAGTGTGTCGTACGATGCTGATACTGGCGAGATTGTTTTTAGGCAGTAGACGAGTAGACGAGTAGACGAGTGGACGAGGAGATTTGCTTTTTCGCTTGGCTTTGCGGCTTGCCTAAGTAAGAATAATAAGTAACTTAAAAATGTGATTAATGATGAAAGAAAAAATTAAAAACATCTGTAAGAAGGTGTATGATGGCTATCAGAGGCTGGTGGCCAAGGTGTGTGGCGACAGACTGGTGCACCTGTTTTTGAGTGTTGCAGCTACGCTGGTGGGCACCCTGGCGCTGTGTAGGGCGTTTGCCATGCTACCCGTGTGGATGGCCGCGCTGATTAGTGCGTGTGTAGTGTTCCTTGTGGGCGTGGCCAAAGAGGACGCTGACGAGGAGTATGGCGGTGGCTTTGATAAGGTGGACCTGACGTGGGACGCTGCTGGGTGCGTAGCTGGGTTTATTGTTTGCATATTATTAATGTAACAAAAGTAGGAGAAGACAATTATGGAAATAATATTAACAAGAATAGCGCGACGCGACACATACACCATTGGCCGTTTATGTGTCAACGGCGAAAAGGTATGCGACACGTTAGAAGACAAAGACCGAGGACTGACATCGCACATGAGTAAGGCACAGATTTGCGGCATGAAAATAAAGGGCGAAACCGCCATACCTACAGGCCGATATATGGTAGATATGAAGACCGTATCGCTCCGTTTTGGTGGTCGAAAAAGTTATGCTTTCTGCATGGGACGTTTACCCCGCTTGTGTTCTGTGCCTGGCTATGACGGTGTGCTTATTCACATAGGCAATACTGCTAAAGATACGGAGGGCTGCATACTGGTGGGCGAGAACAAAGCAGTAGGCCAGGTGCTAAATTCGGCTGTCGCCTTTAAAAAACTGTATGCCTTGTTGAAACAGGCCGACGATAAGGGTGAACAGATTTGGATAACGATACAGTAAAAACACAAAGCCGCTCTCCATCCTCACGAATAGAGAGCGGCATAACTTTAATACTTTACAGAATTATGACTAAGAGTCATATTCTTGTTTGCAAAGGTACAATAAATTTCTTTCTTTTCACTACAAATTACACATATTTCACGAATAATGTCTTCGTGTCATTCGCGTAATACGTAGTTTATTCTACTTTCTGCCACGTCCACGACTGTGCGTATTTTTCGTCATACAACACTAACTCTTCACTATTTCTTATATATACATACGAGCGCGAGCCTGTTTGCGGCGTTAGGAAAAAGTCGAACGCCACGTGCCCGTTCTTTGTCGTGCAATTAGTAGTATAGTCTAAGTTCATGCTCGGAGCTTCAAACCTCACTTTACCTTTCTTCTCTATCGTCATCGTGAACCTTACGCGCTCGCCGCTGCTTGAAGTAGCCGTGCCACGCCATGTGCCTACGAGCGCATCGTCATGGTCAGACGTATCGGTATAGTCGGCAAAGGTGCTTCTGGCACCAGTACTTAACATAAAACTGCTCAATTCATGCGGATCACCATTCGAATCAGTTGCATCGATTGACTTGAAATCTTTCCGAATATTTGTAATTGTGAGCGTTCCGTAGAGTATGTTGTTCCAGTCGAAGCCCTCGTATGTCCCAACGGTAAACGTTGTAATGAGTTTCCCGTCTACTACGCTCCACGTCCCGAAATAGTTTGTCTCAGGATATGTGAGCATACCAGGAGCAACACTGCCGCCCACACTCAAACACGCCACAAGATGATTGCGATAAAAGCGATACTCGCTGCGTGTGCTGTGGTCTTTGTACCATTTATGTCCCGTGATGTAATTTGTCACACGCTTCTCGCTGAACGACAAGTCTTCGTCTTCGCTACTGCTACAACTGCTCATGCCAATGCTCACGGCCATCACTGTAACGACCATGATGATAATGTTTAGAATTTTCTTCATAGATTTAATATTTTTATACGTTAATACTTTTATAGTTTATATTTTTTTTCAACGAAAAACGCTAAATAACGAAAGTCACCAATGCGCCAGCATTTTCGTTTTTTCGTGCCGTTCGTTGACAACATACATCCCCCATGTCCGATGTTTCACGATTTTCGTTGTCCGTCTACGCTCACGTTTTCCAGTAATAATATTCTTTTCACCATTTAAACTTTTAGCTTATGCCGAAAGTCCGTTTCTCGACTGACATTCAGTCCATCTCAGGTAAGTTATGCTCCAAGGAGGGCGTGATTTACAGTGCGAACAAACAGACGGGTGAGACCTACCGTTCCGACCGTCATAGTCATCATGATGCCAACACTGCCGAGCAGCAGACTGTTCGCGCCACCTTCAAGAAGAAGGCGCAGTTTGCGTCGGCTTGGTGGAAGCAGAACCGTCCGTCGGCTACGTCGGCCAAAGGCTCCGATGCCTACCTCGCCGTGATGAAGGCGTACAAGGCGCAGCACAAGATTGGCAACCCCTACAGCTTCATGCGCTCCCTCGTCACCGACGACCTCAAGGTAATGCTCGCCGGCAACGACCTCACGGGCGGTGTGAAGCCTGATGGCTCCACCACTGAGGGTGGCGGTAGCCAGAAGCCTGGCGGCGAGCTGGAGTCGTAAAGGTCGCTAAGCGTAAAACCTTAACATTTTCCACGGTAGGCACACGGCTTGCCGTGGAATTTTTTATTGATTATATTTTATTCTGCCTCTACCGTTGTGCTTATCTTTGCACCACATGAGGGGCAAATTGTTTGCATTTTAATCTTGTTGGGTAACACTCGTTGCTGCCACTGATCTTCTTCCGGAAACAACTCGGTTATCTTCACGCCCAATGCGTCGGCTATCTCATAAAGATTGCTCAACGACGGATTGCCGTTGATACGCGAACTAAGCGACGGAGCCGCAATCGACCGTGTATTGTTGTCTTTGTCTGTTCGTGTGATTTTAGCAGCGAGTTCATTAAGGGTCACACCTTTTTGCTGCATTATTTCTGCGATACGCAGATTATTTTTTTTGTTCGCTTGTACCATGTTCTTTAACATCAATAAACCCTACGCAAAGTTACATTAAAATATAATCGTTTGCAAGTATTTTAGAATAGGTTTTAATACAAATAGTATATTTTCTAATTGTCGTTTGGTTAATTTAGATTATTTCATTACCTTTGCAATACAGCAAGCGATAGCCATAGCATGAGGTAGGGCAGAATCTTCTACCCTACCCCATGCTGCTCTTCGACATACCTCGGAATGTTGGTGACGAGGAAGGCGGTGGCGCAGTTGGGGCATACCAACACTTGACGTGCGTTCTGCGGCTCCTGTGCAAACAGCGGACCTAAGCGTTCGCGCTCGGCATACTCCTTCAGCTTCTCGAAGCTCACCTTCGGCTCTTCTATGATGGTGCCATCGGGAGCCATGCGATAGAAGAAGTCGCGAGGGTCAACGTCTATTGCCCATGCTATCTTGTAGATGGTGGACAGCGTAGGGTTGCCCGTAATCATCTGCGACACGGCAGCTTTGGTCACGCCCAGGCGTTCTGCCACTTGCACGGTGGTGAATCCCTGGCGATGGATGGTCTCCAATATTCTCAGCTCCGTAACGGGAGCGTAAGGCTGGACAACCTTGTGCCCGTCCTTCTTTATCTCGATGTCTACCATATATATTGTGTTTTGTGTTGTTTATAACGCAAAGTTAAGGTATTTTGTTTTTATGCACAGGACATTGTGCTTATTCTGTCATTTTTGTGTAAGTTTATCCTATAAACATTTTGTTTTTAGTATAGTTGTTGGTTGTTTAATTGGCTAAAAATGAGCGTTTTAATGTTTTTCTGCCCCAAATAAATGGTTCAAAAATCTTATTTCTCGAAAGCGACTGACCGTAGGTTGCTACCCATAAAACCATGTAAATTTTTAAGGATTAGAGCAAAGGTCTTGTTTTGAACGGCTCAGCTTCACAGAGC
>ERZ1035037.105-NODE-105-length-35071-cov-83.233579_pt1 | contig 35071 bp, 57 predicted proteins | sample MGYA00520618_ERZ1035037 | MGnify/ENA primary metagenome ERZ1035037 (study PRJEB33766, sample SAMN09781741) | gut metagenome | biome: gut microbiome | host: Homo sapiens | place: Madagascar | study: EMG produced TPA metagenomics assembly of the PRJNA485056 data...
CTGGAGACAATGGCTCCGCTGCCGCTGGCAATTATGGCTCCGCTGCCGCTGGCAAAAACGGAATTGCCTGTGTGCGTGGAGGAAAAGCAAAGGGAGGTATGGGATGCCTGCTTGCAATCGCTGAAATAGATTATTATGGGAACGCAACGGGTAAATACGCCGCCGGAATCGTTGACGGAAAAACATTAAAGCCTGATACATGGTATGCGTGTCGCAATGGGGAGTTTGTGGAGGCCGGAAATGAATAGCGTATACGACTTTGCATCGTTGCTTTTCTGGGCGGTCATCGCTATCTGTGTACTGGTCTGCTGTTTGGAAATCCGAAAGGAAATCCGTGAGCGCCGGGCAGCGGATGCACTGGCACGGCAGCAGAAGATTGACGATTGGCACTGGGCCGAGCGTGTAGGGTTTGCCAAGGCCATTGACGCTAAGGATGCTTTGATCGCAGACCTACGCACCCAGATCTACATACTGAAACGGGAGAACGAGCGTATCGCCCGGCAGTGTGACCGTCAGAAGCAATCCATGAACGGGGTTCTCGTGGTTGACGTACGGAAAGGAGCTGAGGAAGTTGGAAGCTGAGAAGTTGATAGGAATCTCCGAAGCCGCCAAGCGCATTGGAATGTCGGAATACTGGATGCGGGAGCTTCTGCGCCGGGGGGAAATCCCCTCTATACGCATCGGGGAACAGCCCAAAAAGGGCCATATGGACAAGCGCAGATACCTCATAGTCCCATCGGACATTGACAAGTACATGAACCGGGCAAAGACGCAGAAAAGACCCGTTAAGGTGGCAGATGCCAGGATAAACGCATGGAGACAGCGTAGCCCGTATGTGTAACATTTCTTGCCTCGCACCGCAGACCACCGCTGTATATGAGTGTGATGCCTGCGGGGCGCAGTTCTCGGAGAACGAGTATTCCGGCCTGTTGCGGACTGACGAAGACGGGTTCACGGACGCACGGTGCCCATTCTGCGGCGGTATGAGCTTCTCTGACCAGTACAGATGCCGCTATTGCGAAGAGTTCAAGCCGGGAGCGGGAAATTCAGAATTGCCCTTCTACGGCGTATGCACCGACTGCCTGATTAAGGCGATTGACCAGTACAACCGTGCCTTTGATGGCCTGCCGGAAGATGTAAAAACCATCCTTTGTGATGTTATGGGAGAAATGAAAATTGATACGGAGGTATTCAGATGATTAGAAGCAACACACAAGTAGATTTCAGCGGGAAGAAGTTCACGGTCATTATCGCCGGTCAGCCCGGCATAGGAAAAACGACTTTGGCGCTCTCCGCTCCCAACCCACTATTATTAGACCTCGATAACGGTATCAGCCGTGTAAGAGCAGAGCACAGAAAGACTTTTTCATACTCTGCCTTGTACGAAGAACTGTTACAGGATATCGAGACGGAAGAATACCGCATGTGTGAAACCGTTGTCATCGACACGATGGGTTCGCTGGTGCAGCTTTTACAGCCTTGGGCAAAGCAGCAAGACCCAAAGGCGGCCAGAGACGGAAGGGCAATGTTCGGGGTTATTCGCCGTGAAGTGGACAGATTGGGGGCAAAAATCCGGGCAGACGGAAAGAACCTTGTCGAGATCTTCCACACAACGGAAGTCCAGAAGGGCGATGTCACTGTGACCCGGCTATCCTGCGAGGGAAGCGCAAAGGACATTGTTTGGACACCGGCGGACTTTGGCGGCACGATGTTCCAGCGGGGCAAGAAGCGGATCATCTGTTTTGCGCCCACGGAAGAAGCGTTTGGCAAGGGCTGCTTCGGCATCCACGGCGAGTACGAAGTGCCTGAATTGGCCCCCGGTATGCCCAACACCTTCCTGACAGATCTCTTTGAACAGGCCCGTAAAAATATCGCTGACGAGCAAGAAAAGTTCAGTAAAGACAAGAAAATTTACGATGAGGCTGTTCGTGAAGGGACGCTGTGCATCGATTCCGTCAAGTGCGCTGACGATGCCACCGCTTGTGTCGCACGACTGAGGGAGATCACCCATGCACTGACCAGCAAGGCCGAGTTGTCCGGGAAGCTACAGACCAAGGTGAACGCACTGAAACTCCGTTGGGACAAGCAGTCCGGCAAGTATGTCCAGATATAAAATCACGCACTCCCTGCTCTATTCGTGGGCATGGGCCACCGACCCGGAAGCCACCCCGGAACGCTGGAACGAGTTCCTAAACGACCTGAAACGCATCCCGTCCCCGGATTCCCCGGCAAAGCAGGATGGCCGTCTTTTTGAGGACGAAGTGACACGTCTGGCACAAGGTGGAAAGCCAAATCCTGACTTCCAATGGGCCGAACAGGCAGCGGAATTTGCATCGGTGGTCAAAGGCGCACAACCACAGGTGCGGATGCAAGCCGGGATTCAGGTTTGCGGAATGGATTTTATGCTGGTGGGCGTGGCCGACTACATCAAGGCCGGAACGATCTACGACACAAAAAAGGTGCAGAGGTACGAATACGGCAAGTATGTTGCATCTTCCCAGCATCCCGCATACTTCCGCCTGTGCCCGGAAGCCCGGCGGTTTGTGTACTTGATTACGGACGGGCGGCAGACCTACAGGGAGACTTACTACCCGCAGGAGACAATGCCGATAGAGACCTTTGTCATTGCGCTGATGCAATTTCTGACCGACAAACCGGAACTTATGAAAATCTACAAACAGAAATGGAGAATCGACTAAATGTCATTTTATGGGAAATCCGCAAAGAGCAACTATGTGCCCAAGAAGCTGATTAAAGCCGGGGACTACGAAGCCCGGATAACGGACTGCGGCGAGAACTTCACGGATGGCGGGGAACCGTATGTGTTCTTCACTTTCCAGATCAGGGGAGACGTGGAGCAGGACGAAAAGGGAACATCAATATCCAAGAAGTTTTTCCCGGAAGCCAAAGAGCGTGATGCCCGGAAAATCAACTCATGGGCTTATGAGCTGGGCGTAGACGAGGGCGAAGAATACTTGCTGTCCGACTTCATCGGCATGTGCTGCATCATTCACATCAGCCACTTTGTCAATCAGGAGAGCGGCAGGGAGATGCAATACGTTGCTTACATTGCCCCTTCCAAGGCTGGCGACAGCGCCAAGACGGTGGATGCCGGAGGATTCAGCGACTACAGCGCAGACGATATCCCGTTTTAAGGCATGACCAAAGCGGAGAAGGAAGCCATTGCCTCCATGGTGGTGGTGTGTGACACACGGGAGCAGGAGACCCCAGCACTGAAACGCCGCCTAACGGCTTTGAAGGCCGATTTTAGACGTGAAGCGCTCAAAGAGGGGGATTACACCTGTGAGTATCAGAAAACGGATTCTAAAGGCATTCTGAGGCTTCCTGTGGTGGTCGAAAGGAAGATGAACCTCGCCGAGCTTGCCCTATGCTTCACTTCGGAGCGGGGCAGGTTCGAGCGGGAGATGGAGCGCATCAAGGAAAAGGGCCTCCGGGCATACCTCCTGATCGAGAACGCAAGTTGGGAAGATATCTATGACGGCAACTACCGGAGCCAGATGTCCCCTGAAAGCCTTGTAGGCTCCCTACTGGCATGGTCAATACGGTACGGACTGCACATTATCTTCTGCCGTTCGGCAACCACGGGAAAGCTGATAGGCGATATTTTCCGGCACGAAGTGGCCGAGGACATGAAACGAAAGGATGGTGAAGACCCATAAAACACCTTTTTGACGTGGAGATTGCGAAGAAGTACGGGGTTCATGCGGCAATCATCCTTGAAAATATTGGTTACTGGGTGCGCCGGAACGAAGCCAATGAAACAAATTTCCATGACGGCTACTTCTGGACTTACAACTCAAAACGTGCCCTTACGGAGCTTTTCCCTTACTTGACGGAGCGACAGATAGGGATTGCGTTCCAGAAACTCATAGACGAAGGTCTTGTGCTTACGGGTAATTACAACCAAAACCAGATGGACAGAACATTGTGGTATGCATTGTCCGAAAAAGGAAAATGCATTTTACATTATCGTGAAATCCATTTTACGTCTACGTCAAATGCATTTTACGAAAACGTCGAACCAATACCAAATATAAACACAAATATAAACACAAATGTAAACACTAATAATATTCTTTGTCGGGCTGAAGCCCCGACTGCGCCTCCTGAAACGCAGGAATCGAAGCTGAACGCACAGGCAGACGAGGTGATTGCCTACCTGAACGAGAAGGCCGGGAAGCATTACCGGACGGTGGAATCCGCAAGGTGCATCCTCCGAGGGCGGTTCCGGGACGGATTCACGGTTGCGGACTGCAAGAAGGTCGTGGACAACAAGGTTTCCGAGTGGAGGGGAACCGAGATGGAAAAGTACCTCCGACCGGCCACCCTGTTTCAGGCTCTAAAGTTTGACGGATACCTGAATCAGGCCCCGGAGAAGGGCAAGAACCGAATTGACCCGAGCGAATACGAAACCGGAAAGGACATTGGCTGGTGACAATATGGAACGCGGAAACGAGAAAACGTGCCCCGTCTGCGGGGAAAAAACGGAAGTTTGGTTCGGGGTGGAGGGTTTAATCCCGTTCCGACTGGTGCATCGGATGTGCCGTTGTGAGCGGGAAAAGCGGGAGGCCGAGGAAGCGGCCAGAGCCAAGCGAGAAACAGAGCGAAAGATAGCTGCGTACCGGGAACGGGGCCTCACAGATGCCCAATATCTGGAATGCACCTTCTCCGCAGATGACGAGGAATCCGGGAAAGTGAGCCAGTTCTGCCGGAAGTACGTTGAAAACTGGGACTGGGCACGGGCGAACAGCGCCGGGATCCTGCTTTGGGGGGATGTCGGAGGCGGTAAGACCTTCTATGCGGGCTGTATCGCTAACGCCCTGATCGATAAGGGAATCCCGGTCATAATGACTACTATCCCCCGTTTGACCGCAAGTATGCAGCGGGATTTTGGATCTGGCCGGGAAAGCGTCCTGTCCATGGTTGCGGACATTCCGCTCCTGATTCTGGATGATGTCGGCACTGAGCGGGACACAGAGTTCAGCAACGAGGCGGCGTATGAGATCGTCAACGAGCGGTACAAATCGAGGAAACCGCTTGTCGTGACCACGAACCTTACTCCCGTGGCTATGCGGGGAGCTACAGATGCCACGCAACGGCGAATCTACGACCGGCTCATAGAGATGTGCGCTCCACTCAAAGTACCCGCCAAAGACCGCCGTAAAGCGGCTGCACAGGACAAGTTAAACCGGATGATGGAACAATTCGGGATGAGGTGAAATATCAAAATATGGGAATGTCGGGACACAATAAAGAGTTGCGCAGATGGAGAATTGAGCACGGTCAACCCGCTGACGGGAACCTCGGTCATACGAAGTGCTGGACATGTGCAAAGGCGTGTAAAGGGTGCTCATGGTCAAGATACTTTATACCCGTGCCGGGCTGGAACGCCGTGGAAACACGCATTGATAAAGGTGCTGGGAACGAGCCGATACCAAGCTACCACGTCATTGACTGCCCCGAGTATGTGAACGATGAGACAGAGCCAAGCTCCATTGCTTGTAACCCCTGCCCCACTTGCGGAGGACGAGCACGGTTTGTGAACATCGGGAAAGGGAATCGGTATAGAGTACATTGCGGAGGAACGAGGTATTGCCCCGCCCCTAAAACAACGGAACCGTATCTTACCAAACGAGAAGCATTAGAAGCATGGAACAAAGGAGAATTTTACGATGAACCCCGGCGCACTCATAAGAATTAAGCCGCTGGAAAAAGCGGAACGCACAAGGAATAACTGCGCATTCTTCCGTGACGGTCAAGTCACTTTTTGCCGGGCCACAAGCTATGCGGCCTGCAATCCGACGGAATGTCCGTTCTTCCGCTCCCACGCCGATCAGGAAGCGTCTCTGATGCGGTGCAGGGAAAACTTCAAGAACAGATACGGCTTTGACGGGTATGAAAAAATCCGTTACAGCGAGCATTACAAACAGGACATAGCACAATTCAAAAAGGAGCACAAAATCAGATGAACGAGAGCAGGATGTGTGAATACAAAATCACCCTCACAACCGGGGAACAGATTGTTGTTACGGCTGTCAAAGGTTCCATCTTCCTCTACAACGGTAGCTGGGTGTTTGTTCCGGGGCGTGGGCAAAAGTCGGATACCGTGTACCCCCGGCACATGGTGCGCATGATACAGTCGGAGGATGTGGTACGATGAACCCTTACGAAAAGCGGATTATATACGAAAAGGCGATTCGGTATTACGGAGAGGAACACCAGCTTGCCAAGGCAACAGAGGAAATTGGGGAGCTGTTGACAGAGATCGGGCGGTACATGGCCGGGGAAAGAAACTGGTCTGACCTTCTCGGAGAACTTGCCGATGTGAAGATAATGCTGGAACAGGTGCAACTTCTTCTCGGATTCTCTGATGAGGATGTGGAAGACAAAGTGACATACCAGCTGGGGAGGCTTGAAGGGAGGATGGAACGTGAAGATCGAACTTAAACCTGGCCCCTTTTGCGGGGGAGAAGTCGAAGAAAGTGGCGGGACATGCAATTATGGCAAGCACACCATGATCCTAAGGCTCAAATGCAAAAAGTGTGGGACAGGTTATAGCTTTAAATCGAAATGGGTATCTAACCCGTACTTTGAGACGGTGGAGGCGTGGAGCCGGAGGTGCGAAAAATGAGAACTGAGCCATCTACGCCGTTCAGCAGCGGCACGGAGTATGAGAATTTTATTTATTGCTTCTGCGAACGTTGCAAAAAGGGGAAGCTAAACGAGGACGGATTCCCCGAATTCCCGGAAGAAGGCGGCTGCCCAATATGGGATGCCATGGAAAACGCCAGATTCGGCCAGCCGTTTCCGTCAGACAAAATTGTCCGTCTGGTAGGAGACGATGGGGAAATCCAAGTCTATAACTGCTGCATGAAATTTGATGCGATAGACGAGGAAGTGGCGGAAGCCTACAAGGGACTGTTTGAGGATTGAGAAATATGCGGCTGATTGATGTAGACAAAGCGTTGGAATTGTTCCGGGAGGAGTACGAAAAAACGGAAAGGCTGATACGACAAGGGGAAACTCAGCTTGACAGCCTTGCCGAGGGATTTACGGAAGCGGCGCATATAATCCGGTGGCTTGTTCCGACAGTGGACGCTGTGCCGGTGGTGCGCTGCCGGGAATGCAAACACTGCCGGAACCTGCCGAACGGCCTATGCTACCTGTACACGGAGCCTTACGACAATGAGCGGGGCTACAAAGGCGATGAGGTGTGCGTTGAGCCGGATGATTTTTGCAGTTGCGGAGAGAGGAGAACGGATAATGGCTGAATATATCGAGCGGGAAACATTATTGGAGCGCGCAGAATACGACAATAATTACCGTCTCATTATCCCTGCGGAAGCAATAAAAGCTGCCCCCGCCGCCGACGTGGCCCCGGTGGTGCATGGGTGGTGGCTCACATGGGAAGAGCAGTTTCCGGGCAGGACACTAAGGACGAAAAGCATGCTGGGCGTGTTCTGCTCCGCTTGCCACAACCATGCCGACAACATGTTTAACTACTGCCCGAACTGCGGGGCAAAGATGGATTTGGAGGAAGAGCATGGTTAAGGTTTACGGCGTAAGTGATGATCTTGTAGAGATCGAGGGGTCATCGTATTGGAACGACGAGATAGGCTGCTACCACAAAGACGTGCGGATCTGGTTTTGTGACGGCACTGTTATCCGGATAAGGTATGCGGATGGCGGTATCTGGCGGATTGATGTGGAAGCGCAGGGAACCGAAAAACACAGGTTGGATGTGTGCTCCGGCGAAGACGAGGACGACTATAGCGACGTTTTTTACATCGACGCCGAGATCACATCTCATGCGGTGATCGACAAGGAGGACTGAAAATGAGCGAAGATAAATTTGTCGTAAAAGACAGCTGCGGAGATGGCTATGCGTTGGAATTTGCGTATGGCATAGTCGATCTGATCGACGACAACGGGCATGTAGTGACGGAATTTTACGAGGATGATTTTCCCAACACAGAGAAGTGGATTAGCGTAAGGGACAGGATACCGCCTGACCAGGAGGAGGTACTTGTATGCACTCTGGCGAAGAACGGGGTGCAAAACATAGACAAGGGGTACTGGGCTATTGACCATTTTATCCATCGTGGGCGGTCTCAGGTCACCCACTGGATGCCTCTCCCCGAGTTGCCGGAGGAAGTCGCACAATGACCCTATACGTCTGCTATTACAAAAACGATGATTGGTGCTGTTATGTTGCGGCTCCCACGCGGGGAAAAGCAAAGCACCTCTTTAACGAATGGGACGGGCACGGATGGTATACCGATGTCCGGACGCAGAATTTCAAAGACTGCCCCGATACACCGGAGGGGGTATATAACATGGACTGCCCGGAACTGGAAAAGCTGGGTGTTATGTATATAACATAGTCAGAAATGGAGGAGCAAGAATGAGTTGCAGAGGATTTGATGCAGTTTGCACAAACGAAGAAGCCCGGCAGTATTTCCGGGACAAAGGGCTTAGCTATCACGACATCACGGAAGGAGATATTTTGTCCCTGCTGATGCTGCTAAACCGGGAAATTAAAAAGTCTAACAAAGCCGGAGAAACGTCGGTCAGCACCATGCACATGAGTAGCAAGATCGACATGAAAAAGCGCACTAATGGGACGATCATAAAATGCTTTTTGTATATTAACTCCCACTACTTTACACGGCGTGAGGCCATCAGTTTTAACGAGGACGGATTTATCGGTTTTGCCGGATGGGCAGATCAGGGCAACAAAAACCCGCTGCTCCGGGCGTTTTTGCGGTGGTGTGACGATCTTGCGGAAGCAAAGGAGGCAGCATGAGGTGTGACTATTGTCCCTTGTCAGACCCGGAAGATGTCTGCCCTATATCTGAGGGTGAATACGGGATAGCGTTTAAGGACGGAACTTATGGATGCAAACACCCGCGAAACTGGGTGGAAAAACGATCCAGCGAACATGACACCAGTTACGGAGAAATGGGGCTGGATATGGGCATAGAGATGGACTTGACGGAGGAAGAGCTTGCCAGAGCCATAGAGATCTGCAAGCACATGGTGGGACTGGACGGTGAAAGGCCGTATCATCGCCACGGAAAGGCTTTTTATCGGGCATATCGGAACTACTTCGGAGAAGTTCCGGAGGGAAACAGACTGCTGGATAAATTGCCAGAGTGCCTATTCACGGTCCGCCGGAATGAGCGTGGAGCAACATATCATCTCACAAAAACCGGCTTGGACTGGCTCGGCAGACAGCTGAAAATAAAGATAACGGTGAGGTAAGCAACATGATCTTATACGGCAAACCAGTAGCGGATGCACTGCGGGAGCAGTACGCAGAGCGGATAGAGGTAATGGCGTGGAAACGCACGCTGACGGTTATCAAGGATGATACATCGGACAAAGGATATCTGGCGGCAATCCAGACGGAGGCCGAGCGGTGGCATGTAAGACTGGTGTACGCGGAAAGTCTTTTACAGGCGGGAAGGATGGGGGCGTTTACGGTGCTGGATGTGCGTAAGCCACCGGCCTCAGATGCGTTCGGCTTTTACGCCATGGACGGGCAAAACGATGCTGGACGGGTAAAGGCTTACGTAGGAGAGATGTGCGAATACACTCCCTGCACCGCCGAAGCAATCATCCGGATGCTGGACTACTACGATATCCCCATAGCGGGCAAACATGCGGTAGTGATCGGGCGGTCTGAGAGGGTAGGCAAGCCCACGGCCATGCTCCTGCTGGCGAGGGACGCAACTGTGACGGTGTGCCACAGCAAGACGAGCAAGGGCAACCTGCTGAAGCTTGTAGCCGGTGCGGATATCGTTGTATGTGCATCCGGGCAAAAGGGACTGATAGACTGGACGTGCGTACCTCATGGATGCACGGTGATTAACGTAGGAGGGGACTATGTTGGTGATAGGTACAATGAGTACGATGCTGGACTCAACCTCATCCCCTTCAAGGGCGGCGTGGGGCCTGTGACCACGGCAGTGTTGATGAGCCATGTGCTGATGTGAAAGGAGCAAAACCATGTATACCATGAATGATTTTATTGAGAAGAAGATTGCGGTCAGCTTTGCGAACAGAGAAGAACGGATTGAGTTTTTGAAGCTGTGCCAGAAGGCGGGGCTTATGTGGCGTGGAGGATGGCCGCCTATTGAAGATTTTGCACTCGGGAGTTTACTTGATGGGCACCAAATAGAGTGTGGGTATGGCAATAAGAAAGACAAAATACTCACATGCTCCACGGCTGGATGCCACAAAAACGAAGGATGGAAAACCGTCCCCTTCTCCGAGTTCCAGCCGGAAGAAACCATCGGCGTAATCAAGCGCAACGGCAACACCATTACCGTACACATGGGCGACCTGCACGGCACGGCGAAGTGCTCCCCGGACGATCAATGTGACCTGTATACCGGGTGCGATCTGGCACTCAGGAGGGCGCTGGGAGTGGAAAAGAAGGAGCCGGAGAAACCGAAGTATTACAACGGGAAAATGGTGTGCGTGGAGAATGGCGGATTTACCTGGTGGACTGTCGGTAAAATTTACGAATATAAAGACGGAATTGTGACTGCGGACGATGGAGATAAGTACCCCAAAAACGGACAAGAGCCTTACCGGGACGCAGAGGATGCTAAACATCCGGGATTCCTCGGGGATCCACGACACAATCACCGTGTAACGATGCTGGAAATCAAAGAGTAAAAAGCGGAGCTGCGCTATCGGCTTGACGGGCGGAAAGGGAAATATGACAATTGACATGGTAAACGCACCTCCGCACTACACGCAGGGCGGCATAGAGTGCATCGATGCAATGCAGTCCGCATTCGGGGATACCGAGCTGGAAGCGTACTGCAAGATAGCGGCCTTTAAGTACATATGGCGGTGCGAGCGGAAAAACGGCAACGAGGACATACGCAAGGCAATTTGGTATCTGAAAAAGTACCTGAGCCTGAAAGAGAAAAAGGAGGTGGAGAAAGTTGATTCGGATTGAGAATACTGGCGTGTATGGTTTTGAAGCGGCGATCCGTGGGATGCGGAATCCGATGAACTCTTGGGAGAAGAGTGATTCTTTTATAAGAACTTGTAGTAAAGGAGACCTTGATAGACTTTGTGATAAAAATTGTCAAGATCCTTATTGTAGTGGGCCGAATATTTCAGGCATTGGGAAAAATGATCTTGACCTTATGATTCGCCTTCGTAATGCCGGTACTGACCATCGTAAATTTATGCGGATGATAACCGTCACGGCAGACATAACCGCCCCGTTGTACTGGTACAAAGAGTACGATACATACAAGGTTGGAACGGTTGCAAACTCTTGCTCTACCATGCACAAAATTCAGGCAAAGGAATTCACGCTGGATGATTTCAGCCATGAATACTTGAATGAAAAATCCTTGTATATGTTAAACGACACGATTCAATATTTGAATGCCGTGCGTGAAGCGTTTATTGAAACTAAAGACAAGCACTATTGGTGGCAGATGATCCAGCTTCTTCCTTCGTCCTACAACCAGCGGCGCACCGTAATGCTGAATTATGAAGTTCTTACCAACATTTACCACGCACGAAAAAACCATAAGCTTGATGAATGGCATACATTCTGTGACTGGATTGAGGAGCTTCCGTACTCCGAACTGATTACCAATAACGGCAATGAAGAATTGTAAAGACTGTGCGCACATGATGGCGTGTAAGAGGTGGCACATCGTTTCCGACACGGATAAAACGTGCGAAGATTTCCTTCCGCTGTCAGTGCTGGAAGACATGAAGAACGAACTGTGCTATCTGTGCGGGAAGTACCGGAGCGCACACTTGGGGCTGTGTGACGGATGCAAATTCAAGACAATAGAGTTTAGGAGAAGCGACAGTGACTTATGATGAGAAATGGGACGTGCTGGCATCTTACTCAAAGCACAAGAACCGCCTTAAAACGCTTCTTTTGGAGCGGGAGGAACTGCGGGACTTAAAGAAGATGTCTGACGATGTAGGGGGCGTTCCAACGCCCGGAAACGTAAGCGACCCAACAGGGAACACAGCTGTACGCCTTATGCGGACAATGCATGACGTGGAGCGGGAATTGCGGTATTCCGTGACGCAGATGGAGAAGGTGAAGCGGTTCATTCGGAACTCGTCCGGAATCAACCATGATGAAAAGTACATTCTGTTCCTGAAATTCCTGCGAGGGAAAAGCAATCGGGAGATACAGGAAATCACAAACGCATTAAGCAAGGACGCCGTGCGCAAGCAGATATACCGTATCGTGCAGCGCATGGAGCCAAAAGAAGCCGGGGATTAACCCCCGGCCTTTCTTATTTCTTCGCTAAATCGGCAAGCTGCTCTTTGATGGCAGCGGCCTTTTCCATGCACTGAATGTGCTTTTCATTGAATCGTTTCAGCATCCGTGCGTCCGGTTCCCCGTACTCTTTCCGGTACGTCTCTATAACCGTTGTCGCCTGCGTATGCAGTTTATCAGCGTGTCCCAGCTCCGCATTGGACAGCTCCACCAGAAGCCTGGAAAATGCCGGGTCTTTCTCTTTGAAGACTTCGGCCATGTTGGCATAGTATTTTGCGTCAGCCAGTTCTTCCGGTATGCGCTCCACAATGCCCTTTATTTCGCTCATTGCCACACGTCCTGTCATGGGTTCGCCTCCAGTCAGGAAATGGCCGTAAGGCTGTTGTCAGGGGCGCAGGAGACTTGACCGCAAAGACGGAACACGCCGCTGGTTGCGCTGGTATGTACAACGGTGGAGTACCGGGTGCGGGTGCGGATGGAGCAAGCCGTAGCCTGAGTGCAGTTCCGCTTCTGCAAGGGGTAAGTGTTGGCACTGCCTACGGGCTGGACGAAGACGAGCGCACCAATGGTGGCCGTGGTAGGAATCGCCTGTGCAATGACCAGACAATACTTCTCATTGTTCGTGTAAGACCCGGAAGGGATGCCGATAACTACATTCCCGTCCGTGTCCAGCGTAACGGAAGTAGACATGATAAACCGGGGGCAAAGTTTGCAAACGTTTCTGCAAGCCATTGTTCGTATCCTTTCTGAACAAAAATCCCCCCAGCCGTGACAGACCGGGGGGTATATCACGCATGGAAGCGGATAGGGGGCTAAAATCAGCTATTGCAGCCGGAGCATCCGTTGTTGCAGCCGCAATTATTGTAACAGGTGTTGGGGTTCACGCTGGGGTGCGTGTAATACTGGCCGATCTGACCGAGGATGTACGCAGTCTGTGCCTGATTGCTGATCTGGGTCTTTGCATCAGACAGGGCGGTTCTCAGCCCGTCAACGTAGTTGGCCTGAATCAGGTCACGGGTGATCTGGTTCTCGGCGATAATGGTGGTCTTCAGGTCGCAGCAGCACTGCTGCATCTGAGCCGCGAGGTTCTGGTTGGCAAGCTGTGCGTCAAAGCGATTCTGGCACACTTCCTTCTGCGTAGCGTTGCTGGTTTCCAGAATGTCCCGCTCCATCTGGGACAGGTCGTTGTTGCGGTTAGCAGCAGCCATAAAAGCGGCAGCTTCCACACCGTTGCCATTCCCCCGGCCAAACAGGCCATTGCCGCTGAACGCCAAGAAGAACAGGAATATCAGGATAACCCAGAGAAAAGCGGAACCGCCGCCCCACGGGGAGGAAGTCTGCTTGTCGTCATTGTCCATCAGGAGTTTTGCGGTCAGGAGATCGTCAATCATAGTAATGTTACCTTTCGTGTATTCAATCGCCGTGGGCCCTTCGGCGTATTGTTAAAACCAAGAATCCGGCTTTTTGCCTGCGGATGAAATAGCCGCTTCCGCTTCCTTCCAAACCGATTCAGGTACGTCAAAGCCTTTCAAGCCGCCTTTTTTGGCAAGGCTGTACATATGCTTCAATGTGTTCAGGTTGTCGGCGTTTATCTTCCCTTCTTGGGAAAATTTGGAGATTGCTTCCACTGGATTTTCTCCACGTTTAATCATCTGCGCCAGCATGGCGGCGGTGGACTGGTCTTTTTTCGCCAGAGCGTTTAAGGCCATGCCTACCATTTGTTTGGGGCTGGAAATCATATCTGCGGCTTTGATTATCTGGTCAATGATGCTCATTCGGCTTTATCCTCCTGTTTCTGCATGATTTTCTTAAATACCCGCTCAACGGCTGCTTCAATCTTTGCGTCAATGTCCTCCGGCTGTTTCTGCTCCGGCGTATCGTCCAACAGCTTTGTATAATCCACTTCCGGCTGTTCCGGGCCATGAGAAACTGCGGTGAGGGACGAGCTGTAGGGGAACGTTTCGCAAGTTGGGCCGTTCCGGCTGTACTGCTTCGCCCATGCGATATGCTCCTTCGGACAGATAAACAGTGTCGGTGTACCGTCCATTCGAACCGGAGTTTTCTCTACTTCGTCAAAACAGTCCACGATTATATATTCTCCGCACCGCTTCTGTTTTGGCTGTTGCATCTGCCCCTGCTGGAAGTTCTGGTACTGCCCCATGGCGTTCTGGAACTGCTGGGCTATCTGCTCTACGGAAGGTGACGGGTAGTACATCCCCGGATATCCATACGCCATTACTCAAGCCCTCCGAAGATGCCCATAACGCTTTTGGCCGCTCCCAGAACTTCATTCATTCCGCCCAGCAAAAAGGACAGCGGTGAAACGTATTCCAGTTTCTTTTGCGCCGCCTTGTACTCTTTTATGATGAGTGCATCCGCAAGCGTGATTCCACCGCCGGAAGATGCCCGTTCCATGACCGCATCGAACTGTTTCTGATACGGATTTCTTTTGGTTGTCATGGCAAGACCCCCTTGTGTTGATGCTATAATTTTGGCATAAAAAAAGACCCCCGCATAGTGATTATGCAGGGGTGTTATGGGGTGTTTTGGGGCGTTATTCGCCCTGTCTGGCAAGGTGAGAGAATAGCTGTGTTTTGGCTTTTGCCGTTCGCTTCTTCACCTGATCGTATTCAAGATTCTTGATTTTCTGGATTTCGGCAGTTATCTCATAGAGGGTGTAGCCGTCAAGGAGCTGCATCCTGAGCATTTCCCGGTCAACTTCGTTATGTACCCATTGTAATATCTGGTTTTCCCACCAGTCCCGGGAGTGGCAATTCACAAGGTCATGTTCCGCTTTCCGTCTCATGATTCTACCACCCATGTTTTCTTCTCTGTCCCGCACAAGTGGACGGTATAGTTTGCAACGGCGTTCGGCCTGTATGCACTGTCCACGGCGTATCCGTTGTAGCCGAGGAAGGAACCGCAATTCACCACACGGACGGTCTTGTGCGTCAGGTTCTTGTTTATCGGATTGTATGACAGCCGTCCCCGTGGATGGCTCTTTGGTTCGTGGTCATGACCAAAAGCAAACACGTCAATTCCGTCTATGTAATCGCAGGAGCAAACAGATTTTATATCTTTTGCACGATGCACGGCGAAAATGGCGTAATGATTCTGCTTTTGGGCAATGGTGCCGGACTTGATTCTGCGGCCAACGCCGATGTCTATCATCAGGAAATGAGGGCGGTAATAATTTTCCAGCCCAGCCAAAAGACAAGCGTCATAAATCGGGAACAAACCGCAAGCCTTTGTGCTCCGGTTCCGCTCATGGTTTCCATCGGTCACACCGATAATATGGTCTTTCAAGTCCCGGAACTGGTCAACCACCCAATCCCTCTGTTCGAGCGGTGGGCACGTCTGGTAATAGATGTCGCTCTTGCTTCCGATGGTTGCGTTCTCCATCAGGTCGCCTACAAAAACGGCGTAGTGGCCGGGCTGGTCAATCTCCCGTTTCACTCGCTCCCATGCGCCGATATCAAACTCCTTGGAGCCGTAATGCACATCGTGGACGAAATGAATAACGGCCTCTTTGCAGTCCTCCGGCGTGGAAAACATGACCGGAATGTAGTCGTTAATCATAGGCCGCCTGTAAGCCACAAAATGGCCCATATAACGTTACTTACAATGAGAAGGAACAGGAGTGTAAGGCAAAGCCGAACGGCCTTTCTGTGTGCCTTAAAAAGGCTGTATTCGCAGTCGGCCATTGGCACTGTTGCAATGCTATCTTTTATCATTCATCCTCCCGGAAGAAGAAAGGACGGTGGTGAGCCGCCCCGGTTGGTCTTGGTTAGTCGTGCGTCAGAACGTCAGTTGAGCCAGTCCAGTACATCCTTATTGTATTCGGCGGTGGAAATGCAGAGCAGAGCTCCCAGCAGGGTGGCAACACCGTTTATGGTGGTCACGATCTGGTCAGCGTAGGGGAAGCCCCAGGTATTCGCCAGCAGAGCGTAGAAAGTGGCAATGGCGGGAAGGACGATCATCACAACCCATTTGAGCACATTGTATACGGAATCATTCAGTTTCATGGTTTTGTTTCCTTTCTATGCGTTATTTCGCAAAATCGTTGGTTCTGTTCACCTTTTCGTAGGTGGTTTTGATATTGGAGATGGCCGTTACTGCACGGTTGTTCGGAAACTCCGGGTGAGCTTGGCAGTAGTCCTCATACTCATCAATCACTTTCAGGATTTCAATAAATTCTTCCTCTGAGTGCCTTGTACCTTCCCGGATTTCTTTGTTGAATTGGAGTACACGGGCACGCTTGGTTTCCGCTTTGTAACGCTCATCGTCCGCAATGTGCGCCGCAAGCATCTTCTCCAAAGTATCCAGCTTGGCAGCAACGCCGCTTTTCTTGTCCCGTTTTTCCCAAATTCGCCTCAAAATAACCTCAACCAGCCCAATAATGGCGGCGATAACAGTAGCGTTCAGCAGAGCGCCTTGCAGTTTGTCCATCATGTTTCCACCACCCGCGTATACCGGGGATTATTGGAGATGTAGCCTACCCGGCCCTTATAATCTACCCTGTACCATCCCTCACCAGACCAGTCCCGGATAGGGAGCCTGTCCCCCCGGTGCGCCGTGCCCAGCCGTTTCCCGAGGACGTTCCCGGCCTCCCGCACGTTGACGGATCCCAGCACCTCCACGGTCGGGGTCTTGGGGGTCAGGTCGATGTCCTCACCGTCCAAATCCGGGAAATACTTGGGTCTGCCGCACACGCCCCAGCCGCCCCGCTTGAAGGGACGCACAACCACGCCCTCCGCACGCCCTATGCACTCCACGGTGTTCCCGTCCCCGATGTAGATGCCCACATGGTAGATTTCGGATGGCTCGAACCCGTCCCCGTCCTTGTCCGTCCACTTAAATACAAGGTCGCCGGGCTGGAGGTCAGCTACATCGATGCGCCTGCAGATCCCGAAAAATCCCCGGCTGGACAGGTCGCTCTTTTGCAGGCCCAACTCCTTCAGGCACCAAAATACAAACCCGGAACAGTCGCCGCCCCGGATGGGGTTTACCCCCTGCGCATCCAGCTTGGCATACAGGGTCTTGATCATCTCTACCCGCTTTGCGTAGGGGATGGAGCTGGTTTTCAACCGCCCCTCCTGCTTGGCTATCCAGCTGTTCCGTGCCCGCTCGTCCATGGCGGTCATGTCCGCCCCGTTACCGCCCCAGACATAGCACCATGTGCCAGCCTGCCCGGAGGCAAAGTCGGCAAAATCCTTGCCAGTTACCATATAATCACCTCTCATAATTGATATCTGTCCTTTCCGTTATAGTTCGGCTGGTATTTCCGCTTTGGGGAGCGGGTCATATATATAAGCCCCGTCCACATAGCGATTATCGTAGATGTCCCCTGCCGGGAGGGTGTCCACCAGCACAGCGCCCTCTTTGGCGTACTGGGCATATGTGGCGGATAAGATCCTCCCGTCCATATCAAGGTTGAGTGCGTACATCAATATATCCCCCAAATCTGGTACAGGATGCATTCCGTGTTGTCCTGCTTCCCGCCCATCCTGTTGTTGCTTAAGTTGTAATCATATCCGTAGGCGTTGCCGATATGCACCTTGCCCCCGGCCACTCGGTTAATAATCCTCGTCTGTAAGGTGATATGGAGATCGTTGCTTATGGTCGTCCAGTGCGCTTCGGTTAGCACGCCGCCCCGATCGGTGTTGTCGAGTATAAACCCGCCGTTTGTGCCCACGCAGAGCAAAAACGGGCAGTTTTCGTCTATTTCTATATCCTGTGGGGGGAGTGTAGAGGTAGGGCTTGCGTTTGTCCAGAGCACAACAGGCTTTCCCCATGCGCCAATACCTTCACGGGCTGTCGCCGGGGTGTTTCCACCCGTGCCGCCGTACTCCACGGCAAATGGTGCGCCCAATGCGGCAAGAGCCTCCGGTATGGTCTTGCCCCCAGTTCCACCGCTTTCCACGCCGAGAGGGTCGCCCTCCAAGGTCACGCCGCCCCGGAAATATGCGTCAAAGTGGCAGTCAAACCCTGCTCTGGTCGGCGGCATACCCATGGATACCCGGTCACGGTTCAGCCCGATAAACAACGAGCCGGTAACAGGTTGCAGGATCTCCACTCTTACAGGAGCCGCCCACAAAGCATCTGTGACGGTCAGCTCCACCGTATAACTGCTGGCCTTGTCTATCTCGCCGAAGATATACGCCTGCCCGCTGGCAGCGTTGCTCTCAATGACGATCCATGCCCCGGTTGACTTGTACCGCAGTATCGCTACCGCCGTGTTGTGACCACCGCACGGGGCTATATCATATGTGGGCGTGGCGCTTCCGTAAGTTCCCCCGGCATCGTCCGGTGTTCCGTCCTCGGCGCATCTGTATACGGATAAGCCGATAGCAGGTTGATAATACTGATAGCACGTCTCCGTGACAGTGGCAGAGGCAGTCCGGCCCCGGCTGTCCGTTACCGTCACCTTGTAGGTCAGTTCCCCGGTAGCGGTCAGGACGTTGGAGGTGCATTCAGCATTCGTTCCGCTTTGTGCCGCTCCCGGACCCGTAAAAGCGTACCCGGCTATGGTCGCCCCGGTTCCCGGTTCAGCGGTGGCGGTCAGCTTGATCTGGCTGTATCCCTGTAAGGCAATGCCCCAGCCGTCTACCGTCTCATTTGCGTTGATTATGGCCTTGGCCAGCGTCACCGTGGGAATAACCGTGTCAGGCACAACTGCGTAAAAATAGGCCGTTGCAACCCCTCCAAGCTGTGCCCCGGATGCATCGTATGTCCACAACTGCACCGTAGCCGTGCCCTTGGTCGCATTGGGTACTTGGGATACCCACGATGCCGGGAGCGTAAAGGTGCAGGAGCCTCCTACGTTCTCAAAGGTCTGTGATTCCGTTCCCAGCGTGATTTTCACCGTGTGGGTGTAACTGGTGCCGTACCGCTCAATGGTCACTGTTCCCTGTGTGGTGCCATCCATGGGTACATTCTCGGTCACACTTGATATGCTGCTGTTTGCCGGGTCATAGCTGATGCTCACGCCGTAGATCTCGCTGGTTCCGGCGTAGTTGCTTACGTTCCCATCCCGATATTTTCCGATGCAGAGTATAAAGGTTCCGCTGCTCCGGATAGCGTTGAGCATGGTGCCCGTCAGGGTGATGGTGGTGGATGTGCCGTTGAGGGTGGCGGTCATGTACACCTCATCCGTTAAGTCCTCCACAAACCCCGCCGCAGTCTGCACAGCGATAAATATCGGGAAGTCGGTCACGCTGGCATGGGTTAGGATAAGGGAGCCGCTTCTGACCGTGTTCGCGTCCAGCGCAAAGGCCGCTATCCGCTGGTAGGTTTTTCGAGCGGAAGATAGGGAGTAAGTACAGGTGCAGCGCACCGTTACCGTGTAGGTTGCGCCGCTCTCCACGTTGATAGTGGTGTAGCTATAGCTTTCCCCGCTTCTGCCCTCGCTTGAGTACGCATTGCCTATGAGCGTGCTTGTCCCGATGGAGTTTGTTCCGTTGGACAGATCCCGTGTGCCGATGGTGCCTCGGTTGCTGCTGGCCGACTGGAAGGAGATAGCCGCCTTGGCGTTGGCCTGTGCCGCACTGGTAGCCGTTTGTAAGGTTTTCCCCGTGCCGGTGGCCGTAGCGGTGGACGTAAACCCGCCCTTGGTGCGCTTGCCGATGGTGTTGATGCCCGTTTGCATCGTGGCAGATAATATAGGCATATGCTCCTCCTTATGACAATCGTCCGATCATGCCCACGGCGGTGTTCTCCCCGCTGCCGAGGATGTAAAAATCCATCAATCTTCCGGTGGTACCGATGGTCAGTTGCTGGATCTGGGACTTGGTAACGTACAGTTTGCCGCTGGAAAAGTAGGCCAAAGCGTTTTCCGTATTAACTGTTTCCTCGTCCCCGGTGAAGAAATACAATATCTCGTTTTCCAGTTTCAGCTTGATTTCAGAATCGGTCTTGCCAATAACCACGCCGGAAGCATTGAACCGTATGTAGGTGCTGATCTCGTTAAACTGGTCTTTGGTTTCCCCTTCAAGGTCACTTATCTGCGTGTTAAACAGGATGGTCAGTTCATCGGCTGTCTGTTTTATTTCAGAGCTTACGACTTCGCTAATCATCCCGCCTACATCGGATTCCTTCACATACTCCTGCAAGGCGGTGGTAATCATTTCTTCTGCCGTTTGGAGTATCTGTGTTTGCCGCCCGTCCGTGTCCTTTATGGCAGACCGCAACAGCTCAGCGGTGACTTCCAGCTCGTGTATGGCCTTGTTGGTGGAGAAGGATTTCCGGTTTTCTGCGGACATAACGCCCCGTGTTTCGTTCCCGGTGTTCTCATAATTCACCCGTGCGCCCTTGCCGCTCCACTGTATTTTTTGCTTGAATACGGGAAATTCGTAGGTGTTGCCGAACAGGGTAAGCGTGATGATGTCACCGGCCTGTATAGACCAGTCACACATGCACCGGGTGGTTATGGGGATGTACTCCGCAAAGGAGAAAAGGCGGCTTGCCACCGGCTGGGAACGCAGTAACGTTTCTTCCTCACTGGCTCCGGACAGGAACGGGTTGCCCATGATCTGATAGCCGTTTGTGCCGCTTCCGATGATAACGCCAACGTCCGTTTTTGTGGCCGATACCTGTACCTTGTCAATCTGCGATACGGTGTACTCGCTTATGTCCGCTGTAAAGGCGGGACGGGAAGCCGGTACATCAGCCGAAATGTCTGTGAACCATGCCAGTTCCAGTTTCCCGGTTCTGGTAAAGCGTGCAATGCATCCGGCAGCTTCCGCAATCCAGCCGAGGATTTCCCGGTATGTGATTTCCGAAGCCTGAAACGGCCTGTCCTCATACGATACATTCAGGTTGAGCGCATCCGCATTTGCGGCAGATTCAACGCCTACCGCCGTACACATGGATGCGAGAATCTCTCCCAGCGTCATGGGGAAAGTCAGCTCGTCCCACCATGCATCGGCGATAGCGTCCAGAAGAACCATTTGGTCATACGCCTGTACGGAAACAATGGAATTGCGCCGCTTCTTGGGCTTGTTGATGATGAAAACGCCCAGCGGGCACGCTTCCCATGCACCGTTGATTTTCAGGTCAAGGTATACCGTACATTTACCGTATTCAAAGTCATTTAGCGCCCCGTCATCGTTCATGAACGCCACATTCAGCAGAGCCGAGCGGCAACCGCCTATGGACATATCCTCACCCTTACAAAATGTCTCTGTTACGGAGACACCTGTGTTTAGATTTATACGTTCGGAGCCTAAGACGGTTTTGGCGGTGTCCGCAAAGACGAACCGGACACGGGTTGAAACGTTGTCCTTTATAGACGCTGTGTGAAAGGCCGTGCTTACGTTGTACATTTACACCTCGATCAGGTTAAAAGAAAGGGAACCAAACCATTCCGATTTGGCTCCCGCTAACAGGATTGCTTTAGATTCTCTGTCCCCGGCGTAGAACGTGCCTGTGTACGGTGTTCCCGTTCCGGGTTCCGGCAGTGTCGCTTCAAAGGTTTCCAGCGGCCTTGTCAGCGACATAATCATGCCGATTGTCTCCCACGACAAAGCGTCATAGGATAGTTCTGCGTGCCGTTTCGTGCCGACCTTCTCCCGGTGCAACAGGCCCGTTGTATCACGTTCCCCGGACAAGTCAAGGTCTGATTCCTTCCATGCATAGGAGGATGGGTCAGGTATTGCCGTCCCTTCGATTTTAAGGCCGAGGGAATAAGCCTCATATACTTCTGCCATAATCCTCCTTATACAGTGCCGTATGCTTCAAGGGATTGAGTGACAACTTGGCCGAGGTCTGCGCTGGGGCCAATGGTAAGGTCTTTGGCGGCAACCTGACGGAGCAAGCCTATCATGGTATCCGCTTGTGTTCTTGTCATACCGTCAGAGGTTCCGGTTCCACGCAGGATACCCCGCAAGTCGGACAGGGGAGCCACGACCTCCGGGTTATTCCGTGCGCCTGGATACTCACCGATTCTGGCCAGTGTGTCGCCGTATACAAGACCGCCGGAAGCAAACGGTTGCGCATTTATCTGCCCATAAGGGATATCTGCCTTCTCTACAGTGCGGAAGCGGATGGGTACAACGATTGTCTGGGACAATGCTTTTTTGTACTCTGCAAGCTGTTTCTGCCCCTCTTCATCCTGTTCCCACAAAACAGATATCTCAATAGGTTCTGCCAGTTTTTCCTTTTGCGCTTCAAGGTCTGCCGACAGATCGGAAATCTTGTCCCCGACCTTTGCCGCTGCCTCTGATGCTCCGGGGAAAATCCAGCCGATAGCTTCCAATATTTGCTGTACAAGCCACAAAACACCTATCAAAATACCGTCTATGCCTATCTGTATAACTGCGCCGACTTTGCCTACGATTTGAGTAACCAACGTTACAATGCCACGGAAAAACGTTGCAATATACACGCCAGCAATACCAAGTGCTGCACTGATCTCGTTCCAATACTTGTATACGGCCAGAGCCAGTGCTGCAATGGCGGCTATGACAACACCTATAGGGCCGCCGAGCATAGCAAACCCTACTGCGACGGCTGCAAGCCCCCACTCCAACGTGGAGAATGTGGTATCCGCAAGCTCCCCGCTTTTAATCCAGTTCTTGATAGCTACAACGGCAAGGCCTATGCCAGACACGAATGCGCCTATAGCTCCGGCAACAGCGCTGAAAGCAATGGTCAGTCCAGCAACAGCCGCCGCCGCACCAGAAAGCATAATGACAAGATTTTCCCAGTCTATTCCGGTATTCCAGGAATCAAGCCACCCGTAAACGTAAGCCACTGCGCCTCCGATCGAGAGTGCAAGACCCAATGCGGTTTGCAGTCCAGCGCCGAATGCTTCTGATATTTTCCATGCGGCAAGAGCGGCTCCTATAGCAAGTGCGGCGGCTTTCATGGAATCCATATGCTCTTGAATCCATTTTGCCCATTCAGGAATCTCTTGATCTTCTTCTACATCAAACAAGTTTCCTAATCCACCGCCCCCGCCGCCACCGCCAGCATCGGAGGCAATAACGTTCAGTTCGTCAAAGTCTGCCAGCAATCCCTTCACTGCGCCGCCGCCACCGCCAGCAGATTTCTCTATGGATTCCATGTTCTTCTTCATGGAGACAGCAGTAAATCTTCCCTGCCCGGTAATGGCCGCAAAGAATGCCGCAATAGCGTTTGCCGCTGCCAAAGCCGCACTGGCGACCTGATAAAACAGCGGTACAAGAGCCTTTATGATGGGCATGACTGCGGTTGCAATGGAAACTCCGACAGCACTCGAAGATGCTTTCAATGCGTTTAGAGCGGCAGCAGAAGATTCGGAGCTTTGGGAAAGAGTTTCAAAACCGGACGAAACGCCATTTAACACAAACCGCAAAAGACGCATCGTCAGCATTCTGGAGATCATCCGGTTCAACCGTGAAGTAAACTTTCCGATCTGAGAAGTATTGAATGCGCTTCTGATAGCAGCACCAGCGGACGTAGCGGCAGATTCAACTTTTGCAAGAGCGGATGCAATTATTCCAGCTTTTGCAGGCATGGAAGTAGTACCGCTGTCCTCCTCCGGTGATACATCGGGAGAAACGTTGCTTGCTCCCCGTATCTTTTCCAGCTTCGCCAAAAGCGTATCCGCTTTGTTTATTGCGCTTTGCAGCTTACCTTCCACGGACAAGGCCGCTCCGCTGTCTGCGCCCTTTGCTTCGGAAACGGATTGCAGCTGGTTTGCAAACTCACGAATTTTACGTTCCGCAAGGCTAAGATTGCTTGCCAGTTTAGCATCAATGTCACCTCCGGAGAAAGCGTCCTCGATTTTTGCCCTTGCCTCCCCGGCCAGCTCCACCATACGGGCTACAGACTGGCTCATGTTATCCACCTGCGCCTGCATAAAAACGGCCGGGTCATTCCCTGTTGCCGTGTAAGGCTGGAACGGTTCCGGCTGGTACTGCGGTATGATAGGTTTGTCGGAGTGCTGCTGCCCGGTGTCCCCGGTGATAGTGACTTGGCTCCAATCGATTCCGGAAAGTCCCTCTGCTTCGGAACGAACCTCGGAGAACTTGGTGCGAAGCTTTTCCAACTGCTCTGTCAGGGTGACGATCTGATTTTTCGTGGAAGCAATGGAACCCTCGATAGAAACGGCCTTGGCGCTGCCTGCACCGTTTTTCTCAACTTCCGTGTCGTATTTATCACGCAGAACGGAAAGCCGCTTATAGGCCGCTGCAAGGCGTTCTGCCGTGACTTCCTGCTTGGTGAATCCGTCTCCGTCAATATCGCCCTTAAAGGAATCCAGCGCTTTTCTGGCCTTTTCGGAGACAGTATCCAGCTCTTTCCCGACAGTGGTAACGGACTTTGCCGCCTTTTCTACCGGAGCGGCACTGACAGAATCCAGAGGATTGCCCTTGCCGATACCGGAAAACTGCCGGTTGATTTCCTTTGCGGCCTGCCCGGTCTTTTCGCCTATGGAGCTGAGCGGACCGCTTATCTTATCTACAAAAGCCTGTACCGTGGTCTGTATCTTTTGCAGAACGGCTTCGGCGGTGGTAGCGTCACACGATAGTATAATTTGTAGTTCTTCAACTGTGACGGCCATATTTTACCTCGTTTTAAGTGTTTGTTTTACCGGAAAACTTCGCACGTAGTTCTGCTACTCGCTGTTGCAAACGGTCTTCCGGTGTCATGTTTACTTTCCGTGTGCTTATGCCCAGAATTTCTTCATAAGACGGGAACGGATTTTTCTTCGGATACTTGCTCATGGCGTTACCCAATGCGGATATAATCATCTGCGCAAGCTCCACGTTCTGGTTATAGCTCCGTTCCTCCTGTGCGTTGACATAAGCGATAGTGTCGGCAGGCTCAAGCCCCCAGAATGTATCCGGGGGCATACCAGCAGCACAAGCCCTGTCCAGAAGGTCAGCCAAAACGGAATCATAGTCCTTTGCGCTGACCACTTTGTCAAGGAAGGAATGGATGCTTATCCGTTTTTCCTCTTGTCCTCGGCTATCCTCTCCCGAACCGAACGGCTTACTTCCGTGTTTAGGGCATTGTCCATTGCGGAAGCTATTGCCTTGCTGGTGTCTACCTTGTTCAGAGGATTGCCGAAGTAATCTATCACGCTCTCGCCCTCTTTCAGAGGGAGTACGCCGAAAAAACCCATCCCGTTCAGGAAGTTCGCCACTTCGGAGAAGATCTCCAACAGCTTACCGCTCTCAAACAGGCCGTCTACAAACGCCTCCGCTTTGTCACGGGTCACGTCCACGCCGAAAGCTTCAATACAGGCAATCAGGAAGTCAGGATCGATGTTCTCATATGCGGCGAAGAAAGCCGCTTTCAGGTTCAGACATCCCTGCATGAGTTTCAGCTTGCGGTAAGCACCAGCAGACGCTTTCAGGGTGATTTCAGTGTTTCCGTTCTTAATGATGGTCATAAATGCATCCTCCTATCGTGTTTGTCAGGAAAGGGTGGCGGCCTTGCCGGTGAACAGGTCGGTGTAGGTGGGAGATTCACCGCCGGAGCTTACATAAATGGAATCTCCGGTAAGCTGGGTGTAGAAAGCGGCTGTCTGTGCGTTGTTGCCCTGCTGGCCGCTCATAGAAGCAGACTTTGCAATGCCCTTATAGAGAATGCCAGCACCCAGTTTGTCGCCGGAACCTTCCACATATTCTTCATAGAACCAGACTTCACCGGCTGCCAGAAGTGCGGAAACAAGAGCCACAGAACCGGAGCTCGGGGTAAAGTCGGGTGCGTACTCATAGGTCATAACGTCCATGGACTGCTGACCGGTCAGAGCACGCTTAAACTTCTCGGAGATGATGGAGAGGTCTACGGTATCGGGTTCACCGCCCTTGTCGGGGGTGGAGGTAATGCCCGCAAGCTCGATCTTGGAGGCCATGGTAGAAGCGGTGGCATAGTAAAGTTTCTGCCCCGCAGTTGCCTGATAGGTTGCCATAACGATTTATCCTTTCAAAAAGAGTTCGTTTTTTTGGAGTACCACGCCGCCTTGCACCATTTTCCCTGTGCGGTAACGTAGTACGGTTTCGTGTTGTTGGTGCGCCTGTATCCCTTTGCATCCATAAGCGCATTGATTTTGTCCAGAATGCCAAGCACTCCCGGCCCGTCTGCGGTGTCATACACGCTTCCGGCATAAATGGACAGCTGTACAGTCAAGTCGCATAGCAGCGTTTCTTTCAAGCCGTCTTGTACTGGCGTGGTGCGGGTCATGACCATAACGCAGGGGAATTGTGCCGGAAAGTCCTGCGATTCAGGCGCAATGAGGATGTCCGTCATGCCGGACGCTCCTTCCAGATACGCAATGGCATCTTTTAGGATTTGTGTTTCATTCGGGGTCATGTCAAGCCCTTTCTATGGCGCTTTTCACCGCTTCGGCCACGGAATATATCACGGTGTCTTTCGTGGCATCAAATGCCGGAGACATATACGGATGAGGCGGTAAACCAGGTATGACATAAAACTTCCCGGCTTTGGTTTTCTTGACCGCAAACCCGTATATCTCGTGAAGGTCATACGGTGTCTGGCTCTCATGCACAAACCACGGTATTTGCCCTTTACCTCCATGCTGCCCGTCCGCTCCGTATTCCAACGTGTACGCCTGCACAAGAGCATCCGTCCGTATGGCCGCAACGGTAATAGGCCCCATGGCGCTATCAAATTCAAGTCGTATGCTTTCGGCCAGCTGCCCGGTAAGAGTATGACCGTCATACACATTCAGCTTTGCGGCCTTTTCCATTTCGGATCCGCCGTCACGCAGACCTTCTCTGACGGCTGCCGGGAGTGCGCTTGCAATGGCTCCCAGTTTCTTACCGCCGTATTTGGATTTCAGTTTTGCCGTGATAGTGACCATCAGACCGCCGTTCCTGCGGAATACACCCGCCTGCCGTTAAACTCCCGGCTGGATTTGATGATATACGCCGGGCTTTGGTACAGGCCGTTTCTCGGCTCCGGTTCGGTCAGCCAAACTCCGTCCTCGTCCCGGATGTCCTCCCGCTTATCGTCTGTAAAAAGGATTTCCAGATCACCGCTGGGAGTGTACCCAAAGACTTCCACGGAGCCACGAACAGCCCCTTCCACAACAAGCGTTTGGTAGGTTCTCAGGTTTTCGTAGCCGGAAACGGTAACGTGCCCGTACATGTCACGGGTTTTCTTCGGGCTGGCAACGTAGAAGGTTCTGTACAGTTCCTCACGCATTGCCAATCTCCGTTATGACCGTTGCAAACGGATTTTTCATTCCCTTCACGGCGTTCAGAAGGTCGTTTTCGATATCGACATAGCTTTCCGATACGCCTATGCCGCTAAAACTGCGGTTCGCCTCGGCACCACGTTTGCGCCATGCCCGCATGGTTGCGGTGGTAACAAAGGGGAGGTGCGCATCCAGCAATTCGGCGTAGCCGGTAATCCCTGCGGCCATGTCATAATACTGGGAAGCAAAAGCATCTATCCGGTCGGAATCCTCCGTACCGTCTTTAATCCCACACATGGCCATAACTGACTTGGTAATGGATGCAATCGCTGCGTCTCTTTCCATCATGCGCACCTCCTTGTTGGTTAGTTCAGGTCAGCCAGAACGCCGTGGAACCATTCGGGGCCGTAGTCCAGACCGAACTGGCCGAAAATCTGGCCCTTGGTCGCTGCACCGGTCTTGGACAGTTCCTCATAGAAGAAGTTGCCCTTGCCGGGAACGATCATTTCCACAGGACGAATGACAGAGGGGTTGTACAGCAGGATTTTTCCAGCAGGCATCAGGGTATTGGTGATGAGATACACGGTGCCGAACTCGGTAACGAGAGTGTCAGCAGCGATACCGAACACGGTACGGGAGGCGGGCATGATGTAGCCGGTCTTGTTCTCGTACAGGTTGGAGATCTTCACTCGCATATCGGCGTTCATGGTCATGATGCAACCGTTGACCTCGCCGCCGTTGTTGAAAACGGACTTGCAGAGATCTTTCAGCAGGGCGGTACTCACGTCACGGGGAGTATGGGTGGACTGCGAAACGTTATCCAGCACATTGGAGGTACAGGCGGCGATGATACCACGGGTCTTGTTGATGGTAGCATCGGAAGTTGCCTTATTGTACGCACCGTTCAGACAGGTGTACTCTATGTCCTGCGCAATCTTCTTCATGCGCTGGGCAATCTGCCAGTCCAGTTCGCTGACGGGATTGGGGGTCTGCCCGGCAATGTTAGCGCCGCCCAGAGTGCCCATGTTGCTTTCATGAGCATAAGTAGAGCCTACGGTCTCATGGAAGATCTGGCACACATTGGTCTGCTGCGTGCGGGTAACGGTGGTTGCATCGGGGGCAGTAGCGGATGCCGTCTCGGAGATGGCGGGCTGAGAAGCAGTGCCCAGAGCGTAGGTCTGGTCGATAACAAACTCAACGCTGGGGCTGATTCTGCGCTCACCGATGGAGTTCAGGAAGGGGGTCTTGGTGTTGCTCTTGGTGTAGAGCAGGCCGGAGTAGTTGGTACAGGTAAAAGAAGTAGCAAGTACGTCTGCCATGTTTAATAGCTCCTTACAAAGTTATTTTTTTCTCTTGCGCCCGGCGCATACAGGATGCAATGCGGGCATAGTCGTTTTTCTTGACTGCATCTGCGTATTCAGCTTTGAGGGATGCAGCGGTATCAACACTACCGCCAGATACGGGAGGATCGCCGCCCAACAGGCTTTGCCGTGCGGCCTTTTCGCCTGCGGCCTGACTTGCACTGAGCATGGTTACAATGCTGTTAGCAAAGGCAAGCGCTGCCGTTTCATCGGTAAAGTCGCTGATGGGGAGTGCCGCATACGCTTCTTCCTTTAAGCCCGCCGCCCCGAAAATGCCCTTGATCTTCGTTGCGTTCCGCTCCTTGGTAAAGCTCAGCTTTTCCTTCTCAAACTCTTCTCGGGCTTGCTGTAGCTTCTGTTCTTCGGTCAAGTTGGCCGCTTTCAGGGATTTAAGCTCTCTGGATGCTGCGGCGGCTTCGGAAGCTTTTGCATCGAAAACGGACTTCTTTACATATCCGGTCAGGTCGACCTTTTCGGGGATGTCCATTTTTTCCAGTGCTGCAAGCTTCTGCTCTGCGGTCATTTCCGCATAACCTTCAATCTGCGTAGTGTCAATCTTTGCCATATTGTCCTTTCGGGTTTGGTGAGGGAGTTCTCTCTTCCATAAATTTTTGCGTTTACTGTTCTCTCAGGTGGTCGGGATTTATGACTTCTCTGTCTGTATATAAAAAAACCGCTGTGAAGCGGTCATTCCACCAGCGTTATCCAGCACCGGCAATACAGGTGCGGTTTTGCGGGGAGTTTCTCTATGGAGAATATCTTTCCGTCCAGAGGTTCGCACTTCTTACACACTCTTGCGTCTTCCTCTGTGTGCCACATGACGCTTTTCCCTTTCAAGGCGATAAATGCCCGTTCTCTGGCTCGGTCATGGGTGCGCAAGGCGTATTCCTGCGTCATGTTCGCCCAGAGCCGGAACGCCGTATCGAACGCCTTTCGGATTTCGGAATTGGTTGGGTAAAGCATCGTTTCTTCCGGTTTGTCAGGCTGGTAGGTTTTCCCGGAAGACTTCTCATGCGATATGATGGAAACAACCTTTTCAAAAAGTCGCTCCTGCTTTCGCTCCGTCTCCCGTGTGTACACATATCCTGTTACCGGGTCGTAATCGTCAAGGATGAGCAGAAGAAAATCTTCCTCTAACTCATCCCGTAGCTTCCCGTCTGAGGCGGCCAAATATTCAGCATCGGCTATCTGCCTGAATGTCCGTTGGTTATCGTCTCTCAGGCGATTGTACATGCGCTTTATGAGCACGTTTATTTCGTCAAAATCGGCCAGCAAGGCAACCTTGCGCCGAACCGTATTAAACTGCCGGGATGCCCTCTGGATAGTCTCAGCGGCCAGCCTGTCCGTCTTCTCGTAAACGTCCATCGCCACGCTCCACACCGTTCTCAGTGCTGCCGTTCATGACCTTGCTCCCGCCGAATCCGGCAACAACGGTGTTTCGGGTTTCTTCAAGGGATTCCTCGGCCATTTGCTCAGCTTCGTATTTATCCTGCGCCCGTTTGCGCAAAACCGCTTCGTGGGAGTTCTCAACAAACTGCACCTGATCCAGAATGTCTTCATCGGCCATGATGTCTGCGCCCTTCATCTGGGCAATGAACTGAGCTTCCTCAACTCTGGAAGAAGGCAAGTTCCGGTCAAAGGCCACATCCAGTTTTTCCCAGTCCCAATCCGTCCCGTTGGTGAAGTTCAGCAGGGCAGTTATCATTTTGGCCCGTCCTTCCAGCAAACCACGCTCAAAGGAACGTTCCAGCCCCAGCACGGTATTGTCCATGCCGTAGTTCTGATACCGGACGGTGGTAATGTTCTGGTACACCTCGGACGAGCGAACCGGGTTTTTGATACCCAGCATACCGAAGATGTCATTGGTCAGCATTTCGTAGTAGCCCTTGATGCTGTCAATGGGAACGTCCTTAATGAGCCACTTAACATCCGTATCGTCCCCCATCCAGAGGGTCTTGAAGTCCGCAAGGCTTTTCTTGAACTTCTCCGCTTCTTCCTCCGTGCTGGGCTTCATAAAGCCTATCATGAGCAGAATTGCATCGTCATTGTACCGGAAGGTGTTGCGGACGTTGTTAAGAAGGAAATCGCGGGCATTCAGGAGGGGGATACAGTCCTCAAAGAATCCCTTGTTGCCGGGCATTCTGTACTCCACAATGGGAATACCGATCAGCCGGATAAGGTTCAGGTCGGCTTCATCTGCGCTGATTTCCTCTGGAGGCATAACAGAGCCGGATTCAACGGAAACGCTGGAAGAACCGAACGCAGTCTTGAATCGATAGTAAACGTGCCGTTTGTTGGTGATTACCTCGTACTGGTCAATCCACATGCCCGTTAAAGGCTCTGTGAACTGCTCCCGGCACAGGAACGCAACAGGATTCCGCTCCACCGTGTTATCACGAATCAGGACACACTTCTTCGGGTCAATGGCCTTGAACCGGATATCGTTGTATCCGTCCTTATCCTTGACAACGTAAATACGTTCATAGGCCGTCCGGTAAATAAGAGTGTGCCGGGCCAGCTCTATGTTTTCTTCGTCCTCGTGGTTCTTACGCAAAACCGCCTGATACCCGTTCAGGTACGCTTGTATCTTCTCGGTTTCCGCTTCGTCCGCTTCCTCGGCCAGCTTCTTTTCAAAGACGCTTTTCTTCGAGCCGAATTTCTCAATCGTGCGCACCGTGGTAGTCACACGGCTGTAGTACCGGCACGGATTGCCGATGAAGTACCCGGCGGCAATGTCCGTTGCGTATCTTGCTATCGGGGAAAAGATGCTTGCTACAACCGGGTTATCCATGCTGGCAATGGTCGCATCTTCACGGTCATAATACTTAAACAGGTTTTGCCTGAGTTCCAGCAAAGGAGCGAACCGGGCAAACAGGCCCTTGATGGTAGTCCCGTTTATCTGCTCCGCTTCTGCGTTCGTCATGTAAATTTCTGAAATCATAGTACCTCGTTATAAAATGGCGTAATCGGAACCTTCTACTTTGTTCCCGGCGAAGATGTCAAACCCAAGCGCATAGGACATTGCATCAATGCCGTGGTCATGTTCCTTCTTCGGTATTTCAAGCCGGTTTCCGTTAGAATCCTCGTCCCATTGGTAAAGCCGCATTTCCTCTATGAGGTCGGCACACTCTATGTCAATGATGATCTCATAGTCGTGGAGCCAGTCTATACGGCGTGTTACCGCCGGTTTTGTGCCCTTGGCCTTGCCCTTTTTGCATCGGTCAGCGGCTATCCCTGCCTTCTTCAGGGTGTTTATCCGGTCTGGCTCCGCATAGTCGCAGTACACAGGTGCTCCCTCGGCCATTTCCTTTATTAGTTCCGCAAAAACATCCGTGGTAACAAACTTGATGTAAAACGCTTTGAATACCCAGATCTTTTTATGGAAGGTGTCCAGATGCAGTTTTATAAAGGCGCAGGGGTTGACATAGCCAAAGTCCACGCCCTGCCGCACATTGTCGAAAACCGGAAGTTTTCCTTCCTTGCTCAGAGCCGCAAAATCGGCAGTGTGCCAATGCTCGCCCTCCACAAAGACGGTCTTGCCCAATGTGCCTTGATTTCCCAGCGTATCCACCCATAGCCGCTGCCCGGTGGCGTTCTCTCTCTGCCGGATATCCTCTTTGGTGAGGAAACGGTTATCGTTGTAGGTGGTTTTCAGCATGGTCACTTTCAGACCGTCCACAACGCCCTTGGCCATCTTGTCCGCAAGGGTCAGTTTCTTCAGTTCCTCAACCGTCTTGACGTCCGGATGCTTCCAAAGCGGCTTAAAAAAATACTCCTGCATCCAATGGGACGGGAGTATCGGGTTAAAGGCCATTACAATCCGCTTATGTGGCTGAGGCTGGCCGGATTTGATTGCGTCCTTGTCTATACCACGCAAACAGGCTTGCAGCATGGAGAAGGAATTGAGGGATGGACACTCGTCCGCTTCCTCCATGAAGATATCCGTCAAAATGCCGACTTTCGGCTTGATGGACTTCAATCTTCGTGGTTCTTCCAAAGCACCGAACACTATCTGACGCCCGTTGTGCTTACAAGTGATCGTAAGCGTGTTCTTTTCAACGGAGTACTCATTGCCGAGACCCCATTCGTCAATAGTCGCCAAAATCTCGTTGAAGCAGGACATTTTCAAGTCCGTCTTGAAGTAACGGGTCACAAGCCAGTTATGCCCGCCGTAATTGGTGGCTACGATACGCTTTACAACGTCCGATGACTTCCCGGAACCACGGCCACCGAAAACAATCTGTATGTCGCTTTCATCGTCCAACAGGACGGAATACACATCATTGAAATCGTCCCGGACAATGATCCTGTAAGAGCCGTCCGAAAGCGTGAAGCAGTACACCACATCCTCCGGCCGCACATCGTACCTTGCACACAGATCTTCAAAGGAGGTCATTTACAGACACCTCCTCGTTTCCATCGTCCAAAACCTCATATTCCACATCAATAGCGGATTCCGCAACGCTGGTAGCCGCATCGATCACTTCTTTGCCAAAGCCGCCACGAACCACGCCGATTTCCCCGCCAACATTGACGTTGATGGTCTTGTCGTTCATCCCGGCCATGTCCAAAATGGTCTTTGCAGCAGTTATCCGGTCACGGGCCGCACCGGCATTCCGCATACAGTCCACAAGCGTATTGATTGCCTCCTGCGTGTACCGGCCTACGGACTGCTTGTTTTCCCTCAGCTGCTCCTTCTGTAGTCGGTCAACCTCGGCAAGCCACTTTTCCTTTTCGAAGTACTCAAGGATCGTGTGCTTGGATACCCCAACAAGCTCCGCAAGCTGTTTCTTCGACTGTACCGCCGTGCCATCGTCCTTGCCGAAAACCCACATTCGGGCCGCTTTCAACATGTTCTCGTTCAGCTGCTGATTCCTGGGCTTCCCCCGGTTCGCAATTTCCTTCTGCTTCTCAACAGGGGTCATGCTCTTGCTGCCAAACGGTCGCCCCTGTTTTCTTGGGGCCTTACTCTCTCCCACTGCGCATCCCGCTCCTTTCCCAAAATTAAAAAGCACCCCCCGTTTCTCCAATACGCCGGAAACAATGAAAGGGCAGCGGAAGAAGGAGACGAACCACCACCCTTTCAGGGGAGAGATAGGAGGATGCCGTGACATAGTGGATTCCGGTTATCCATCTATGCAATTTTATCTTATTTTATATTTGCAAATACGTAAAGCGGACGGAACGGGACAAAAGCGGACAAATTCCGGAACGGCGGTTTTTGAGGGCACGAACGATTTACTTCCCGGTCAGGATATGGTAATATAAACTTGTCAAACGGGACACGGCATTCTTTATTTCCTCCTTCTTTTCCTCTCTTTTGTTTGGGCGGCGCAAGCCGCCTGTTTTTTTGCCTCAGAGTGCATAATCGCCATAAAATCAGCTTTGCATATTCAGTTCCGTTTTGCATAAAATCAGCGGTGAATGTCCGAAACGCCGCATTGCATAATTAAGCGTTAAAAACTGTATAATCCGGTCAAGCCGAATCGCCCTGCGGGTTTTCAGTCCTCAAAAAATTCCCGGTCAGGAAATTCCGGCACTGAAAATTTCGGCACCCCCGGTCAAAGCCTCGTTCCGGCCCCAAATTGCCGCAAGGCTCAAAATGACGCCTAAAATCCGTTTTCTATGTGCTGGAGTGGAATTATACTGGTTATGAGGTGAAAACCGAAAATAGAGCCGTTTTCGTGGCTTGCAGGGATATTGTCGGCGTACGGCACACACCCGTCAATGAGATTTTGACCAAAAATTGGAGAATGGGGTGATACATGCGGCGGGCGGCAGTGAAAAAAATACCACCCCCGGCAGATCATCGGGGCCTGCGGGTCCATCGAAGCGGCCCATGTCCGGCACTGCTGGTGGCTATGATTGATACATTGGCATGTGTCAAAACGTTGGAAAACTGCCATATATGGGCATTTTTGGCGATCTCAGCCCCGGCGATACTACACGCCATACTACACCGATAGCCAACATCGGAGCAGAAAAGGGGGCAGCACAGAAGCCGGGAGCACTGGACGTATACTATTTTACGCAAAGTACTATACTACACAAAGTATTTTCGAGTCGAGGCATCCGCACCAGACCACCCAGGCGGCCCTAGGCCGGGCCGGGCATATAGAACAGCAACATAATAAGCAACATAATATAGCATAGTTATAGAGTAATGACAGTAGCATAGCTATAATATTATAATAATTATCATCTCAATAATCATAATCATAATAATCATCGCTATCATCATAATCTTCATCATAGTCGTTA